>JACCDI010942052.1_pt1 | contig 28700 bp, 23 predicted proteins | sample 7442791 | NCBI WGS metagenome assembly JACCDI01 (sample SAMN15323434, study PRJNA562643) | freshwater metagenome | isolation source: river surface water | place: USA:Blue River Watershed | collected 2017-08-15
CTTGCATCAAAATCGCCTTTGTTCGCGCGAGCCTTCAGCTCTGCACGACGCTCAGCGTAGCGGGCCACCGTCGCAACGCGACGGGCTTCCCGGGTTTTCCACGATTCTCGAGCCATATTTCCTCCAGGTCCTGTACCTTGGCACAGGCTTTGGCGTAGTTGAACTACTTTTTAGTCACATATCGACGTAGTCGACACGCAAATAAATCTCAGTGGGACGCACTGAACCTTGGGATTCTATCACGCAAGGTGTTGTCTGCAAGGTGGTTAGTGGTCAGAGGCGATGTAATCCTTACTGTAACCAAGCCCCTCAGGAGCATGCAGGCGAAGCATTTTTTCGTCTACATCAGCAGGGATACTGGCCTTCGTTGCACGTGACACGACATACATCACTCCGAGCGATAGCGGTACCGCCCAGATTGCTGGCTGCTCACACAGTGACTTGATAAGTGGATCCACAATCGTGAACACTTTCCTCTCACTAAGCATGAATGCAATGATAGCCGTGAGACTTGCCAAGCCTCCGACCAGCATCCCGGAAGCTGCTCCCGTTGCCGTCAAACCACGCCACCAAGCACCAAGCAGGAGCAATGGGAAATAGCTGGCTGCAGCGATGGCAAATGCCCACCCAACCAACATCGCGATGTCAAAGCTTTCGATGAATAACCCAAGGACCATCGATATGACACCGATCACAATGGCGGCAACTTTGAAAGCCGATATGCGCTCAGTTGGGCTGGATTCCGGCTTCAAAATGCGGCCAAAGATGTCGTGTGCCCAAGCACCACTCATCGATACCAGTAACCCGCTGAATGTTGACATAAATGCAGCAAAGGCACCGGCACTGGTGATTCCCTTCAGGACATCCCCCCACAATCCAGGAACCTGACCGGGCAGATTTATAACGACATAGTCCGTCTTGTTCGGAACATAAAGCCCCGGAATAAACTCCCGACCAACTGCACCCCAGATAGGAGTGAAGAAGTAAAAGACACCAATCAATACCATGACCCAAAATGTCGTTTTCTTCGCAGACCGGCCATCCGGATTTGTGTAAAAACGCACAAGAATGTGCGGCAGACCAGCAGTCCCACAGATAAGAGCAATGATTAGGCTGTACGTATACAGTAATGGGTACCCGTGCTTGCTCGTCAATGTGCCAAACGGTGCAAGCCACTTGCTATTACGCTGTGCATTCGGAACGGGAAGGCCTTTCGCAAGCGAGAGCTCGGCAGGATCATCAAACTCGAGCTTCACACCCGTGACGACCGCCTTTCCATCCTTCTCAACAGGCACTCCACCTTTTGTCACAATGACCGGAACCAGATGGATAGCTGTCCCTTCAGTCACAGGCCCCGCTTTGACAATGGCATCGAGAAGCAAGTCATCCTCACCAGCCTCAGGCTTGCGGCTAGGAGAAACCTTTCCAATGACGGTCGAAGATTTAAATGTGACATCTGCTTCGACAGATTGAAAGGCCACCACATTCGTCGGGGCTTTGGCCTTGCCATTTATCTTGTAGGTTCCATCCGTGGAAAGTACAGGAAAACCCGATGCGTCACCGGCAGTCTTTGACAGTGTAGATGTGTAGCCTCCGTAGACCGACATGATCACAAACAATGGAACCGCAATGGCAAATGCTTTTACCCAGTATTGAAATGCCTGAACGAAAGTAATTCCCTTCATTCCGCCGAGAGCAACGTTAAAGGTGATGACAGTCCCAACGACAACGATGCCGACCCAATAAGGCCATTGCATAATTGAACCCATCGTCACACCCGCTGCCTTCATTTGAGGCATCGTGTAAAAGAACCCAATGAACATCACAAATGACACAGCAATCTTGCGGAACAAAGGCGAGTCAAACCGCCCCTCTGCAAAATCCGGGATTGTGTACGCTCCAAAGCGTCTCAGTGGTCCAGCGATGAACAACAACAGGAACAGATACCCAGCCGCATACCCAACCGGATACCACATCGCGTCATAGCCAAATCGCATCACCAAGCCAGCCACACCCATAAAGGATGCCGCAGACAAGTACTCCCCTGAGATTGCCGATGCGTTCATGAAAACACTGACCTGACGGCCGGCGACGAAAAAGTCGGATGCAGATTGCGCCCGCTTGGTCGCGATAACGCCAAGGAGTACCGTAGCCACTGTGACCAGGATGACAAAAAGTAATGGAATCAACGAACCACCCCGCTCTTCTCATCACGCTCGATGGCATCTTCCAGCGCATTTGACTGACGGATAAATATCGCACTAAGTGCCCAAGTAATCGGATAAAAGAGCACGCCCAAAACCAACCAGGTCAGCGTAAATCCACCGACCTTCTGGGCTGCGAGGCCCGGAAAATACAAATTAAAGATGGGCAAGAGAAAAACGATTCCCAGAAAGACCGACGCGACTCCCAGAGACAAACGAACCTGCCGCCGCATCACGCGGCCGAGCAACGCGCGGTCTCGGTCAGCGTTCATCACCTGATCAACTTGGTTTGACATAAAGGGAGGGTTCGCCATGTATACGGGATGTTCCTACCGACGCCACATACAACTGTCATGAATCCTTACACTAATGGAACAAAAAAAACAGGCGATCAACGAAGTGAACGCCTGTTTTCCGGAAGCAGCCAACCAGATTCGAACTGGTGCATGGCAGATTTGCAATCTGTTCCCTTACCACTTGGGTATGGCTGCAACGGATTAATAGTATCACGGAGTCGTTTTGATTTTCCAGTCCGGCAGCTTGCGAGAAACAACGTTGTAGTCATCCACATTTTGGATGGCAATTTTCTCAAGCAATGTGGCTGGATTTATTTCGACAAGAGCGGACTTCTGCCCACTTACCCCATGCTTTACCAGCAACACAGTCTTGCCAGATTGGCTCCACTCTGGAGACGTATAGGAGCCAGTCGCAACTTTACGACTTGAGCGGCGGGTCACATCAATGACGTATACGGCACTACCCGCAAGAACCACTGCCACGAATTTGCCATCCGGGCTTACAGCGACTTCACTAAACTTCCCGACCGCACCAACAGGAACCCCCACGACCAACCGTGCACTGGTGCTTGTCATCGTAACCACGAGAGGAACATCGATTGCATCTCGCTCCACAGATGCAACAACACCCGCGTGCTCATCCATGAACATAGTGCTTCCCATTCGACGCCAAGTTCCGCTCTCGGCCACCACTGCGGCACCAGTACGGGCATCAATGGCACAGACAGCTGTCCCACTAATTGGATGGCGCATCGTGACGTGTAGCACACGCTCACCTGGGAGAAACCGCAAACCGATAAGCTGCCAGTCGGACATTCCAGTCGTAGATGCTCCCTCAATTGCATCGACAGGACGCCCCAAGTGGTCACGGATCACAGCATCGGGGAAGAGTAAACGCTGGCGCCCGGATGCAACATCGACAATGCAAACCCGAATACCACCTGTCAGGTAGACCGAGCCATCAGCTCCACCATCCACGATAAATACTCGGTCCCCAATTCCTGTGGCCGCCCATAGTCCTGGCAACGGTGTAAGCAACGTTTGAGACACAAGTCGCTGTAGCCGCTTACCATCCGAAGAAAGTAACAACAGTCGGCCGCCACGCTGAATCAGGTAGCCAGATGAATCCATCAGGCTGGCTGCTCCTCAGATGCATCCTTGCGCTTACGGCCATCAAGGATACACGCCACGTTGATATCTCCCATGACGTTAATCGCCGTACGGCATCGGTCAAGGAACCAATCGACGGAGAAAATCAACGCAATAAATCCGGTGTCAAGCCCGACAGCATTGAAAACAAGAGCCATCGTGACAAGACCAGCCTCTGGAATACCGGCGGCCCCGACAGATGCCACAATACTTGTCAGAACCACAACCACCTGTGCCGTTAATGTCAACTTGATACCGAGGAGCTGTGCGACGAACAGCGCTGCCACCGCCTCGTAGAGCGCTGTGCCATCATTGTTAAAGTTAGACCCGACGAGTGCTCCCAAGGATGCCGAGCGCTCCCGGAGGCCAACCTTATCGCGAAGGCACTGATAGGTAACCGGCATGGTTGCCGTTGATGATGCCGTCGAAAATGCCATCACCAATGCATCCCTACAGCCTTCAATGACAAGCTTTGGCGATGCCCAGCTTCCAAACTGAATACGTGTCAGGTACCAGATAGCCTGAAGAATCAACGCGCCTATCACCGCGACGATGAACCAGCCAAGCGAAAGAAGTGGCGCAAGCCCCTTGTCCGCTACGATCGTTGCAACGACCCCACCAACGCCTAGTGGAACCCACTGCAATACCCCCATCAGGACCGACACAAGCGTTGCAAATGCGACATCGATGACATCAACGACCGTACGGACAGCCGTATCTTTATGCTTCCTTAGGGCTACTCCAAACATCAACGCAAGTACGATCACACCGATGACGTTATTTTCATTCAAAGGCGCACCAATGCTCTTAGGAACATTGTCAACAAACGCTGCAAAGACATCCTTCTTTGGTTCCGGAGCTTTGTAGCCTGCCGTTTCCATCGTTTCGAGAATCAGCTTCTTATCCGGGTCAGATTCTTTCGATGCAAGTGTTGCCTTTGGAGCAGGTTTCTCCAAATTTGCTCCAGCACCTGGTCGAAGCACATTCGCGACAAACAGACCAATCAGAATGGCGACAACAGTATTGAGAAGTAATAGCCCACCGAGGCGTCTAGCAACTCCTGCCGGGATTTCCGTCTTAACAAGCGCCTGGATGACAGCCACCAGAACAAGCGGCGGTGCAAGCATCGACAGCATCCTCAGGATTGTCTTCGACGGCAGCTCAAGGTAGACCACCCAATCGGGCTTTCCGAATGTGTTGAGGATGTAGCCAAGCACCGAGCCGATAATTAGAGCGATGAGAATCCTGACGTATAAGGGCATCCGATTCCAGTGCATCACCAATGTCTTCATGCTGTCTCTCCCCCATCTCTACCGCGAGCCGAACGAGCATGGCCCTCAAGGCCTTCATATGTGGCGATGGCTTCTGCAAGTGGTGCCAGCTTACGACTAACACTCTCATCGAGCCAGAGGACACTTGACTTCTTCGTAAAGTCATCGACATTCAATGGACTCGAAAACCTTGCAGCTCCAGCTGTCGGCAGCGTGTGGCTCGGTCCAGCAACATAGTCACCATGTGCAGCTGATGTGTGTTTTCCAACTAAGATCGCACCAGCGTTACGGACAACATGTGCCATTTCCCACGCATCCACAACATCAAGGTGGAGATGCTCTGGCGCAAATGCATCCACGACCGCGACCATCAGTGCCCGATCGCTGCAAATGACGGCAACACTCTGCTGCGCCAGCGATGCACGAACGATTTCAGCCCGCGGCAGAGTGGCCAGCTGCGCCTCGAGTTCGGCATTGATGACAGTGATTAGTTCTGCACTGGATGCCACCAGCAACGCGGCATTCATCGGATCGTGCTCTGTTTGTGCAATAAGCTCACGCGCAGCGCCCGGTATGTCCGCAGTCTCATCCACAACAACGGCAACCTCACTTGGCCCCGCCAACATGTCGATACCTACATCGCCATAGACCATCCGCTTCGCTGCATTGACGTACGCATTGCCAGGGCCGACGATCTTGTCGACCTGAGGCACAGTCTCCGTTCCATAGGCCATCGCAGCGATCGCCTGTGCCCCCCCGATAGCGTAAACTTCATCGACACCGGCAATGTGTGCCGCTGCTAATGTGCCATCCGGCGGAAGACCAGTCTCGGCCTGAGGGGGCGTACACATGATAATCCTGCCGACACCGGCGACCTTGGCGGGCACGGCTGTCATCAGCACCGTACTGGGATATGCGGCACGGCCACCGGGGACGTAAATCCCGACCTGTCCATATGGAATGATGCGCTGTCCGAGGCGTTCACCAGGGACGGAGTCATCCAGCCATGAATATCTTCGGTGCGCCTGATGGAACCGCGCGATTCGCTCCCTCGCGGCAAGCAGTGCTGATTCGAGCGGCGTACCCGTAATCCGTTGCCTCGCCGAAAAAATTGCGTCATCAGGGACACGTAAGGTTTCGAACCCAGGACAATCAAATTGACGTGTCAATGAGAGCAGGGTCTCATCGCCTCCGATACGTACCGCGGTAATGATAGAAGCAACCGTGTCATCAACGCTTACACGTTGCCCCTTACGGCGGGCTTGAAAGACATCTCGAAGTGATGCGATATCTGCAATCGATGTAACAGCTGCACTGAAAAACCATGCCATCGTCATTTACCCATTCCGTCCGGATATCTTACTGGCCAGCACAAACAAGCCCGTCATCCCCGTCATGACCATGAATGCGCCACCAACAAGATATGCGGGGTACCCGAGGCGCACAGAAATAAATCCACCGACCAGCGCCATAACTAATGTGGCAGCCAGCCATTTGTAAAAAATGGGTTGCCATTTAAACTCATCGGGGCTCAATACTTTTCTCCATGGCCAAAGCCTTCAGCACCCTGCCTTGCCCATCAGCATCAAACAGACGTGCCTGAACGCCCTGCAGCGGCTCAAGAACCGTCAATGCATCCTGAAAACGTGACGCCTTGATATAGGCATCCGCAAGCTTGTACCGCCAGGCCCAGTTTCTTCCGATACTTGTCCAAAACGGCCAGAGCGCGAGAGAACCGGCGGCGGCATCGAGAATCATCGAGATACTTCGGATGCCAGGAATCGTGATGCGAAGAACGGTTATAAGCATCGAAAGTAAAATCACCCGGACAGCGAGCATCCACATTGCACGCACCTGGAGGCGATAGAGCGACTTGAGTGCCGACTCAAGCTCAGGGAGCTGGGTTGAGTCCATTGATTCACGTTTTGTGTTGACTTTCGGCACGGCTCAATATACATCGTTGCTGGCATCCACTGCCCACCCGATAAACCCGGCTGGATGACATCCGGTGATACACTTTCCATCAAGATTATCGATGTGATGCCACATCCGAGGAGCCTTTCAGTGAGAGCATCGTCCTACTTCGCCCCAACACTGCGCGAAGTTCCTGCAGAAGCAGAAATTCCAAGCCACAAGCTGTTGTTGCGTGCGGGCTATCTCCGCAAGCTTGGCGCAGGCGTCTACACCTACCTTCCACTTGCCTGGAAGGTCATCCGGAAAATGGAGCAGGTCCTGCGCGAAGAGCAGGAAGCCATTAACTGTGTTGAAATGCGGATGCCAACGCTTGTTCCCAAGGAGCTGATGGAAGAAACCGGACGTTGGGGCCTCGATGTCGTCTATAAGCTGCAGGACCGCCGCAAGGCTGACTTTGCGCTTGGGTTTACCCATGAAGAAGTCATCACTGACCTCGCGCGGCAAGAGCTGCGTTCGTGGCGCGATCTCCCTGTCATGCTCTATCAGGTCCAGACGAAATTTCGTGATGAACCAAGGCCACGCGGCGGTGTCATCCGTACGCGTGAATTTCTGATGTTCGATGCGTATTCCTTTGACCGGGATGTAAGCACAATGGACACCAGCTACAAGGCGCAGCGCACAGCATACGAGCGCTTCTTCCAGCGGATTGGGCTTCGCTATTTGATTGTCGATGCCGATGGCGGTGCGATTGGCGATTTGGACAATCAGGAGTTCATGTCTTTGGCAGATGCAGGTGAGGACACCGTTCTGAGCTGCGATTCCTGTTCCTATGCTGCAAATGCAGAAAAGTGCCCAGTCAACCCACCCGCTGCCGACAGTGAAGCAGTTGCAGGTTCGCTGACCGATGTCCACACACCAAATGCACGGTCAATCGATGAAGTATCCACTTTACTTAAAATCGCAGCATCCAGCTTTATCAAAACGCTGATTTATTCTGCGGATGGAAAGCCTGTCGTTGTTCTTGTCCGCGGTGACCATACGGTGAACGATGTCAAGCTTGCACGGCTGGTTGGTGCCGCCGAGCTTGAGCTCGCGCCGGAGGCAATGGTAAACGCTGTTACCGGCGCTCCAGTGGGCTTTGCTGGTCCAGTTGGCCTGAGCGGCGTTCCCGTGTATGCCGACCACGCGGTGACAGTTTTGCAAAACGCTGTAACCGGTGCAAACAAGGCTGACTTCCACATCACTGGAGTTGCCGCAGGCCGTGACTTCAACTGGACGATAGCCGCCGACATCCGAGTTGCCGAAGATGGCGATAGTTGCCCGATGTGTTCTGCGGGAACGATGAGAACAACCCGCGGTATCGAGATCGGCCACATCTTCAAACTTGGGGATAAGTACTCCAAGGCGATGCAGCTGGATGTCACAGGTGAAGAGGGTAAGTTACAGCCAATCCAGATGGGCTGCTATGGCATTGGAATGAGCCGCTCCCTCGCTGCGATTGTCGAGGCAAGCCATGACAAAGATGGCATTATCTGGCCGATATCAGTTGCACCGTTTGAGGTCACCATTGTCGTCGCAGCGCGTCAGGATGACGCCCAGTACGAAGCCGCTGATTCGCTTTACCGCGGGTTAAAGGCAGCGGGCGTAGATGTTTACTTTGATGACCGTGATGAGCGGGCCGGGGTGAAGTTCAAGGATGCCGACCTAATGGGATGTCCGATTCGCGTCGTTGTCGGCAAAGGGCTGGCATCGGGAGTGATTGAGGTCAAGCAGCGCGGCGTCGATGGTGTTGAGACGGTCGAAGTTGCCAATGCTATTGCCTATATTTCGGCATTGAAGCAACAGCTGCTCGATGGACTGAAACCAGTAACAGAGCACGCATAATCCCTGCGCTTAAGCAATAAAGAAACCCCGCAGTGGCTACCGTGCCATTGCGGGGTTTTGTCTTGCAACCGCTAACAGCGGTTGTTGCGAGAGGTTTACTTTGCTCCGATGAGCTTGACGATGTCATTCCACATAATCGTAAGGAACAGCATCCCCATAACCGCGGCTCCAGCAAGGTAGACACGCTGCATATTGATCGCCGAGAGCTTACGACGACGAATCGCTTCGATAGTCAATAAAACTAAATGCCCACCATCTAAAATCGGGATTGGGAACATATTGAATATGAAGAGTGATAATGAAAGGCTTGCCAACAGTTCGATACGCGTCTGCGCCCCGGTTCCAGCAAGGGCATAAAAAGTCTGCGCAATGCCAACCGGACCGCCGACAGCATCCTTCGTCTTACCAGCTTTGACAATAGAGACGAGTTTAGAGCCGTACTGGATGGTTGTCGAACCGGCCTCAACCCACGCAGCACCAAAGCTGCAGGGCTCCAGCACAAATGTCGGCCGAACTCCAATGCGGTAGACATCCTTACCACCGCTGGAATCCTTTTCTGCTTTCACGACGACATGACGCTCAGCCTGTGTGGCATCCACAACCACAAAGTCCATGGGGTTGCCCTTGCTTGCATCAATGGTTGGCACAAGTGTCTCGATAGTAACGGGTTCACCATCGATCGAAATGACCTTATCCCCTGCCTTCAGGCCAGCCACAGCAGCCGGCTTCCCAGCCATCACCTGACCGATTTGCGCGGTCATTGATGGCTTACCGTAAACGGCAAACAGTAGAACATACCCAAGGTATCCGACGAGGAGGGATGCCAGCGGTCCAGCAAGAATAACGGCAAAGCGTTGATGAACGGGACGTTTATTGAAGCTGTCTTCGTTATCGGATGGCTTCTCTTCCGTCTCGGACGATTCTTCCTCGATCTCCATCCCGCGGATTTTCACAAATCCGCCAAGTGGATACAAGCGAACGGTGTATTCGAGAATGCCTCGCCGGGCCAGTGTCAAAATTTTTGGTCCAAAGCCAACTGCAAACTCAAGAATTGGCATTTTGAACGCACGCGCAGCGAGGAAGTGTCCAAGCTCGTGAAAGACGACGAGGATGGCAAAGACGACAACGAAGGAAATCGCTGACTCAAGCATCGCCAAAGAAAACATCGATTTAAGAAGCGCCAAAGTGTTTCTCCAAGCACGATGTCACATAGGCCCGGGCCTGTGTATCGACATCCAAAATGTCCGTCAAACGCATCGGGTCCATCGGGTGTATTGCTTCCATTGCGTCAGAAACGATGGAATGCATCTGTGCAAACGTACATTTGCCATCAAGGAAGCCAGCCACAACCGCTTCGTTCGCAGCATTCATCACCGCGGGTACCGTACCGCCAGTACGCATCGCCTGGCGTGCAAGTTCCAGCGCAGGAAACTTTGCAGACTCTACAGCGTGGAATTCAAGTGTTCCCATCTGCGTTGGGTGCAATCGAGGAATGCCTGTGTTCAGCTTAGTCGGGTGCAGAAGTGCAATCTGGATGGGCAGTCTCATGTCCGGGTAGCCCATTTGTGCAAGAAGGGAGCCATCGGTGAACTCAACGAACGAGTGCACAATCGACTGCGGATGCACGACGACATCGACACGGCTTTCCGGGATGCCGTACAGCCAGCAGGCTTCGATTATCTCTAGACCTTTGTTCATCATCGATGCAGAATCAATCGTAATCTTCCCGCCCATTTTCCAGGTTGGGTGATTCAACGCATCGGCAATGGTTGCATTGTTGATTTGTTCTGCTGTCCATGTACGGAACGGGCCACCACTGGCCGTCAGGTGCATCCGGTCGATGGTGTCCGGTGTGTAACCCTGAATGGCTTGGAAGAGTGCGGAGTGTTCACTATCGATCGGAAGAAGCTCTGCACCATAGTCGCGTGCGACCTGCATCACCAAGGCTCCCGCCGCTACGAGGACTTCTTTCGTTGCGATACAGACTCTGAGTCCGCGTTTACAAGCGGCGATGGTTGCCTCGAGGGCTGCGGCTCCGCTTACAGCAATGACAACAGTGTCAACAAGCGGGTCCATCACGGCATCAATGAGGACACCTGGTCCATCGATAAGTACAGCAGAGGTTTTCGCTTGAGGGAAGCGCCGGGCTTGCTCATTTAGAAGAGCAGAGCGTCGATTGGCAACCAAATGCACAACATTGATGTGTGCATCACCGATACGGTCAATGACATCAAGCGTTTGCGTCCCAATCGAGCCGGTTGAGCCAAGGATGGCTACAGATTTACGCATGCTTGCTATTCTACAGGGAGAGATTAAGGAATCCTGAAGGATGCCGCTGTTTGCGTTGACTCTGATGTGCTTACATCCTATAATTGCGCCGCAGTGCAAAGCCAACAAGCTGACAATAACCGAACTGGTTTTCCTACGCAGGATACTGTGTTGGATCCCAGTGGGTTGACATGGACCATTCATCTGGCGAAGGAAATGCCGGCAAAGTTATGCCTTGTCCTCTTCGGTTACGGAGCAGCGATGCTCGCTTGGTGGTACTTTCTCCCAGTGCCAGCTGCTCTCATTTTGCCACTGGTTGCCCTAACAAGCGCGATGAGCGAATTCTTGTTTCCGGTCACGTATATCATTGATGATAGCGGGATCTCCCAAAAGTGCCTCCCGTTCTTCCATCGCCATATTGCCTGGAACGACATTCGTAGAGCATCTGCAGGTCGGGATGGATTTTTCGTGACAACGCTTCGTATTCCAAGTCGTCTTGACCAGTTTCGAGGTATTCGAATTACTCCGCGTGGAAACGATGCTGCAGTGCGGGCCGTGATCACTGATCGTATGAATCGTATGCGGGAAGGCCTCGCGACATGAACCTTCGCAATGCATTCTCCCTGTCTGAGGATGAGCTTCCAGAGGAGGAGCGCGAGGGACTGATACAGTCTCTGGCGGAGTTCGTCGTGAAGCGTGGTTTATCGGTCCCTGCAGTTTTGGCGTTGGACATGCACCGACCGCTCGCTCATACTATGGGCGCGGGTGTGGTTGTTATGACTCCGATTCTCGGTCCTCTCTTTGGACTGGCAAGGATGGAACAGGCAAAGTTGCTGTTGACATCGAGGGACGGAGTTGAATGTCTGATACAAAGAATCGAAGAATTGACCGTCCTGAAATCCGGTGGTCGTAAGGATGTTTCCCGAGGAGAGGCTCCCAGTTAAATGAACCATGCAACATGGCCAGCCCGTGTAATCCTGATTGTCATCTCGGCGGTTATCGTCTGGACAGTCATCGCTGCACAGCGAGGCAAGAAATTATTTATCCGCCGTATCCCGGGTTTGACCGCTATTGAAGAAGCCGTTGGGCGTGCGGTTGAAATGGGACGAGGAATACTGCTGTCATCTGGTCTTGGCGGCATCGATGTCGTTACCCTTCAGGCACTAGCCATCTGTACCAATATCGCATCTGCTGCGGCACGTTACGGAACCAAAGTACAGATGCCAATCTACGAAGCGGCATTGCTTCCAATTGCGGAAGATGCAATCAGTTCTGCTTACAACAAAGCGGGCCGTGGGGATGCGTTTTCATCTGATGATGTCCGCTACCTCTCAAACCAGCAGTTTGCGTATGCTGCGGGTGTAGCCGGAATGATTCAGCGTGAGCAGTATGCAGCGACATTCCTGTTTGGTACGTTCTTCGCTGAATCCCTCATCATGGCCGAAAATGCCAACATGGTAGGCGCGATTCAGGTCGCGGGCACCCCGAGCACGACGCAGATTCCGTTCTTTATCGCTAGCTGCGACTATGTCATTATCGGAGATGAATATTATGCGGCGACGGCATATCTAACCAGGCAGCCAACATTGCTTGGTTCGATGATTGGTCAGGATCGGGTCAAGATTGGCATTTTGGTCGTAGTTGTACTTGGATTCCTCCTCACCCTTGGAAAGCTTCCGTTGGTGAAGAATCTCTTCGAAGATAAGGATATGCCAGCGGCCAGTTACTTCTCGCCGGCAAAGGGAGGTAAGTGATGTTTCAGACACAGCATGGAGCCGCACTCTACACTCATTTGGCGGGAGCTGCGGTCGTCTCTGTTATTTTGTTCTTTGCTTTGACATTGGTGCCGACCAAGCTGCGACGACCGTTGATTATGGGCGTAACATTTGCCGCAGGCTTGTTCTATGCGCTGGAGTTCTTCTGGCCGGTAAGTGGCCCTGAAGGCGACCAAAAGAACTTCCTCACGGCATATATAAAACCGTTTTCCGATATAACGACAGTCCTGCAATCCTTTGCACTCGGGCTCGGTGTGTACTCGCTGGTATCGATCCACATGCGCAAAGTGGCGCGTACACAATCCGGTTGGGCCTACTCGCTGGTTCTGATACTCAGCATGATCGTGATGGTCATCGCCCACATCGGCAAGGAATATATCAAATCCCCTTGGATCCAACAGCTCAATGAGTTTGCGTATTCCGGCTTGATGAAAAGCTTGGACGCAACGATGTTTTCAATCATTGCGTTTTACATCGTCTCCGCTGCATATCGGGCATTCCGAATCCGTTCAACCGAAGCAACAATCCTGCTTGTCTCAGCGGCGATTATCATGCTCGGTCAGGTAGCAATCGGACAGGCCATTACTAATGGCATCCCGAATGAAGGCCTTACAGCAAACTTCAGGGTTGAGAACCTCGCCAACTGGATTCTGAAAAAAGTCAACTCCCCTGCCATCATGGCAATTGACTTTGGGCTTGGCGTAGGCGGACTTGCAACGGCGCTGCGTCTATGGTTATCACTTGAGCGTGGTTCGTACTTCGAGGAGGAACTATGAGAATCCCTCAGCTGGACCGCCGTGTCCTGTACATGATGCTCGCGGTTGTGGTGGCGATTCCCCTATTGGTGAATGTCCCATTACCTCCACCTGCGATTACCCCTCCTACGCGGTCTTTCTACGAAACGATTGAAGAGGTTTCGTCAGATCCAAAGACCAAGGACAAGCTTGTTATCGTGTCCTGCAACTTTGGCTCAGGAACGCTTGCTGAAAACCTCAGCCAGCTGGAAGCGACGTTGAATCACATCGTTTCCAAGCGGATGAAGTTTGCAATCTTTGCCTTTAATGACCCACAGGGACGTGACCTCGGCGGATCAACCGCACAGCGGATTGCGGATAAGGCTGGCTATAAGTATGGCGAAGATTGGGTGAACTGGGGCTTCAGGCCTCCACAGGGTGTTCAATCTCTCCTGAAAGCCATGGTCAATGACCTCCATGGTGCGTTAGGCACGGATGTAAAGGGAACGAAGCTCTCAGCAATCCCTGTCATGGCCAACTACAAGAAGGCTGATGACGTCGGGTTGATCATCGAGTTCGCGGCGGCCGATACGGTGAAGTACTGGATTCAGTTTTTCCAGCGCGCCGGAACGACCCCGATTGCCACATTGTTCTGTCCAACATCGGTTATGGCTAATGAGGCGTACCCGATGCTGGAAACAGGTCAGCTGCAGGGCATGCTAGTCGGACTCAAGGGTGCAAATGAATTTGAGACAGTGATGAAGCGTCCAGGTTTTGCGACCCGGGCGAGTGCATCCCTTTCTTATTCCCACTTGCTCATCATTCTCCTGATTGTTCTGGGTAATGTCGGGATGATTCAGGACCGTAAGCGTCAGCAAGGAGCGACAAAGTGAAGGAAGAAACAGTAAAGCTCATTGTCATCCTTCTGGGTGTCGCCAGCACATTAGGTATCTACTCGATTCTTTACAAAGAGAACAAGGTCTTCCGCTTCTTCGAGCACCTTTACCTTGGCCTAGCGGCTGGATACTCCATTTCTGCCGCTTGGAATGACATCCTTCGCCCGCAGTGGTGGACATTGATGATGGTCGAGGGACGTTGGTGGATGTTGTTTGCCATCCCTGCAGCGATGATGTTCTACATGATCTATTCAAAGCAGAACTCGTGGATGAGTCGTTTGATTTTCGGATTGTTCCTTGGCGCAACGGCAGGTCAGACCTTTCAGGCATTTGCCGCAGATTACTTCCCGAAGATTAGAACCGCCGCAAGCAAGGCTGTGATGGACCTCCCAGAGGTAAGCCAGCCAGGGGCGTATGGACTGACGCCATTTAGCGCAGCGCTAAACAACGTTCTGTTCATGGTCATTCTTGCATCGGTGATGACCTACTTCTTCTTCTCCTTTGAGCAGAAGGGCAAAGTCATCCCAACGGTAAGTAAGTTTGGACGCTATACCCTGATGGTGGCCTTTGGTGCACTGTTCGGGTCGACGATTATGGCAAGAATGTCGCTGCTCATCGGCCGGATGTACTTCCTGATTCACGACTTTGTGCAGGTTCAGCTCTTACATATGCAGTAAGCGTAGCGAAAGTAAATATAACAGCCTGTCAGATTACTGGCAGGCTGTTATTGTTTCTGAACTACCTGGATGACCTCTGATATGGCCGAGTGCGAGTGCCGGATGGAAGATAGCACGTTCGCCACTTACAGTAGCTGTAATGCAGTGTGAGGTAGAACGAACAGCCTGAACGATCACCGGCAGACTGTTTGCACATCTCCACGATCACGAAGCGTCCTAGCCGGCCTTCGTCCAGAAACTGACTTATGACAAAGAAAAAGCCCCGGTACTCCGGGGCTGCCTCTATCCATGCTGACATCCGGTCAGGAAATGACTTCCTTAATCGTGTTGGTATGTTCTACCCCAACAAGCTTTTGGTTGAGTCCACCGTAGAAGAAAGAAAGCCGGTTAGGATCAAAGCCAAGTTGATTGAGCATCGTCGCATGCAAGTGCTTTACCTGGTATGGATTCTCTACTGCCTTGCTTCCAAGCTCATCGGTCTGTCCAACCGAAACACCACCCTTGATTCCACCACCCGCCATCCACATTGTGAAGCCATAGGCATTGTGATCACGCCCAGTTCCACGCTCGTACTCTGCGACAGGCTGTCGTCCGAACTCACCACCCCATACGATCAGTGTGGAATCCAAAAGGCCACGTTGCTTTAGGTCCTCAAGAAGACCGGCAATCGGTTTGTCCGTCTCACCAGCATGAAGCGTGTGGTTGTCAAAGAGATCGCCATGCGCATCCCAGTTTGCATCATTGTGGTTGCCACCAGAATAGATCTGGATAAAGCGAACTCCACGTTCCACAAGCCGTCGTGCCATCAGACACTGACGTCCGAATGGCGCACTACGTGGGTTGTCCAGTCCGTACATTTTTTGGATATGCTCGGGTTCCTTACTAAGGTCAGTTGCTTCCGGTGCACTTGATTGCATTTTGTATGCAAGCTCGTAGGATGCTATGCGCGCCTTGAGGTTTGAGTTATCCCCACGGAGGATTTCGTGTTCATCGTTGTACTGACGTAATGTGTCAAGCATTTGGCGCTGTGACTCAGCTGCGACAGACTCAGGGCGTTTCAAGTCCAAGATCGGATTGTTCGTTGCCGAAATGACGGTAGCTTGATACGTAGCCGGCATGTACCCAGCAGACCAGTTCTTTGGACCAGAAATTGGGCCACCCCGCGGGTCGAGCATGACAACAAAACCAGGAAGGTTTTCGTTTACGGTTCCGAGCCCGTAGTTAATCCACGATCCCATACAAGGGGAACCGCTCAGAATCTTGCCGCTGTTCATTTGCAGCATCGCTGAGCCGTGAATTGGCGAGTCCGCTGTCATCGAATGAAGAAACGCGATGTCATCCACATGCTTGGCCACATTCGGAAAGAGGTCACTTACCCACTTACCGCATTGGCCGTACTGCTTGAACTTCCAGCGAGGTTCAACAATCCGTCCGATGTTTCGGCGCCCACCGCGCCCGAAAGTCTTTACCTCAATCGTTTGATTGTCACGACCGTACATCGTAGGTTTGTAATCAAATGTGTCAATATGGCTTGGACCACCATACATATAGAGGAAGATAACTGCTTTCGCCTTGGCGGGGAAATGTGGAGCCTTAGGTGCGAGTGGGTTCTTGAATGCCGTCTTTCCATCGGCAGCATAGGCCTGCTTCCCGAAAAAATCACTATCGAGCATTCCGGCCAGGGCTACACCACTGAAGCCAGCACCGACCTCCCAAAGAAATTGACGACGTGTTCGTCCACAGAACGTATTTGACATTGTGGTCTCCTAATCGATGTAAATGAACTCGTTGAGGTTAAGCGCAACCATGCAGTATTGCTTGAGGGCATCCATGTTGTTTTGGCCATTGGATGTCATCGCCTTCGCCATAAATTTTGTGCCGCGCGTTACTTCAGCAGCAGTTGGCTTACGCTGTAGGACGCGCCAGAGAACTTCCGTTACCTGATCTACAGGCTGACTTTGCTTTTCGGCCACAGACTTCGCAAAGACTCCAGCCTGTTCCTGGACGAACTGTGAGTTCAGCAAGGACAATGCCTGTGTTGGTACGACGGTTGTGTTTCGAACCGGGCAGGCGGTGTCGGTATCAGCGGCATCAAATGCAGCAAAGAAAGGAACCATGAGCGAGCGCTTAATCTTGACATAGACGCTTCGCCGAGCTTGCTCATCTGGGCTCGAAAGCCCCCAGCCAGCGCCTGGAACACTCTGTCCAGCCAGGACTTCATCCGGGATGCGAACCAGGACACTCGGTCCACCAATATTCAGGTTTAGCTGACCAGAAACGCTGAGAATCGAGTCGCGGATTGCTTCCGCTTCAAGACGCTGCATGTCAACACGCCACAGGAGTTCGTTTTCAGGGTCCTTCTTCAGGGCTGCCGCGTTAGGAGCACTCGACATCTGATACGTGTTGCTGAGCAAAATTTCCTTGTGTAGCGCTTTGAACTTCCACCCGCCGGCGACGAACCGATTTGCAAGGTAGTCAAGCAGCTCCGGATGTGTAGGCTTAGTTCCTGCGTAGCCAAAGTTACTTGTCGTCCGAACGATGCCGCGTCCAAAATGGTGTTGGAACACCCGGTTCACGATAACCCGGCTGGTCAATGGATTCGATGGCTGGGTTACCCATGCTGCGAACTGCGTCCGCAGTCCCGTCGTTGGCGAGCCATCAGGGTTAATTTCGACTGGCGCATCAAGAGCGACCAAGACGCTTGGGAAGCCAGGTTCAACCTTGTCCGTAGGGGCTGCAGCAGATCCACGTGCCAGAACAAATGTGTCTTTAGGCTTTGCACCCGGTTCTGTAACACAGAGGGCCGTTTCGAGGCCAGGGGGTGGGTTATCCCGAGTCTCCTGACGTTCCTTAAGAAGACGAAGGTAGTCATCATATTCACTCTGTGAAATGACATTTGGCACACGGAGTTTCAGAAGCCCCGGCCGCTTGAACTCATCACGGAACTCCTGATGCTCAACAGGAATGAAGGTCTTTTGCGCCTTTTGTTCGATACCACGGATGGTACGGTCGAGCTGCTGTAGCTTCTCGCGGTGTGCACGAACATCCGCCTGATACTTGGCAACGACATCCTTCGCAGCGATTGGCCGCAGCGAGCGTTCCATAACGCTCTCATGTGAGCGTAAGCCATAGCGGTTGATGTTATTGAAGAACGCGACCATACGGTAGTAGTCGCGCTGCGGCAGCGGATCCACCTTGCTGTCATGGCAGCGCGCACAGTTCACATTCAGCCCAAGAACCGATTGCCCTGTGGTCGTGACGATGTCATCAAGCTCATCGAAGCGCGCCTGCTCAGGATCGACCGGCTCATCGTCCCATTGCCCAAGACGATAATAACCGGTAGCAATCAGGCCATCGGTACCGGCATCAGGAAGCTCATCTCCAGCCAGCTGCTCCGTGATAAATCGGTCATACGGCTTGTCCTCATTAAACGACTTGATGACATAGTCGCGGTAACGCCACACATCAGGCTTATCGCCATCCCGCTCGAACGAGTTCGTCTCGGCGTACCGTACGAGGTCGAGCCAGTGGCGTCCCCATCGCTCACCGTAGTGAGGACTAGCGAGCAAGCGATCGACAACCTTTGCGTATGCATTTGGGGACTTGTCGCCCACAAACGCTTCAACTTCCGCCTTGGTAGGAGGCAACCCAATGAGGTCATACGTCACACGTCGCAGCAGGTGTACGCGGCTTAGAGGCGCATTTGGCTTGAGACCATTTTGCTCGAGCTTTGCGAGAACCAAGCGGTCAATCGGCGACTTTGCCCACTTCATGTCCTTTACAGCTGGAAGCGAAACCGAGCGAACCGGCTTGAACGACCACCAGTTACGGGCATAGTCATCGACTTGTGGAGGACCGGACTTAACAACAATCCCGGTGTCTGCCCAGGGACTCCCCGCTGCCATCCACTTGGAAACAGTGTCCGTGTCAGCAGTACTTACTTTCGAGGATGGCGGCATCGAACGCCCATCATGGCGCATCGCACGAATCAACAGACTTGCTTCAGGTTTTGCTTTATTGACTGATGCCCCGCTGATGCCACCTCTTAGGAGGGCTGCACGGGATGAGAGATCAAGCTTACCGGATGGGTTCGCGCCGGTATGACACGCAACGCAGTTTTCCTGCAGGATTTTCACTGCAGCTTTGGCAAGAGCACCTCCGCGTCCGGTGCCAGCTTTTACAGCTACCGGTGGGGCTGGTCGTGCCGATATCGCACCAGCCGCAACTGTCACGACAGATGCCAACATCAGCGTTGTCCGTCCAACGTGAACCTTCATGCAATCCTCCAAGCTGCCATCGCCGGGCAGCGTCGCTTTCCAATGCAATATTCTGGCATATTCACCGGGCCACTTGCCTTGAATGATATTCCGATGGGTTGTATCTTGCCCCACCCCTATGCCGGTTTCCGCACTTAAGTACATCGAGGGCTCGTTCTATAGACGCCTACATCGTTGGCAGGGTTTAATAATACGCATCATCCGGATACTGATACCGTTGCATATCCGCACCGGATTCGCATCCCTGCTTTGACATATTTACCGACAGGCACCACAACAAATGATTTGCTAGACGCTTCCATCCGACAGCCACTCAGGTTCTACTGTCGTCGCTGGAAGGTTGACATCAAAGATGAAACATACACCCGATAGCGATGGATTTACGGCTTGCCAAGTCAGCTCAGCACCAGCCAGATTGGCACGCTGCGTCCACTCGTCCAAGACATCGGCACAAGACGCCCACTTTGCGTGAACAAGAATGCGATCTGCCCAACAGCCCCCACCCGCATTTGAAGACCATGGGTTGGCCGAAATCAACGTGTCCCAGTGTCGATTCTGGTCAATTGCAAGGTCTTGAACGGCGCCATGTTTCTGCAGAATCGCTGCAATCAGCTGGTAGCGCGCAGTTTCAAGGTGTGTCTCGCCCTCAGCAATTACGGTAATTGCGCCACTTTGGTCAACGCTGATGTGCGCTGGCAGCAGGCGCGCCGTCGTTACCTGTCTCATTGCCGCAAAAGGATCATCTGCACCTACAAAGCGCGCCAGAGCTCGCCCATCCGGGCTCAGCCAAAGTGGCAGACGCACGGCCAGTATCGTCGGTGATACAAGCGAGCGAAAATCAGATGCACTTACCCAAGACACATCGCCTGTTGAATCGACAACTTCTACCGACGAAATAGAATCCCTGAGAGTGCCATACCTGCCGGCGAGGATTCCCATCGCGTTCGTAACGATCGAACCGCCGATGGTAGCCGTTGCTCCGCTCCCCAGCCATTGTCCCAGCGTCCACCCCTTTTCCGCGACATATGCTTCTGCAGCATCAATCGTGACACCGGCACCAACGATGAGTTCCTGTGCCGCCTCATCGATGAACAGTGTGTCCAAGCATTTGGTTTCGATTTGGACATCCGATCCGGCTGGCTTTGCTGTCGATGTCCCTCCGCCGACAAGCTCATATGGACAACGGGCATCCAGACACCGTTGTACAGCCCATAAAAACGCCCCCTTGTCACGTGGCGTAACAATGGTTACATCCCGTTGACTCAAGCCATGCTGGTGCCAGGGAGACCACCCTCGAGACTTTCGGACATCGATGCCGATATCCCCAGCCACAATCCGTTCGTGCAAAATGTTCGCAATATTCACTGACATCAATCCTACCGAATACCCACTCGCATCTAAAGTGCAAACATGTGTTTGCTGCGGATAAACTAACGGTGTGTTCTTCACTTCTCCAAACGAAAACCGTACGCAGATTGCCGATGACCTCCTCACGGGACTAAACGATGCCCAGCAGGAAGCTGTTCTTCACGGAAATGGACCGCTCCTCGTGTTCGCGGGAGCTGGCTCCGGAAAGACACGCACCGTAACACATAGAATCGCCTATCTGATTCAGGTTCAGGGCGTGCGCCCATGGCAGATTCTTGCGGTGACGTTCACGAATAAGGCTGCAGGTGAGCTGCGTGAGCGCCTGGAGCATCTTCTTGGGGATGGCATTTCCCGCGACATGTGGGTCGGTACGTTCCACGCGATGTGCGCGCGGATGCTCCGCGAAAAAGGCGCATCGATTGGCCTCACGCGCGACTTTCTGGTCTACGATGCCGATGATCAGGTTTCTGTAGTTAAAGAGTGCCTCCGTGAGCTAAGCCTGGATGAAAAGAAGGTACAGCCGCGTGTTATTCTTGGGATGATTTCCCGTGCGAAAGAGCAGATGGTCTCTCCGGAGGGCTTTTCAAAACACTTTCATGGACAGCTAGAATCCATCGCAGGAAGTGTCTACCGCAAGTACGAAGAGCGTCTCAGCCGCAACCGGGCTCTTGACTTTGATGACCTAATCTTAAAGGCCGTCCGGATGCTGCAGGAGCGTGAGGATGTCCGCAGCCACTATCAATCCCGGTTTTTGCATGTTCTTGTGGATGAATATCAGGATGTCAACCGATCTCAGTACCTGTTGACCAGATTGCTTGCATCCAATGATGGCACTCCAAATGACATCACTGCAAATCTATGTGTGGTAGGTGATGACGACCAGGGCATTTACCGCTGGCGCGGCGCCGATATCCGCATTATCTATCCCGAGTTTGCGCAGGATCATCCAGGGTGCCGTCTCGTTCGCCTGGAACAAAATTATCGCTCAACAAAAAACATCCTTGAAGCAGCAAACGCCGTCGTTCGCCGAAATGCGGAACGCCAGCCCAAACAGCTTTGGACGGATAACTCTGAGGGCTCAACAATCACCTGGTATGAGGCCGGGGATGAGGTAGAGGAAGCCTATTGGGTTGCGCAAATGATCCAACGGCAAATTGGAACAGGGCGTAGCCCAAGTGACATCGCGATTTTGTACCGGACAAATGCACAATCCCGCGCTATGGAAGAACTGTTACTCCAGTTCCAAATTCCATACCAAATGATTGGTGGGATGAAATTCTATGAGCGTGCAGAAGTTAAGGACCTCCTCGGCTACCTCCGCTTAATCGTGAACCCCTTTGACTCCGTTTCCCTAAAACGCGTAATCAACACGCCAACGCGGGGGATTGGGAATACAACGATCGCCGCTCTTGAAGCACATTCGATTGACCAAGCGATTAGCTTATGGGATGCCGCAAAGGACCTTTGTGCAGCATCAACGCTTCGCCCGGCAGCAAGAACCGCGCTCCACGGATTCATCACGATGATCGAACAGTTCCAGAGTAAGCTGGCGACAATGCACGTGAGCGCACTGGTTGAAATGGTCCTCGAGCAGTCTACATTGCGCAAGTACTATGAAGACCAAAAGTCTATTGAAGCCGAGTCTAAGCTTGAAAACCTTCGGGAATTTCTTACGGCGGTTCAGCGCTTTGAAGCGCGTAGCGAAGATGTCAGCCTCCGTGCATTTCTTGAAGAAACAGCTCTCATCGCCGATGTCGACACGGTAAACAGCACGGGGCGTCTTGTTACATTAATGACCTTACACAGTGCGAAAGGTCTCGAATTTCCCGTGGTTTACATGATTGGCATGGAGGATGGAATATTCCCGCATGCAAGGAGTCTTGGCGACAGCAACCTCGCAGAGGCCCTTGCGGAAGAACGTCGCCTCGCATACGTTGGCATTACGCGCGCGCGCGAATTTCTCGCCATGACCTGTGCCGCACGGCGCTCTATCTTTGGGATGACACAGATGAACCCTGTGTCACGATTTGTAAAGGACATCCCGCAGCACTTGCTCACAACGCCAAGCGGTCGACTCCCAAGCTTTGTCCCCCGGCAGCGACAGACACAGCAAGGCTTTGTTCCAGCAGCGAAATCAGCCGCTCCGAGCTGGTCGGATGCCCGTGCAGCAACTGAATCCGTTACAAAAGCAATCGATGAGACGCCGCCCTATCGTGCCGGCGAGAAGGTCAGCCATGGCGTTTTCGGAACAGGCGTAGTGGTGGCTTGTACGGGCGGCGCGGATGGCGTCGTTCAGGTTGCGTTCCCAAACCTTGGCGTCAAGAAACTGGCTTTGACGCACGCAAAACTCGATCGAGTCTAATAACCTCTACCAGCAAATGGAATCCCAGCCATCACAAGGCTCAGTTCCACTAAACTGGCAGAAGACCTAGTCCCGGCAGTTCAACGGATGCATCACCAAAGGACCGGATATTGATTCCCATCCTGCGAGCGAGGCCAACATATAGACCGCAGAGCGCCGTTTGTGGAGCAAGCTTTATGTGTCGGCCCGTTTGCAATGTCCCACCAGCACGCCCACCGAGGACGATTGGCAGGTTGTAGGGAGAGTGCGCGTTGCCATCTCGCATTCCACCAGCAAACATCACCATACTGTTATCCAAAACCGTTCCATCACCCTCACGGAACGACTTCAGACGATTCATCAGGTAGGCATACTGCTCAACATGCCAAACATTGATGCGTTGATATTGGGCAAGCTTGTCTTCATGGTTTTCATGATGACTGAGCTCATGGTGGCTACCGCTTACACCTGGTAGGAAGCTGAAGTTTCGTCCCGACACCTCGTTCGCAAACATAAAGGTTGCCACGCGCGTGGAGTCTGACCAGAAGGCCAGGGCCATGATGTCCAGCATAAGTCGGACCTGTTCGGTATGGTCAATGCCGCGTTTCTCACTCCGAACGGCGTACCAATCGGTAATCCTACGGCCCAGTGAGTCCACTTCCGACTTTAAGACTCCGCCATCAAGAATGCTACCCTTGCGCCGCGCCATGTCATATGCGATGCGCTTCTCTACCGAACGCACTGCATCCAGGTACTCATCAACCTTTTGGCGATCATCGGCACCCAGGCGTTTCCGCAGACCGGATGCATCTGCGAGGACTGTATCGAGAATACTCTTATCAGTAGCGCCAAATACGGGTCCATTACCTGCGGTAGACCGGAACACTCTGTCAAAAGCCAGCTGAGGGTTCAGTTCACGTGTCACCGGTGTTGTCGGTGTTGACCAAGAAACGTGGCTTCCATAAAGCGTAGTCAAACCGACATTGGTGTCGACATACGCTGTCGGAGGCTCGATGGCGAGCTCCAAGCTTGGAAGCGGGGTCGCACTTCCGCTGTGCTGTGCCATGAGCTGATCAAGCGAGACACCGCCTGAACGTACATCACGGCCCGTCGTCTTCGTTATAGCAGTGCCACATAAGATTGGAGCCACTTTGTAATAGTGGCCATCCCCCTCGATACTGTTGCGGTTCATCAGGTTTTCGAAGGTCAGGATGTCCCCTTGCAGGCTCTCGAGTGGCTTGAGAGTCCCGGAAAACGGGGAGCCTTCGGGTGTCCACTTTTTGGGATGCACACCATTGGCAAAGTAGAGAAATCCAAAGCGAGTGGGAGGTTTAACAGACTGTCGTGAGGATGCTTGTGCCTGCATTGACTCGAGCCAAGGCAGCGCTAAAGCTACACCCGCGCCTCTTAGTACAGTTTTTCGTGTCATCCCATAAACCTCCCACCCGTCAGTGCTATTTCAGTTCCCGCAGATATACGTTCTTGAAGTAGATTGGATTTCCGTGATGTTGCAGCTCAATCTGACCCGTAGGGAAGATTGCGAGCTTGCGGTCCCAGTAGTTCTCAAGCGTTACATTCTGTACAACGAGGACACCATTGAGGTAAATCGTAACCTTCTCACCTTGCATCAGGATAACAAAGCGATTCCACTCACCGATTGGATTGTCTGCGATGCTGGTTGGCTGGCTTGGATTCTTTTGGTTGTTATAGAGACCTCCAGAGCCGATCTTCCAGTACTTTGGATCCCAAATTTGGACCTGCGGGGAGCCGCGAAGGTAGATACCAGAATCTCCGTTGTCGCCAATTTTCCAGTCAACGTGCAGCTCGAAATCCTTGTAATCCCGGGCCGTTGCAAGACTGTCATTCTTGCCATCGTACGTGATCACGCCATCCACAACAGACCAGTGTTTTAACGCCTCAAGCGTGGCTTTGTCTTCTGCTGCTTTCAGCTCAGCTGGGGACATCTTCGCACGGGTAATCGGGTTTCCGACAAGCCCTTTCCATCCGGAGAGGTCTTTGCCATTGAAAAGTGCCGTAAAGCCCTGTGGTGCCTTGTTGTCAACGGGAGCCTTGGCTAGGTCAACCGCTTCGAGGTTACGGAAACGGACATGTGTACCGTGGCCGAGGAAGCCAATATGCCCGGATGTACGAAGCAAGCCTGGATGCTCAGCAAGGATTGCGGGGTCGGTCACACCGTTGATGTCACCATCCACAATAACTGTCCCGTTGAGCGTGATTTTGATCTTTCGTCCAATAACCTCGATCGTTTCCTTGTTCCACTCACCCAGAGGCTTTAGGAATCCACGCTTTGCAGGAAACACCTTATAGATCGAGCCATGGTATTGACCAGGGAGGAGATTCTTGTAGATTTCCGCTGTGTCATCAAGAACCTGACTCTCCATACCGACATATGCGGCATCACCGGATAACGGTGCGCGAAGTCCGATTCCATTGTTGGCACCGGATGTCAGTTTGAACTCAAAGCGGAACTTAAAGTCAGAGTATTCCTTTTCGGTAAACAGATTGCCGCCGCCATCCGCAGGACAAACCAGCTCACCATTTTCAACAACGTAACCTCGCCCACCCTTGCCAATAAGGGTCCAGCCGGAAAGCGTCTTGCCATCGAAGATCTTTTCCCAGCGGTCCTTAGCCATGGCCGGAGTAGCGATTGCGGTCAATGTGATTGCCGCGACTGCTCCCATAACCCATTTCTTCATCCGTAACTCCTCACTTTGTTGCAGCAGCACTTGCGGCTGCAGAAACCGGGGCAGCCCGGCGCTTGTATCGGAATGGTAGAGATTGAACCACACCGGTCATCAAATCCTGCATCCGATAGCCGCCAGGCTTACATTGCCTCATAATTACAGACACGCTTGGAAGGTCCTCTGGCTCGAGTCCACGCCCTAATGCATAGGCCATCAGACGCTCAACCACATTCCTGGCGATGTCATCCTCGCGGGCCAGCAACACAGTCCGCATCCCTTTGATGCCATCAAATGTCTCACCTGATGCCAGCTCTCCGCGGGCATCCACGGCTACACCACCGATTTCTGTACGCCACCTGCCAACGGCATCAAAGTTTTCAAGTGCAAAGCCCATCGGATCAATGCGTTGGTGACACCCTTTGCACTCAGGTTTATTCCGATGTGCTTCTAGACGCTGACGTAGCGTCAGGCCTTGTTGCGGGCGCTCATCAGCAGGAAGTGTATTCACAACCGGCGGCGGAGGCGGAGGCGGTGCGCCGAGGACCTCAGCCATCACCCACTTTCCTCGGAGGACCGGACTGGTCCGCTGCGAATAACTTGTTACGGTCAGCAATGCTCCCATTCCAAGTAGACCGCCGCGCTGCACACCATCGGTTGAAATGCGGCGCATCTCAGGTCCAATAATCCCAGGCAAACCGTAGTGTCGCGCCAGCTCATCGTTGACAAACGTAAAGTCACTCTCGACCAGCTTACGTACCGGAAGATTTTCCCGGACCATTGTTGAGATGTACATCGACACCTCGTCAAACATTGCTTGACGCAGGGACTTAGTGAACATCGGGTACTTGCCGGGGTCTGGCTGTGCCGTTTGCAGGACTTCCTTGGCCCGTAGCCACTGTCCACCGAACAGCGCTCCAAAGGTATTGGCCCTCGGTGACTGGAGCATCCGGCGAAGGTGCGCCGTCTGAACCTCCTGCTTTAGGAGGGAACCATTCGCCGCAGCTGCCATTAGCGGCGCATCTGGCATCGATGACCACACGAAATAGGACATCCGACTTGCAATTGTGTAGGCATCTAATGGCTGTGGACCTGACTTTGCGGGCAGTGCTTCATCCACACGGAACAAGAATCCCGGAGACACCAGCACAGCTTTAGTGGCGATCCGAAGTGCTGCCGTATATGTTGCCCCACCTTGTCGCTGTCGTCGGAACAGCGAGACAAGGCCATCGAGCTCTGTAGGACCAACTGGACGTCGAAACGCTTTAGAAGCAAATGCTTTGAGCGACTTACGTGCGGCTTCAAGATCGGTGATGGACTTTCCTGGCTTTGCAAGTAACCAAGTCTCTGGCTTTGCAGCATCCAGAATCTGATCAGCAGCTACGAGATAGCGTTCAAGCAGGACAGGAGGCAGGTAGAGCGTATCTGCATTGTTATCAAAGCCCCCACCTCCACCACTATCGACTGGAAAGTTATCAGCGGGAGTAATCGTAATCGCGAAGAGGTCTTGAACCGTATTGTTGTATTCGGTTCGGTTTAGGCGTCGCGGCGCAACGCGGCCCGGGTCGGTCGGCTTAGCAGCAAGGTCAAGGGCATCCAGGGCTCTACCCAGCGTGTCTAATGCGGCTGTTCTACGCTGTGCATTTGGCATCGGCGAACCGGATGGAGGCATTGAACGCTCGCGGACAACCCGGTGGATGCGACGATACAGATCACGGTCTGTCTTGAGGCTGTCATTGGTCAGCACATTTGGTATGCGGATGCCAGCGCTGGGTGTCTCACCTGCGTGGCAGGGCTGGCAGTAGCGTGTCAGGAGCGGTGTGACATCACGGGTGACCTCAACATTCGTCACTGCGTCCTGTTTATGTACTGGAACTGCACTAGCCGATAACGCGACAATAGACGTACCTATGGCCGTCACGCCCGTTAGGAGAATCGGCAGCATGCCTGCCCGTAACACAGGTCTCATTGTCGGTCAGCCTCGGTATCGATTAGTCCAGCCGCATGAACAGCGTGAATCCATTGCCTTGCATGATCCCAAAGGACATCGGATCCCGTCGCGATACTTTCATTTCTTCGCGTGACCTGCTCAACCGTCACCTGATGCTCATTCCATGTACCACCGTTGTTAGCGGCATTGGGAAGCATCCCGGCCAGGCGGTCCAATGCGCTGGCGTACTTAGCTTCCGGGGTCTCACGCGCCTCAAACTCATGCCAAAGCGCCAAGAATTCCGCCTTTTGGTCATCCGGTAGCATGCCAAAAATCCGCTCAGCCGCCTGTTGCTCACGTTCGGCCTTCCCGATCATCGCAGCAGCATCGTAGACAAACGTGTCTCCGGCATCGATTTCGACGATGTCATGGACAAGGATCATTTGTAGGACCCGCGCCAAATCCACGGGTTCATTTGCGTGTTCGATGAGCATCATCGCCATAAGTGCCAAGTGCCAGCTATGTTCTGCTGAGTTCTCGCGGCGGGATGTTTCCCCAGAGCGTTGAATGAGCCGGGTCATCCGGTCCACGCGTTTAAGCGCATCCACAACGCGCAGAAACTCCAGCTGCTGCTCAAGACGACTCACGACTACGCCTCCCGGTCGCGGTTCCGGTAAACACGGAGACGACGTCTCGGCTCAACGCCCACGGACTCAGACAAGAGTCCAGCAGCTTCAATCACCTGGTGTTGAAGGCGGCGAACATAGGCATTCCGAGGCGGCAGCTCAACCATTTCACCAGAGTCTGCAACACTGTTTACGGCTTCTTCAGCCTCGGCGATAGCATCATCCTCCTCACTCGGCGCAACCGAATGTGGAATACCAAAGAGGTCTCGTACGAGGTTTTCGATTTGGATGTAAGTATTGCTCTTGACCACGACAACGCTTGCACCGCGTGAACGGGCATCGTGCATCTTTGCAGGATCGCGCCGGAAGGTTGCCTTCAGAGCAACGA
>JACCDI011493391.1_pt1 | contig 28699 bp, 29 predicted proteins | sample 7442791 | NCBI WGS metagenome assembly JACCDI01 (sample SAMN15323434, study PRJNA562643) | freshwater metagenome | isolation source: river surface water | place: USA:Blue River Watershed | collected 2017-08-15
CGAACGAAGTTGCCTTTTTGCACATGCGCAGGCAAGTCGGGCGTATCCAAACCACCGCACAACATCGACGCGCCCTCTTTCGAGCCCATCTCGATGTAACTGCGCACCTTGGCCAAATGGCCTTGGCTGATCATGGGGCCAATGATGGTTTTGTCGTCCAAGGGGTCGCCCACTGCAATGCGTTTGGCGCGCTCGGCAAACTTTGCGGCGAAGTCGGCATAGATGCTTTTTTGCACCAAGATGCGGCTACCTGCCGTGCAACGCTCGCCGTTGTTGCTGAAGATCATGAAGATGGCGGCGTCTAAAGCGCGGTCGAGATCGGCATCTTCAAAAATCACAAACGGGCTCTTGCCACCGAGCTCCATGCTGAACTTTTTCAAGCCCGCGGTTTTGACAATGCGGTTTCCCGTGACGGTGGAGCCTGTGAACGAAATGGCTCGCACATCGTTGTGCGCCACCAAGGGCTCACCCGTGTCTTGACCATAACCATGGACCAAGTTGAGCACGCCCGCAGGCACGCCTGCCTCTAAGGCCAATTCACCCAAGCGAGCTGCGGTCAAGGGGCTGAGTTCGCTCATCTTCAACACGGCCGTGTTGCCGAACGCCAAGCAAGGCGCCACTTTCCAAGTGGCGGTCATGAACGGCACGTTCCAAGGAGAGATCAACGCACACACGCCCACAGGGTGGAACAAGGTGTAGTTGAGATGCGTGGGCGTGGGATAGGTGTGACCATCCACGCGCGTGCACATTTCTGCGAAGTAGTAAAAGTTGTCGGCGGCACGGGGCACCAATTGCTTGCCCGTTTGGCTGATGGATTGACCGGTGTCTTTGGTTTCGGTTTGTGCAATTTCTGGCACGTGTTTGGCAATCAAATCGCCTAGGTTGCGCATGATCTTGGCGCGCTCTGTGGCGGGTCGACCGGCCCACGCGGGAAAGGCGTCTTTCGCTGCTTGCACCGCCGCGTTGACCTCGGTGGCTGTGCCACTCGCCACTTCAGCCAACACCTCTTGCGTGGCGGGGTTGACGGTCTCGAAATATTGCTGGGCGCCAACGGCTTTGCCGTTGATCAGATGGTCGATACGCATGTGTTCTCCTGCTTCGAAATATTGAAAATGATTTAACGACCAAACGTGGCATCGTCCACGAGGGTGTTGACCAGTCGACCAATGCCGTCAATCTCGGTGACGACTTCATCACCCACATTCACGTTGACCACGCCATCGGGTGTTCCGGTCAAGATCACATCACCGGCGTTGAGCGTCATGAAACTGCTCAGGTATTCAATCAAGGCCGGAATGTCTGAAATCAAATCAGCCGTGTTGCCTTGTTGCGTGACCACGCCGTTGACCAAGGTACGCAATGACAAGGCGTGTGGGTCTGGCACATCCGCGGCGTCCACCAACCAAGGGCCGAGCACTGTGCCGCCATCGCGGTTTTTGACGCGCAAGTTGGGGCGGTAGTAGTTTTCCAAGTAGTCGCGAATGGCGTAGTCGTTGGCCACGGTGTAGCCGGCCACGTGTTGCATGGCGTTTTCGCGCTTCACATTTTTTGCGGTACTGCCAATGACTACCGCCAACTCGCACTCGTAGTGCATGAAGGCCACGCCGTCAGGGCGGCGTGTTTGCGCACGGTGGCCAATCAAGGAGCCGGGGCCTTTGAGGAAAGCCAAAGGCTCGTCTTTGGTGGTGACCGTCAACTCTTTGGAGAGTTCTTTCACGTGGTCGGCATAGTTCAAGCCCAAGGCAATGATGGTGCCCACTTCAAACGGGGGCAGCCAAACCACCGCATCTTCGGCGACCACACGGCCATCGGCTAGTTTCAAACCTGCGGGGTGCTCATAGGCGTCGTGAATCGCGCCACCGTAAGCTACTTTTGCGCGCTTCATACCAACTCCTCCGCGATCAACGTATTTTCAATTTGCCCCACACCGGCGATGGTGATGCTCACGCGTTGTCCGGCGTGTGCGAGAGGGCTGTTGGCAGCAATGCCAATGCTGAGAATGTCACCTGGATGCAAGGTCATGAACTCGGTGACATCGGCCAGCAACTGCGCGATGTTTCGTACGCGACCAGCTGTGTCGGTTTGCTGCACCACTTTGCCGTCAATTGCCACCGTCACGGCCAGTGCGTCAGGGTTGGCCACGTTCACGCGCGGCACAAATTCGCCCATGGGGCAAAACCCATCGCGGCATTTGAAACGCATGGACGGGCGGTAAAACGAGTCATGGGGCACGCTGATGTCGTTCATCACCACATACCCGGCCACGTGGTTCATGGCATCAGTTGCACTGACCTTGCATGCGGTGTGGCCGATGACCACGCCCAAGGTTGCACCCATTTGCAGTTCTGTGACATCGGCAGGCACTGCCACGGCGTCGCCGCCTTGCGCCCACGTGTTGCGCGGCTTGATGTACAAAATCGGCGCCTTGGGTGGCGCTTTGTACGGCACCTCGTTGACTTGATCACCCAAAGCCGCCAAGGCCTCGCGGTGGTTCAGCAATGTGCCGTAAACGGTGCCCCGTGTGGGCAGGTGAGAAAAGTTCCGCATGGTCAACTTTCTGGATCTTGGTATTTTGCTAATATGTTCGTGATTAGAACACTCACTTATTAGTGAGTCAATCTGTTTTTGATGGGCTTTTGCTGGTGTTATCCCTTAAGTTGATGAACTCCTGTGTGTGAACTCGTCTTGAAATTCGGTACAGTTCGAGCGTCCATCGATGCATTAAACCTATGAAAAGCCCGCTTCGGCATAAGAACTTGCCCCATCTCCTCCTTCAGTCACGAGAGGCTTTGATGAGTCGTTTTCGCCCCGTGCTCAATCAGCATGGCGTGACAGAACAGCAATGGCGCATTCTGCGGGTGTTGCTGGATGAAGATGGCTTGGAGCCGCGCCAACTGTGCGAGCGTTGTTTGATTTCTAGCCCCAGCATTGCCGGGGTGCTGATGCGCATGGAAGAGGCGGGGTGGATTCAGCGTGAGCGCATGGAGCACGACCAGCGCCGCGTGAAAGTGACCGTCACCGCCGCCACCAAAAAGCTGGGCAAAAGCATGGCCCCCATCATTGAACGCGAATACTTAGAGCTGGAAAACCAAGTGGGTGTCAAACAGTTGCAGCAGGTGTATGACGCGCTTGACACACTGCTCCAGAACTTGGGCCGGCCTGAAGAGGTGAGCGAGTGACTCAACCCATGATCGCGGAGATGCGCTCTGCAGCTGCGGTCAACACCTTGGTCACTCTTTTCTGATTCACTGGGTGTGGCAAGTACAACACGGCTAACGCGGCAGGCTGGCCACTACCCAAGTGCAGTGGAACCGCGATAGAGGCCACCCCTTTGAATACTTCGTTCTCACTCACTTCAAACGGTTGCAGTGGAAACTTCTTGGGGTTCAACAAGGACTGAATCACCTTGCCAGGCGCGCCTTGGCCGATGGCATGTCGACTGCCTGGTTTTTTGCCCAAAGTGGTTTCTAGATTTTGTGGTTCAGCACTGCTCAAGGTGACCGCATATTCACCGTCGTAAGTCACCAAGAACGCCGTCATTTCCAACGCCTCAGCAATGGCAGCCAGTTCAGGCGCAGCGGCTGAACGCAAATCTTTGGCCACGCCTCTGGCAAGGGTGGTCAGCTTAGGACCCAGCACGAGTCCGCCCGAGGTTGCACGCGCCACAAAACCAGACTGCTCCAATGTTTTGACCAATCGATAGGCCATCGAGCGATGAATAGCCAACTGTTGCGACAGCACTGCCACGCTGATAGGTTCGGGCGCGCCGCCGATGATCTCTAACGCAGCCAAGCCTCTGGCCAAGGTTTGAGACCCGCCATCTGCCTTGAGATCGGGTGCATTGACTTTTCTTGCTTGCATGATTTGACAGGCCTCGGTTAGACTAACTCACTATTTGAAATAGTGTTTCAATTATAGAGACATTTTAAAAAGTAAAACACCCACACAGGAGACACCTCATGCAGTTCCACCACCGCGGCTACGTTTCAGAAAATCCTCGCATCAAGCCCGCAGCAGGTCACGGCCTCAACCGCCCTGTCGACATCCCAGACGAGATGGATGTGCTCATCGTGGGCACAGGTCCAGCCGCCGTGACGGTGGCCGCTCAACTTGCACACTTCCCCAGCATCCAAGTGCGGGCCATTGAAAAGCGTGAAGGCCGCCTGACACAAGGGCAAGCCGACGGCATTCAAGCGCGCTCGGTCGAAACCTTCCAAGCCTTTGGTTTTGCCAACGCCATCGTGGACGAGGCCTACCGCAACGTCGAGATGTGTTTTTGGAAACCCGATGAAAAGCATCCCGAAAACATCGTGCGCGTCTCTCGCGTACCCGATGACGCTCACGGCGCCAGTGAGTTTCCGCACATCTATGTGAACCAATCGCGCGTGTTGGACTACTTCTTGGGTTGCGCAGAACAATCGCCCGGTCGCATCACACCCGATTACGGTGTTGATTTTCTTGACCTAGAAATTGACGACACCCACGAATACCCCGTGGCAGCACGCATCCAATACGTGGCAGGTCCACGCAAGGGCGAGGTGCGTACCGTGCGGGCCAAGTATTTGGTCGGTGGCGATGGCGCACGCAGCAATGTACGCGCCGCGCTTGGCCACAAGCTCGAAGGCGATGCCTCTTTGCACGCCTGGGGCGTGATTGATGTGCTGTGCAACACGGACTTTCCTGACTTTCAAGTCAAGTGTTCCATTCAGTCGCACAACGCAGGCAATATTTTGTTGATTCCCCGCGAGGGCGGGTACCTCTCACGTTTGTATGTGGACCTCGGCAACATCGATGAGAACGATGCCGGCGAAATTCGAAAAACCAGCCTAGACGAAATCATCCGCCGTGCCAATGCGATTCTGCACCCCTACACACTGGACGTGAAGAGCATTGCTTGGTGGTCGGTCTACGAAGTGGCACACCGTGTCACCACCGGTTTTGACAACGTGCCCGCCGATCGCGTTGGCCAGCAACACCCTCGCGCCTTCATCATGGGCGATGCGTGCCACACCCACTCGGCCAAAGCAGGGCAGGGCATGAATGTGTCTATTCAAGACGGTTGGAATCTCTCTTGGAAGCTGGCAGCCGTGCTGGAAGGCCGTGCACCGGCCACCCTGCTCGACACCTATTCGTCAGAGCGCCGTGTGATTGCACAAGACTTGATCAACTTCGACAAAGAGTGGTCCACCCTCATGGCGCGCCCGGTCGATGAGTGGGATGACCCACAAGACTTGGCGCGTTGGTATGAGAAAACCATCGAGTTCCCCATGGGCTTCATGACCCAGTATCCCAAGAACCAAATCGTGGCAGGTGCTGAGCACCAGCACTTGGCGGCGGGTTTTCCGATTGGCAAACGGTTCAAGTCCACGGAGGTGATTCGTCGCGCCGATAACCGTTGGCGTCACCTGGGTCACTTGCATGAGGCGGATGGTCGCTGGCGTGTGTATGTCTTCGCCGACAAAGAGGCCCCTGCCACGTCAGGCACACCCACTGCCGACTTCGCTCAATGGTGGCAACACGATGCCGCATCGCCGCGCGTGATCTACACGCCCCGTGATGGCGACACAGATGCCATCTTCGACACCAAGGTGATCTACCAGCAGGACTACACGGAGGTGGAGCCCGGTGATGTGCCTGAGGCGTTCAAGCCCATTAAGACGCCATTTGGCCTCATCGATGTGAATCAAATTTTTGCATCAGGCCACGGTCGCGACATCTTCCGTGATCGCGATATTCATCAAGATGGCGCCATCGTGGTGGTACGTCCAGACCAATATGTGTCAGGCATCTTTCCGCTCAGTGCTCGAGAGGAATTGAAGACATTTTTTGCCCAGCACATGTTGCCGGCGAAGTAATTACTCGCCAAAGTTCAAAGGCAAACCCACATAGTTTTCAGCCATGGTGCGAGAGCCAGCTTCGCTGTGGATGAGGTAATCCAGTTCAGCTTCTTGGAACTTTTGACCAATTTCACCTTGATCAGGGAAGCGGTGCATCAAGCTGGTGAACCACCACGAGAAGCGCTCTGCTCGCCAAATGCGAGCCAAGCAACGGGTGGAGTAGTGGTCAATGCCTGCATGTGATTTTTCAACGCAAGCCTCAATGAGGGCGTCGGACAAATACTTCACATCCGTGGCGGCCAAATTCAAACCCTTCGCGCCAGTGGGCGGCACGATGTGGGCTGCGTCGCCAGCCAAGAACAAAGTGCCAAAACGCATGGGCTCAGTCACAAAGCTGCGCAGCGGTGCAATGCTCTTTTCAATGCTGGGGCCAGTGACCAAGTGCTCGCGAGCCTCTGGGTCTAGGCGGTTGCGCAACTCTGCCCAGAACGCGTCATCGCTCCACTGTTCGACTTTGTCGGTCAGAGGCACCTGCAAGTAATAACGGCTACGCGTGAGGCTGCGCTGTGAACACAAGGCAAAGCCGCGTGGGCTGTTGGCGTAAATCAGCTCTTCGTGCACGGGGGGTGTGTCTGACAAAACACCCAGCCAGCCAAAGGGATACACCTTCTCAAATTCTTGGATTGACTTTTTGGGAACGCTGGCACGGCACACGCCGTGGAAGCCATCGCAACCTGCAATGAAATCGCAATCGATGGTGTGCTTCTTGCCATCTTTGCTAAAGCTCACGCTGGGCTTGTCAGTGTCAAAGCCGTGAATTTGCACATCATCGGCTTCGTAAATCGTGGTCAAGCCTGCGGCATGACGTGCGTCCATCAAGTCACGGGTGACTTCGGTTTGGCCGTAGACCATTACTTTTTGACCGCCAGTGAGGCCAGCCAAATCGATGCGATGACGCGCACCTTTGAACAATAAATCAAAGCCCGTGTGCACCAAGCCTTCTTGGTTCATGCGTTGGTCAACGCCTGCTTGCGCCAACACGTCTAGGGTGACTTGTTCCAACACGCCTGCACGGATACGACCCAAAACATAGTCTGGGCTTTGACGTTCCAAAATCACGGCATCCACGCCTGCCTTGTGCAACAGCTGCCCCAACAACAAGCCCGATGGGCCTGCACCAACAATCACGACCTGTGTGCGCATGTCTCGAATCCTTATAAATAAAAGTGCAGCGAGATTAAAGCTGGCTTTGATCTGGCGCAAAGCCGAAATGGCAAAGATGCACGGTGATTAGAATGCTTGCACGATCATCGCGCAAACGACACCTATGGGAACTGAACTCAACAAAGCCGATTGGATTGAAGGCATGGCCCGCGGCATGGCTGTGTTGGAAAGTTTTGACACCGAGCGTCAACGGCTCAATGCGACATTGACCGCGCAGCGCACGGGCTTGACGCGAGCCGCTGCGCGTCGACATTTGCTCACACTGGCGCATTTGGGTTACCTGGAAACGGATGGTCAGTATTACTGGCTCTCAGCCAAAGTGCTGGGTTTTGCTGGTAGCTATTTGTCTGGCGCACGTTTGCCCCGTGCGGTACAGCCCACATTGCATCAGCTGAGCCTAGCCACGCAGCTGTCTTGCTCGGTCGCCGTCCTTCAAAACGATGCGGTGATCATCGTGGCGCGTGGCATCTGGCAGAAGCCAGATCTGTTGCCTGTCAAAGCGAGTCACAACGTTTTGGCGTACGGCTTACACGTAGGCACTCGTTTGCCCGCGCATGCCACGTCAACAGGACAGGTGTTGCTGGCGAATTTAAATAAGCAAGCACTTCAAGCCTGGATGACAAGCAACAGCTTGAGCCGCTTGACGCCACACACCGCAACTCAGGGGCGTGAACTCAAACGCAAACTCAACCAAGTGGCCAAGCAAGATTACAGCTTGGCCAGTCAGGAGCATGAACTGGGTGTTGACGCCTTGGCTGTTCCTTTGCGCAATGCCATAGGCGAGACGGTTGCGGCACTTAACCTGGTGCGCTCAGGCGCGAAGCCCCATGCCTCAGATTTGGTCGAGCGTTGGTTGCCCTTGTTGCAGCAGACGGCTCAGGCGCTCAGGCCTTTGATCTGAGGCTTTCAAAGTCGTCGCTTCACGTCTGGGGACCATACACCAGGCCTGAGGCCACCCCGCCAAACAAATCACCCTCAACCAAAGGCACACCTGCAAACTCTGTTTGCAAGGCTTGCTGAAATGTGCGCAGTGCCGAAGAGCCACCGGTGAGATAAATTGCATCTGGTTTGTCGTTGGTCAACTCGGCGCGTTTGACGCAGTCACGGGCGCAGGCCACCGTGTTGGTGAGCAAATGCGCCAAGTGCCTGTGTAGGTCATTTGGGCTGAGTGAGGCAGCCAAGCCGCCTTCAACATATGACAAATCGATGCGGTTTGCAGCATCGGTTTGTGAGCAACGAATCTTGGCTTGCTCCACATCGTGTGCCATGTGGTGACCGTAGCGCTCGGTCAGCACGTGCATCAAACGGTCATGCAAACGCACATCGGTGTAGTTAGTTTGCAGGGCTTTGGCTTGCGCTATGGCTTTGGGTTGGTATTGCCAGTTGATCAAGTGCCACGTGGACAAATCAAAGAACACACGGTTCGGCACTTCTCGGCCATCGGGGCCTAAGTGACCGTACCCCAACAAAGGCATGACTTGGCCTAGGCTGAGTTTTTGATCAAAGTCAGTGCCGCCAATGTGCACGCCTGTGGTGGCTAACACATCGTCCGTGCGGTTGGCTTGGTGCATGCGTTCGGGCCCCAGTCTCACCACAGTGAAGTCGGATGTGCCACCGCCAATGTCTGCCACCAGCACGGTGGTTTCACGCTTCAGCCGTTGTTCATAGTCCAGCGCGGCAGCGATGGGCTCAAACTGAAACGCGATGTCTTTGAAACCTACTGCTTCTGCGGCTTGGCGCAGAGAGGCTTCGGCTTGCGCGTCACGCGCAGCATCGTCATCGACAAAGTGCACGGGGCGGCCCATCACCACGCGTGTGGGTGCCTTGCCCAAGTGTTGCGTGGCCCGGTCGCGCAGGGCAGAGAGGTAGGTGGTGATGATGTCTGAGAAGTTAACCAATTGGTTATTGATGACCGTGGTTTCCATCAGCAACGGGCTGCCCAACAAACTTTTGAGCGAGCGCATCAAGCGCCCCTCTGTGCCTTCTAAGTAATGCGTGATGGCTTCTCGGCCAAAGTGGGTGCTGTTGCCTTCGGCGTTGTAAAACACCGCCGTGGGCATGGCCAAAGCATCGCCCTCTAGGGGGATGAGTTGCGCAGGGCCTTGCGGGGGGCGCCACGCCATGGCGGAATTGGACGTACCAAAGTCAATACCCAAAATACCCACGTCAGCTCACCAACCCCACGTACACGTTTTGCACATCGTCGTTGTCGTCAATGGCGGAGAGAAAGGCTTCGACTTCTTCTAAGGCTTCAGCACTCAAATTCGCTGGGTCCACCGGATTTTTAGGTTTGTAGCCGAGCTTGGCCGACAACACATTGAACCCGTGTGCGGGCAGGGCGCGGCTAACCAAATCTAAGTCTGTTGGATCGGTGATGAAAACAGAGGTGCCTTCGTCACCGCCTTCAAAGTCTTGCGCGCCTGCCTCGATAGCAGCTACTTCAGCATCGGCATCGGGGGCGGTAGGTTCTGCTTCAATCAAGCCAATGTGGTCAAAGTCCCATGACACCGAGCCAGATGTGCCCAGCTGACCTTTGCGAAACAGCACGCGCATTTCGGGCGCGGTGCGGTTGACGTTGTCGGTCAAGCATTCCACCATCACAGCCACTTGGTGTGGCGCGTAGCCTTCGTAAATCACGCGCTCGAACTGCACCGATTCACCAGTCAGGCCGGCCCCTTTTTTGATCGCACGGTCCAGCGTGTCTTTGGGCATAGACACTTTGCGGGCTTGCTCCATCACCATGCGCAAGCGTGCGTTGGCCGCTGGGTCTGCACCGTTGCGTGCGGCCACCATGATGTCTTTGGCGAGTTTGCCAAACATGCGGCCTTTGGCGTTGGCGGCTAAGTCTTTGCCTTTGGCTTTCCATTGAGCGCCCATGTGTGTGTTCCTTTGTGTTTTGTTTGTTTATGAGTCGGCACTGGCGCTCCAGCGCTCGTTCCATGCGTGTTCAATTTGGCGGCGGTCGCGCTTGGTGGGGCGACCGTGTTCAATGCTGTGCGCGGGTTCAAAGGCCAAGCGGTTTTGTTCGGCTTGTTTGGCGCGCAAGGCGATGCTCTCGGCGGTTTCTTCGTACAACTGTTGCGCTACGGGGGCGGGGCCGCGTGCGGCACTGATGCCTTTGACCACAATGGTTTTGGTGATGTTGCCTTGGCGCACCGTGAGCGTATCGCCTACCTTCACCTCACGCGCCGGCTTGACATCTTGCCCATTGATTTGCACGCGGTGTTTGGTGACTTCATCGCACGCGAGGCTGCGTGTTTTGTAAAACCGTGCCGCCCACAGCCACTTGTCGATGCGCAGGCTGTCCATCAGTGGTTGAACACGTCCAACACGCGCGTGAGGTCGTGGCCGGTGTAGGTGGGCTTGGGGCCGATGGCCTCGAACGGTAGGTGTTGGCGGTTCACCCACAGCGTGGTGTAACCGTACCAAGTGGCGCCCAAAGCGTCCCAACCGTTGCTCGACACAAACAAAACATCTTGTTTTTCAACGGGGAACGTTTGCTGCACCAAGCCATAGGCCTCAGGCGAGGTTTTGAACAAGCGAATCGGGTCGACCGAGATCACGTGGTCAATCAAATCGCTCATGCCCGCGCTGCTCACCGCCGTGTGCAGCATCTCAGGGCTGCCGTTGGACAAAATGGCCGTGGCAATGCCGCGTTCTTTCAGGCTTTGCAACACACCCACGTTTTCAGCAAAAGGCGTGAGCTTGGCGTATTGGCCCATCAAGGCGTCGATGTGTTCGGGCTTGGCGTCGAGCTTGAAGCGTTCTAACGTGTAGAGCAGGGCACTGCGTGTGATGTCCCAAAACGATTGGTAGTAGCGGCTGCCTTCTGCGCGGTGCGGGTCAGACATGGTGATGAGCCGCGTGTAGTCAATTTGCTTGTCACGCCAGAGCACCGAGATGGCCGCGCCTTGACCCGGGTAGAGCTGCTCAGCCAACGCGCCGATGGAATAGACATCGAACAGCGTGCCATAGGCATCGAACACCACAGCTTGAATGGCCATGTTCAGCTTTCGTTGGGCAACAAGCAGCAGGTGTCGCCGCTGGCAGGGCGTGCGATCTTGATGCGGTGGATGTTGGGCAACGAGCCCTTGAGGTCGTTGTAGATGAACGCACACAGGTTCTCAAGTGTGGCGGGGCCAAGGCCTGGCACTTCGTCGAGGAAATGGTGGTCGAGTTTTTCGCGTACTTTCTCAACTTCTTGGCGCAAAAAAGCGAGGTCCATCATCATGCCGGACTCGGGGTCAGGCTTGCCAGCAATCGTCACTTCGGCGTGGTAGGTGTGGCCGTGGATGCGCAAGCTGCCTTCGGCATCGATTTTGCGGCGCAGGGTGTGGGCCGCTTCAAAGTAGAAACGCTGGCTGAGTTCGTATTTCATCGGATACCTATCAACTTATGGGTTTGCACGCTCAAACGCCAGCGCGGGTGCGCTAGGGCATAGGCCACGGCCGCCGCGGTGTTGGCTGCGGCGTTGGGCCCATCCATGGGCTGCAAATAAAAATGTTCAAAATTCAAAGACTCATACAGCGCAGGCTCTGCGCCCGCTTGCGGAAACACCAGCTTGAGCTCTTGACCTGCGGCCACAACGCGTTGGCTACCCGCCTTGGGGCTCATGCACAACCAGTCAATGCCTTTGGGGGGCAAGACTGTGCCATTGGTTTCTACTGCGATGGTGAAGCCAAGGGCATGCAGGGCATCGACCAAGGCGTCATCGACTTGCAGCAAAGGCTCTCCCCCAGTCAGCACCACAAAGCGGTGTTGGGTGTCTGTCGCAGGCCAAAAGCTGGCAATGGCTGTAGCCAAGGCTTGGGCGCTGTCAAACTTGCCGCCGTGCGTGCCGTCGGTGCCTACAAAGTCGGTGTCGCAAAACTGGCAAATGGCAGTGCTGCGGTCTTCTTCGCGTCCGCTCCACAGGTTGCAGCCAGCGAAGCGGCAAAACACCGCGGGTTGCCCTGCATTGGCGCCTTCACCTTGCAAGGTGTAGAACATTTCTTTCACGCTGTACGTCATCCCCGTATTTTCGCAGCAAGTTACGTGTCACCTTTTTGTGGGCCAATTGAGGGATGACACACACTGCCCAACATCTTGTAAATACCTTCGCACCCACGGGTGAACTGCGCGTCGCCATCAACGTGGGTAACCCCATCTTGGCGCGTCGCCACCCCGACACCGGCGAGCCCGAAGGCGTGTCGATTGACTTGGCCACTCAGCTCGCACAACGGCTGGGCGTGCCCTTGAAACTGGTGGTGTTCGAAGCGGCTAGCAAATCAGTCGACGCTTTGTCGCAAGACGTGGCCGATGTGGGCTTTTTTGCCATTGACCCCACACGCGGCGAAACCATTGGTTTCACCACGCCGTATGTGTTGATTCAAGGCGCTTATTTGGTGAGGCAGGATTCACCTCTGCAAAGCAACGACGAAGTGGATCGCGCAGGCCATACCGTGGTGGTGGGCAAGGGCAGTGCCTACGATTTGTTTTTGAGCCGTGAACTCAAAGCCGCAGAGCTGGTGCGCAGTCCCACCTCGCCTGAGGTGGTGAGCTTCTTTTTAGAGCATGGCCACGATGTGGCGGCGGGCGTCAAGCCGCAGCTCGAAGCTGAGTTGCCCCAACACCCCCACCTGCGCATGCTGCCTGGCCACTTCATGGTGATCTCTCAAGCCATGGGCCTGCCCAAAAAACGTGGGGCCGAAGCGCAAGCCTTTCTCACGCAGTTTGTGGAAGACATGAAAGCCACAGGCGCAGTGGCGCAAGCCATGGCCAAGCACCGCATTGAAGGTGCGACACTGGCTCCTTTGGCTAGCTAAAGAGGTTTCGGTCGATGGACGTCTTGACGACGCAAACCCTCTCGGGGGTGCAAACCAGCATTGAGATAGCAGGCACTGTGGCCTTTGCCCTGTCTGGTGTGATGGAGGCCGCACGCAAAAAACTCGATGCGGTGGGCGTGTGTGCCGTGGCCTGTGTGGCTGCGTTTGGTGGCGGCACCTTGCGTGATGTGTTGTTGGACCGCCGTCCGCTGTTTTGGATTGAACAGTCTTGGTATTTGTGGTCGGTCTTGGCACTTTGTTTGGCGGCGATGTTTTTGATGCGCGCCAAACATTTCAAGCCTACAGAGAAGTCGATGCTGTGGCCTGATGCCTTGGGATTGGGCCTGTTTGCGGCCAGCGGCACGCAAATCGCACTGGGGCTAGACATGCCCGCACTCATCTCTGTATTGATGGGCGTCATCACGGCTACGTTTGGTGGCGTGCTGCGTGACATCGTGTGCAACGAAATCCCCACCGCTTTTCATGATCACCACCCCTATGCCGTATGTGCGTTTGCGGGTAGTTGGGTGGTGGTGGTGTTGCACTACTTGAGCTTTGACCCCAATGTGGTGATCGCGATTGGCGCGGCTACTGTGACGCTGCTGCGCTTAGCGGCGTTGCACTATGAGTGGCGATTGCCGACTTGGAAGATTGAAGATTGATCTAGCCATTTGCGCCTGCACGATACCCAAAAACAAACCCGCTTAGGCGGGTTTGTTTTTGAATGAAGCGTTGTTTATGCTTTTGCTACTTCATGTGCAGCCATCAGCTCCAGCGACTTGACCAAAGCCGAATGGTCTAGCTGACCCCAGCCATTGGATGCACAGGCTTGCATGAGCTGTGCAGCCGATGCTGTTTGCGGCAGCGACACACCAATAGCTTTGGCACCATTGAGCGCCAAGGCCAAGTCTTTTTGGTGCAAGGCAATGCGAAAGCCAGGGGCAAAGGTGCGCTTGATCATGCGCTCACCGTGCACTTCCAAAATACGGCTAGAGGCAAAGCCACCCATCAGCGCCGCACGCACTTTGGCAGGATCAGCACCTGCTTTGCTGGCAAACAGCAAGGCTTCACCCACAGCCGCAATGTTCAAAGCCACGATGATTTGATTGGCTACTTTGGTGGTTTGGCCATCGCCGTTGCCACCTACTAAAGTGATGTTTTTGCCCATCAATTCCAGCAAGGGCTTGACAGTATTGAACGTAGTTTCTGAGCCACCCACCATGATGGTGAGGCTGGCTGCTTTGGCGCCCACTTCGCCACCTGACACGGGTGCATCAAGGTATTCGCAGCCAAGTGCGTTGATTTTTTGTGCGAAGGTTTTGGTGTCCATCGGTGAGATGGAGCTCATGTCCACCACGATCTTGCCTTGGCTCAAACCTTCGGCCACACCGTCTTTGCCAAACAGCACGGTCTCGACATCAGGGGTGTCTGGCAGCATCAAAAAGATGATGTCTGCGGCGCGTGCCACATCGGCATTGGTGGCACACACATGAGCACCGGCCAACTCGGCGGGCACTTTGCTGCGTGTGCGAATGAACATCTCGTGTTTGGCCGCCAACACATGTTGCGCCATGGGTGAGCCCATGATGCCTAAGCCGATGAAACCGATTTTCATAAAAAATTCCTTATGCGATCAGTACGTGCCCGAGGTCGAAGAGGTCTGACCTGCGCGCATTTTTGAAATGACTTGTTGAGAACCCGCCGCCATCAGGCGTGCATCTGAACTCACTGTGACGAATTGAAAACCTTTGGCAATGCGCTTGAGCGCAGCCTCCGGTGTGCCGTTGTGAATGCCAGCAACGACACCATGGGCTTTGGCACGGGCCAAGATGTGGTCCACCGCTTCGGCGGCTTTGGGGTCAAGGTCGTCAAATGTCGGGTTGCAGCCCAAGGCGAGGGAAAGGTCTGAAGGGCCGATGTAAATCGCGTCCAAGCCCTCGACAGACAAGATGTCGTCCAAGTTGTCGAGTGCAGCCGCAGTTTCAATCATGGCAAAGGTGATGATGGTGTTGTTGGCGTGCTTGGGGTAGTCCGCGCCGCCGTACAGCAGTGCACGCACGGGGCCAAAACTGCGTGTGCCTTGTGGTGCGTAATGGGTGTAAGCCACGAGTTTTTGCGCGTCTTCTTTGGTGTTGACCATGGGGCAAATCACGCCATAGGCACCTGCGTCTAAGGTCTTCATCAAGATGCCAGGCTCTAGCCATGGCACGCGCACCACCGGCACGGTGTCAGTGGTTGAGATGGCTTGCAACATGGTGACCATGGCTTGGTAGTCAACCACGCCATGCTGTAAATCAATGGTGAGTGAATCCCACCCTTGATGGGCCATGGTTTCGGCTGAAAAGCTATTGGGAATGGCCAACCAGCCGTTGACGATGGCACCACCGGCTTGCCACACTTCGCGAATTTTGTTGGGACGCATAAAACTGAATGTGAAAAAGTTATCGAACCATGCAAGGACGCTTGTGATCAAACGTCCAACCTGGAATGAGGTACTGCATGGCCAGTGCGTCATCACGTGCGCCTAGGCCGTGTTGCAAATACAGCTGATGGGCTTTCTCGACGGCCCCCATGTCAAGCTCGATGCCCAAGCCAGGTTTTTGGTGTACTTCGACATGGCCGTTGACGATTTGCAAAGGCTCTTTGGTGAGACCTTGCCCATCTTGCCAAATCCAGTGCGTGTCGATGGCAGTGACTTTGCCTGGCGCTGCAGCTGCTACATGGGTGAACATGGCAAGTGACACATCGAAATGGTTGTTGGAATGTGAGCCCCACGTCAGACCCCAATCGCGACAGGTTTGTGCCACACGCACCGAGCCAGCCATGGTCCAGAAATGGGGGTCGGCCAGTGGAATGTCCACGCTTTGCAGCGAGAGCGAATGCACCATTTGTCGCCAATCGGTGGCCACCATATTGGTGGCGGTGGGCAGGCCTGTCTCACGGCGGAATTCGGCCATCACTTCGCGACCGCTGAAGCCTTCTTCTGCACCGCAAGGATCTTCGGCGTAGGCCACCACACCGCGCATGTCACGCATCAGGCGCACGGCATCTTTTAAGAGCCAGCCCCCGTTGGGGTCGAGCGTGACCCGTGCTTCTGGAAAGCGTTGGTGCAGGGCTGTGACAGCTTCAATTTCTGCCTCACCTGCCAGCACACCGCCTTTGAGTTTGAAGTCGTTGAAACCATATTTTTCGCGAGCCGCTTCAGCCAAGCGCACCACCGATTCGGGGGTCATGGCCTTTTCGTTGCGCAAGCGAAACCACGCGTTATCGGCATCGTGCTCGGTGCGGTAGGGCAGGTCGGTTTGTGTGCGGTCACCAATGAAAAACAGGTAGCCCAGCATTTCCACAGAACTGCGCTGCTGACCCTCGCCCAGCAGGGCCGCGACAGGCACGTTGAGGTGTTGGCCCAGTAAATCGAGTAGGGCCGACTCCACTGCGGTGACAGCATGGATGGTGGTACGCAAGTCAAAGGTTTGCAGGCCACGCCCGCCCGCATCACGATCTGCAAACTGTGTACGCATGGTGTTGAGTACGGCTTGCACATTGCCAATGCTTTGGCCCACGACGAGTGGTGCGGCGTCTTCCAAGGTGGCTCGAATTTTCTCGCCCCCCGGCACTTCGCCAATGCCAGTGCGGCCAGCGTTGTCGGTCAGGATGAGTAAATTGCGCGTGAAGAAGGCGCCGTGAGCACCGGAGAGGTTCATCAACATGCTGTCATGCCCTGCAACGGGAATGACGCGTAAATGTGTGATGACAGGACAAGAGTGGGGCATGGTGTGCGTTTGACTTAGTCAGCTTTGATGTTGCGAGATTCGATGAGCTTTTTCCAGCGTGCGAATTCAGCAGCTTGAAATGCGGTGAATTGCTCGGGGGTGTTTGCCACAATTTCAAAGCCTAAATCCAATAATTTGGTCTTGATCTGTGGGTCATTGAGCCCAGCCACGATGGCTGCATGCAATTTCGTTTTGACATCCGCAGGCAAACCTTTTGGCGCTGCAACGGCTTGCCATGAATACACATTGGCTTCTTTGATGCCCAGTTCTTCCAAAGACGGGACGTTAGGCAGCAAGGGAGAGCGCTTCAAGCTCGTGATGGACAGTGGACGCAACTTGCCAGCCAAAATTTGAGGCATGGCTGTGTTGATGTTCATGAACGACGAATCAACTTGTCCTCCGAGCAAATCGGTCATCACCGGACCACCGCCTTTGTAGGGCACATGAATGCCAGTGGTACCTGTTTGTTGCCAAAACAATTCTGCAGTTAGGTGATCGCTGCTGCCATTGCCTGAAGAGGCAAAGGTCATCTTGTTAGGGGTTGATTTCAAAAAAGAAATCACATCAGCCATTGATTTATGAGGAGAGTTGGCTGGTACCACCAAAACGTTAGGGGCTTGAACCGCGATGCTGATGTAGTCGAAGTCTTTCAATGCATCGTAAGAAACTTTGCTCAAAAGGTGCGGCGCAATCACATATGGGCCAAGGGATGCGACCAAAAGCGTGTGCCCATCAGCGGGTGCGCGTGCGACAAATCCTGCCCCAATCGTGCCCGTAGCTCCTGCTTTGTTATCAGTGATGAAGCTACCTCCCAGCTTTTCTTGCAATTTGGGAGCGAGCGTGCGAGCAATCATGTCGGTGGCACCACCGGGTGGAAAGGGCACAACAAGGGTGACGGGCTTGTCGGGCCAAGCGAGCGCACTGCCAGAGAGTGTGAAGCCGAGGACGATGGCTAGAAGCGAGCGACGTGTTGATTTCATAGGGTGTCTCCTGTTTTTAATGAAATGGTAGCGCTACCATTTGGGTCAAATCCTAACCAAGGACACGTCACGCGTCAATCTTTTTTTATGGGGGTTTACGCGAGTCGGGTGCTGTCGCGTTCGATGATCGAAAAACCGACATCGACGATGCCTGGCTCTACAGGGCGGCCTTCTGCACGGTCAATTAGGAAATGGGCGGCTTGTGTCCCAATTTGACCGCCATTGATGCGAACCGTAGAGAGTGAGGGATACATATCAGCCACAAATGGAACATCACCAAAACCGATCACAGACAGGTCGTTGGGCACAGACAGGCCGCGTGCCCGTGCTTCGGTCATCACCCCCAGCGCCAGCAGGTCAGAGCTACAAAAGATAGCTTGTGTTTCAGAGGCTTCATTCAAAATTCGAGACAACGCTTCTCTTCCGCTCTTGAGTGAACGTGAGGAGCCCACATTGGCGACAAAGGCCGAGTTGATGCGTTGTGCCAGAAGTGCATCCTGAAATGCGATCGTGCGTCGATGCGCGCGTTCATCTTCAGCCATGACAATCGTAAACTTTTGATGCCCCTTGTCTAGGAGAAATCGTGCGACCTCACGCCCAATGTCTGAGTGGGAAAAACCAATCAGCATGTCAATCGGGGTGGGGGTGAGGTCCCAAGTCTCCACCACAGGAATGCCAGAAGCGAGCAAGCGCGTACGCGCTTTGCCTGGGGGCAAGATGCCGGTGATGAAAATGCCATCAGGGCGACGCCCGATGATGGCCTCGAGCAGCATCTCTTCACGCTCAGTCGAGTAGCCCGACTGGCCCAGCATGAGCTGATAGCCTTGATCAAACAAGGTGCCGTTCAAAGATTCGATGGTTTCCATGAACACGGACACCACGGTACTCGGGACAACTGCAGCAATCAAACGGCTTCGTGCCGAGGCAAGGCCGCCGGCCATGCGGTTGGGGACATAGCCTGTGCGTTGAACCGCCTCTTGTACTTTGCGCAAGACATCAGGCGAAACTTGGTTGGGGGTGTTGATGGCGCGTGACGCCGTGATGGGGGCCACGCCCGCGATCATGGCCACGTCACGCAAAGTGATGGCACCGCTGCTGCGGCGTGAGCGTTTGGGCGGTTCTCGATCGGTCATGTTTTGTTCTTGCGTAGAGCGCAATGGTACCGCTATCATTGCAGTTGTAAAGACTTTGTCTTAAAGCCACATGATAGGAGACTTGGATGACCCCGCTGACCATACGCATGAAGCCTCAAGACAACGTGGCGATTGTGGCCAACTTAGGGGGCTTGCCCAAGGGGGCACAACTGTCAGAGGGCTTGTGTTTGCAAGATGCAGTGCCGCAGGGGCACAAAGTGGCGTTGGTTGATATTCCCGCGGATAGCGCTGTGGTGCGTTATGGCGTGGCGATTGGTTATGCGCTGAAAGACATTCCTGCTGGCAGTTGGGTGCATGAGCGCTTGTTGCAAATGCCGCAGGCCCGAGAGCTTGACCACCTGCCGATCGCGACGGTCAAATCGGAAGCTATGCCACCCTTGGAGGGTTACACCTTTGAGGGCTATCGCAATGCGGATGGCTCTGTGGGGACACGCAATATTTTGGCCATCACGACCACGGTGCAATGCGTGTCTGGCGTGGTCGCGTTTGCGGTTGAGCGCATCAAAACCGAGTTGTTGCCAAAGTTCCCTCATGTCGACGATGTGGTGGGGCTAGAGCACACCTATGGCTGTGGGGTTGCGATTGATGCCGATGGGGCAGACGTACCGATTCGCACCTTGCGCAACATCAGCCTGAACCCCAACTTTGGCGGCGAGGTGATGGTGGTGAGTTTGGGCTGTGAAAAACTCCAGCCCGAGCGATTGATGCCACCTGGTGCCATTCCCATCAACGATCAGCGGGGCGAAGCGCTGGATGTGGTGTGTTTGCAAGATGAGTCGCATGTGGGTTTCATGTCCATGATTGATTCGGTCATGAAAACGGCAGAGCAACATTTGCAACGTTTGAATCAGCGCCGTCGTGAAACCGTGCCTGCCAGCGAGTTGGTGGTTGGCGTTCAATGCGGTGGCAGTGATGCGTTTTCAGGTGTCACGGCCAACCCTGCTGTGGGCTATTGCACGGATTTGCTGGTCCGAGCTGGCGCGAGTGTGATGTTTTCAGAGGTGACCGAAGTTCGTGATGGCATCGATCAGCTCACCTCGCGTGCGACCACGCCGGAAGTGGCTGAGGCCATGATTCGCGAGATGGCCTGGTACGACGCTTACCTTGCCCGTGGCCGCGCAGACCGAAGTGCTAACACCACGCCAGGTAACAAAAAAGGGGGCTTGTCCAACATTGTTGAAAAAGCCATGGGCTCCATCGTCAAGTCGGGTTCTGCCCCGATCTCAGGTGTGTTGTCGCCGGGCGAAAAGCTGCGACAAAAAGGCTTAATTTATGCCGCCACGCCTGCGAGTGATTTCATCTGTGGCACCTTGCAATTGGCTGCCGGTATGAACATGCACGTCTTCACCACAGGGCGTGGCACGCCTTATGGCTTGGCTGAATGCCCCGTGATCAAAGTCGCCACACGCACCGATCTGGCCCGTCGTTGGCATGACCTGATGGATGTCAACGCTGGCACCATCGCAGATGGGGCCAAAACGATTGAAGAGGTGGGCATGGAGTTGTTTGAGCTCATGCTGGACGTGGCCAGTGGCCGCAAGAAAACATGGGCCGAGCACTGGAAGTTGCACAACGCCTTGGTGTTGTTCAATCCAGCGCCCGTGACCTGAGGCAAGTGCTGTGACAATTTTTCCATGGTGCCCATTCTTTATTCGTTTCGTCGTTGTCCGTATGCCATGCGTGCGCGTTTGGCATTGCGGGTGAGCGGCGCTGACTACGAACACCGCGAAGTCGCGTTGAAGGCCAAGCCTGCCGAGATGTTGGCAGCTTCGCCAAAAGGTACCGTGCCTGTGTTGTGCCTGCCAAGCGGCGAGGTGCTTGAGCAAAGCTTGGACATTATGTTGTGGGCCTTGCAACAAAACGATCCCCAAGATTGGCTGCCCAGAACGCCCGAGGCTTGGGCCTCAGCATACGAAGGCATTGCTTTGAACGATGGTGAGTTCAAAGCTCATTTGGATCGTTACAAATACCCGCAGCGCTTTGGTTTGTTGGATGGCTTGCCCAGCCGCGCCAAAGGTGCTGAGCTGTTGATGGGCTGGCAGGCTCGTTTGCAAGCGCAGTCGTATTTGTCGGGTGATCGGTGGGGTTTGCTGGACGCATGCGTGGCCCCGTTCGTTCGACAGTTTGCACGCACTGATCGAGCTTGGTTTGATGCTCAGCCTTGGCCTGAATTAGCGCAGTGGCTGTTGACGTTTGAAAATTCTGAGGCGTTTTTGGCGGTGATGCACAAGCACCCGTTGTGGGTGTCGCCACAAGCCTAAACACGGGTGACTAGGGCGGGGGTGCAAGCCGCACAGGCGTTGGCTCTCAGCGAGACGTCTTCAAGAAATCCATCACCAATTGCCATTGTTCAGGTACGTTCAACGCAGGCGCATGGCCGCAGCCTTGAACCTCTTCGGCGCGTAACAAGCCTTTGGCCCCAGGCCCGCGAGTGCGCATGGCTTGTATGGTGTCGGTTGAAATCAAGTCTGACTGTGCGCCACGCAAGGTCATGACGGGGATGTCGAGCGCGTCGTATTCCGTCCACAGAGGGTACTCAGGCACTTCACGGAAAAACTGTTGTGTGATGGCAGGGTCGTAATGTGGGGTGAATCGGCCATCGGGCAAGCGACGGGTAGAGGTTTCGCACAAGTGTCGCCACTGTGCATCGCTGAGTGCACCAAATGGCGCATAGGCGGCACGGAAAAAAGCCTCTAACTCTGGCACGCTGTCAAACGCAGGAGGTTGACCGGCATAGGCTTTGATGCGCTCCACAGCGGCCACCGAAATTTCGGGCGCAATGTCGTTGAGCACCAAGCTACGAATGCGCCCCTTAAAGCTGGGTTCAACCAATCCCGCCGCACACACCAATCCGAGCGCACCGCCCATGGAGGTGCCAATCCAATGCGCTTGGTCGATGTGCAGGGCTTGCATCATGTCCCACGCGATGTGGGTGTAGGTGACAAAGCTGTAGTCTTCTTTGGGGGCGCGGGCCCATTGGCTCAAGCCACGGCCAATGGTGTCGGGGCAGACCACGTAGTAGTCGTGGCAAAGCTGTTGTGCGATCCAGTCAAAGTCGCGTCCCGTGCGAGCTAAGCCGTGCCAAGCGATGACGGCGGGTTGGGTGGCATCGCCCCACGTGGTGACATGCAAATTGAACGAATGGCAGGTGAGGTAGTGCGAAACAGGAGTCATGGCTGGCCTTGTGAATGGCCACGATTGTGCCCATGCAGGCTGCGCGACAGACTTAGCGTTTACCTGAGCGTTTAGGATTGCTCTCTATGCAATTGCAAGATATTTTGTTTTCTCAGGGCTTTGGCACGCGCCGCATTTGTGCTGGCCTCATTCAGCAAGGCCATGTGCAGGTCGATTTAGGCGCTGGTTTGGTTACCTGCGACGATGCGCTTGAAGATGTGGATGTGCATGAAGGCCTTGAGTACTCGGTACAGGGCGTGCTGTGGCCTTACCACGCCAAGGCTTATGTGTTGTTGCACAAGCCAGCTGGCTACGAGTGTTCGCACAAACCTTCGGCTTGGCCCAGCATGTACACCTTGCTGCCGCCACCTTTGCGCTATCGCCCACAAAAAAGTGCTGTGCAAGGGGTGCAAGCGGTGGGGCGCTTAGACCAAGACACCACGGGCATGTTGGTATTGACCGACGATGGTCCGCTGATTCACCGCATGAGCTCGCCGCGCCACCATGTGCCCAAGGTGTACGAGGTGACCACGGCGGACCCGTTGGACGACAAGCAAGTGCAGCGTTTGCTCGACGGCGTGGTGCTGGACGACTCCCCCAAGCCCGTCAAGGCAGCCACTTGTGAGGCTGTGGCCGAACACCACTTGCGCTTGACCCTGACTGAGGGCAAGTACCACCAAGTCAAGCGTATGTTGGCGGCGGTGGGCAACAAGGTGGTGGGGCTGCACCGCTCTCAAATTGGGGCCATGCCATTGCCGGCCGATCTGTTGCCCGGTCAATGGCGTTGGATCAGTCAAGACGAGTTGAAGCTGTTAGCTACAAACGCTTAACTTCACGATGTAGGTGCGGCTTGTTTGAGCTGCATCAACGAAATTTGAGACAAACGAAGCCTTATCGCAGCAAGAGATAAACCTTGCTCGTTACACTGGGCGCAGATTTTTCAAGGTATTTGTGTGTTTTTGATTCAACGTCTGACGCTGGCTTTGGCTGGCATGCTGCTTTTGGCAGCGCCTGCCGTGCAAGCGGCCAATCCCATTTTTGTGCTCAATTCTTTAGATGCCAATGTCAGCGTCATCGACCCTGTGACATGGCAAGAAACCCGTCGCATTGCCACGGGCAAAGAGCCTCACCACATTTACCTCACCCCCGACGAAAAATCAGTCATCGTCGCTAACGCGGGTGGTGATTCGCTCACGTTCATCGACCCACGCACAGCCGAAGTGCAGCGTGTGGTGCGCGGCACGATCGACCCCTACCAGCTGCGCTTTTCGCCCGACATGAAGTGGTTTGTCACGGTGGCCAACCGCTTGAACCACATTGACATTTACCGCTGGGACGGCAAAGACTTGACGCTGGCCAAGCGCATTCCATCGAGCAAGACGCCGAGCCACATTTGGATCGACACCAAAAGCACCACGGCCTACGCCACCATGCAAGATAGCAACGAACTCGTTGCGGTGGACTTGGCTTCACAAACCATCAAGTGGCGCATCAAAACTGGTGAAATGCCTGCGGACGTCTTTGGTACACCGAACGACAAATATTTGTTGGTGGGCCTCACGGGTGACAACCATGTGCAAGTGTTCGATGTATCGGGCGCTCAGCCCAAGGTTTTTAAAACCATTCCAACGGGTGCAGGCGCACACGCCTTTCGTGCTGCAGGCGATGGTCGACATGTGTTTGTGGGCAACCGCGTGGCCAACACGGTCAACAAAATCGATTACCTGAGCCTCGAGTCTGTCATGCAGTTTCCAGCACCCGGTGGGCCTGATTGCATGGAAGTCAGCGCTGACGGCAAGTTGTTGTATGTGTCGTCACGTTGGATCAAAAAAATGAGCGTGATTGACACCACCACGGGTCAATTGGTGCGCCAAGTCAAAGTCGGTAAATCGCCCCACGGCATTTGGACTTTGGACCACGCCAAACGGTATTGATGCTGATGCGTTGCTTGCGTTGGGTCGTCTTAGTCTCACTGAGCATCGCCGCACAGATGGCGCAAGCCACAGCGCTTTGCAACAAACCGCTGTACCTCACGTTCGACACCGGCCACATGGGCGTGGCCCCGCTGATTGCGGATGTGTTGAATCGCCAAAACGTCAAAGTGACCTTCTTCGCCGCCAACGAGCCCACCCAAGTGGGGGATGGTTCGCTGGGTGAACACTGGGCCCCTTGGTGGAAGGCGCGGGGTGCTGAAGGTCATGCTTTTGCGTCGCACACCTTTGACCATGTGTACTGGCGCTCTGACTTGCCACGCGGCAGCTGGCAAATGCGCCCCAGTGCAGGACCCAGCAAGGGGCAAACCGAGGTGTGGACCAGTCAGCGCTACTGTGACCAATTGCAACTGGCGAACACGCGGTTGGAGCAAATCACGGGTGTGAAGCCTCTGCCTTTGTTTCGAGCGCCTGGTGGCAAGACATCACCCTCGCTGTTGAGTGCAGCCCAGCAATGCGGTTTTGCCCATGTGGGGTGGGCTGATGCAGGATTCTTGGGCGACGAGTTGCCCAGCGACAGGTTTCCGAATGCCTTGCTGCTCAATCGTGCGTTGAACAACATCCGCTCGGGCGATATCTTGATGGCGCACTTAGGGATCTGGTCGCGTCAAGACCCTTGGGCACCCGCAGTGCTTGAGCCTTTGATTGAAGGCCTCAAAGCCAAAGGGTTTTGCTTTGTCACGCTCAAAGAACATCCAAAATTCAAAGCATGGATACATTGATCGACCTTTTTGCTGAGACGCAAGCTGTTTTGTATGAGTACGTCATGCAGCCGATTGCTTTCGCTGTGGGGTTGGGTAATCGCTTAGAAGATGTGTTCAATGGCACGGGCTGGTTGTTGGTGGGCTTGATTCAAATAGCGGTCATGCTGGCGGTGATTGGGCCTTTGCAGCGTTGGCGTCCTGTGGAAGCGGTGACGAATCCCAAAGCCATACGTGCCGATGTGATCTACACCCTGATCCATCGTTTGGGCTTGTTCCGTGTCGCTTTATTCTTGCTGGTTGAGCCGCTGCTTGATGTGGTGGTGGGCGAGCTGCGCGTGCAAGGTGTGGGTACGTTTCACTTAGAAGATGTGTGGCCCGGTGTGACCGATGGCCCCTTGGTCAGCTTCGTTCTTTATCTTGTTGTATTTGACTTCGTCAACTACTGGCTACACCGTGCACAGCACCAGTGGAACTGGTGGTGGGCCTTGCATTCCTTGCATCATTCGCAGCGCCAAATGACGCAGTGGACAGACAACCGCAACCACCTTTTGGATGACTTGATCAATGCCATTGTTTGGGTGTTTGTGGCGCAGCTCATAGGCATTGCTCCCACCCAGTTTGTGGCGGTGGTGGCCATCACCCAGTTGTTTGAGAATTTCCAACATGCCAATTTGCGTGTGAGCTTTGGCAAGTGGGGTGAGCGCTTGTGGGTCAGCCCGCGTTTTCACCGCTTACACCATGCCATTGGCTTGGGGCATGAATCTAGGCCAAAGCAGGTGGTGAGCGCCGCGGGGCCGTCCCAAGGCGCGAAAGCCTCCTCGGGGGGCAGCGCCGTACGCGAAGCGACAAGCGTGGGGACCACATTAGGCGGGCACAACTTCGGCGTGTTGTTGCCTTGGTGGGACATCATGTTTGGAACCGCTAACTTCGATCTGAGGTTCGAGCCTACTGGCATTCGTGATCAAGTGGAGCAGGGGGTCGATTACGGCGAAGGTTTCTGGTCTCAGCAGCGATTGGGTATCAAACGCTTCATTAAAGCTCTGGGGTTTTCTTCTTCTTGAAACACAGCTGCGGTATGCTTTTGGCATGCGCTTGTTTTTGGACTCTTTTTGGCGTGCACTGGCTTATTGCTTGATGCCGCGTGTGATGCTGCTATCGCTTTTGCCGCTGGCGATGCTGCTCGTGCTGTCGGTGAGCTGGGGTTATTTCTATTGGGCACCTACCCAAGACTGGGTGCGCGACATGCTGGCCTCTTGGCAGTTGCTGCAAGGCATGATGGATTGGCTGCAGGACTACGGGGCCGGTGATTTGCAAGCGGTGATGGTCCCGCTGGTCGTTATTTTTGCCATCACACCGCTTTTGGTGGTGATCTCTTTGTTGGCTGTGTCTTTCATGATGACCCCAGCCTTGGTTGATTTGGTCGTCCAGCGCCGTTTCGCGCACCTGGCGCTCAAGCACGGTGGCACGACTTGGACCAGTTTGGCTTGGACGGTGGGCTCTACGGTGATCGCTTTGATGGCGATGGTCATTTCTTTGCCTCTGTGGGTTGTTCCTCCCCTGATGTTCATTGTTCCCCCTCTGATTTGGGGCTGGCTCAGTTATCGTGTGATGGTTTTTGACGCCTTGGTTTTGCATGCCAGTCGCGAGGAGCGCTTGGTCATTGGTCGACAGCACCGCATCTGGTTGCTGATGATTGCTGTATTGACGGGCTACATGGGCGCCTTGCCCAGTTTGGTGTGGGCTTCGGGCGCTGTGTTTGCAGCCGCGTTTTTGGTGTTGACTCCGTTAGCCATTTGGATTTATGCCTTGGTCTTCGCGTTCACCTCGCTGTGGTTCACGCACTACAGCTTGGGTGCACTAGAAGCCCTGCGGGCTGAGTCGGGCACTGTGGTGATGGGCGCTTCTGTGCCGCTGCCCACGGTAGCATCGGACGATGACTCAAGCACACCTCCCCACCCAAGCATCTAAAGCGCGGCCAGAGTTTGGCCTCATCATCGTTGGCGATGAAATTCTTTCCGGCAAACGTGCCGACAAGCACATGCCCAAACTCATTGAGCTACTTGGCGCACGTGGCTTGGCTCTTGACTGGGCCGATTACGTGGGTGACTCGCCAGAGCGCATCACTCGCACCCTCGCACGTGCGTTTGACAGCAACAGCGTTGTGTTTTCCTGTGGTGGTATTGGTGCAACGCCCGATGATCACACGCGTCAATGTGCAGGCAAAGCCTTGGGGGTCGACATCGTGTTGCATCCAGAGGCAGAAGTGTTGATTCGCGAGCGCATGCAAGACACCGCCAAAGAGCAGGGCGTGCCCTACGAACCCAATCATCCCGACAACATCCATCGCCTGAATATGGGTGTGTTCCCTGTGGGCGCGAGCATCATCCCGAATCCGTACAACAAGATTCCGGGCTTTAGCTGTCATGGCTCTGGCGGCGGTGCAGTGCACTTTGTGCCGGGCTTTCCTGTCATGGCTTGGCCGATGATGGAATGGGTGCTCGACACACATTACGCGCACTTGTTTCAGCGTGATGCGTGGATTGAGCAGTCCATCGTGATTTATGGCTCGATGGAGGCCACCATCACGCCTCTGATGGAAGCCATAGAGCGTGACTTTGAAGGGGTGAAGGTGTTCAGCTTGCCTAGTGTGGACCATCCTGTGCATGGTCGTCACATTGAGCTGGGCGTCAAAGGATCGCCTGAAAGGGTTGCACCCGCCTACGCCGCCATGTTGGCTGGGTTACTGCCATTTGGATTCAAGACAGGCCCAGAATTGGTGCGAAAATAATTCGGAACCAAATTGGTGCAAAATTGCACCAAAAAAGGGCTGGTTGATTTTCTGGATTTGCGCGCCGGAATGCGTTTTTGCAGCTAATTTGTCGCAATCTCGGTGCAAAATAGGCAGCTAGAAGGTGAAGCGAATAGGGTTTGTTTCGGCGCGTAGCTGGCACAAAAACTGCATCCGTCCACCTCGAACACTTTTTAACCCAACCTACCCTAGCAGGAGAACTTGATGGCCAAGACCGTCGCAGACGTAATCAAAATGGTGAAAGAGAACGAAGTGAAATTCGTTGACTTCCGTTTCACCGATACCCGTGGTAAGTGGCAGCACATCACTGTGCCCGTGTCGCAGTTTGACGAGAGCAAGTTCGAAGATGGTCAAGCGTTTGACGGTTCTTCTATCGCGGGCTGGAAAGGCATTGAAGCCTCTGACATGTTGTTGATGCCCGATGCCAATAGCGCCATCATCGACCCCTTCTTCGAAGAGGTCACCTTGGTGTTGATCTGTGACGTGATCGAGCCTACAGACGGCAAAGCCTACGAGCGTGACCCACGTTCCATCGCCAAGCGCGCTGAAACCTACCTCAAGCAATCTGGCTTGGGCGACACCGCTTACTTCGGTCCAGAACCCGAATTCTTCTTGTTTGACGAAGTGCGTTGGAGCACTGAGCCAAACAACACCTTCTACGCCATCAACGAATACGAAGGCCCATGGAACAGCGGCGAGAAAATCGAAGGCGGCAACCGCGGTCATCGTCCTCGCGTCAAAGGCGGCTACTTCCCAGTGCCTCCCGTCGACAGCACACACGACATGCGCAGCGAAATGTCTTTGTTGCTCGAAGCTGTGGGTATCCCAGTTGAAGTGCACCACCACGAAGTGGCTGGCGCTGGCCAGTGCGAAATCGGCACCAAATTCTCCACTTTGGTCGAGCGCGCTGACTGGACATTGCTGCAAAAGTACGTGATCCACAACGTGGCCAACGCTTACGGCAAAACTGCCACATTCATGCCTAAGCCATACGCTGGCGACAACGGTTCTGGCATGCACGTTCACCAGTCCATCTGGAAAGACGGCAAGAACTTGTTCGCAGGCACTGGCTACGCTGGTTTGTCTGACTTGGCTCTGTACTACATTGGCGGCATCATCAAGCACGCACGTGCTTTGAACGCCATCACCAACCCAGGTACGAACAGCTACAAGCGCTTGGTGCCTCACTTCGAAGCGCCAGTGAAATTGGCTTACTCTGCCAAGAACCGCTCTGCTTCGATTCGTATTC
>JACCDI012223976.1_pt1 | contig 28689 bp, 20 predicted proteins | sample 7442791 | NCBI WGS metagenome assembly JACCDI01 (sample SAMN15323434, study PRJNA562643) | freshwater metagenome | isolation source: river surface water | place: USA:Blue River Watershed | collected 2017-08-15
GATTCTTGTAACATCCCCGCATCCAATTGATACAATAATGTTCCATTGCCTCCTGTTACATCGATGGTAAGTGTAGCATTGTCGCTAAAGTAATCGGTTTGTGTTACTGTTAAACTAGTTGCCGGATTGGTAGCCGTTACAACCGCACTGGCTACATTGGAAACACAATTCGTAGTGCTGTTTGTAGCAACCACTGTATAGGTTCCCACTTCTGAAGCGCTATACGTCGCTTGGGTAGCATTTGGAATCGTATCGCCTTCAAAGGTCCACACGAAATCATAATTGGTATTGTCTAATCCCGAATCCAACAAATACGTTTGGAACGGAACTCCCGCTGCATCCACACAAATGGTACCATCGGTTAAAGAAACAACCGGTAACGGATTCACATAAACACGCACTGTAATCGGTGTTCCTGCACAAGCTGTCAATACCGGTGTAATGATATAATCTACATAACCTTGGGCAGTACCCGTGGTGCTTAGCGCTTGTTCGATAATGATTGACGAACCCGAAGCCGTGCCATCACTGGCTCCCGATACCCCAAAAGGTTGTACTACCCAATTGAATGTTGTTAACGGATTAAACGTTAATACATTAATAAATGTGGATTCGCCACTACATAAATCATGGTGAGTGGCACTTCCAAAGGCTACGGGATTTGGATTAACCGTTACCGTGACAGTTTGTGGTGTACCTGTACAGCCATTTATACTCGGTGTAATTTCATATACTACAGTTCCTTGAGATAACCCCGTTGTTGTTAAGGTTTGATTGATAGCATTGCCCGTTCCGTTTAAAGCACCACTAACACCTACACTACTCAATACATTCCAAGTGAATACCGTATTGTTTATCGCGCCAGAAAACGAAATGCTTGTCGCTTGAGCTGAACAGATTGTTTGTGCTGCTGGATTAACCACTACATTTGGAACAGGGTTAACCGTTACTACAACAGTAACCGGTGCGCCCAAACAACCGTTGGCTTCAGCTACAATTACATAGGTAACTTGACCTGGAGTGAGCGTATTGGCGTTGAGTACTAATGTTTGATTGATGCTCGTTGCTCCCGAACCGGTAACAGAGCCTGAATGGCCTGTAATGGTTGTAGCAGTGGACGTCCATGAAAATGTAGCACCAGGGACATTGCTTATTAAATTGATATTGGTTGTTCCGCCAGAACAGAAACTCTGCGCAGTAACACTAGGCGTAACTACGGGTAGTGGATGCACCACAATGGTCATCGTGGTATTCAAAGCACATTGACCCGGATTGGGAATAAATTGATAGGTAACATTGTTAGCAGTCGTTGAAACTAAATTCCATACCCCAACAATTGGTGGTGAATTAATAGAACTCGTTGGAAGGTTAATCGACGCGCCTTGACAAACCGGAACTGCTTGGTTGAATAATGGTAAAATCCCATTGGTTACTTCAATGGTTCCTGATAAATTAGGAGCGCCACAAGCATTTCCAGTAGCAGTAATGCTATAATTAAAAACGCCTGCTAAAGTAGTTGTTGGGGTGCCGCTAATGGTTACAATACTACCATTAATGGCATAAGTTACACCCGCCGGTAAACCAGAAACAGAAACACCCGTTGCATTTCCTCCAAAAGTATATTGAATTGAAGCAATTGGTGAATTCATACATATAACTTGATTGCTACTACTTGCCGCACTACTAAGGATTAATGTTGGAATAGGGTTTATGCCAATGGTCATGGTAGTACTCAAAGCGCATTGTCCTGCATTAGGAGTAAATTGATAAGTAACATCATTAGCGGTGTTAGCCATCAAATTCCATACCCCAACGATACCATTTGTTGATGTAGTGGGGATGTTAATTGCGGTACCTTGACATACTGGAGCAATTGGGTTGAAAAGCGGTAAGATTTCACTTGAAATATTTATTGTTCCAGTTAAATTAGGAGCCCCGCAAGTATTTCCAGTAGCTGTAAGTGAATAATTAAATGTGGCCGCCGTTGTTGCGGTTGGTGTTCCACTAATGGTTATACTATTTCCATTGATTACAGAGGTAACTCCATCCGGTAATCCGGTAATTGTTACACCGGTTGCATTTCCTCCAAGGGTATACTGGATGGGTACAATGGGCGTGTTGATGCAGGTAGCTTGGTTTGCACTACTTGCAGCAGAACTAAGAACTAATGTGGGTAACGGATTTACAACAACAGTTATTGCAGCTCTAGAACTTTCACATCCAGCGACTGTTTGTGTTACATAATATGTTGTAGTTCCTGCTGCGGTTGTATTGGGTATTGGAGCAGTGGCGCTTCCCGTTCCACCAGTTGCAGCGGTGTACCACAAAAGATTAGTACCATTGGCTGTCAGAACACTAGCAGTTGCATTTTGACAATAAACAATAGGCGATGAAATTACGGGAGCTAATGGAGTTGGATTGGATTGTAAATTAAAATTCACAGTCTTTGTTTGGCCACAAAAATCTGTGTAAGAACAAATTATCGTTTGATTTGTAGTAATGGTATAATTTGCAACATTTGTAGTGGAAGCATTATTTGACCAAATATAATTGCTGCCTAATGCAGGTGCAGTCAATGGAATTGTGCTTCCGCTACAACTAATAATGGTGTTAGTGAAATCTGGAAAACGAACACTTTGTAAATTCGTTAACGCTCCTGTGGCTCCTGAAATAGACCAAAAAGCGTTCGTATTTCCCAAGAAAATATTAGCCAAATGATTCTCTGTAGTTGATGTGGCTCTTAATGTGTTATTTACGTATACTTCTAATTTTTGTTGGGTAGCATTGATATAAATCCATTTTAATTTTATGGGAATAAACGTATTGTTTTCAACATTTCCACAATTATTTAAGATACAAACTGGAATACTCGAACCTTCGATAATTAAATTAGAAAGAGAAGATCGAGGAATTCCGCTTTTATATATGCCGATATGATCTGCTGCTAGATCACTATTGGCTGTTCCATCATTATCGTAGGTGTCAAACTCAACAATTAGAATATTGTTTAATTCCGGAATACCTAATCCGCCACCAGGAACCAATGTTGGGTTGCATAAATTTGATAAAGTCAAAGCCATTCCATCCGCTCCATTTCCATCTGTTGCGCCAAAATTCATTTCAAAATTTATCTCAAACGAACTATTGAGATTTAATGGGAAATAGTTGGTTATCATCCCAGAGTTTGTGGGCTGATTAGGGGTTATGGTGTATGTTAATGGGGTGGTAGTTGCTAATACTGCCGATCCTTGGGTAGAAAAATTTTGTGAATTTCCGTCAATAAAAAATAATAGCGATAAATTGAGGAGACAATATTTTAGTAAGGTTTTCATTTTAAATACGATATTTTTCGTTTACGTAATTAATCCATATGAATTAACTAGCGAATCAAAGATAAATATATATATTTATTTGCAAACATTTTTTTTAAAATATTGAAAACCAGATTCGCAATTTGGCTGTTGGGTTCTTGCTAAAAAAAAATAGTATGTAGAATTACAGAAGAAGCGCATTGAAATAAAAGGACTCAAATAATAAAAACCCGCTGTATTCGGTATAAATAAATTCAATTTTAAATTAAAAAAATAAATTTATACCGAATAAACGGGAATACAAAATAGGTGATTTTATGTTCCTATTGTAATTATTTAAGGGTTTTTGGAGGGTATTGTTCTAGTATTTTTGATACAAACTCTTTGATTCGTGCCTCTTTTTTTGCGGTATTTTTTGTAAGATAGCCACTGCCTTCTCCTTGCCAGATTAGTTCTTTCGTTTTGGCATCAATAATGTCGATAAAAAGCGTGCCAACAGGTGTAGTAGTCACATTGGAATACCCCATGCCCCAATATGGGTTCCATCCCCAACCAAAACCAAAATTTTGATGCACATCTACTCGTTCTTTTTCTTTAGTGAAAATACTAATCAGTAGATCAGGGTTTTCAGATTTGATCATGCCTTTAGATACTAAGTTTTCGTCTATAGCTGTTAGAATTCTCTTTTTGTCTAAATCTGAAATTTCCGCTTTATCAATACCACTTTTTAAATAGGCATAGGATTTAAAATTTGAAAAGGAAACTTTAGAGTCGTAATCCGCATTTACGTGAACAGAACTGCACGATGATAAGCTAATTACACATAGCAGCGCCAAAAGTTTAATGGTTTTCATATAATTATTTTTTTAGGGTTATTTCTTTCAATTGTAATTTAAAACTAAAGGAATAAGTTGTCGTCAACAATATTTGGAAGCGTAACTTTCAATAAAGGCTGGGCTTCCATGGCTCGTTTTATTGCAAAAACAGCCCCTTCGTTGCGGGCCCAACTTCTTCTAGAAATGCCATTATTTACATCCCAAAACAACATCGATTCCAAGCGTTTTGACGCTTCTTTAGTTCCGTCAAGAACCATGCCAAATCCACCATTAATCACTTCGCCCCATCCAACGCCTCCACCATTATGAATCGAAACCCATGTGGCACCTCTAAAACTATCTCCAATGACATTTTGTATGGCCATATCTGCAGTAAAACGAGAGCCATCATAAATATTTGAAGTTTCTCTATACGGTGAATCAGTGCCAGAAACGTCATGATGATCACGGCCTAAGATTATGTATCCAATTTCACCACGAGCAATGGCTTGATTAAATGCTTCCGCAATTTTAACGCGGCCCTCAGCATCAGCATATAAAATGCGAGCTTGTGAACCTACCACTAATTTATTTTCTTGAGCCCCTTTGATCCATTGGATGTTATCGGCCATTTGTTGCTGAATTTCAGTTGGTGCATTCAGCATCATTTCTTCTAAAACGGCGCAGGCAATCGCATCCGTTTTCGCTAAATCTTCAGGTTTTCCTGAAGCACAAACCCATCGAAATGGACCAAATCCATAATCAAAACACATGGGGCCCATAATATCTTGAACATAACTCGGATACTTAAAGTCGATATGATTCGTGGCCATTACAGCTGCACCTGCTCGCGAAGCTTCTAATAAAAAGGCATTTCCATAATCAAAGAAATAGGTGCCTTTTTCAGTGTGTTTGTTAATGGCTGCTGCATGTCGGCGTAAGGTTTTTTGCACTTCTTCTTTGAATTTTTCTGGAGCTTTTGCCATCAAATCATTCGATTGCTCAAAGCTATATCCGATGGGATAATAGCCTCCCGCCCAAGGATTGTGTAGGGAGGTTTGATCCGATCCCAAATCGATATGGATGTTTTCTTGGTCAAATCGTTCCCATACTTCCACGATATTTCCCAAATAGGCGATAGAAACTACTTCTTTGTTTTCCAAAGCTTTTTGTACTCGTGTCACCAATAACGAAAGGTCCTCAACAATTTCGTGGATCCAACCCTGTTCGTGTCTGATTTTTGTAATTTTTGGGTTGACTTCGGCGCATACGGTTACACAACCGGCAATAGTACCAGCTTTGGGTTGGGCGCCACTCATGCCGCCTAAACCAGACGTTACAAACAAGCCTCCATTTGGTGTTTTTTGTATTTTTCGGAAACCATTTAAAACGGTAATGGTTGTGCCGTGTACAATACCTTGCGGACCAATATACATATAACTTCCAGCGGTCATTTGACCGTATTGCGATACACCCAATGCATTCATTTTTTCCCAATCATCCGGCTTGGAATAGTTTGGAATTACCATTCCGTTGGTCACCACTACACGCGGCGCTTCCTTGTGTGAAGGAAACAACCCCATGGGATGTCCAGAATACATGGCCAAGGTTTGTTCGTCAGTCATTTCGGCTAAATAGCGCATGGTTAAGCGATATTGGGCCCAATTTTGAAATACTGCTCCATTACCACCATAGGTAATTAATTCGTGTGGGTGTTGCGCTACAGCATAATCCAGATTGTTCTGAATCATCAACATGATGGCTTTTGCTTGCTCCGATTTTCCAGGATATTCCGATATGGGTCGGGCTTTCATTTCGTAATCCGGACGAAAGCGATACATGTAAATGCGACCATAGGTTTCTAATTCTTCTTTGAATTCTGGGAGCAATTCTGCATGATGTTTTGCATCAAAATAACGTAAGGCATTTTTTAGTGCCAATTTCTTCTCTTCATCCGAAAGAATTTTTTTTCGAATAGGAGCATGATTTATTTCAGATTCATAAGGTTTTGGTTGCGGTAAAATCGACGGTATTCCTTCTGTAATTTGTTCTTGAAATGTCATTGTAATTGATTTTGATGTTCAGATTTAAGATGTTCAGATTGTGCGGTTTGAATATCATGAATCTAGTTATCTTGTTTCTTGTTTGTCCCCGTTTTTTTATCAAATCCATACGGACAATGGCGGCAACCGCTTTTGCAACAATAACCCCGTTTCAAGTGGTATTGTGCTGTAAAGCATTTGTAGCCTTCGGGGGTATAATAATAATCTTCACCCTCTTTTAATTGGCTTGGATCTAATTTGTTGTTCATCGCTAAAATGGGACTAAACGGGTTGTTTATTTTTTACAAAAATAAATATTTTTAATCAAGATTGTTTCTTTACCCGGTCGAATTCACCAACAAAAGAAAAAAATCAGCAACTTTGCACTGGAAAAGGACTTTTGAAACTTTTTCGGAACGGGCCTAATGAAAATTTGGAAAACAAGATAATGGGGTAACATGGAAGTCGTGAATCAGAAAATACCGTTGGAATTTCCAAATGGCATCGAACTTTACATCAAACGAGAGGATTTGGTGCATCCAATTATTTCAGGTAATAAGTTTCGCAAATTAAAATACAATTTACAAGAAGCCAAACGGTTAGGTTGTAAAAAGCTGCTTACTTTTGGCGGTGCTTTTTCCAATCATATTGTAGCTGTTGCAGGAGCCGGAGCAGAATTTGGTTTTGAAACAATAGGAATAATTCGCGGTGAGGAATTAGGAGATAAAATTCAAGAAAACCCCTCACTATTGAAAGCGCAACAATTTGGAATGCAATTTAATTTCATAGATCGCAACCAGTATCGCGATAAAATGGACCCAAATTTTTTAGCGCTTTTAACGGCACGTTATGGTTCTTTTTATTTGATTCCGGAAGGAGGGACGAATGAGTTGGCCATAAGAGGCTGTGAAGAAATACTTACTGCAGCGGACAAAATAGCTTTTTCGCACATTTGTTGTGCTGTGGGAACTGCAGGAACCCTGTCGGGAATCATAAATGCTTCCAACGCTAACCAACAAATTATTGGATTTTCTTCCCTAAAAGGTAGTTTTTTATCTGAGGTAATTTGTAATTTTGCACAACAAAAGAATTGGAGTGTTATCGAATCCTATCATTTTGGTGGATACGGAAAGGTTACGGATGAATTAATTCGCTTTTTAAATGCGTTTTATGACAAATACCAAGTGCCTTTAGATCCTATTTATACTGGAAAAATGATGTTTGGTATCTTGGATTTAATTCAGCAAAATTATTTTCCGCCCCATTCAAAAATAGTAGCCATTCATACAGGAGGATTGCAAGGCATTGCGGGTATGAATCAAAGGTTACAAGCAAAAAATAAAGAAATAATACACTATAATGGTTAAAAAAATTGGACTACTTTTCGTTGTTTTACTGGTTATGAGTTGTACGAGTACAAAGTCTGTAGTGAGAACGACTTCAAACAAAAAGACAACTTCGACTAAGAAAAAAGAGGCTACAACCGCCAAAGCCGTTATCGTTCAACCGCCAAAACATTCGGCCCAAGACAAAAAAAATGGTACTGAAATTGATTTGGTAGCTACTTCAAACGTAAGGACTTATGAAGAAGAAATCAAGTTATATATTACCAACTTCAATGAAATAGCCAAACAAAACATGAAATTGCATGGGGTTCCTGCGAGTATTACCTTGGCCCAAGGAATCCTTGAATCGGGTGCAGGAAAAGGCAAATTAGCGCTATCGGCAAACAATCATTTTGGAATCAAATGCCATAAGGGTTGGACGGGCGACAGTGTCAAGCACGACGATGATGCCGAACAAGAGTGTTTTCGAAAATACGAACAGCCACAAGAATCGTATAAAGACCATTCACTGTTTTTAACCTCGAGACCTCGTTATGCTTCTTTGTTTAAACTGGATAAAGGCGATTATCAGTCTTGGGCTAAAGGCTTAAAGGCTGCAGGTTATGCAACTGATGTAAAATACCCTGACAAATTGATTGGATTAATTGAGCGGTTTGAATTGTATAAGTTTGACAATGAAGTTTTGCAACGCAATTATATTCCGGTTAAAAAAGATCCTTTGGTGGAAATTTCGGAAGGTTATTATACCATACAACAAGGGGATACGTTGTATTCGTTGTCTAAAAAATTCAATCAAGCGGTAGAGGAATTGCAAAAGATGAACAATCTAAGCAATGCAACTATTTCAATCGGACAAAAAATAAAAATAAAATAATGTTATACAAAAGAAGTAGCGAGTTATTTGTTGCGGCAAACAAAGTGATTCCTGGAGGGGTTAATTCTCCAGTAAGAGCTTTTAAAGGAGTGGGAGGGACACCTATTTTTGTAAGAGAAGCCAAAGGAGCGTATCTCTTCGATGAAGACGGGAATCGACTCATCGATTATATCAACTCTTGGGGCCCAATGATTTTAGGACATGCCTATGAACCAGTTGTACAGGCAGTAATTGAAAAAGCAAAAAAGGGAACTTCGTTTGGTATGCCCACCGAATTGGAAACTCAAATTGCTACTTTGGCTGTTTCAATGGTCCCCAATATCGATAAAATACGTTTTGTAAATTCGGGTACAGAAGCCTGTATGAGCGCTATTCGATTGGCCCGTGGATACACCCATCGGGATAAAATAATTAAATTTTCGGGTTGCTATCACGGGCACTCCGATTCTTTTTTAATAGCCGCCGGGAGTGGTTTGAGTACGTTTGGCGTACCCAATAGCCCGGGCGTTACGGAAGGAACTGCAAAAGATACCTTATTAGCAGCTTATAACGATCTTGAGAATGTAAAAGCTTTGTTTGAAGCGAATAAAAATGAAATTGCTGCCCTAATAATTGAACCTGTGGCAGGAAACATGGGATGTATTCCTCCAGTAGAAGGATTTTTAGAAGGTTTGCGAGCACTTTGTTCGGAACATGGTACCTTGCTTATTTTTGATGAGGTAATGACCGGATTTCGTCTGGCAAAAGGCGGCGCGCAAGAATTGTATGGCGTTACAGCAGATATCGTTTGCTTTGGAAAAGTAATTGGAGGTGGTTTGCCTGTAGGTGCATTTGCGGCTCGTTCAGCAATTATGAATCAGTTAGCACCTCTAGGACCTGTTTATCAAGCGGGTACGCTTTCTGGAAATCCGTTGGCCATGGCGGCTGGATTGGAAATGCTAAAAGCGCTTCATGCTGATGCTGCAATTTATGATCGATTAGCTGAAAAAACAGCCTATTTAGAACAAGGAATAGCAAAGGCACTAACAGCAGCAAATGTTGTGCATACCATCAATAGAGTTGGTTCTATGATTTCTGTTCATTTTGACGCGAATCCCGTTTTTGATTTTGCTACTGCAAAAAATGGCGATAACGAGACTTTTAAGAAATTTTTCCACGGTTTGCTCAAACGTGGCGTTTATATTGCGCCTTCCGCCTATGAAACCTGGTTCATTACCGATGCTTTGACCTATGAAGATTTGGATTTTACCATAAATGCAGTTGCTGCAACCGCAAAAGAATTATAAAAAAAAATGTCCCAAACGGGACATTTTTTAATACAATAAATCGTTATACAAGACCTTATTTTTTTTAATTTTTGAATAAATTTCAGGGGTAAAAGTACCTTTTAATTTACCATCAATCGTTGCTGCCATTTCTTCTTTCATTTCAGGAGATTTGAGCACTGTTTCATGTTTGTACAATAGCAGGCTGTTAATGGCATTCGCTAAATCATTCTCTAGTTCAACTACTTTCTTGAGCGCAATTAACTCATTTTTAGCCAATACATTCGGATCTTTTTGTTTTGTATCTTGAGCCGAAGCACTAGTGTTACAGGCAAAAAACAATACCATTACAGCAAATATCTTTTTCATACTTAATTTTATTAACGTTTTGATATTCAAATCTACTAGTTTTTTTTGGATAACCAAAAAAAAGATGAAAAACTATTGTTTGGCTTGCCGATGTTGTTTGCTGCGATTCATTTTGCCCTTTCTATTGTGTTGTTTTGCGTCCCATTTTTTGAATTGTTCTTCGCTCAAGATTTTTTTCATTTTTGCTTTGAATTCAATTTGAGCATCAAGCAGTTGCGATTGTTTTTCGAATTTTTCAGTTGCTGTTGGTTTTTCACCTTTTTCTTTTTTTTCTTTTTGTGCCAATTGATGTGTTGCTTTTTTTTGAGTCCTTTCTAAAAGAAGCGCTTTAATTTCTTCTTGTTGCTTTTGGTTTAAGTCGAGGGATAAGGTCATTTTTTTTACAAGCAGGATTGATTGTTGTTCTGGACTCATTTTTTCAACAGCTCCTTTTTTCTCTTGTGCGAAGGTTAGTAGGGAAAGGACTAATGTTAAGATTAAGAATACTTTTTTCATGGCAATATTTTTTAGATTCAATAGGTAGGACTATTTGCGCTTAAAAAGGTTTAAAATTATTGAAATAAAAAAAGGCACTCAATTGAGTGCCTTTTTTTATTTTCCTAAATATTCTGCAATTTTATTTTCGCCATCGACTGTAATCTTCATCAAGCCATGTTTGCTAATGCCTTTGCTGGCAGCGTCCCATTTTTTTCCGCTTAAATCGGCTTTTATTTTTAAGTCGCCAATTGAAATGCCTTCGTTAGCTTTCAAAATTTCGATAATGTGTTTTTCATCTTCCGTTAATTCCGGGCCTTTTTTCTCGGGGCGCATTTGAGGGAAGAACAATACTTCTTGAATCGATGGATTGTTGGTTAAAAACATGATTAATCGGTCCATTCCAATTCCCAATCCGGAAGTAGGTGGCATTCCATATTCTAAAGCGCGTAAGAAATCTTCATCAATTATACCGTTGGCTTCATCATCACCTTTTTCGGCCAAAGCCATTTGCGCTTCAAAACGCTCGCGTTGGTCAATAGGATCGTTCAATTCGGAATACGCATTCGCAATTTCTTTACCGCACACCATTAACTCAAAACGTTCCGTTAATTCTGGGTTATCGCGGTGAGATTTACACAATGGCGACATTTCTTTTGGATAATCAGTAATGAAAGTAGGTTGGATAAAATTGCCTTCGCATTTCTCGCCAAAAATTTCATCGATTAATTTTCCTTTACCCATGGTATCGTTTACTTCGATTCCCATTGATTTAGCAGCCTCACGCAATTCATCTTCCGATTTTCCGGTAATGTCAAAACCTGTAAATTGTTTGATGGCATCGGTCATCGTAACTCTTGCATAGGGTGCTTTGAAGTTTACTTTATGTTCGCCAAATGTAGCCTCAGTTGTTCCGTTTACTTGTAAAGCACAATATTCCAAAAGATTTTCGGTCATTTTCATCATCCAGTTGTAGTCTTTGTAAGCTACATAAATTTCCATAGCTGTAAATTCTGGGTTGTGGGTTCTGTCCATTCCTTCGTTACGGAAGTTTTTCGAAAATTCGTAAACCCCATCAAATCCACCAACGATTAATCTTTTCAAATACAATTCGTTAGCAATTCGCATGTATAATGGAATGTCTAAACTGTTATGGTGTGTTATGAACGGACGCGCAGCAGCTCCTCCCGGAATGGATTGTAATACCGGAGTTTCTACTTCCATATATCCAGCTTCATTGAAAAATGTTCGCATGGCGTTGAACAATTTTGTTCGTTTCATAAAAACTTCTTTCACTTGCGGATTTACCACTAAATCGACATAGCGCATGCGGTAACGCAATTCGGGATCGGTAAAGGCATCAAATACATTTCCTTCTTCGTCTGTTTTTGGCAACGGAAGCGGTTTCAATGTTTTGCTCAATATTTTAAAAGCATCCACGCGAACACACATGGCGCCAACTTTCGTCATGAATAATTCCCCTTCAATTCCTATAAAGTCCCCTAAATCAGTTAATTTTTTAAAAACCTGATTGTATAGTGTTTTGTCTTCGCCTTCGCAAAGCATATCGCGATTAAAATACAATTGGATTCTTCCATCACTGTCTTGCAATTCAGCAAACGAAGCTTTTCCTTGATCTCGAACACTCATCAAACGTCCGGCTAATATAACCTTCTTGCCTTCTTCAAAAGTTGCCTTGACTTGCTTTGACGTGTGATTCACCGGAAATAAATCCGCTGGATAAGGGTTGATTCCTAATTCGCGTAAAGCGTTTAGTTTGTCTCTTCTGATGATTTCTTGTTCCGAAAGTTGCATAGTATGGTATTTTAACGTGCAAAGATAATTTATTTTGTTTCAAGTTCAAAAGTTTCGTAATTCGTAATTCGGGAATCGAGTTTCATCCTCCATCACCCATCATCCATCACCCAACACCCATCCTCCATCACCCATCACCCAACTCCCATCATCCATCATCCTCCACCCAACATCCATCACCCAACTCCCATCATCAAAAAACTATTTGTATCTTTGCATCACTTTTTAAACACAATTTCGGTTATCATGAACAAAAAAGTCCAACTTCAAGATTTAGGTGCAAAAGATTACAAAGAGACTTGGGATTACCAAGAAACATTGTTTAAAGAAATTGTGGACATTAAAATTCAAAATAGACAATCCAACGCCCAACTTCCAACGCCCAACTTTCTACTCTATGTAGCGCATCCGCATGTGTATACGTTAGGTAAAAGTGGAGACATCTCTAATTTATTACTTTCCGAAAAACAATTGGCAGCTAAAGGGGCTACTTTTTATAAGATCAATAGGGGAGGTGATATTACCTATCACGGACCAGGGCAAATTGTAGGTTATCCTATTTTAGATTTAGAAAACTTTTTTACCGACATTCATCAATATTTACGATTTTTAGAAGAGGCTATTATTTTAACCTTAGCCGAATATGGATTACACGCTACCAGAAGTGAAGGCGAAACTGGTGTTTGGTTTGATGTGGGTACTCCGTTTGCCCGAAAAATTTGCGCTATGGGTGTTCGTGCTTCTCGTTGGGTAACCATGCACGGGTTTGCTTTGAACGTCAATGCCGATTTGGGTTACTTTGACAATATTATTCCGTGTGGTATAAAAGGAAAGGCTGTTACTTCAATGCATGTTGAATTGAATGGGACGGTGGATGAAAACGAAGTGAAAGCAAAAATTCTGAAGCATTTTCAAAATTTATTCGAAGCTGAGATTGTCATTTCATCAATATAAATCCTTATTTATAAGTCAAAAGAAAGTTGTTCGGTTAGCAATCTAAAACTCATGCGGTGGTATTTGCAAGGGCCAAATTGTAAAATGGCTGCCCTATGTTCTTTTGTAGGATAGCCTTTGTTTTTGTTCCATTGATACATCGGAAATTCTTCGTGAATTTTATCCATATAAGCATCGCGATAGGTTTTTGCTAAAATCGAGGCTGCAGCAATGCTTAAAAATTTACTATCTCCTTTTATTATACTAGTGTTTGGAATAGCTTTCAAAATTTCAATTTCATCAGCCGAAAAGATTTTCCCAGTTTTTTGTTTCATGCCTAATTTTCCATTCAAGGGTCTGTTACCGTCTACTATGATATAGTTGGGCAACGGATTAAGTTGTAGAACGGATTCCTGCATGGCTTTCATGGATGCGTTTAAAATATTGATTTCGTCAATTTCTACATTATATATATGTGTCACGGCAAAAGAAAGTGCATTTGCTTCAATAATCGGTTGGAGTTGGTGTCGTACTTTTTCGCTAAGTTGTTTGGAGTCGTTCAGTAATTCGTGATCAAAATCAGCGGGAAGAAGAATTGCGGCAGCCGTAACGGGTCCGGCAAGGCAACCTCTACCGGCTTCATCGGTTCCGCATTCCAATAGTAAATTACTGTAACTTTTGCTTAACATTCTTTTTTTTGACAAAAATAAAGTATTTGTGCTAATCTTACTGCTGTATTTTCAAATTTACGATCTGTTTATTAGGGATAATGTTTTTTTATTCAAAAACTTTAACACAAATAATTTTATAATATTCTTTGCTAATATTTGTTTATTTAAGAAATAATTAAGAAGTTTGCGGAATAACTAACTCAAATAAATTTAATATGAGATCGAAGTTCAAATGGATTTTTACGCTTTTATTAGCGTTTACAATGCAGTTTTCGTTCGCGCAAGAGAAAACTGTTACAGGTGTGGTTTCTGACGAACTAGGACCTGCTGTTGGTGCAACTGTAACTGTAAAAGGTACAAAAAATGTTGTAGCAACTGATTTTGATGGTAAATTTTCTACCAAAGCAAAATCGGGAGATGTGTTAGAAATTTCATATCTTGGTATGAAACAATCGGTAACTATTGGTGCTGCTAATAGTTACAATGTTCTTTTGAAAGCTACTGTGCTTGACGACTTAGTAGTTGTTGGGTATGGTACTACTACAAAAGAAGCATTTGTTGGAACTGCAACATCAGTTCAAACGAAAAACGTAGAAGCAAAAGCTGTTTCTAACGTTTCTCAGGCTTTAAAAGGTGAGGTTGCGGGTGTTAACGTAATCACTACTTCAGGACAGCCTGGTTCTGTTGCAACAATCCGTATCCGTGGATTTGGTTCTGTTAATGGAAACAGAAATCCATTATACGTTGTTGACGGTGTGCCATTGCAAGGAAGTTTGAACTCAATCAACCCTGCAGATATCCAGTCTTTAACGGTATTGAAAGATGCTGCTGCGACTGCTGTATATGGATCTAGAGGTTCAAATGGTGTAATCGTAATTGCAACTAAAAACGGAAAAGGAAATCGTTCTTCGGTTGAAGTGGATTTACGTTCAAGTATCAACGTGAGCTTATTACCTCGATATGATGTAATTGAGTCTCCAGAAGAATACATTGGATTATCTTGGGAAGCAATGTATAACAGAGGAGTTGGTACCAACCAAGCAGATCCTGTTGCATTTGCAAATACCAACTTATTTGGTGCTCAAGGTATTAGTCCAGGTTATAACATGTGGAATGCTACTGCGGCTCAATTAATTGATCCAGTAACACGCACGGTTAGAGCGGGAGTAACTAGAAAATATTCTCCAGAAGATTGGGAAGATTATGGATTCCAAACGTCTTACAGACAAGAAAGTAACGTAAGATTTTCTGGAAGTAATGATAAAACAAGTTATTTCAGTTCATTCGGATTCTTAAATGATGAAGGATACATTATTAATTCAGATTATAAAAGATATTCTGCGAGATTGAATGTGAACCACAAACCAAAAGATTGGTTAAAAGCGGGAGTAAACATTGGATACACAGGATCTCAAACAAATGATAATGGACAATCTTCAGATTCAGGAAGTATTTTCTGGTTTGTAGATAATATTCCATCTATTTATCCACTTTTTGCAAGAGATGTAAATGGAAATAAAATTTCTGACCCATATTTTGGTGGATACCAATACGATTATGGAGACGGAACTTCAGGTTCAAGAGCATTTGGTGGTTTAACCAATGCTATTGCTGATGCTTATTATGATAGAAGTCGTAACCAAAGAAACGAGTTCAATGGTAACTTTAATTTTGACATTAATTTTACAAAAAAATTATCATTAGAAACGAGATATGGAGCGCAATTGTACGATAATGAGTACAACAACAGAAACAATCCATTCTATGGTTCTGCTGCACAACAATTTGGTTCGTTGTACAAGCAAAAAACAAGCTTAATGACACAAAACTTCTTGAACTTATTACGTTACAAGAATTCTTTTGGAGATCATAACATGGAGGTATTTGCTGCACATGAGTCAAATAGCTACCAACAAAAGATTTTTTATGCTAGCAAGCAAAAAGCAGTTTTATATGATACTTATGATTTAGATCAATACATTATTGTGTCTTCGCCTCCAGGATCATATACAAATACTTCAGCTTTAGAAAGTTATTTTGGTCAATTAAATTATAACTATGGTGGTAAATATTATTTTACTGCTTCTGCAAGACGTGACGGATCATCTCGTTTCAAAAATGAGAAATGGGGTACTTTTGGATCAATCGGAGCTTCTTGGGTTATGTCTAAAGAATCTTTCATGGATAAATTTAAGTCAATCAACTACTTGAAAGTAAAAACTAGTTACGGACTTATGGGTGACCAAGAAGGTGTTGGTTTATGGCCAGGTTACGATACGTTTGACGTAGGTAACTTAAATGATGATTATGCTATTTCTATTAGAGATAATGGTAATGCTGACTTAACATGGGAAAAATCAAAAATTTTCCAAGTTGGTGTTGAATCTTCATTGTTTGATTTCTTAGATGTTAATGTTGATTACTATGTAAAAAACACTTACGATTTGATTTTCCAAAGAAGAACAGCTCCATCTACAGGTGTTGCTATCGTAACTGTTAACGACGGAGAATTGAGAAACCAAGGTCTTGAATTTGATATTAATGCACACCTTATTAAAGGTAAAACTGCTGAAGATTTCAATTTAGATTTTGCTATCAACGGTGAGTTGTTGAAAAATGAAATTACAACGATGCCAATCGACCCTGCAACTAGTTTGCCAAAAGTATTAGATACTTCTAATGCTCCATTTGCTTGGGCTGAAGGACGTTCAGTTTATGATTTCTATATGCCAGAATGGGCAGGAGTTGATCCAGCTACTGGAGTTCCAATGTGGTACATGAACTATAATGATATCAATGATAATGGTACTTTTGATACAGGTGATGTAATCATCAGATCATTAACAGATTATATGAGTTTAAATCCAGATGCTATTGTTGGTAAAACAGTTACTACTACTTATGCAGATGCTACACAAAAATTTGTGGGTAAATCAGCAATTCCTAAAGTTAGAGGTGCTTTCCGTTTGAATGCATCGTACAAAAACTTTGAATTGACAACTCAATTTACTTACAGCATGGGTGGTTATGCGTATGACAGTGCTTATGCAGGATTAATGGGTAATGGATCTTTAGGTCAAAACAACTGGCATACAGATGTTAGAAACAGATGGCAAAAGCCTGGTGACATCACTGGTGTACCAAGATTGTCTGCTGCATTAGATGCTAACGTAAATGCAAGATCAACAAGATTCTTAACAAAAGCAGATTATTTTGGATTGAACAACGTACAATTAGCGTACAATCTTCCTGGTAAATTTGCTGACAAATTGAACTTATCTAAATTGAACATTTTTGTTTCTGGAGATAACTTATTATTCTTCAGTAGTAGAGATGGATTTAATACGTCAACATCTGAAAGTGGAAGTTCTGATACTTATCGTTATTCACCTCTTTCTACTTTTAGTTTAGGATTAAAAGTTGAATTCTAAAAAATTTAATTATGAAAAACAATAAATTATTTTTATCGCTAGTTACTTCCTTGTTATTTGTAACAGTTGGATGTAATGATGAGTTTCTTGAAACTGAACCAACACAGTTCATTACACAAGAACAGTTAGCAGCTGCGTCTGTTAACAACCCTGATTTGATCAGAGGTACGGTGTCTGGTATTTATTCTTTAATGTTTGAAACGGGTACTGGTGGAACAACTGGTCACAACGATTTCGGACAAAAAGGGATTGATATTTGGACGGATATGTTGTCTGGTGATATGGCGTTATCGCAAAATACCTACAACTGGTACAGAAATCACGTAGATTATATTGCAACTACTGATTTTACACGTAATGAGTGTTACATTCCTTGGAGATATTACTACAGAATTATTCGTTCTACGAATATCGTTATCAATGCCTTAGGTGGTAATGATGCACAACCAACGAATGCGCAAAACAGATGGTTATTAGGTCAAGCGAAAGCGTTACGTGCGTATTCTTATTTTTATTTAGCGCAATTATACGCTCGTGAGTACAATGCTACACAAGAAATATTGCCTATTTATACAGATCCAGCTCAGCAAGCACAACCTAAGAGCACTACTTCTGCTGTTTATGCATTAATCGTAGATGATTTAAATGATGCTATTACTTTAATGTCTGATTTTAACAGAACTTCTAAAACAGAGATCAATCAATACGTAGCTAAAGGTCTTTTGGCTTATGCATACGGAGCTATGGGTAATAATGATCAAGTGTTTACGTTAACGCAAGATATCATTACTAATGGTGGATTTACATTAACTACTCAAGCGCAATTGTTAGGTGGTTTCAACGATGTAAACACACCTTCATGGATGTGGGGAGTTGATTTAACTACAAACCAAGGTTTAGACTTGATCTCTTGGTGGGGTCAAATGGACTTGTATACGTATAGTTACCAGTGGGCTGGAGATAGAAAATCTATCGACAGAGCTTTGTGGGATGCTATACCAACTACAGACGTAAGAAAAGGTCAGTTTACTGCAGCTTCTGGTTACAGACCAGTGAACAAATTCTATGATCCAGCTCGTGTTGTAGGTGGTCAACGTGTAATTACTACTGATTATCTTTACATGAGAGTTGATGAGTTCTATTTGTTACATGCTGAAGCAGCTGCTAAAACAGGTCGTGAGACACAAGCTAAAGCTGTATTGACTCAATTATTAACGTCTAGAAATTCAAATATTGGGTACATCAGTACTTTAACAGGTGCAGCTTTAACAGATGAAATTTACAAGCAAACCAAAATTGAATTATGGGGTGAAGGAAAAAGTTATTTGGCTATGAAACGTAACCGTGCTACCATCAATAGAGGTAGTAACCACTTGTTTCAAGCGGGTGTTGCTGTTCCACATAATGATGCGAAATTATCTTATAAAATCCCTCAAGCGGAGATGTTAAATAATCCATTCATTACGGAGCAAAACTAATTAGTCTATTAAAAATTTATAAACAAAATAAGTTATGAAATTAATTAAATTATCAAGATTTTTTGTTTTGTTTCTTTCTTTGTCATTTGTAATTCTAGGGTGTACACAAGATGATTCTCATACTTCATCACCTTTCAATTTTGTGACTTTTGAAACAAAAGTAAAAAACATCTCAGTAAATCCGGGTGCAACTTTAGCTACAAACGTTAAAGTATATTCATCAAAAAAATCGGGTTCTGCTAGAACGTATAATTTAGCTGTTGCTGCTTCTTCAACGATGTTAGCTGCTAATTATACAGTTCCTGCAACGGTAACTATTCCTGCTAACTCTAACGAAGGTGTACTTACTATTAGTACAATTGGAAATGGTTTAAGTTTAAGTTTAGCTAAAACTATTGTATTAAATTTAGTAGGTGAAGATGGTTTGTATACAGGTAGTGCAATGACAATTAACGTAAGAGAAAATTGTCCATTGAATACAGTTACTTTAGATCTTATCTTAGATCGTTACGGTAGCGAAATTAGCTGGGATATCAAAAATGCTTCGAATGCAGTTGTAGCGAGTGGAGGTCCTTATACTGACACAGCAACTAATGCTTTACAAGCTGCTAGAAATTTCATTTTCTGTTTACCTAACGGTACTTATACATTCACGATTCGTGATGCTTATGGAGATGGAATGGTAACCAGTGCAACTGTTGTAGGTTCTTACAATTTAAGAGCAAACGGAACAACAATTGCTAACTTACCAGGTAATTTTACATTTTCTAGAAGTCATACATTTACATTATAGTAATTGTATTATTCATCATAAGAAGCCAGTGTTTTACACTGGCTTTTTTTGTTTATAATAGGTATTTTTTTTAATTCCATTAATTTTACATAATTTTGACCCCATGATTCGATATGTAATAATTTTTGTCTTTATTGGAATTAATTTTTCGTATGCCCAAAAGAATGCGTTACGAGGTGAAGGCTTTGGAGCCATCAATGCTAAGCAAGACGCACCTGCTGCTGAGATGTCTGATAAGAATGAAAAAAAGCCCCCAATCGATCTATATAAATTTTATACTTTACAACAAGATTCCACTTATGTAGATACCACATTATCTCTTAAAAGTGAATACAAATACAATTTACTTCGCAAGGATCTTTTTGGGTTGTTGCCGTTTTCCAATGAAGGTCAAACGTACAATACCCTTGATTTTAGCTTTCATAAAAAGACTACAGTACCCAGTTTTGGTTTTTTAGCCAAACATTTTAATTACCTCGAGGTTCAAGACATCAAGTATTACTCGACCCCAACACCGCTAACCGATTTGTATTACAAGACCGTTATGCAGCAAGGGCAATCGGTTGATGCTTTTTTAACCGTTAATACGAAACCCAATTTAAATTTTTCAATTGCCTATAAAGGATTGCGTTCCTTGGGGAATTACGTGAATTTTTTATCCAGTTCGGGTAACTTTAGATTTACGACCAGTTATTTTACCAAAGACAAACGCTATATTCTTAATGCTCATTTTACCGGTCAAGACTTGTATAATCAAGAGAATGGCGGAATCATAGATGTGACGCAATTTGAGTCGGGAGATGCTAATTTTGAACAAAGGGATGCCATTGAAGTTTATTTTGAAGATGCTTCTTCAAAACTCAAAGGGAACCGCTTTTTTATTGATCATTCTTTTAAACTGAGCAAAAAAAATCCAAACAGTTTGGTTTTTACACACCAATTCAATCAAGAGTATAAATTTTTTGAATTTATTCAGCCTACGGTGAGCACTCGATTTGGCACCTCTTTTTCTAATGATGTCAATAATAAAACGCGTTACAATCATTTGTATAACAAGTTAGGGGTGGCTTATAAAACGAAATCTTATGGCGATCTTACCTTTTTTGTGGAAGACCATAATTACAATTATTATTATAACAGCGTTGTTTACGATGCACTTGGAAACGTAGCAGTTCCAAATGGTTTGTCAGATCGCATCAATACAATAGGAGGTAATTATACCTATTTTACCGATAAAATCACGACCCGTTTGAATGTATCTCAAGCGATTAGTAATCATACCATTTCAATGATAGATGCTAACGCTACTTATAAAGTGAACGATAAGCTCCAATTTGCCTTGAGTTTTCAAAAACAAACCAGCTTGCCCAATTTGAATTATACCTTGTATCAAAGTGATTATGCACAGTACAATTGGTTTCATAATTTTAAATCGGAAAAAACCAATCAGTTGACCCTTACGGCTGCTTCAAAATGGATCAATTTTTCGGCGCAATATAAAGTCCTCAATGATTATTTGTATTTTGACAATACTTCAAATGATCTTGCTACTTTACTTGTAACGCCAGTACAATACGATAAAACCATCAATTATCTTTCGATAAAAGCCAGTAAAGAATTTAAATTTTGGAAATTAGCCTTAGACAATACATTGTTGTATCAAAATGTAGATCAATCGAGTCCGATTGTTAATGTGCCGCAGCTTACTACCCGAAACACGCTTTATTTCACCGATTATGTCTTCAAAAAAGCAATGTTGTTGCAAATAGGGGTAACGGCAAATTATTTTACCAAATACTACGCCAATGATTACAATCCGTTGTTGGGCGAGTTTTATGTTCAAAATGAAACTAAAATTGGTGCTTTCCCATTGCTAGACTTTTTTGTCAATGCCCGCATTCGACAAACCCGTTTGTTCTTGAAAGCGGAACACTTTAATTCAGCTATGACGGGTTTTAACTATTATTCGGCACCCAATTATCCGTATCGTGATTTTATGATCCGATTTGGATTGGAATGGAATTTCTTCAAATAGTATTTGATACCCTATTTTTGTATTCGTTTTTTCATCCTATCTTTGTCCTTTCATAATCAATAATCTGAAAACAGAACACCCGTAATCCAGTATCATGAAATACGCTAAAAATATATTAGAAACTATAGGAAATACGCCTTTGGTTCAATTGAATTCAGTAACAGCTGAAGTAGATGCTTTAGTATTGGCTAAAGTGGAAACGTTCAATCCCGGCAATTCGGTAAAAGACCGTATGGCCGTTAAAATGATTGAAGATGCCGAAGCCGATGGTCGTTTGCAGCCTGGAGGAACCATTATTGAAGGAACTTCGGGAAACACCGGAATGGGCCTGGCTTTAGCGGCTATCGTAAAAGGATACAAATGTATCTTTGTTATTTCCGACAAACAATCCAAAGAAAAATCAGATATTCTTCGTGCCGTGGGTGCCAAAGTAATCGTATGTCCAACCGATGTTGAGCCCACAGATCCTCGTTCGTATTATTCGGTTTCTAAAAGATTGGGCGATGAAATTCCAAATTCATGGTATGTGAACCAATACGATAATCCGAGTAACGCAATTGCGCATTATGAACAAACAGGTCCTGAAATTTGGGAACAAACTGAAGGGAAGATTACCCATTTTGTAGTAGGTGTTGGAACCGGAGGGACGATTTCTGGCGTGGCTAAATACTTGAAAGAGAAAAATCCAAACATTAAAATTTGGGGTATCGATACCTACGGTTCGGTTTTTAAAAAATACCACGAAACTGGTATTTTTGATGAAAACGAAATCTATTCCTACATTACGGAAGGAATTGGTGAAGATATATTGCCTAAAAATGTTGACTTTTCACTCATCGACGGTTTTACAAAAGTAACCGATAAAGATGCTGCGGTTTATACGCGTAAAATTGCTTTAGAAGAAGGGATTTTTGTAGGAAATTCTGCTGGAGCTGCTGTAAAAGGATTGTTGCAGCTCAAAGCGCATTTTAAGCCTGAAGATATAGTGGTGGTTTTGTTTCACGATTCGGGAAGTCGTTATGTTGGGAAAATGTTTAACGACGATTGGATGCGCGAACGTGGTTTTTTAGAAGAAGAAATCACAAAAGCGGAAGATTTGATCAAAGAACATCTCGATAAGCCATTAGTGGTGGTACGAACAGAAGAATTGGTTTCTCATGCCATCGAACGCATGCGAAAATATAAAATTTCACAAATTCCGGTCATTGATACCAATGGTTTTGTTGGTTCGGTAGACGAGTCCGATTTGTTTCAAAGCTTTATTTCAGACAAAAACACGGCCGAGCGACCGATTCGTGAAGTGATGGGCAAACCGTTTCCAATTGTTAAAAGCGGAACTCCTGTTGAAGAAGTTTCACGTTTAATAACGAAGGACAATCAAGCCGTATTGGTTGATCTTGGAGCAGGCAAACACCATATTATCACCAAATACGATATTATTGGGTCTATTAAATAATACAAACACAAGCTATTTAGCTTCATAGAATACCAAAAAAAAAGGCTGTCCATTTCGACAGCCTTTTTTTTATTCTCCAAACAACACGCCTGAAACATTCCAAGCACTAAAACTACCTCCTTCGGGAGCGCCTTGTGGAATGATAACTTGTATCGTGTAGGTTCCAGCTTGTAAATCACCCAGGGCAATGTCTACGGGTTGTGTTGCCGTTCCCGGGCACCAGTTGGAGCGACTCAAATCGGAAGAGGATAAGCCATCATTGAAATTACCCGAAGCCGGATTGTATAAGCGATAAGCGCCACAATCTTGTCGCCAAGGAATAAAGGAATAAACTTCTTTACCGTTTAAAAGTAGGGTGTTTTTTTTAGGAACAAATTCATCACCATTTTCCCAACCGCCATGTCCTGTCGTAATGTAGCGCAATTTGGCATTTTTGAATTCTTTATCCAATGTAAAAGTTACTTCTAATCCTTTTTCATGATTGAAGAGGGTGGCGTATTCTTGTCCCGCCATTTCCATAACATTGGTCGTATTGAATAAAGGCAAGCAATAATTGGGTTGCGGGAGTTTACTTTCGCTAGGGTGCACCGTAACATGCATGGATATTTTGTGCCCCCCTTTATCATAATTACCAATGAAGGTTCCAACATATACCGTTTTTCCATTCAGAGCCGATTTGAAATCGGTAATATCCATTCGATACGGTACTTTGTCATGCCACACTTTGTCTTTCAATGAAATGTAATTGTATTGCTTGATTCCGAAAGGCGTAAAAAAGCGCATTAGTTCCATTAAGGGCGCATATTCTGAAGTGGCGACAATACCTTGGTATTTTTTGCCGTTTCCGTTTTCATAAATAGGTAAGGTTTGGCTGCCTTTTTCCAAACCATCCAAGAAGGATTGTTTTTTATCTTGCGGAATCACGAATACCGAACCTGTTCGATCATAGGCATCACCGTTAGACTGTTCGATTAAATCCAGAAAAATGAGGTCACTTTTGGCAACGATTGGGAAAGTAACTTTCTTGAGGATGATGGTTCCATTTGCAAAGCGCAAAATACTATCGTTCGATTGAGAAGCATCCGAAAAGTTGATGATTTCGTTTTCAAAAATGGGAAGGGTTGTAAATCGACTTTTCCAAACCAAATCTTTGTAGGTTAATCCATCCAATAGTTCACTTTTTGTTGTCGTATTTTGTAAAAGCAAACTCGGTTGGACCGCTTTTAACTTTTCAATTTTAGTTGCTGCTACGACAAAATTTCCATTGCGAATCATTTCCAATACCAAACCAATGTTTTGCCCTAAAAGGGTAGGAGCACCGCTTACTTTGAGTTCGTTGGTATACCAGAGTTCAATCGTATTCGAATTGATGATGGTTTTTGCTTTTTGACATTTGTAACCCAAAATAGTTTTGGTCTCGGTTAAAAATTCAAAATTTTGTTTGGCCAAAGAAGTACTGTCAGCTGTGGTAACCGATTGATTTTTGTGCAGTTGGGTAATTTGTATCAAATAATTCGTGGTTCGATTGATAAAAGATTGCTCATAAGGAAATTCAGCTTTACCCGAATTCATTTTTTCCGATGTCACCAAGGTTTCGTTTGGGTTGGTATAAACAAGAATCGGATCTTGTGCTGAAACTAGTGTTCCATTCGAACTTTTGGAATAGGTAATTTTATATCCTGATGTGGCTTTAGTAATAGTCTGCGCTTGAATAATTATAAAAAAGCAGCATAGTGCTAAGGTGTATGTTTTTTTCATGTGATTGGAGTTGTTCAGCAAATATAATTTTTTTATATTTGTTTTTCAACGATATACGCCAAACAGAATGAAAGAAGATTTTTTGCACCACCTGTGGCAGCATAAGAAATTTGCAGTTACCCATTTAAAAACTACTTCTGGTGAATCAATTCAGATTCTCAACTCCGGACAATTATTGCAATTAGCAGGCCCCGATTTTTTTAATGCCCAAATCATTATTGGGAATCAAAAATGGGCAGGTAATATTGAAATTCATCTCAAATCATCCGATTGGTATGTGCACCATCACGAAAAAGATTCGGCCTACGACTCAGTAATATTGCATGTGGTTTGGGAACACGATACACCGATCTTTAGAAAGGACAATACAGAGATACCCACCTTAGCCTTACAAAAATATGTATCCAATGAGGTTGTGCAGGGCTATCTAGCATTACTGCAGCATAAAAGATGGATCAATTGTGAAAAGGATATTGCTGCCACTCCTGATTTTATTTTTAGCCAATGGCTTACCCGATTGTATGTCGAGCGTATGGAACGCAAAGCGGTTGAAATGGATACTTTATTACGTGCTTCAAATAATGATTGGGAAGCTGTTTTGTTTTGGTTGCTGGCAAAAAATTTTGGTTTGAATACCAATGGAGTCCATTTTTTAGCGATGGCACGAAGCATGCCGTTTGCGGTGCTTCGAAAAGAAGCACTTTCTTTACAAGTTATAGAGTCCTTGTTTTTTGGTCAAGCCAATATGCTTGCAACAGCTTTCCAAGACGAATATGCAAAATGCTTGCAAAAAGAGTTTGTTTATTTGCAACATAAATATCGACTCGAAGAAAATCGCTTTACTGCGGTATCCTTTTTTAAACACCGACCCGATAATTTTCCTACCATTCGTTTGGCGCAATTGGCCGCTTTATATCACAAAGAATCCAATTTGTTCTCAAAACTGATGCACGCCAAAAATACAGAGGCGATGTATGACTTGCTTTCGGTTTCTGTGAGTGATTATTGGACGACACATTATACTTTTGATAAAATCAGTCCCAAAAAAAGAAAAACCCTCTCCAGATCTTTCTTAAATTTAGTGCTTATCAATACCGTATTGCCTATTAAATATGCTTATGAGAAGAGCAGGCTAAAAGAAAATGAAGATATGTTGTTTCATTTTATGGAAGCGTTACCTCCAGAGAAAAATGCAATAATTGAGGGCTTTGAAGGATTGGGAGTATCGGCAACTTCTGCTTTTGAATCTCAAGCGCTTTTGCAATTGAAAAAAGAATATTGCGAGGCAAAAAAATGTTTGCAGTGTGCTGTAGGCAATCATATACTTAAAAATTAATTGTAAATTTGAATGAAATATCGGATTATGGTACAAGTTATATTGCATTTTTTTGAAAAACACGGCTTCTTCGTGGCTTCGCGATTGGCCGATAAATTAGGCATGCGCGCTACAAATGTTCGCTTGTTTTTTATTTACATATCCTTTGTAACGGTTGGATTGGGTTTCGGATTTTATTTGACCTTAGCCTTTGTTTTGAAATTAAAAGACATGATTCGATCCAAGCGGAGTTCTGTTTTTGATTTATAGTGACGCCATGCAACAGTTTAAGTCGTTTTTTATTTTTTCAAAAGCACACCGAAGTGGTATAGTGTTGTTGGTAGCACTATTGGGATTGACCCAACTGGGTTATTTATTAATGTCCAGTCAAAATGTACCCGAGCGTGAAGATAGGCGATGGTTGCAGGTTCAAAATGAAATAGATAGTTTAAAGTTTGATGTAACTGCGCACAAAGACACCCTATATCCATTTAATCCCAATTTTATTTCTGATTACAAGGGGTATAAATTAGGTCTCACTATTGTCGAAATTGACAGGTTGCATCACTTTAGAGCGCAAAATAAATTTGTTAATTCGGCTGTTGAATTTCAACAAGTGACCCAGGTATCCGATGCTAAATTACGAACCTTGGCGCCCTATTTTAAATTTCCCGAATGGGTAACGCGCAAAAAAGAAAATCGTTCAAAGGCATTTCATGCATTTTCTCCCAAGCCAATTCAGGCGGTGGTGCGTAAGGACATTAACTTGGCTACTCAAGAAGATCTTATAGCTGTTTATGGTATTGGGGAGAAACTAGCCGATAAAATTTTGATTGAAAAAGAAAAGTTGGGAGGGTTTGTGAGTTTGGAACAATTTCAATTCATGTGGGGTATACGACCTGAAGCATTGGAAGACCTCGGTAAAAGGTTTTTTGTTTCGAACAATCCGTCGGTCAAAAAAATCGCCATTAATGAATTGTCTATGAAAGAATTGGCGCAATTCCCCTATTTTAATTATGCACTTGCCAAAGAAATTGTGGTGTATCGAACCATGAATAACGGCATCAAAGAAATTGCAGATTTAACAAAAATTAAGGGAATGCCTAACGAAAAAATAAAAATAATAGCCTTATATTTGGAATTCTAAAAAAGCAACCAAGCTATTTAACCAATAAATACGATCCATGAATTCAATATATTTCACAGAAGAACACCAGTTGTTTAGAGCTAGTTTTCGTGATTTTTTACAAAAAGAAGTTGTTCCTCACATTGAAAAATGGGAGAAAACGGGTACCATAGAGCGGTTTATTTGGAAAAAGTTTGGCGAAATGGGTTTCTTTGGATTAAATTATCCGGAAGCTTATGGTGGCATGCAGTTGGATTTGTTTTATACGGTTATTTTTTTAGAAGAACTTCAAAAAATTAAATCTTCAGGTTTTGCTGCGGCAATGTGGGCTCATGCTTACTTGGCCATGACGCATTTGAATGCAGAAGGGGATGACCGCATCAAGCAAGATTATTTGGCGCCAAGTATAACGGGAGATAAGATAGGTGCTTTGTGTGTTACGGAACCATTTGGAGGTAGTGATGTAGCCGGCATGCGAACTACTGCTATAAAATCAGGTGACCATTATATTATTAATGGATCAAAAACCTTTATTACCAATGGCGTTTATGCCGATTACTATGTGGTTGCAGCAAAAACAGCACCCGAATTAGGGAATAAAGGAATCAGTATCTTTTTGTTAGATGCTAATACGCCTGGAATTTCTGCGACCAAATTGGATAAATTGGGTTGGAGAGCTTCAGATACGGCAGAGATTGCATTTGATAATGTAACTATTCCAGCCAATAATTTGATGGGAGAAGCCAATAATGGTTTTCCTTACATCATGCAGCATTTTGCTTTTGAGCGACTCATCATGGCAATTAACGCTCATGCTAGAGCGGAGTTTGCGTTGGATTACACCATAGAATATATGGAGCAACGCGAGGCTTTTGGAAAAAAAATCAACCAATTTCAAGCCTTACGTCATACTTTAGTGGAGCATGCAACTGAAGTGGAGCATTGTAAGATTTTCAATTATGCGGCAATTGCGCGTTTGGATAAAGGAGAGTATGTGGTAAAAGAGGCTACCATGGCCAAATTAAAATCGACTAAAGTAGCCGATGAAACCATTTACAGTTGTTTGCAAATGTTAGGGGGTTATGGCTACATGGAGGAATATCCCTTAGCGCGTTTGTTTAGAGACAGTCGTTTGGGACCTATCGGTGGGGGAACTTCTGAAATCATGAAAGAAATACTTTCAAAGATGCTTATCGACAAACAACTTTATAAGCCTGCCGTTAAATAAATTTAGTTTTTCATTTTTTATTCACATTTATTTTCTACATTTGCACCCTTAACGAGAGGAGGTGTCAATATTATGTTAATTATACCAATTAAAGACGGAGAAAATATCGATAGAGCATTAAAGCGCTATAAAAGAAAATTTGATAAAACTGGAA
>JACCDI011402116.1_pt1 | contig 28685 bp, 27 predicted proteins | sample 7442791 | NCBI WGS metagenome assembly JACCDI01 (sample SAMN15323434, study PRJNA562643) | freshwater metagenome | isolation source: river surface water | place: USA:Blue River Watershed | collected 2017-08-15
AGACAATCATGGAAATGCTAAAACCAAAAATTGGATTACGTGCGGCAACATTTTTAGTAGTGAGCGTAATTATTGGTTCAGGCGTTTTTAAAAAAATTGCGCCTATGGCGCAAGAATTAGGTAGCCCATGGTTGATTGTTTTATGTTGGATTTTAGCTGGATTAATTAGTTTAGCTGGCGCTTTATCAACAGCCGAAATGGTAAGTATGTTTCCAAATTCAGGCGGCGAGTATTTTTATTTTCAAAAAGTATATGGTCGTTTCTTCTCCTTTTTATATGGATGGTCAAGTTTTACTGTTATCAAAACGGCAGCTATCTCAGCACTCGCCTATATTTTTGCCCAGTCTTTAAATAGTTTATTCCCTTTACCTGAAATGGGCAATCAACAAAGCTTTCTAGGCATTGCACTATTACAAAATCTTTCCATAAAAATATTAGCCTCCGTTTTAATTATTTTATTAACCTTATTAAATTATAGAGGCGTTCAATTTGCTGAAAAATTAAGTAGTATATTAACCTATTTAATGTTAGCAGGTATTTTAGCATTTATTATCATTGGGTTTACTTCAGAAAAAGGCTCAGCGCAACATTTAACGCAAACGAGTCAATTAAATAATTATTTAGTACCACAGGGTTGGGATTTAATTAAAGCTTTATTTGTTGCCAGTTTAGGCGCTTTTTGGGGTTTTGAAGGATGGAATAATATTTCTTATATAGGCGAAGAAGTTAAAAATCCTAAAAAGAATTTACCGATAGCTTTAGGTGTTGGAACAATCATTGTAATAGGTACATATGTACTATTAAATATTTTATTTGTGTACATTTTACCTATTGATTATTTTATTGGATTAAATGCAACACCTAATAAAATTGCTGCAGTTGAAGTGGCTGGGCAAATAAGTGGAAGTATTGGAATGATTTTAATTGCATCATTAATTGTTGTGACCACCCTTAATTCCACTAATAGTAGTATTCTCATGTCTGCAAGGATTTTATATGCTATGGCGAGAGATAATATGTTCTTTAAAAAAGCTTCATCGGTTCATCCAAAATATAATACACCTGATATCGCCTTATTTATTCAAGCGTTTTGGGCTATTTTACTTGTTTTTTCTGGAACATTTGATCAATTGACTGATATGCTTGTATTTGCCTCTTTTATGTTTTATGGTAGTACTGCCTTGGGTGTAATTATTTTAAGAATTAAACATCCCGAAATCGAAAGAAGGTATAAAGTAATAGGTTACCCTTTTGTTCCAGCTATATTTTGTTTGTTTTGTATAAGCTTGTTTATTAGTACTATTATTAACCAGCCATACGCAGCCATTTGGGGATTAAGTTTAATGGCTACAGGAATACCTTTTTATTATTTTTTAAATAAAAATGCCAAGTCATAAACTTGGCATTTGAAATGAGTGACGCAAATGTAAAATTAATTATGCTAATATCTTTTTTGCATACTCCATACATTTACGAGTTTCTTTTATAGCATCTGAGCCTTCGGGAATATCATATTCTAACTCAATGGTTGCTGGTATTTCGAATTTATTTTCTTTCAATAAAGTCAATATTTCTTTTAATGGTGTATCGCCCTGTCCCCATGGCATATTTTTACCTCCATTTACTTTGTTTTGTCTGTCTTTGATATGCATACTAGTAATGCGATCGTGTTTTGTTTTAATAAGTGCTAATAGCGATTCTTTTGTATTTGCACCTCCTGCAGCGATATAGTGACCGCAATCAAGATTCATTGAATTAAAGGGTGATTGGCTTAAAGCTAAATCCCAGGCAGTATCGGTTGCTTGTAAATGGGCGTGATAACCAATATAAACTCCGTGCTTTTCACCTAAATCACCTAATCGTTTTGAATGTTTAGGATCATTTGGAATTTCAACAGTGACTGATTTTGCACCTAATGCTTTAGCTGCTTTTAAAGCATACTCAATTTCTCCGTCCGTATTTGTCGGGTTTAATGCATTGGGTTTAAAGGCGTAAATAGAAACACCCGCCTTGTTATACATTTTTTTAATTTCCTTGAATTTATCCATATTAACTGTCTCTCTCCATTTTACAAGTTCAGTTTGATATGTTTTCATTTTAGCTTTTAATTCATCGGTCCATTCAATTTTAATGCCAGGTACCCATTGCACAGGACTTGTTGGTGCGCCAGCATATTGCTCAATAGCATCACCCATTAATTCAATTGCAGTAATATTTGCTTCAACACAATATTGTAATAATTGTGTGGCACTACCTGGTAAACTTCTAAATGAATAAGTAATCGCACCTACTTGAACACCATTAATTAATGAGTTTGTATTACTAAAGCCAAAAACATTTTCAGCGATTGCTGATTTACTTGCAACAAATAAACCTAAGCTCGCTAAAGAGCATTGATAAAGAAATGTACGACGAGCGAGCAATGAATTTGTTTTTTCTGAGATAGACATATCGGGGTTAATTTAATATTACAATCGTTTATTAAATTTAACGCATTCAATGTACAATAAGAAAATAAAAAGGAAGAGTGGTAATTATTTCAATTTAAAAGCTTTTCCTTGCTCAGGATAAATAAGGTGAAGTCCTAATATATTTGCCTCCTCAATTTGCTTTTTGATAGTTACTTCGCAATTGCCACATGGTTTAATATGGGTAACGATGATATTGACTGACTTTAAATTTTGGCCAGCTAAGTTGTTTAATGTATTTAATTCTTGCATTAATAGCTTTGGAGTCAAATGTCCAAATAACGCCTTGTCAGGCATGCTATTATCAAAAGAAACTTCAATAAAAATTCCCTTTAATTTATTTTCTTTAATCATCGGCGAAATCGCTTTCCAAAGCATATTAAGCTTATTGGATTTTTCAACCGTATCCGCACCTGTATCACCTAAGTATAATAGGTAGTCTTGATTTTGTCTTACTAAGAATGCACTACTTTCATAAGGATTAACATGACTTAATGAAAATGGGGTAACAAATAATTCAGTATTTGGAATTAATATTTCTTTTCCTTCAATTAGTGTTTGATAAGTGTATTTATTTAAAATAGGCTTGTCACCTTCATTGGCGAAATTGGCCCAACTCTTCCAAGTAAAATAATTGTTTTTTAATACATCAATAACGGAACTAAAAGCATAAATGGGTTTTGCAATATCATTAGGTGCGTTTAAAACCAGTCCTGCTAAATGATCTAAATGACCATGTGAAATAAAATAGGCGCTAATATGTTTTTTTTGAATCTCTTCAGCACTCGATTCATTGAATAATGAATTTTTTAGGGCAACTTGAAGCCCTGCATTAATGGTTCCGGCGTCTAAACATATGTATTGGTCTTTTCCATTTTTGGCCACTAAGTATGCTGATAAATTTGATTCATCTAAACCACCCTTTACCCCCAGTGGAATTATTTTAAATCCACTCGTATTTGCATTTGATTGCATATTTACTTGTGCAAATGAAGTACAGTAAAACATACATAACAGAATAGTGAATACATTTCTCAAGCGCATGATAATTAACATATGTAGTAAAATTAATTTAAATTACCTTTAGCTAGATAATATGAGACTAATTTTTACAATAATAGTGTCCATTTTGCTAATAGCAAATACAAAAACTAATGCACAGGTAGACACTCATTCAAAACCATTGCTTTTCATAGGTCATCCAAGCCGAATTTCCACTTTGGATAGTTTAATCAAAAGCGCTCCAAGTTTAGCATTAAATTCAAAGGACTATTATTATCATCTAAAATCAAATTCAGTAGCGGACAGCCTTGGATTAAGTGATATTGAAAATCAATTGATAAATGATTCTATCATAATAAGTGCGGCTAATCATTTTTTTTATGATTTGGCATATGGCAATAGCATTCCCAAATTGGACTATGATGGAATCAAGTTCAAAATGAATATCAATGAAGTGACATTCAGGGTAAACAAATATGCCAATCAAGAAGCGCTCAGTGATCTAGTTAAATTTTATACTAGAAGCAATAAGGAAGTTAGCATTATATTAGATACACTTAAATTTTATCAAGCAAATAATCCTACGAATGCTGTTAAAATAAAAATATTACAAAATGCAGCAAATGATTTTAGGTGGTTAAATGCATTTAAAAAATCAAATAAATTTATTTTAGTAAATATCCCATCAGCTCAATTAAAAGCATATGACAGTAATAAATTAATGATGGCTATGCGTGTAATAGTAGGAAAATCCAGTACACCAACAAATACCTTAGCCTCCAAAATTAACAAAGTGATACTTAATCCTTATTGGATGGTTCCTAAAAGTATTATCAAAAATGAAATGTTTGATAAGTATAAAGCCGATAGGGACTATTTTTTTAAAAATGGGTATACCTTGATAAACGAAAAATATAAAACGGTTGATCCTTGTAATTTAGATATTACTAAATATAGCAAAGATAATTTTCCATTTATGGTTCGCCAGGGGACTGGTTTAGATAATTCATTAGGACTGTTAAAAATTGAATTTGAAAGCCCATCCTCTATATACTTACATGACACACCGCAAAAGGAATTGTTTAAAAATGCGAAACGATTTTATAGTCATGGATGTATTCGAATGGAAAGACCCATTGATATAGGTAATTGGTTACTTCAAAATAATAGAATAGCGATAGATACATTTGATTTCAAACAACCATCAAAATATACTATTCCACGCCCAATACCTGTAACGATATCAACCCAAGTAATTATTTGGTATAGCCTCATTGACTTTGATAGCAAAGGGGTATTAAGATTTTACCAAAATGTTTATAATAAGGAATAGTATAAATATATTTTGCTTGAAATATTTAGACAAGCGTAAATGATTATTTATATTTCATGTAAGTTTCCCAAAAAATGTCAATAAAAACTATTTCAGTAAGGTGACTATGTTTATATAAGTCACCCTGAATGATATTTTCAATAATATGAAAAAGTGTTTTTTGTTCATCTATCCATGTACGCACATTATCATGAAAAGGAAAATCAATTAATGCATTTTCACAATCCTGATTTAAACTAAATAAATTTTTCATTTATTAATCGAGTGCATTTAAGATATCTGAAGTGGATATATCTAAAGCAGTTGCGATTTTGTGAATTTGAAATATACTAGTGTTAATTTTGCCCAATTCAATTCTACTTAACTGTGTATAATCCATATCGGCATTAAATGCTAAAGTCTCTAATGTAAGATGGCCTTCAATTCTTAATTGTCGGATTCGCTTTCCAATCAGTTTGACGACTGTATCTTTATTATGAGGCATTTGCAAATTTGTAATAATAAGCGCGTCAATTCAATGGCAAATATGCCATCATTAAAATGTGGCAAATATGCCATATTTTGTGTTCTTAATGAATCAGAAGAGTGTTGTAATAATAAACAGAATGCAACTCTGGAGTGGATTAAAAGCATTCTAAAGTTAAACCTAATAATGAATTATAATATACTTTTGGCTAAACAATAACATATGATAAATCAATTATATCCATGTTTGTGGTTTGATGGCAAAATCGCAGAAGCAACAAATTTTTATTGCACGCTATTTAAAAATTCAAAAAAAATTGCAGAAAATGATATCATCACGAAATTTGAAATTGAAGGAACCAATATCAAATTACTGAATGGTGGTGCACTTTTTAAAGTAAATGCATCGGTATCTTTTTTTGTAACCTGTGAAACAAAAAATGAAATCGACAATTTATGGAAATCCTTTTTAGACGGCGGTAAAGTCATGATGAATTTAGACAAATATCCTTGGAGCGAATATTATGGTTGGATTGAAGATAAATATGGAGTTACTTGGCAAATATTTTTAGGCAGCTTAGCACCTGGATCTCAAAAAATAATTCCCAATATGTTATTTACTAATAATGTATTGGGTCGTGCCGAAGAAGCCATAAAATTATATACTAACCTATTTAAGGATAGTTCAATCATAAGTACTGATTATTATACCGAATCAGAAATGCCTTACACAGGTAAATTAAAATTTGGAAGTTTTAAATTAAATAATCAACAATTTTCGGCAATGGATGGCCCAGGTGATCATAGGTTTGAATTTAATGAAGGTGTATCCTTTATAGTAGAATGTAACAATCAAGAGGAGGTTGATTATTATTGGGATAAACTTTCCGAGGGTGGATATGAGGGACAATGTGGTTGGTTAAAAGACAAATTTGGAGTATCCTGGCAAATAGTTCCCATTGAACTTAATAAATTAATGAGTGACCCTGTTACAGCCAATAAGGCGAGATCGGCCTTTATGAAGATGAAAAAATTTATTATCAAAGATTTATATTAAACTATTTTACAACTGTCTTTCAACTGTTTATCAATTTTACAAATTGATTTTAGCCGCTTTTAACATTTAAGGAAAATTACTTGTGTTACCTTTGCAGTCCTTAAGATGAAAAAGCGTTTAATCATATTATCATTATTACTATTTATAAACATAGGTTTATTTAGTAAGGAATCTGCCATTGTAAACACAGCTGAAATGTCATCAAATGACAATGAGGAAAGGATTGCAAATTTGTCTCAAAAATTTCACATTAGTGAAGCTGCCATTAGATTGGCAATTAAAGGGTATGAAAAATTAAAACAACTTGGACAAATAAATAACAGCGCTTATTTAACGATTGTTGATTTTAGTAAGCCAAGCAATACCGAGCGTTTTTATGTTATTGATATGATAAAGGAACAGCTAATCATTAAAACATTAGTTGCGCATGGTAAAAATTCAGGTACTTTAATTCCAAGTGAATTTTCAAACAAAATCGCTTCTTTAAAAAGTAGTTTAGGATTTTATGTAACAGGGGGTACTTATTTAGGTAAACATGGCACATCACTCATTTTAGATGGTGTTGAAAAAGGTATTAATGATCAAGCAAAAAATAGAGCTATTGTTTTACATGGTGCTAATTATGTAAACAAGGATATAGTTAGTGATGGACATACACCTATTGGACGAAGTTTTGGATGTCCGGCTGTGCCAAACAATCAAGTAAAATCTATTATTGCGACCATTAAAGGAGGTTCCTGCCTATTTGTATATGCGCCTAATTCGGAGTATACTCAAAAATCACATCTAGCTAAATAATGTATTTAGCTTACCTATGTTTTTCATAATTTTACAGCACTAATTTATTTAAAACATAGCTATGACCAAGTATGTAATACTATCACTATTTGTATGCTCCCCAATTTTCTTGATCGCACAAAAAAAAGCAGTTAAAAAATCAAATACTAAAACGACTGCTGTAACATCATCCTCGAATAATGTTAGTTCTATTCAAGCTCCCATGAGATTGTGGTATGAAAATCCTGCAAATCATTTTGAAGAGGCATTATTATTAGGAAATGGAATGCAAGGTGCTACTGTATTTGGTGGTATATCAATTGATAAAATATATTTAAATGATTTAACACTATGGTCAGGCGAACCAGTGAATGCAAATATGAATCCACAAGCATATAAGTATTTACCTGATGTACGAAAAGCTTTAAAAGAAAATAATTATAAAAAAGCGGATCAAATCATTAAAAAGCTACAAGGAAAATATTCGGCTTCCTATGCACCATTAGGCACTTTATTATTAGAAATGAATGATGATCCATACATCACTGATTATTCAAGAGAATTAAATATTGATGAAGCCATTGCTAAAGTAAAAACAACTTCTAATACAAACGTAATTGAACGAGAATATTTGACATCCAATCCTGATAAAATTGTAGCAATCCATTTAACGAGTAAAAAAGCGGGAGCATTGGGTTTTACAATTCGTTTTCAGTCATTATTAAAATATGAAAAGTCGGTTGGTAATAATACTATTACCATACAAGGTATAGCGCCGATAAAAGCTGATCCGCCTTACTTACAAAAAAATAAAAATTCAGTCGTTTTTGAAAATAAAAAAGGAACACGCTTTTCTACCATTATTAAAATTCAAAACACCAATGGTAAAATAACCAAAACTGACTCAAGCTTAACTTTATCCGATGCCACCGATGCTACTTTATACATTTCAATGGCCACGAGTTTTAACGGATTTGATAAGGATCCAGCTACTAAAGGTTTAAACAATGTTGCTATTGCCAATACACAATTAAATAATGCTAGTAATTTAGGTTGGACTGAAATAAGAAAAAAGCATATCAAAGATTATCAAAATTTCTACAATCGTGTACAATTAAAATTAAATAGTAAGGACACGGTTAATTTGCCAACCGATCAACGACTTATTAGGTATGCAACAGGCGCACCTGACCCTTATTTAGAAACATTGTATTTCCAGTATGGACGTTATTTATTAATATCAAGTTCACGTACACCATATGTTCCTGCTAACTTACAAGGTTTGTGGAATCCATATATACAACCACCTTGGTCAAGTAATTATACGATGAATATAAATGCCGAGGAAAATTATTGGTTAGCAGAAAGCACTAATTTATCAGAAATGCATTTACCCTTTTTGCAATTTATTGGCAACTTAGCGACAACGGGGAAAGTGACTGCTAAAACATTTTATAATATGCCAGGTTGGGTGACGCATCATAATTCAGACATTTGGGCTATGTCAAATCCTGTTGGTGATTTTGGGAATGGTGATCCTGCGTGGGCAAATTGGCCCATGGGTGGCACATGGGCGTCAACACATTTATGGCAACATTATTTATATACCGGTGATAAAGTGTATTTAGAAAAGCAAGCCTATCCTTTAATGAAAGGTGCAGCTGAGTTTAGTTTAGCATGGATGGTACAGGATAGTAGTGGAAAGTATATTACTTCTCCATCAACTTCACCAGAAAATAAATTTAAAACACCTGCAGGTTATATTGGTGCAACATCATTTGGAAGCACAGCCGATTTAGCTATGATACGCGAATTATTTTTAAATATTATTGCTGCACAAAAAATATTAAATAATGATCCGGATTTTACTAGTAAAATAAGCACCACTTTAAACAACTTATATCCTTATCAAATTGGCCGTAATGGCAACTTGCAAGAATGGTATTACGATTGGGAGGATGAGGATCCAAAGCATAGACATCAAAGTCATTTATATGGTTTATATCCAGGTACACATATCACTACCGATAATACGCCAGACATTACAAAAGCAGCTAAAAAAACACTTGAAATAAAGGGAGACGAAACGACAGGCTGGTCAAAAGGATGGAGAATAAATTTATGGGCAAGATTGAAAGACGGTGAACATGCTTATAAAATGTATAGAGAACTATTAAAATATGTTGAGCCAGATGCTATTCGAGATAGTAAAAATAACAGTGGCGGAACTTATCCTAATTTATTGGACGCGCACCCTCCTTTTCAAATAGATGGAAACTTTGGTGGTGCAGCAGCAGTTGCAGAAATGCTTGTTCAGTCTAATAATGATTATATTGAATTATTACCAGCAACCCCCAAGGCTTGGTCAAACGGCGAAGTAAAGGGCTTAAAAGCAAGAGGTAATTATGAGGTTGATTTTGTTTGGTCTGATGGGAAAGTAAAGTCTGTAAAAGTAAAATCAGCTACACACCCTTTTGCCAATGTGTTAATGAATGGTAGAATGGAAAAGATTAAAACTGTCAAGTAGCTTAAACAAATGTTAAAAATATTATTTAATTAATCTTATAAATTACTGTTTTTATAAAATTTCAAGCTATTTTCATCAAGTAACTTTTTTTGATTAAACCTTTTAATTTCAATTAGGTCAAATGATAAAGCCCAACTTATGAAAATATTTTACATCGCCTCATGCATTAGTATACTATTTATACAATCATGTTCAAAGGATGCTGCTACAACCACGACCACCACAGATGGTTCAAATTCCACGACAACTAATACAGTTCCTGATGTTTATAAAAAAATATATGGGGCGACAAGTATAACATCCGATGGCACATTTGTTACCATTAAAACAAATGGTCTACCAGATCATAAAAGTCCATATTATGCAACGAACAATGCTTTATATGAAAGCTTTTCGGGCACCACGTTTGCGGGTAGTGTTTTTCAGAAAAATCCAAATTCAATAGCTGAAAAAGCATATGTATTTAAAATACCTATTAACCCAAAAGCTGCAACATCACTTACGGCAACTCCTTTGGGTGCCATGGGTGTTTCCTTAAATGGGGTTCCATTTTATAATCAATATGCCGGTCCTAATCAACCTTTAACAGGCGAGATAGTATCATTTGATAAATACTGGGGACATCCAACACCTACAAGTGCTTATCATTATCACGTTGAACCACTTTATTTAACATCGGTTAAAGCTTCCAAATCATCATTAATGGGATTTTTGTTAGACGGATTTCCAGTGTATGGTCCTGAGGAAAATGGAGCAGCAGTTGATAATAGCAAATTAGACAAATATCATGGACACACTTCGACTACAACTGATTATCCAAATGGCATTTATCATTATCATATAACTACAACCGCCCCTTATATAAATGGGGATGGTTACTATGGAGCACCAGGAACAGTTTCACAATAAATGAAATATTTATATTTAGTAAGACTTTTACTTTTATGCTTCGTAATTCAGGCATGTGATTCACGAAACGCTGTTAGCTTAAATAAGGAATCCATAACTCAAGATACAGGGGCAGGTAAAATTGTTTTACCTAATACTTTTACAAACGCCGAAGAAAATGGTTTTACAACCCATCAAGACACGCTATTTTTTAACGGTACAAAATACAGCGGTATTGTATATGCGCTAAATAATTCAGCTGACACTGCTTTTGTAAAAAGCTATTATGATGGCGTGGAAGAGGGATTGCAAAAAAAATGGTATCCAAATAAACAAATAGCTGAAATAAGGTGGTATCATTTGGGTAAAAAAACGGGAAAGCATATTGGATTTTGGGAAAATGGAAAACCTAAGTTTGAATTTTATTTTTTAAACGGAGAACACGAAGGTGTTGCAAAAGAGTGGTATCAAAATGGAAATCCATACCGCTTGTTTCATTATGAGAAAGGATATGAACAAGGCAGTCAAAAAATGTGGTGGGAGAATGGAACGATAAGAGCAAATTATGAAGTAAGAAATGGCAGAAGATACGGACTCATTGGCTTAAAGTTATGCATGAATCAAAACGATACTTTAAAAAAGAAGTAAGTTACTACTACTAGTACTACTACTAATAATAATAATAATACTAATACTAACAATAATTCTACTACTACTACTTATACTAATAATACAAATGAGTCACGAATAAATGCTAAATGTATGTTTAATAAAATAGGTTTTTTATATGCCCTCATTTTTATTTTATTTTCCTGTACCACGGGAAAAGTAAAATTAGCTGAAAAAAAATCAGCCGAATCGCTACCCTTTTTTAATACACCCGATTGGACTCCAGAATGGATTTCGCCTGATAATAGTAAGTACGCTTCCATACATCATATTCCTGTATTTAACTTCAAGGATCAAGAAGGAAATTCAATAACAGACAAAACAATAGCTGGTAAAATATATGTTGCCAATTTCTTTTTTACAACCTGTCGCGGCATATGTCCAAAAATGACAAGCAATATGTATTTATTACAAGAAGCATATAAAGAGGATGATAATATTTTATTTTTATCACATAGTGTCACACCCAAAACCGATTCTGTATCGGTGTTAAAAAAGTATGCTATTGAAAATAAAGTCAATAGCAAAAAATGGCATTTATTAACTGGCGATGAAAATGATATTTACGCCTTAGCTAAAAAACAATATTTTGCAGGTGATACAGTTGGATATTATCAAACTGGCAATGAGTTTTTGCACACCGAAAACTTTATTTTAGTTGATAAATATAAACGTATAAGAGGAGTGTATAATGGAACTTTGCTAATTGAAATAGAAAGAATAAAAGAGGATATCGAAATTTTGAAACAAGAAAATTAAGCTTACACTTTACCTAATGCCAATGATAACTTTATTATTTTTTTTGAAACAATAAGGTTAAAATCCTTGGGATATTTGTTTTATCATCATCATCAAACCACTCTTCTAATAATTTTAATTCAAAATTATATTTTTTGGCAGCGTTCAAAAAATCTGAAATGTTATGCGTGAAACAAGTTACAATTTGCTCACCCGCCTCCGTAGTAAAACGTGCTTTTGATCCAGCGTACTGCTTGAATGGATGAAGTTCACCCATGTATATATATGCATGCTCAGTGGTTATTTGGCAAGCTTTTTTAAAAATAGTATCTAAGTCCTCAATGTGCTCTAATACTAAACTATATGTTACAAGATCATATTGCTCATTCGTAAAATTCCAAGGCTCATTGATATCAGCAAGTATAAATTTTGTGTTAGGAGCCGTTGACTTATTAATAGCCTGTGCAATCATTGCTTCAGTAAAATCAACTCCAAGTAATTGTTTTGCTTTTTGTTCAAGCCAAACACTATTTTTCCCAGTGCCACAGCCGAATTCAATTACCTTATCAAATTTAATATTAGACAAAGTGGCCTTAAGTGCTATTGATTCTAAATCCCTTGTTTTATTATCATTTGTATCATATTGTTCAGACCAAATCTGATATGCCTCTTTAATATTCATAATAATAAAAATATTGTTTGCTAATGATATTTATTAATGCCCAAAGCTGCCATGAAACTTGGGAATATTTAATAATTCCACTTCGATGTTTTTATTAACAGCCGTTTCCTTGAAATTGTAAATTATTTCAAGTACGTCCAAGTCTATGTAATGAGCTTTTGTTCCGTCAATGACCACTTTGCCACCATTATCAATTTGAGATAATTTTTTTGCTAAACTACCTTTATTTAAAAAAGTGACATGTTCGGTCAAATCAATTTTAATGAGACCGCCATTATTTATTTTATCATGATGTATAATGTAATCACGACGATAGTTAGCACGCAAAATATAAAATATGGCAACCACCATACCCAAGGTAATACCCTTTAATAAATCGCTAAATTGAATTGCAACAACTGTTATGATAAATGGTATAAACTGTTCCCATCCTAGTTTATACATTTGTTTGAACAATGAAATCTTAGCCAATTTGTAGCCCACAACCAATAAAACTGCTGCTAAACAAGCCAATGGGATTTTATTTAAAATAGACGCTAATAAAATAACACTGATTAATAATAAGATCCCATGAATAATGGCTGATAATTTTGTTTTTGAACCTGCATTTACATTTGCCGAAGTACGAACAATAACTGCCGTTAATGGTAAGCCTCCGATTAAACCTGATATAACATTTCCGATACCCTGCGCTTTTAATTCCCTATTGGTTGGTGAAATTCTTTTTTGAGGATCAAGTTTGTCGCCTGCTTCAGTACTTAATAAACTTTCTAAGCTGGCAATAATTGCAATAGTGACAGCTAAGATATACACTTTTGGATTAGCTAAACTCGCAACATCAGGAAAGCTAAATTGTTGGCCAAATGCTTGAATTGAATTTGCGACAGGTAGTTTAACCAACTGAGTGTCTATTAATTTTAAAGCAGGATCAAAAAATACAACAAGTTCATTTAATGCAGTGCCAACTAATACGGCAATTAAAGCACCGGGAACCCATTTTGAAATAGCAAATTTTTTAATGAATGGCAATTCCCATAATAGTATAATACCAATTGAAATGCTTGCAATAATAATGGACATGATATGATATGGTTGTGGCATGTTTTTAACATAACCAATGGCAACGGGCGCTTGTTTGATAATTAAAATAATACCAATTGCAGCCAACATACCTTTAATGACACTTGAAGGGAAATAATAGCCAATTACGCCAGCCTTTAAATACCCTAATATTATTTGTAAAATACCTGCAATGACAACAGCTAGTAAAAATGTATTATAATTACCAAGGTCATTTATACCATTTAAAACAATTACAGTAAGTCCAGCCGCGGGTCCCGATACACTTACATTTGATCCACTAGCAAATCCTACCACAATACCTCCAACTACCCCTGCGATTATACCAGAAAAAAGAGGTGCTCCTGATGCAAGGGCAATGCCTAAACATAAAGGCAGGGCTACTAAAAATACAACTAGCCCAGCAGGTAAATCTTCTTTTATATATTTAAATGTTAACTCCTTTTCTTGATTTATCATAAACCTGGTTTATTTATTGTAATTTTTTGTTCATATATCGACCTTAACAAATATATCAAAACATTCTTAATAAATGAGGTTTGAAAACCTTTTGAAGGTATTTTTGCCATTCTATTTTGTAGTCACAGTCAAATTAAATTTATAATCATTATTTTATGAAACTTATTACTGTAAAAACAACCATAAAAGCACCATTAACAAAGGTTTGGGAATATTGGACAAAGGAAGAACATGTAAAAAATTGGAATTTTGCATCAGCTGATTGGCATTGCCCAAATGCTAATAATAACTTAACAGTGGGTGGTGAGTTTCATTACTTAATGTCAGCAAAAGACAATTCATTTAGTTTTGATTTTTGGGGTTCTTATCAAACAATAGAAAACGAAAAACTGATTGATATAATTTTAGGTGATGGACGAAGCATGAAGGTAACTTTTGAAGTGATAGCATCAGGTACCATTGTCACTGAACAATTTGAGCCAGAGCAAGAAAATCCTGAAGAAATGCAACAAGCAGGTTGGCAAATGATTTTGGAAAATTTTAAAAAGTATGTAGAGCAATAATCCATTTTTAACAAATACACCATCTCATTTACTTTTATAATTACGACATGAATAAGAAAATATTAATTACCGGTAGTACAGGAATGATTGGGGGTAAGGTCCTTGAATTATGTTTACAAAGTAGCAGCATCAATCAGGTTATATCACTTGTTAGAAAACCAACAGGGTTAAAGCATGATAAATATTTAGAAGTGATTGTGTCAAATTTCTTAAGCTATGAAAGCTATGTACAACATTTTAATAATATTGATATTGTATTTTATTGTTTAGGTGTTTATACTGGCTCAGTAACACCTTCGGTGTTTAGGGAAATTAATGTTGACTATCCTTATAATTTAGCAAAAGCCATTCATCAAAAATCACCTGGTGCAACATTTTGTTTATTAAGTGGCCAAGGTGCAGATAGATCGGAGAAAAGTACAATGCAATTTGCAAGAGATAAAGGAGCTATTGAAAATGCATTATCAGCATTACAATTTAAATCCTTTTATACATTTAGACCTGGCTACATTTATCCAACGAAAAAAAGAAAGGAGCCCAATTTGTTTTATAAAATATCGCGCGCCCTTTATCCTATTTTAAAATTGCTTGGTAAAAATTTAAGTATTACTGATCAGCAATTGGCAAATACAATGTTTAAAGTTGGATTAAATGGTTATTCAAGTGAAATTTTAGAAAATCAGGATATGCGAAATCTTAGTGCTGAGGATTAATAATTTTTACCTTTTGTTTCTAATAAGGTGTAGGCTTCATCCCAACTTGGAATAGTATCGGATTCATATCCATAGGTTCGACCAGTAGCTATTGAATGAAATGATTTCATCGCTTTCAGGTGGACACCATTTTTCATGAATACCAACATGGCTTCTCTACTTTCCCAAGCTGATAAAGTACAATTAAAACCTTTTATTTTTTTTACCTCACTAAATAAATTTCCTTTTGCAGACTTTGCCTCACCAAATGATGGAATGGCTAACATCCAAAATTTAATGAACCCATAAAGTCCTTTAGGTTTTAATCCGGTTATTGATATATGCATAATTAAATTAAATATTTTTTATAAATTTTGCTGGAACCCCTGCATCAATTAAATAACACTTCTATATAATGCTGTAATAAAAATGTTGAAACCCCTGCAATAAAACCGATTAATGCAATCCAGCTCACTTTTTTTAAATACCAGAAAAAATCTATTTTTTCAATGCCCATTACTGCAACGCCTGCAGCTGAGCCAATAATTAAACAGGAACCTCCAGTTCCTGCTGTGAAACATAATAATTCCCAGAAATAATGGTCTTTCGGAAAATCGTTTAAACTATACATATTTTGTAAAGCAGCTACGAGAGGAACATTATCAAATACGGCTGATAATAAACCTATACATACTGCTATGGCATTAATATTTCCAATGCTATGATTTAAATAATTTGCCATGTCCGGCAATACATTAACTACTTCTAATGCCGATATGCTTAATAAAATACCAAAAAAGAATAATATACTAGGAGTATCAATTTTTCTTAAAGCATGACTAACTGATAAATTACCTTTTTCGTCAACATTCTTTTTTTTATGAATGAGTTCAGTTAAAGTCCAAATTACACCTAAGCTAAATAACATACCCATATATGGTGGTAGCTGTGTTATTGCTTTAAATATTGGAACAAAAAGTAAACTACCAATACCCACATAAAAAATAATATTTCTTTCCAATAGATTGCTATAAAAATTTAAATTATTTTCAGGATTTAATTTTATTTCAATTTGACCTTTAATGATATAATTAACAATTAATGTAGGAACAGCCATGCTAACCAAACTCGCTAAGAATGTTTGATGGATAATATTTAGCGCAGATATTTGTCCTCCAATCCATAGCATTGTTGTAGTTACATCGCCAATAGGACTCCATGCTCCACCAGCATTTGACGCTATAATTACTAGACCTAATAATAACCATTTTGTTTTTTTGTCAGCTATTAATTTATTTAAAATGGAAATCATTACAATTGTACTAGTCAAATTATCCAATATAGCTGATAAGAAAAATGTAATTATAGCAATGAGCCAAATTAGCTTTGTTTTATTGGTGGTTTTTATTACGTCGGATACATTTTGAAATCCGTCATGAGCATCAATCAATTCAACTATAGTCATAGCACCAAGTAAAAAGAAAACGATTTCACTAATTGAACTTAAATGATGAGTCAGTTTATCAATTACACCTGTCTTGTCTGAATTATTTGATATAATAAGTGTCCAACATAAAACTGCAGTTAATAAAGCTGTTGCTGATTTATTAACCTTGATGGTATGTTCAAGTGTAATGGCTAAATAGCCTAATGAAAATATTATGATGATACTTAAAACCATTAATTGTTATAGTTTGGTTGAAAAGTAAACAATTTGCATGATTTTGACCCTATAATTCATATGTTTTGACAGTTTGATGCCATAAATCAAACTTCCGTTAGTCTAATTTTTACCAATTTTTATACTATTTTTTATTTCTTAATATATTATAAATCAAATAGTTATATAAATTCTAGTAAAATAGTTATCAAATATAATAGTATTACTATCATATTTGATTGTAAAATTATTATTTTTGTATTCAGGTAGCAAGTAAAGAAACAATGCATATGATATTAGAAGTACAAATAAAAATGAATGAAACCCTGTATTTGAGAAATCCCGAGGAATCAAAATTGGGTAAGAACATTATTAAATATAGTATCGAGCTAATTCATAAAAACGGCTTTGAATCATTTACGTTCAAAAAATTAGCAGAAGTTATTGGTACAACTGAGGCGAGTATGTACCGATATTTTGAAAATAAGCACAAGCTATTAGTTTATATCATTTCTTGGTATTGGGGCTGGTTAGGATTCAAAATTAGCTTCCATACAAATAATGTAGAGGATCCAAAAGTTCAATTACAAAAAGTCATTAATTTACTAGGTACAACGGTTGAGGACGATTTAATGACGAGTCATATAAACGAAGCATTATTGCATCAAATAATTATTTCAGAAGGATCAAAATCATATTTGACCAAACATGTTGATCAAGATAATAAGCAACATTATTTTAAACCATATAAGGATTTGTGTAAAACCTTAGGCGATATGATATTAGCGTGTAATCCTAGTTATAAATATCCACATTCTCTTGCTTCTACTATTATTGAAGTGGCACATTTACAAAATTTTTTCATGCATCATTTACCCTCTTTAACCGATTTTGATAATACCAAAAACGATGCGCAAATAATTAACTATTTGAATGATTTAGTTTTTTCAAGTATCAATAAATAAATACAAATAACAGAAAAGAATGAAAACAAATTATAGTGACATAACTTTCATAGCTTCTTTAAATAAATTTTTTAAAGTTATAAGACTTGAAAAAAAAGAATTGACTTCAATTTATTTTTATGCTATTTTAAGTGGTGTCATACAGCTTACACTTCCATTGGGAATACAAACTATTATTAACTTTTCTCAAGCTGCTGCGGGTATTGGTAATTTGCCAGTATCCATCATATTACTTATTGCTATTGTATTATTTGGCATTTTAATTTCTGGCATATTACAAGTTAATCAAATGAAGATTGTAGAAAAAATTGAACAAAGTATTTTTGTTCGATTTTCATTAGATTTTGCTTACCGTATTCCTAAAATTGATAGCACTGAATTAAACTACAATCACTTGCCAGAGTTGATGAATAGGTTTATTGAAATTATCAATTTACAAAAAGGTTTGTCAAAAATTTTATTAGATATACCCTTAGCGGTGATTCAAATAATTTTTGGCTTAGTATTACTTTCGTTTTACAACTCAACATTTATAGTATTGGGATTACTTCTAATTGCAGTTCTCTTTTTTATACTTAAATACACTACCCAAAAAGGGTTGATCGCTTCCTATAATGAAAGTGAAAACAAGTATGAAGTAGCAAGTTGGTTGGAAGAAATTGCTAGATCATATAAAACATTTAAAATATCTAGTCAAAATAACTTTCATTTAAAAAAAACGGACATGTTTGTGAAAGATTATTTGACATCAAAAACAGCGCAATTTGATATTTTGAAAATTCAATATTGGAGTTTAATTGTTTTTAAGCTTTTAATTTCGGCTTTAATGCTGATTATTGGTGCAGTATTGCTTATCAAGCAGCAATTAAATATTGGTCAATTCATAGCTGCTGAAATTGTGATATTACTTATTTTATCAGCAGTTGAAAAGTTGATTTTGAATTTAGAAGTGATATATAATATTTTAACAGGTATCGAAAAGCTTAATAAAATAACAGATAAAAAATTAGAAGCTCAAGGAAGTATGTCATTTGGATCAACAGGAAATGGTATTTCGATAGAAGTTAAAAACTTAAATTTCCAATATGAAAATAACCGCCCATTATTACAAGATGTAAATTTTGATATTAAACCGGGTTCTAAAATTTGTATCATGGGTGATGGAGGTTCCGGAAAATCAATTTTATTAGAGCTTATTGGAGGTACTTTAAAAAATTACGATGGCATCATTAATATTAATAATATCCCATTAAATAATTTGAATCAAAATGAATACAGAAAAAATATAGGTATATTTTATAACGAGCAAGAAATATTTGATGGAACGGTGCTGGATAATATTTGTTTAGGAAACGAAAATATTACACCTTCTGAAATTATGAATTTGGCTGAAACAGTTGAAATTAAAGAGTTTATAAGTTCATTACCTGACGGATTACATACACATCTTCAACCAACAGGAAAAGGCTTAAGTACCATTATTGCTAAAAAAATATTATTACTCAGAGCTATTACCAATTATCCAGAATTGCTGATTTTGGATGAGCCATTTGAGTTGGCAGGTGCAGAATCAAGTAAAAAAATAGCTAACTACTTAATTGAACTTAAAAATACTACCTGTATGGTGGTAAGTGGGTATGTTCCTTTTGCCCAAAAATCAGATTTAATCATTTGGTTAGAAAAAGGAAAAATTAAATATATTGGTCACCCAGATACTATTTTACCATTAGTAAATATCATATGAAAAAACTTTTAGAAAATATTAATGTTGATGTTGAATTCAAGCCTAGTTCAATAAGATCTATTTATAGGTACGACAAAAATAGCAATATCAAACAATGGCTTTTAGGGATATTAGCATTTTTGTTGATTTTGCTTTTTTTGCCATGGACGCAGAACATTTCAAGTTATGGTCATGTAACTACCTTATATCAAGACCAACGACCTCAACAAATTAATACGGTGATACCGGGTAAAATTGTGAAGTGGTATATTAAAGAGGGCGATGTTATAAAAAAGGGCGACACCATTTTACAATTAGCTGATACCAAGGATGACTATTTGGATTCTAATTTAGTAGAAAGAACTAAAGATCAATTAATTTCAAAGGAACAAAAATTGGTGTTTTATAGTGCAAAAATCCAGGCTATTGAAAGTCAGATTAATGCAGTTGAAAACAATAGAGAGCTTAAGATAAATTCATACGAAAATAAAATTGAACAGTATAAGCGAAAATTAATTAGCGATAGTTCGGAAGTAACATCAGCTGAAGTAGATTATAAAATTGCGGCAGAACAGTTGGTGCGTGGAAAACAATTATATAACCAAGGTGCCATTTCATTGGTTGAATTAGAGCGAAGAACTGCACAAAATAATAAGACCTTGGCTATACTTACCGAGAAACAACAAAAGCTATTAAATACAAAGCAAGATATTAATATCATAAAAATTGACATTAACTCCATTAGGCAGGAAGCGGATGACAAAATATTTAAGGCTAGAAGCGAAATTGCTACATCAAGAGGTGAAATTGCTGGAACAAGTGGTGACTTAGCAAAAAATAAAAACGTTTTAGCAAACTATATTAGCCGGGGTAACCAAAAATGGTTGATTGCACCACAGGACGGACAAATTATCAAGGCTAAAAAATCAGGTATCAACGAAATTGTAAAGGAGGGAGAAATGATTGTTGAAATGGTACCAACAAAAATTGACCATGCAATTGAATTATTTATAGAACCAATGGACTTAATCCTGATACAAAAGGGTCAAAAAACTAGAATGATATTTGATGGATTCCCAGCAATTGTATTTTCAGGATGGCCAGATAATACCTATGGAACTTTTGGAGGTGTGGTGTCCATGGTTGAAAACAATAGAAATGAGAATGGTAAATTTAGAATTCTTGTAATACCGGATAGCGAACAAAAAGGTTGGCCAAAAGAATTGAAAACGGGAACTGGAGCAAAGGGCTTTGCACTTTTAAATACAGTGCCTATATGGTATGAATTGTGGCGACAAATAAATGGATTCCCTCCTGATTATTACAAAACAAAAACAGTTGTAAAAAATGCAAAATAAATTGCACTCGAAAGTATATATATTCATTTTACTGTTTATAGGTATTATCAATGTTGCTAAAGGGCAAGACAATTCCTTAAGCATTGATAATACATTAGACATTGTAAGAAAATTTCATCCAGTCATAAAACAGTCATTTTTACAAAATGAAATTGCAAAAAATGAATTACTTGCATCCAAAGGAATATTTGATCCAACTTTGCAAATAAGTAATGAAGAGAAAACCTTTGATAATAAGTTATACTACAAATACACAACCACTGAACTTAAAATACCTTTATGGTATGGTATTGACATTAAAGCAGGGACTGAAAACAATATTGGCGATAAAATTGATCCATCACTTACCAAAAACAATAGTGCTTTTGCTGGAATTAGTGTTGATCCATTTAGGGGTATTATAGTAGATAAAAGAAAAAATATTGTTAAGCAGGCAAAAAGTATAGTAGATCTGACCAAAAATGAACAGCTGCTTGTCATCAATGATTTATTGTTAGACGCTTCAACAGCTTATTGGAATTGGGTTAACGCACATAATGCAAACACAATTTTAAAAAAGACAATAAAAAATAATAAAGAAAGGTATGCCGTAATTATCAATTCGTTTTTATCCGGCGATAGAGCGCCAGTTGATACTACCGAAGCCCTTGCACAACTTCAATCATTTGAGATTATGCAAACACAGGCCGAACTTGAATTGCAAAAAGCAAGGCTTGAATTAAGCAATTTTTTTTGGAAGGAAAATGGAGCGCCATATGAATTAGATGATGTTATTTTGCCAACAAATAGTTTTGACTTAGCAAAAATTACAACAACTGATATTGGTAAGTTAGATGAGCTTGTTGATCAGGCATTAAAGACACATCCCAAAATCAAAATGCTAAATAATAAATCGACGATATTAGATATTGAAAAAAGATTAAAAACAGTTGAATTATTTCCTTCTTTAAAATTAAATTATAACGCCTTAGAAAATAATTTAAGCAGTATTAATTGGAATGCTAACACGAATAATAATTTTAAATATGGTGTTTCGTTAAGTATGCCTCTTTTTCAAAGACAAGCAAGAGGAGAACTTGCTAAAACTAAAAATAAAATTGAAGACTTAAATTGGGATAAAAAATATATTGGATACGAAATTGAAAATAAAGTCAAAAGTACTTTTGCTGAGTTTCACGCTTTGAAACAACAAATAAAAACAAATGAGGCGGTTGTAAATGCCAATAAGCTATTGCTTGATGTTGAAAATACTAAATTTCAAATGGGTGAGAGTAGCTTGTTTCTAATTAATAGTCGAGAACTTAAATTTATTGAAACTGAACTAAAACAAATAACCTTAAAAGTAAAGTTTTATAATAGTATCTACAAAAATTTATGGTCTCTCGGTACACTTAATTAAGACCGTTAAATGTTTAATTGAATATTTATAAATGATGGGTTTAATATAATTATTTCCCCTGCCAGCCATCATTAATCCCTTTTCTAAAATCACTTGCAGCATTTCCAACCTCATAACCAATTAAACCAGCTACTACTGCTAAGTGTATAATGAGGACTACTTTTTGCCATGTAGGTCTTTGTTTCCATGGTTGTGATTGATCGAATGGGTCAAAGGCTAAAGCAATACCCATAAAAGTGGCAGCTTCTCCAGCCGAATGCTTAAAAGCAAGTTCGTACATTCCAAAAAGTATGAAACCTATGTAAATAAATTTATTAAAGGATGTGTTCATAATTTATATTTTGAATTTTTTAAGTCGTGTTAGTCAAACATTAAATTGAAATAATATAATAGTAAGACAAATTTATAAAAATTGTATATATCTTACATGATAAATCAACAAAAATGCGCTACCTACTTTCTGTTTTTTTGCTTTTAATAAGTTTTGTTTCATTTGGACAAATGTTAAACGACAGCCCATTTAACGCAAGCATTTCAAATCCTAAGTATAAAAAACAAAAAGGCCCTAATATTTTAATCGATGCTGGTCATCATAATTTTGTAGTTGAAATGGGGCTTATCAAGCCATTTGTTGATTTGTCTACAAATGATGGCTATCAACCAAAAATTGATTCAGGTGTTTTCACATCAGCTTATTTAGCCAAGTATCAAATGGTACTAATTACCCCTGCTATGCCTTTTAAGTTTGGTTCAAAAAAAGAAGTCACTACCGAAATTACTTTTACGCCTGATGAATTAGTAGCACTAAAGAATTGGGTAATGAAAGGAGGCTCCTTAATTATGCTAAGTGAACATGCACCAATCGATAAATCAATGACTCCCTTATTCAATACTTTTGGTATACAATTAAGTATTGGTGCTGTTGTTGATTCAGTAAATTATGATACCAATATAACATTTCCAAATGTGGAAACCATATTATTATTTAATCGTAAAAATGGTCTTTTAAATAGTACTCATCCAATTATTACAGGTGCTAATAAAAATGAAATAGTTGACAATATTGAAACCTATACAGGATGCGCATTAACCGGCGAAGGTTATACCAATATTTTCAAATTATCACCGTCGGCAAAAATTAGAAAATGGAGTGCCAGCCAGCCATCAGGCGGGGGTGATTCACAATGTTTAGCAGGTAGTTTTGGAAAAGGGAAAGTTGTTGCTTTGGGAGATTGTAACGGATTTACTTCAATGTATGTAAATAACGGCGGTAAAAAGTTTTCGGCAGGTATGCAGGTTGAAGAGTTTGACTGGAAGCAGTTTGTATTAAACACTTTACATTGGTCGTCGAATTAATAAGCATTCAAAATGCTTATTAATTATACTCTGTTTTTAACTTCCTCAAAAGCGGTATCATAATCATCTCTTAATGTTCCCATCATCCTATCCCAAAAAAGTAAATACAAGCCATAGTTTCCTTTAAAGTATTTATGATGTTGATTATGACATACCGAAGTATTTACCCACTTTCCAATAAGTGATTTATTGAATTGTTTTGGATATAATTCCCATCCTAAATGGCCATAAATATTATATACAATTGAGAAAAGGAAAAATATAGGAGTATGTGATTTATGAAGTGGTAATAAAAAAGCAAATACAATAAATATACCATTTTCAACAACTGCCTCCAAAGGATGAAATGCATAGGCAGCCCAAGGCGAAGGGTTGGTTGATTTATGATGTACTAGATGAAAAGCATTAAATAAATTTTTATGGTGCATTAAACGATGCGTCCAGTAAAAATAGGTATCATGTATGATTAGCATTACAGCGAATGCAGCGAAATAATACAACCAGCCTCGTTCATTAATATCCTCGTATATTTTTGTATAGGGTCTAATATTGGGGTTGCCAATTATATTAAGAATAATAACGCCAAAAATTAAAATTGTAATAATAGAGTATGTAAACTCCCTGAGGTAGTCATTATTTTTTGGGAATATTTTTTGAATCTTTTTATGCAGTAAGCTGGATTTAAATAAAATATAAAAAAATAAAAAGGCACCCCCTGCAATTAACAAATAGCGAATACCAATTTTAGAAATTATTTCTAAATATTTTTCAAAATTTATACCGCTTTCCATTTTTGCTTCGACTATTTAATGAGGATAACTGAATTTATTTTCGCTATCAAAGATATAATCAATTTTGTTTCCGCAACTAAAACAATTGTAAACCAAAATATCCCACTGCGGTAAATAGTGCACAACGCAATACCACGCCTAAACTACACCAAAAAACCATTTTATTAGTAGGGACATTAAAGCCAACTCCGATTCCAATACTTATAGGGGCTCCAACTGTCATGGTACCCAATAAGCCTAAACCAATAACGCCATATTTTTGCCAAATTTTTAAGGCAAAACCAGGCTCTTTAGCAACTTTATTAACTTTATTTTTCCTGAGTTTACTTATCCATTTTTTAATGATGTCACCTAGGTATGCAGCGACAAAAACACCAAATAATCCACCTATCACGCTGTATGAGAAAATCTCTATGGGGTTTAATTTAAAAGCAAATCCAGCAGGTATAGCAGCATATATTTCAAAAGTGGCTAAACCTATTACGGTCAAAATTTTATAAATCATTTTAGAAGCTAATTTCTATTGAGGCACGAAGTTAATGCTATGTAGTTTGATTTTTCAATTTGATTAGTTTAAACATTTTCAAAGCTGAAAACTAAATTTATAAAATTCCAAAACAAAAAGGGTTTATGAATATTACTTCATAAACCCTTAACATTTTTTAGCGCTATTTTTGGCAGACTTATTTCACCCAAACCGCACCAACACCTGCTTCCCATAATTGCTTATTTAAAGCAGGGAGTATGTTGTTTTGTAAATCAAGACCTCTTGCTTTTAAAGCTTCCCATATAGGTGTGTATTCTTTTAATAAATCAAGTACTGGTTGATTTACTCTTGGGATATCACTTTCGTTTTGGTTAACCATAAACATATAGTTGGCAGTAAATTTATTTGGGAAATTTTCAACATCATCATATGCAGTTGATTTACGTTGAACCATATCCTCGTCCCAAGCTTTCAACAATTTAACGACTGAATCTCCTTTTGCTTTAACTGTAGCGTACTTTTCCTCTGAAGGCAAATTTTTCAATACGGCTTCTAATTGATTTTTACTATCATATAAATCTAAAATCATAGTATGCATCGTCATTACCTCACCTTCCATTTGTTTCATTAAGTCGTCAAATTCCTTGTAATCATTTGCGCCTACTTTATATAATGGATTAGCTAAAATGCTAGCAGTAGTAGTAGTTGATTGATCACCCGCTTTCACTGTAATAGTATAGTTTCCAGGAATTGCTTTGTGTCCTCTAAAACTACTTTCAATGAATACGCCAGGAATAGACGGAATACTTGGATAACGCATATCCCATACAAAACGATTTAATCCTTTGTTGGATGAAAGTTTAGGATTTTTTGCACTGCGACGACCATCTACTTTTTTTTCCTCTTCGGCTTTAGAACTAAACTTTCTAACGACATTGCCTGCAGCGTCTTTTATTTCCATGGTCACCACTTCGTTTTCTTTTAAAGTAGGAAGTTGATAATAAATAACAACACCATTTGCTGGGTTCACTCCTTCAAATAATTTACTACCCTTGAAGTCATCGTCGTTTTGATTTAATTCACTATAACCAGTGACTAAGTAAGCATTAGTAGGTTGATATAATTTTACAACACTCGTATCTTTTTTATATTGTCTCAATAAATTTAAATCATCTAAAATCCAAAATGAACGTCCTGATGTACTCGCAATTAAATTGTCTTGATGAATACGTAAATCAGTGATAGGTGTATTTGGTAAATTTAACTGAAACGGCATCCAATTTTTTCCGCCATTTTGAGACATGTAAACGCCAAACTCAGTTCCTGCAAATAATAAATCTTTTACTTTAGTATCTTCTCTTACTACTCTTGTAAATGCATTAGGAGCAATACCGTTATTAATTTTTGTCCAAGTCTTACCATAGTCAGTTGTTTTATACAAACCTGGAGTATGGTCATCAAACTTGTAACGTGTAGTTGCTATGTATGCGGTTGCGTTATCGAAAGGTGATACTTCAATTGCATTAATTAAACACTCTGCAAGTCCTGCAGGTGTTACATTTTTCCATGTTTTACCGCCGTCTCTTGTTAAATAAACATAACCATCATCGCTTCCTGTATAAATAACTCCTTTTTCATTAGGAGACTCTATGACATAACTTAATGTGCCATAGTTTTCAGCACCTACTGCTTCATTGGTAAATGGTCCACCTGGTTTTCCTTGTTTACTTTTTTCATTTCTTGTTAAATCAGGAGATGCTTCAGTCCAAGTTTTACCCATGTCGGTAGTACGTAATAAAAGTTGACTTCCATGATAAAAAGTATTTGGTTCATGCTTACTCCAAATAATAGGGGCGTTCCAATTAAAACGATATTTATTGTCTTTTGCATCCTTACTTAAATATTGAATTGGTGCAGCCATAATATTAGTGCTTCCTTTTGATTTACTATCTAATACTTCAATAGTTCCTTGATAGCTTCCTCCTAATACATATCTTGGATCATTAGGATCAAATGCTAAAAATGCACTTTCACCACCTGCTGATGCACTCCAATTAGTTACATCAATACCGCCACTAAATGATCGGCTTGCAATTTTTACCGAACTGTTGTCTTGCTGTCCTCCATAAATATTGTAAGGAAATTCATTGTCAACATTAATACGATAAAATTGTGCTGTAGCATAAATGTCCTGACTGCTCCATGATTTTCCACCATTAAAAGTGATAGCAGCACCACCATCATCAGCAATAATCATATTATTACTATTAGTTGGATTAATCCATAAGTTATGATAGTCGCCATGTGTAGACGAAATGTTTTCCCAAGTTTTACCACCATCAGTTGATTTTAATGCAGGTGCATTCATTACATATAAAGTATTTTCAACAATTGGATCAGCGAATACTTCAATATAATACCAAGCACGACCAATAATACGGTGATCGCTTGTTGCTTGACTCCATGTTTTTCCTGCATCTTCAGAAACATACATACCCCCCGCTTCTTTTGTAAAATCACTTTCAATTAATGCATATACTTTTTCTGAATTCGCACGACTCACCGTGATAGCCATTTTACCCATTTCTTTTGGTAAACCTTCCTGCATTTTATTCCAAGTCGCACCACCGTCGGTTGATTTATATAAAGCACTGCCAGGTCCACCACTTGTTACTTTCCAAGGAGTGCGACCATGCTCCCACATAGCAGCATATAAAATGGTGGGGTTGTTCATATCCATTGATAATTCAGCACATCCTGTTTTATCATCAACAAATAAAACTTTATTCCATGTAGTACCGCCGTCCATTGATTTATAAATACCACGATCATTTGAACTGCTATACAATGAACCCTGTGCTGCTACAAAAACAATATTTGGATTTTTTGGATCCACTACAACGCGTGCAATATGATGTGTTGCATCCAAGCCAATTTTTTTCCATGTTTTTCCTGCGTCAGTACTTTTATACATACCATCACCATGGTGTGTCATTACACCACGCACTGCATGCTCGCCCATACCCACATAAACTATATTAGGATCGCTTTCGGCAACTGCAATTCCACCGACTGTACTAGTTTTGAAAAATCCGTCAGAAATATTATTCCAACTAAGTCCCATGTCCTCGGTTTTCCAAAGTCCACCACCTGTGGTACCCATATAATAAACCATTGGATTCGACGGCACACCCACTGCAGTATTGGAACGGCCTCCACGGAAGGGTCCAATGCTTCTCCATTTAACTGGCTTAAATGTTTTATTTAATTCGGAAGTATCAATTGTACTTTGTGCATTCGAAATAGAACTGAATGCAAACAATAAAAACAAACTACGTAGTAATAGTTTAATCATAATGGAAGTATTTAAAATGTAATGTTTATTTGGTATGCTAATATCACGCTTTTCGCTTTATTTTAAGCATAAAGCAGGTAGCTTCCCATAAATACGAACATTCTTATACTTTCCCTAAAAAGCGAACTTTACTCAAATTCAAGTTCGTTGGTAAAAACTTCCCAGTCTTTCATAATTGTTTAATTTATACC
>JACCDI010074891.1_pt1 | contig 28670 bp, 24 predicted proteins | sample 7442791 | NCBI WGS metagenome assembly JACCDI01 (sample SAMN15323434, study PRJNA562643) | freshwater metagenome | isolation source: river surface water | place: USA:Blue River Watershed | collected 2017-08-15
GCAACTAATCTCTTCAACATTGCCTTAAAATTACTTAATTTTTAGAACTTAGAGGCATGGCAGGTATTTATATACATATTCCATTTTGCAAACAAGCATGTCATTATTGCGATTTTCATTTTAGCACTACGTTGAAACATAAAGACGCAATGATAGAAGCTTTATTGCGTGAATTAAAAATTAGGAAAGACTACTTATCTAGTGAAAATATAGAAACCATTTATTTCGGAGGGGGAACTCCATCATTACTCGAGCCTAAAGAACTAGAAAGAATTATACATCAAATTCAAGATGATTTTCATATTATAAATCATCCGGAGATAACTTTAGAAGCAAACCCTGATGATCTAAATTCTGATTATATCAATGCGATCCATCAATTAGGTATTAATAGATTAAGCATTGGTGTTCAGTCGTTTTTTAATAAAGATTTAGAATGGATGAATCGGGCTCATAATTCTAACCAAGCAATTGATAGTATTAAACGTTCACAAGATATCGGCATAGACAACATTAGTATTGATTTAATATATGGCACACCTTCTTTAAGTAATAAAGAATGGAAAGAAAATATTCACAAAGCTTTTGAATTAGAAATTAGACATATTTCTTCTTACGCCTTAACAGTTGAACAAGGAACAGCTTTGGGTATCTGGGTATCAAAAGGCAAAGTTAAAGCACTTGATGATGAACAAGCAGCAGAGCAATTTGAAATCTTAATGGAAGAAATGTCAAGAAATAATTTCTTGCATTATGAGATATCAAACTTCTGTAAAGATGGGTATCATTCGCGCCATAATTCATCTTATTGGGAAGGTAAAAAATATTTAGGCATTGGCCCCTCAGCTCATTCATTTAATAAAACTACAAGACAATGGAATGTTGCTAATAATCATCAATACATTGACCAACTATTTAAAGATGAATTACCAGCAACTACTGAAGTATTAAGCATTGAAGATAGAATAAATGAATACCTTATGATTTCGTTGAGGACTAGTAAAGGTATTTCGTTTGAATATTTTGAAAATGAATTTGGATCACAATATTTCACTGAACTTAAAAATAATTTCAAGTCATTTCTAAATAATAATCTGTTAGAAATTGAAAATAATTATTGTAAGACAACAAAGAGTGGTAAATTAATGGCCGATAAAATTGCATCAGACTTATTTATTTTAAAAAATGATAATTAAAACTTTTTTTGATTACAATGAATATTCGATAGACTTATCAAAAGGTATCGATTTATCAATAGCTATACATCCAAATAAAGGAGTAAATGCTTTTCATATACCCGAAGCAAAGTTTGAACCCATACGGGTCGGAAGTTTTGTTGGCTCTGTTGCTGAAGGAGGTTCTGCAAATTGCGAAAATTTATTTATCAATGCACATGGCAATGGTACTCATACAGAATGTGTCGGACATATAAGTAAAGAAAGAATTTGCATTAATGATTGCTTAAAAAAATTTCATTTCTATGCGCAAGTGGTTACATTAACTCCAACAGAAAAAGATACAGATCATGTAATAGAAATTGACAGTATCAATCAGTTGACGAGAATATCAGATGTGGAGGCTTTAATAATTCGTACACATCCGAATACGATAGATAAAAAAAATAAAAATTATTCGGGTCAGAATCCATGTTACATGAGTGCTGAATTATGTGAGAAAATCAGGCTGATGGGATTTAAGCACTTGCTAATTGACCTACCATCAGTAGATAGAGAAGAAGATGCAGGCGCATTAGCTGCTCATAAAAGTTTTTGGAACTATAACATAGAACCGGCATTAGACATGACAATAACTGAATTAATATTCGTGCCAGATGAAGTAGAAGATGGTGTATACTTTTTAAACATTGGTATCAGTTCATTAATGACAGATGCATCACCTAGTAAACCTACAATATATAAAATGACGAAGAGATAATAGCTGTTATTAATAAGTTTAAATTTGTAAAAATTAAAATATTTTAAATGTCATCAATTAGAGTCACTTACATATTATCTGCACTGTATATTATACTTTGTTTTTTATCACAAAGTCATATATTCTTTGGCGACATGGTACAGTTTGGCTCTAGACATTCACATTTTTTTTACGAAAATAATTTTGCGAGCTTTTGGTTACCAAATGAATTAGACTCTGGTCACCCACCAATATTCGGCGTGTACATCGCTATTGGGTGGTTCATATTTGGTAAATCATTAATAGTGTCTCATTGGCTAATGCTCCCATTTCTATTACTACTTGCATACATCATACCTAAACTCGCTGAAATATTTGTTGATCAAAAATGGGTCTTGCCAATTTCATTGCTATTATTTTTTGAACCCACTTTATTAGCACAAGCTAGCTTAACATCACCCGATATTGTTCTTGTTTCTTTCTTTTTATTGAGTATTTATTACATCATTAAAAAAAGAAATATTAAATTAAGTATCGCATTAATACCTATGTCATTTATTTCTATGCGTGGCATGATGGTTCTTTTTGCAGTATTCATCGGATTGTACATATATCAAATAATCATTGAACGAAAATTATTTCATAGTCAAACAAAAACATTAATATATATTTTTCTACCTGCTGTAATCATAAACACATCGTGGCTTTTAGCACATTATTATTTAGTCGGATGGATAGGCTTTCATTCTGATTCACCATGGGCAAGTTCATTTAAACAAGTGGGGTTCGAGCAAATTGTAAAAAATATTGCACTAATGATTTGGAGATGGATAGATTTTGGAAGAATTACATTTTGGTTGATCTTGATCGTCTATCTATTAAAATATTTCAAATCATTAGATCGATTTAGTTATAAATTAATAAGCATATTTATCAGTTTAATAATAGTGTTTACTTTTAATACATCATTTGCAGATGGGCTTGTAGGACATAGATATTACATGCCTATTTATTTATTAGGTTTACTGATATGTATTGGTTTAATTCAAGATCGTGCACCGTTCAAGTATTTACTGAATCTATTATTCATATCATTTATAATAGGTTCTATTTTCATTTATCCTTCAAGAATTGCAGTAGGTTGGGATGCTACACCAGCACATTTCCCATACTATGAATTAAGAACAAATTTGATTAAGCACTTAAATGAAAAAACAATTGAAATTAATAATGTAGCTGCAGGTTTCCCTAATTTAGATAGTAGAGAGATATTGGAGTTGAACGGCGATACTTCTAAATTTCAATCGTATCATTTAAATAATACTGAATATATCTTATGGTCAAATATTTTCAATTATCCTGATGATATGATTAATCAAATTGAATCATATGAATTGATTTATGAAGAAGAAAAAAGAGGAATCTTTATGAAACTTTATAAAATCAAGAAGAATGATCTGCAATAACTTTCCAAGTACCATTAATCTTTTTCATTTGCAATGTGAAGAATCCGCGTGGTTGATCTTTCTCTCTATCTAAGATCCACTCACCTAAAACAAATGCATATTCAGAAGTATAGACGTCTACTTTAAAGATGTTAAAAGTTAATTTACCCATCGATGATTTATCAGGATATGATTTTTTATAATTATCAAAAGTCTTCTGCCATCCGTATTGAGGTCCGCGTTTACCAACAAACAATAATGAGTCAGATTGCCAATAACCCATCATATACTCATGAAGGTTACCATTATTCCATGCTAATCTTTGATTTTCTAAAACATTCATTATCTCAGACTTATCATTATTTTGAGCAAAAATGCTGTGACTTACCAGTAAAATAAGCTTAATAAGAAGTATTGTTCTCATATTTAAGGATTAATTAAAAAAAACATTAAGTCAATATAATACGTTTACTCAACATGCGCGGCTTTTTATTTAGTAAATTTTCAGAAAATGACTTACCAAAAGGTTCTTTTGAGGAGCTATTAAAGCTCTTTATGGAACTTTTAAACTATACATCTGGCGATGCTGACGAAGCGTTAGCATGGATGAATGAGTTAGATAAAAAATATAAAATCACCAACGATGAATATGGAATGGGTGATTTTATCGAAGACTTGAAGAAAAACGGATATTTAAAAGATGACGATAATACAAGTGGATTCAAAATCACAGCAAAGTCAGAACAAACAATTCGTCAATCAGCTTTAGAAGAAATTTTCGGGAAACTTAAAAAAACAGGTAGAGGTCAACATCAATCAAATTTCTCAGGACAAGGAGATGAAAGAAATGCAGAGCGAAGACAATTTGAATTTGGTGACGCATTAGATAGAATAGATATCACTCAATCAATACACAATGCACAAATAAATCATGGAATTTCAGATTTTAAATTAACAGAACGTGATTTAGAAGTTGAGGAAATGGATTATAAAACTCAAGCATCAACAGTTTTGATGATTGATATATCACACTCCATGATTTTATATGGTGAAGATAGAATAACACCAGCTAAAAAAGTAGCAATGGCATTGTCTGAATTAATAAAGGTGAAATATCCGAAAGACACCTTAGACATAATCGTATTTGGTAATGATGCCTGGCCTATTGAAGTGAAAGATTTACCATATTTACAAGTTGGACCGTATCATACAAATACATATGCAGGCTTAGAGTTAGCGGTAGATATTTTGCGAAGAAGAAAAACCAATAACAAACAAATTTTCATGATTACCGATGGTAAGCCATCGTGTTTAAAAGAAGGTGCAAAGTATTACAAAAATAGTGTAGGCCTCGATAGAAAAATTGTAAACAAGACATTAAACATGGCTGCACAATGCAAGAAACTAAAAATTCCAATCACTACTTTTATGATTGCCAATGACCCCTATTTACAACAATTTGTACGTTTGTTTACACAAACAAATGGAGGTCGTGCATTCTATAGCTCGTTAAACGGCTTAGGTGAATATGTGTTTGAAGATTATGTAAAAAATAGAAGAAAAACTGTTAAATAAAAAAAGATGAAAGATATTACAGCTATAAAAACATTTGCTGAGTTAAAGAAATTAGGTTACCAATCAAAGTCAATAAAAAACGAATTAAGAGATAATTTAATTGAAAGATTAAAACGTAAAGAAAAAAGTTTTGAAGGTATTATCGGTTTCGACGATACAGTTATACCTGAAATACAAACTGCGATTTTATCGAAGCATAACATTTTGTTATTGGGATTAAGAGGTCAAGCAAAGACAAGAATTGCAAGATCATTGGTGGAATTATTAGATGAGTATATACCATATATAGAAGGTTCTGAATTATTCGATGATCCATTTAATCCGATTTCATGGTATGGCGTTAATACCATCAATGAACTTGGCGATAAGACACCCATCGCTTGGTTACATCGTTCTGCTAGATATACTGAGAAATTAGCTACTCCTGATGTTACGGTTGCCGATCTAATTGGTGATATTGACCCAATAAAAGCAGCATCACAAAAATTATCATATGCAGATGAAAGAGTAATTCATTACGGATTAATACCAAGATCTCATCGACAGATTTTTGTGATCAATGAATTACCAGATTTACAAGCAAGAATTCAAGTAGCATTATTTAATATTCTACAAGAGAAAGACATTCAAATTCGTGGATTCAAATTAAGATTGCCATTAGACATTCAATTTGTATTTACAGCTAACCCTGAAGATTATACAAATAGAGGTAGTATAGTTACGCCACTAAAAGATAGAATAGAAAGTCAAATTCTTACACACTACCCTAAAACAATTGAGATCTCAAGAACAATTACAGAACAAGAAGCAGATATTGATGAACATCAAAAATTATCAATAAAGGTAAATGAGATTGCGAAAATCTTAATTGAACAGATAGCATTTGAAGCTAGACAAAGTGAATATATAGATAAGAAGAGCGGAGTATCTGCACGTTTGACAATTAGTGCATATGAGAATTTAGTAAGCACGGCTGAACGCAGAATGCTAATTAATGGAGATGATAAAACTTCCGTAAGAATAACAGATTTCTTAGGAGTGTTACCTTCAATTACAGGAAAAATAGAATTAGTTTACGAAGGAGAATTAGAGGGTCCAGCTAAGGTAGCACACATACTATTAGGGAAAGCAATTAAAACAATGATTGTAGATTATTTACCCGATCCAGAAAAAGCTAAGAAAGCAAAAGAGAAAAACCCTTATCAAGAAATTATCGAATGGTTTGCAGAAGGAAACCAATTTGATATGGTTGACAATTTAAACAATAAAGAATACAAGGCTAAACTAAAATCGATACCAGGTTTAGAAAAAATTGTTAGTAGCAAGCTTTCAAAGCTTGATGAAGATACTAAACTATTTTTAATGGAAATGGCACTACATGCATTAGCAGAATATTCGTTAATTAGTAAAAATTATTTAGATAATGGTTACGAATTCAAAGATATGTTTAATACATTGTTTGGTGGAAACATGTCAGAAGATGATGACTATGATGTTGATAATGATTTAAGATTTAGATAGTAAATGGAGAGCCGAATATTTAGTTTGTTAGTTGTAACTGGTGTATTATTATTACTCGATTATTATATATTTCAAGCTGTAAAAACATCTTTTGATTTCGAATCTGAAAAAAAGAAAAGATGGTTAATGCGTGGCTATTGGTTCATAGTAGCTATTACAATTGCAGGTTTATTTTTAGGAATATTTTTATCAATTGGTAGAGTTCTTAGAACAGTTTTATTTGTATGGTACTTTGTGCATTATTTTTCTAAGGCTTTTGCTTTACCATTTTTGTTAATTGATGATCTAAGAAGGTTAGCTATTTGGTTAACCAGGAAATTAGGTCTGAAAAAAAATAAAGTTGAAGAGCTAGAAATCATAGAGGTTAAAGAAGGAATAAGTAGATCAGAGTTTATCAGCAAAACCGGATTAGTAATGGCGGGTTTGCCATTTGTTACGATGAACTATGGTATGATATCTAATAACGTATATGACTATCAAGTAAAACGCAAAAAAATTGTTATACCGAATTTACCTAAGAGTTTTGATGGAATAAAAATCGGACAAATATCAGATGTTCATTCAGGATCATTTTTTGATAAGATTGCAGTACAAGGGGGTGTTGATTTATTAAATGCAGAAAAATGTGATATAGTTTTTTTCACTGGTGACTTAGTAAATGATCAAACCGCAGAGATGCGAGATTACACTAATATATTCGATAAAGTTAAGGCTCCGATGGGTGTTTATTCAATTTTAGGCAATCATGATTATGGTGATTACAAACAATGGCCAAGTGTACAAGCAAAAAAGAAAAACTTAGAGGATCTATATGAAGTACATAAAAATCTAGGTTGGGATTTATTATTAAATGAAAATAGAATTATAGAGCAATCTGGAGATAAAATTGCAATTGTGGGTGTAGAAAACTGGGGTTCAAATTTAAGATTCCCGAGAAAAGGTGATTTAGTCAAAGCAAAAGAGAATACAGAAGATGCAGCAGTGAAATTATTATTATCACATGACCCAAGTCATTGGCGAGCACAAGTCTTGAAAGATCATAAAGATATTGATATGATGTTTGCAGGACATACACATGGTATGCAATTTGGTATCGAGTTCGGTGATTTTAAATGGAGTCCGGCTCAATATGTTTACCCCGAATGGTCAGGCTTATACGAATACGAAAAACAGAAATTATATGTAAATGTTGGTTACGGATTTTTAGGCTACCGTGGCCGTATCGGTATTTTACCAGAAATAACAGTCTTTGAATTGAAATCTGCGTAAATTTGTGAATGCTCAGATCAGCTTTAGCATTTTTAGCCTATAGTAATATATACATAGCCCTCGCTGCTGCTTGTCAAACAGCTCTATACCTAATTATACATGACATTAATTTAAACATAGAGCTCTTACTATTTACTTTTTTTTCTACAATCATCGTATATCTATTTGCTGTCGGCTACCCTAACAAAAAAAATGCGAATAATCAAAATAATAGAATTGCATGGTTGAGTAGAAATTCAATACTGGTTCATGTAATTATGTTAACATCAGTTATTGCTTGCATCATCCTGATAAACTATTTAGAACATAAAGTTGCGATTATATTAGTTGCTGCATTTACATTATTATATAACATAAGAATAAAGCCTGTTAAATTTTACGGAATAAGGTCAATACCCTTAATCAAAATTATAAGCATTGCATTAGTATGGATAATGGTATGTAATATTTATCCGGCTATTATTTATAAAATTGAACTGAGTAAAGTTGAATTAATAAGAATAGGATTGAAATTTTTCTGGATAATCGCTTTAACTATACCGTTTGACATAAGAGATATTTACATTGATCGACAACAAAATCTTATCACAATACCTTCTATACTTGGCGAAGCGAATGCTTATAGACTAAGTTATTTCATGTTTGTTCTAATAAGTTTAGGTCATTTTATAATGTTCGGACGAACAACTGAGAGTATCGTTGTGTTAACAAGCTCATTAATAGCTATTTTAATAATCGAGAATAGTAAGAAGCGAGAGAAAGATATAGATTATTTAATAAAACTTGACGGACTATTAATTTTGCAATTCTTATTATTTTACTTCATAAATATTTTAAATTAACATTAATTAATATATACCTTTGTGTTAACTAAATTAACATGAAAACCCAACTACTTTCTGGAAGCCTAATACTAAGTTCAATTTTCTTACTTAGTGCTTGTTCAACAAATGAAGAGACTGAAATAAATTCTTTAAAATGGATGCTTGGTAAATGGCAAAGCAGTACAGAGGAAGGAATTTTATATGAAGAGTGGAAAAAAGTAAATGACTCTACATATTCAGGACATGCATATGCAATTACCATAGAGGGCGACACAACATTTTCAGAGACTGCAGAAATTACTAAAACAAATGGATCGATAACTTATTCGGTAACAGTTAATGAAGAGTCTTCAACTGATTTTGCATTAGTAGACAATCAAGAGGGGGCTGTATTTGAAAATGTAGATCACGATTTCCCTCAAAGAATCATATACCAAAAATTAGCAAAAGATTCATTGTTTGCTAGAATTGAAGGCACTGTAGATGGTGAAGATCAATTCGAAGAATATCGTTACGTTAAAAGCAAATAGTATTATTCCAATACAAATTTATAACCTAATCCTCTTACAGTTTGTAATAGCGTAGGCTGTTCCGGATTATTTTCTATTTTCTTTCTTAATCGAACTATATGCATGTCGAGTGTTCGTGTATTTACATCTGAATTATATCCCCAAACTACCATCATTAATTCATCACGATTAATTACCTTATTCATGTTTTTCAAGAAATACAATAAGATTCTATTCTCTAATATTGTCAACTCTACTTTTTTGCCATCACGAAGTAACATATGTATACTCGGATGATGCTCCATATTTGCAAATTTGATGGTGTCAGACTTTTCAGAATTTACAATAAACTTAACCTTATTTTCAATTAAGGCCATCAATACTTCCATACTAAATGGCTTGGTGATATAATCAGTTACACCAAAATTATATGCATCTATTTTATCTATATCTTGAGCCTTAGCAGTAATCATTATAACGATACCTGTAAAATCTTGTTCGCGTATAGTTGTGCATACTTCAGAACCAGTTTTGCCAGGTAACATCCAATCAAGCAAAACAATATGTGGTTGTTCTTTTAAAATTAATTGTTCACCAGTAGTTCCATCAGCAGCCTCAAATACTTGATAACCTTCTGATGCAATTCTTTGACTTACTAATAATCTCAAATTGCTATCGTCTTCAACAATTGCAATTTTAACTTGACTTTTTTCCATCATTTAAATTTATAGAGCGAAAATAATACTTAATTAATTATCTGTTTGTAAAATGATTGTTTCTAATCTATCGGTAAAATTATTTTAAATTCAGAACCTTTGCCTAATTCACTCTTAACACTAATCTCCCCCTTCATAAATTTAACAACTTCTTTACAAAAGGCCAAACCTATACCAACACTACCCTGCTGGTTAAATTGGTTTTCAATTCTATAGAACTTATTGAAAACATTATCTATCTCATCACTTGGTATTCCAATTCCATTGTCTATAAAAGAAAATATTAATTGAAGCTTAACTCTTTTGATTTTAATTTGAAGCTTACGGTTATCAGCTGTAGAATATTTATAGGCATTATCCATTAAGTTTTGGAATAAACTATATAATAATACTCTATCACCATTGTAGTATAAAATATTTTGTACAGAATATTCGATATTAAAATCATTATACTTTATATGATAAGCATCTACAATATCACGACAAAATTCATATAAATTAATTTGCTCCTTCTTGATTATTAATGATCGATTCTCTAATTGAGTTAAAGAAAGCAACTTATTCATTAAGTCATTAAGCTTATCAGCTTCTTCTTCTAAGATTCTACCGTATAATTCTTTGTCTTTTTCATTTAGCACAGCCTGTGCTTTAATATTGTTCGCTGCAATTTTTATAACACTTACAGGGGTCTTAAATTCATGTGTTAAATTATTCACAAAATCATATTGTAACTTAAATAACTTTGCATTTATATTTAAATTTCTATAAATCAAAATTGCTATAAATAACATAATAAAATAAATTGCTAGAATACCAATGGCAATTGGTGTAAATAGCATACCTATTCTTTTATTGACATATTCTTTTGATGAGATAAAATATAATTGATAATCTGAAAATGCACCTGGCAATGAGATACCTGTCGTGAAATGATTATTGTCATTTGTTAAAGAATCGAAAGTAACTGGGCGTAATAAGATTTTCTCGTATAAATACGGACTGGTATTAATAATTGGTAATTGATTAGGGTCTAATTGAAAGGTTAATAAATCTTGGTCGTAGCCAATCAAATTATTAATGTTATCGACAACCAATGAATGATATATTTTTATTTCTGATTCACGAGGGACATTAATAAAACTTACTTGCTTATCATTGAATGAATAAAATATTTTAAAAATTAAATCAGGCGTAATTTCTTTTGTAGAATCATAAGTATTTACATAATTCGTGAACTTTAAGATAGCTTGACTAAAGTCATTAGCATCTTTACCTGAAAAAATACCAGTTTCATTTTTCTTAAATTTCAAGCTTACATCACTGTTCCCGTTTTTATTCTTCTGAATATTATAAACAGATTTCACTCCAACTGAAAACCTATCTTGTCTGAATCCATCTTCAATAGGCATATTACCTACTTCAATATCATAGAAAGTTATCTTATCAATTATTTGATAGTTTCTAAAATAATTATTTGAAAGTCCTTTTATAGAAGTAGAATCTAGATAACCTTGATATAAGGAGATTTGTGGTATTTTACTAAAAATAAAATCGTTATAAGGTTTTAATGCTTCTTCTAAAACCTCTACCTTATCTGTTACAAATTGAGATTCAATTACTTTTTGGGTAAACTTATATCCGAAAAATAATGCAATAAAAAAGGTAATAGTTAACACCACAATAAATATTGGTATTAAGGCATAATTTCTTCTATATGAGTTTTTAGGTTTAGTTGTCATTTATATTTTTAAGGTTCAACTCAAGAAACGACTCCACTTCTGAATACAAGGTAAATCTATTTTCTATTTTTTTAAAACTATGTCCTTCATCTTTTATTAGTAAATACGTTACTGGAGTATTTTGACTTTTTAAACTTTTTACAAAAGAGCTTACTTCAATTGAACTTACTCTATTATCATTTTCACCTTGAGCAATAAATACAGGCACCTTAATTTTATCAACATGAAATACTGGCGAACATTCTCTAAATAATTCATTGTCTTTTTCTGGGTTACCCAACATCTCATATATCATTTCTAAGTATTGACTATAATAAGGTGGAATTCCTTTTAAATATGTAAACATATTTATGTGCCCAGAATAAGATACAGCACATTTATAAAGTCCAGAATCTCTCAGCAATCCATTTAATGCCGTCATACCTCCAAAACTGAATCCAGCGATAGCTATTCTATTTGTATCAATAATTCCTTGATTAATTAGATGATATACCCCATCAGTAATATCATCTTGCATTTTTTTACCAATTTCTCTAAATCCTGCTTTTTGAAATGCTTTTCCATAACCATCAGCACCTCTCTGATTTACTTGCAAAACTGCATAACCACGATTAGCAAGAAACTGAACATCCGGATTATATTCCCATGTAACTCTTGACCAGGGATTCGGGTTTGCAATAACTACTAAAGGATAATTATCATTTTTAATTTTGGGTAAAGTTAAATAGCCATTCAATTCAATATTATCTCTCGAATTAAATTTTATTGGCTTTACATCACATAATAAGTTTTCATCTATAATGTTACTCTGATCAGAGATTAAAGTCAAACTTAAATTATCTGCTGAAAACAAGTAGTATGCCCCATAATTCTTATCGTTAATTGATTTAATTAGATACTTCCTTTCATCTTTACTAAAGTTGATAATTCTATAAGAATCATTATTAAGTTTTTTGCTTACAACTTTTTGTAAGACATCTATCTCTTTACTTAGGGATTGAATTTGATATTTAGAGGTATTATAGGCAGCATATAAAGGCTTATTACTGATTTTAGAAAAAACCACATCGTTAACTTCTACATCTTTGTGCTCGTAAATAGCTGATTTTTCTTTCTTGTTAACTAAATCAAATACTATTAAAGCAGTTTTATCGCGATTAATATTTGATAAAGCATAAATATTATTTCCATCAGATGTAAAACATATCGGATAAAAACTTTCAGTAAAGTTTACGGATAGAATTTCATCATATTTACCACTTGATGTTGATTTGTATAAAAATCGTTCATTTACTCCATCGGTTACAACAGCTATTTTGATATTGCCGTTAATATCCTCAAGCCAATAACTTATGTCCCCATTATTTTTTTCTAATAAAGTCAATTCAGCTGTAATACCATTAAGTTTATACAGATCAAAAACTTTTGGATCTCTTTTATTTGAGGCAATATAAATATCTGTATAGTTGTTTGAATTTATTGATAAGAGTTGCAGCTTAATATTAGGATAGGGGGTTAGATCAATTAACTTGTTATTATGAATATTTAATGAATATAAATGGTAATTCTCTTTTGCATCTTCATCATACAAATAGATGATAATAGAATCATTTAACCATAAATATCTATTAATACCTAGTACAGTGTCTGAAGTTAACTGTTTTATGTTTTTGGTATTAATATTCTCTAAAAAAATGTTGGGTCTATTTTTATATAGAGATACATAACAAACAAAATCACCACCTGGCGACAAAAGCATATTACTTTTATCAGCTGTTTTGAAAAATTTATCTAATTCAACTAATTTATAGTCTTGTTGCTTTTGCATGCACGATGTCATCAAAAACATTAAAACCACAATAAATATTCGCACTTTATACATATAGACACTCTACACAAAAATCTAAATTAACCATTATTGGCTAAATAGCTTTATTTTATTGAGGTGTAACACCAATTTTACCCGGTTTTATACGTTAAAATTTGAAACATAAAATCTTCGTATATATAAATATATATCTTAATTTTAGGCGATTATGAGAAAAGTACTGCTATTATTATTTTTTTTAAATACATCGTTAGGAATATCTCTAGCCCAACGAAATAATAACGAAGCATTAGCAAAGCAATATTTCAATAATACAGAGTATGATAAATCTGAAGATTTATTCGAGAAACTGTTAAGTGACAATCCAGATAATAATACTTACTATGATTATTTGATGAAATCATATTTAAATCAAAAAAAGTATTCGGATGCAGAAAAATTAGCAAAGAAATTTATTAAGAGAAGTAATAACTACCCAAAATATCACATTGATCTTGGTATTACATATGATTTACAGAACCAAAAGGAAAAAGCTAATAAATCATACAATGATGCAATAAAATATATTGTGCCTGATATAAGTATGGCTATGGAGGTATGTAATACATTCATAGAATATAATTTATTAGACTTAGCATTACAAACTATAATGCAATCAAGAAAGATATTCAATAACTCAACAGTATTAAATGTTGAGGCATCAAAAATATACAGCTTACAGAATAATAAAAAAGGACTTATAGAAGAACAGCTTGCTATGTTTCAGGCAAATGAATTTGATCAATCACAAATTCAACAAGTGTTTCAAGACTATTTCAATGATCCTAATGATTATAATATTTTAAAAACAATACTACTTGAGAGACTTCAGAAAGAACCTGATCAGATATTTTATTCTGATATGTTAATCTGGACATTCATACAACAAGAAAACTATGATGCGGCATTAGTACAGAGCATAGCGATTGATAAAAGATTAAATGAGAATGGCATTAGATTATTAAATTTAGGTAAATATGCCATGAATAATTTCAAATACGATATTGCAAATAGAGCATTTCAAGAAATTATAAACAGAGGTGTTTCAAATAATTTGTACTATACAGCAAAAAAATTAAAACTAAATAATCAGAATGATAAAATCATAAATAGTACATATACAAAAAGTGATTTAGAAAATTTAAAATTAGAATATCAAGCTTATTTTAAAGAGTTAGGCGAATCGAGTGAAACTTTTGAATCTATGAAAGATTATGCCCGTTTACTCGCATTATATCTAAATGAAGTTAATGAAGCTATTAGCATTTTAGAAAGAATAATAGATAATAGACTAGGTATAACATCATTCATATCGGCATGTAAATTAGATCTAGGTGATTATTACTTAATAAGGGGTGATATTTGGGATGCGGCTTTACTATATGGACAGGTAGATAAGGCATATAAAGATGAGCCCATCGGTCAATTAGCTAAATTTAAAAATGCAAAACTATCGTACTATGCAGCTGAGTTTTCATGGGCAAAAGCACAATTAGATATTTTAAAATCTGGCACATCTAACTTAATTGCTAATGATGCATTGAATTTGAGTCTGCTGATATCAGATAATGAATTTATAGATACTAATTTATACTCTCTAAAATTATATGCTCAGGCTGACTTATTAGTATTTCAACATAAATATGATGAAGCAATAATAAAACTCGATTCAATTAATATCTTGTTCGCTAATAATGATTTAGAGGATGATATACTTTATACCAAATCCAATATTGATTTACAAAAACAAGATTTTAATGCGGCAATAATAAAATTAAACTTAATTGCTTCAAATTACAAAGATGGCATTTGGGCTGATGATGCATTATTTAAAATTGCAGAAATATATCAATACAAACTAGCTAATCAATCACAAGCAATGCAATTCTATCAAAAATTGATTGATGAATTCCCTGGTAGTTTATATGTTGTAGAAGCTCGAAAACGATTCAGACTACTAAGAGGTAGCTGATATTAATTTCAAATTTATAAATTCGTAAAAAAATATTTATATGGTATTATATAGTGTAACTGTTAATGTGATAGATGAAATACATGAAGAGTGGATAAATTGGATGAGAGAGAAACATGTACCAGATGTAATGAATACAGGATGTTTTGTGATGCATAAGATCATGAAATTAAAAGAACCCAAACAAGATGGGAATACTTATTCATTTCAATATTACTGTGAATCCGCGGAGAAATTAGTCGAATATCAAACTAAATATGCACCATCTTTACAAGCTGAAGTGAATATTAAATATGCAAACAAGTTTGTAGCTTTTAGAACTATTTTAGATATAATAGAATAATGAATATATCAACTACGCCCATTAGTGGACTTTTAATTATTGAACCAAAAATTTGGAGAGATGAACGAGGTTACTTTTTTGAAAGTTTCAGAGAAGATACATTCGAAAAAGCATTAGGTAATAAAGTGCACTTTATTCAAGATAATCAATCACTCTCACAGAGGGGTACCATCCGAGGATTACATTTTCAAAAAGACCCTTATGCACAAGGTAAATTGGTGAGAGTAATTCAGGGTGCTGTATTAGATGTTGCATTAGATATCAGAAAAAATTCAGCAACTTATGGTCAATATTTTGCATTAGAATTGAATGATGAAAATCAATTACAATTCTATATACCGCCTGGCTTTGCGCACGGATTTTCTACACTAAAAGACAATACAATTTTCAGTTACAAATGCACCAACTACTACCACAAAGATTCAGAGGGTGGTGTTAAATTTGATGACCTAGATTTAAATATAGACTGGCAAGTGGAAGGGAAGTTTGTGTCGGAAAAAGATCGTGAGCTGCCAGCGTTTAGAGATTTTTATTCACCATTTTAAATAGTAACTAGTGACTAGTAACTTGTCTAGTTACCAGTCACTAGTTACTAGTTACTACTTGACGTCTTCGTTAAGTAAATTATAAAGCTCATCCAACTTCGGAGTCAATATAATTTCAATTCTACGATTCTTACTTCGAGCTTCTGCAGTATTCATCTTATCTACTGGTACAACTTCACCTCTACCAGATGCAGTGACTCTTCTTTCATCTAACTTTTGCTCTTCAGTTAAAAATCTCACAACAGCTGATGAACGCAATACAGATAAATCCCAATTATCTTTTATTTGTCCAAGGTTGGTTACCTTCATATTATCTGTATGCCCTTCTACTAAAATATTAATATCAGGTTGAGTTTGTAAAACTTTAGCTAATTCAGTTAATGCATCTTTACCTTTTGCATCAATTTCAATACTGCCTGATGCAAATAATAATTTATCAGTTAATGACACATATACTTTACCATCTTTAACATTTACGGTTAATCCGCTTTTGTTAAAGCCTAATAATGCTTTTTGTAATTTATCTCTTAAAGCTCTTACAGCATCATCTCTTCTAGCCATTGCATCCTCAACTTCTTTTAATCTTTTTTCTCTTGCTAATAAGTTTGCCTGTGTTGCCTCTAAATCTTTTATTAATTTCTTTATCTCATCAGTGCTATTTGCTCTTAACTGTTTATAATTTTCTGATAAAGTATTGTATTGCTCAGTTAGATTTGAAAGTTTTGATTTTAAATCAGAAACCTCAGCTCTTAAATTATTGATTGTATCTTTTTGTGCAGCAACAACTTTTTCTAAACTGTCAATTCGGATGTTTGCAATATTTAATCCGTTTTGCAATGAATCTCTTTGATGTTGCATTGCTAAGAATTTCTTCTTAGGCACAACACATGAACTCACTGCTATAACTGAGATGATTAGCAATATTGCATAATTTAATTTTCTCATGATACACTAATGTTTTAAATCGTTTATGTTTTATTATTTCAAAGTTAATCCCTTATGCATTTATTATACTGACGTTTTATCCACAATTCAGAAAAAACATGTGTTAAATAAATTTTAATACCTGATTATCAATAAATTAAATTTTAATGATTAGGTCAATTTTTTCTTAAATTTGCGACATCAAAAATAATCTCATGGAATTCAGAATAGAAAAAGACAGTTTAGGAGAAGTACAAGTACCAGCAGAAAAATACTGGGCAGCACAAACTCAACGCTCATTACAAAATTTTAAAATTGGAGGTCCGGGTGACAAAATGCCTATCGAAATAATTCGCGCTTTTGCAATTTTGAAAAAAGCAGCGGCATTAACTAACCAAGATTTAGGAGTATTATCAGCAGAGAAGGCGAAATTGATCGGACAAGTATGTGATGAGATATTAGAAGGTAAATTAGATTCAGAGTTCCCTTTAGTGATATGGCAAACAGGTTCAGGAACACAAAGTAATATGAACGTGAATGAGGTAATTGCAAACCGCGGACATGTAATTACTGGTGGCAAATTAACTGACGATCAAAAAGCATTACACCCAAATGATGATGTAAACAAATCACAATCATCGAACGATACATACCCAACAGCAATGCATATTGCAGCGTACAAGCAAGTAGTAGAAATTACTATACCAGGCATGTTGCAATTAAGAGATACGCTTGATAAAAAAGCAAAAGAATACATGAATGTAGTGAAGATCGGTAGAACACATTTCATGGATGCAACACCATTGACATTAGGACAAGAATTTTCGGGATATGTGCAACAAATTACCAATTCAGTACGAGCATTGAACAATGCTTTAGAGATGGTAAAAGAATTAGCATTAGGAGGTACTGCGGTAGGTACTGGATTGAATGCACCGAAGGGATATGCAGAATTAGTAGCTAAGAAAATAGCAGAAATTAGTTCATACCCATTCGTTACTGCTCCAAATAAATTCGAAGCATTAGCAGCACATGATGCAATGGTAGAATTATCTGGTGCATTAAAACGTTCAGCAGTTGCATTGATGAAAATTGCAAATGATGTACGTATGTTAAGCTCAGGTCCGCGTTGTGGTATCGGTGAGATTATTATACCAGATAACGAGCCAGGTTCTTCTATTATGCCAGGTAAAGTAAATCCGACTCAACCAGAAGCATTAACAATGGTATGTGCTCAAGTTATTGGAAACGACACTGCAGTTTCTGTAGGTGGTGCAACTGGTCATTTTGAATTAAACGTATTCAAGCCAATGATTGCAGCTAACGTTTTACACTCTGCGAGATTGATTGGAGATGCATGTGTTTCATTCGATGTAAATTGTGCTCAAGGTATCTTACCAAATTACACAGACATCAAGAAAAACTTAGACAATTCATTGATGTTAGTTACAGCATTGAATACACATATTGGTTATGACAATGCAGCGAAGATTGCGAAGAAAGCTCATAAAGAGAATAAAACTTTAAAAGAAACAGCTATTGAATTAGGCCTATTAACATCAGAGCAATTTGATGAATGGGTTAAGCCAGAATCAATGGTAGGCAATTTGTAATTTTGAATAAATACGGACTCATAGGTTACCCACTAGGGCATTCGTTTTCAAAAGAATTTTTTGAAAAAAAGTTCTTAAAGGAAGGAATTATAAATTCTCATTACGAATTATATCCTATTGAAGATGTAAATGATTTAAAAAAATTGCTGTTAGAGAATCCGAATTTAAAAGGATTAAACGTAACAGTACCACATAAAATAAATGTAATATCGTTACTCGACGAATTACATGATACTGCTAAAGAAGTTGGAGCAGTAAATACCATTAAAATCATTAATGGTAAAACCATTGGGTATAATACAGATACTTGGGGTTTCGCTAAATCATTATTCCCTGAGATTACTGCTTTTAAATCAAAAGCTTTAATCTTAGGAAATGGTGGTGCTTCAAAAGCTATTCAATTTGTACTAAACAAACTCAGCATACCTTTTAAAATTGTAGGAAGAGATATACAGAAAGCAGATTATGTTTATGAAGATTTGAATAATTCAATAATCGAAGATGTTGGTATAATTATTCAAACGACAAGTGTAGGCATGTATCCTGATGTTGATCAATTCTTAAACATACCATACGAAGCAATTAATAAAAATCATTTTTGTATGGATCTAATCTATAATCCAGAAGAAACCATTTTCTTAAAAAAGTCAAAAGTAGCAGGTGCTACTATAAAAAACGGATTGCAAATGTTGCACGAACAAGCCGAAGAAAGCTGGAAAATCTGGCAATAAAAAAAGCGCATGCAAAATATACATACGCTCTTATCATCTTTTATGTTTATTACTAGAAATCGAATTTAATACCTTGTGCTAATGGCATTTCTGTACTAAAGTTGATAGTATTGGTTTGTCTGCGCATATATATTTTCCAAGCATCAGAACCTGATTCTCTACCACCACCTGTTTCTTTCTCACCACCAAAAGCTCCACCAATTTCAGCGCCTGAAGTACCAATGTTTACATTGGCAATACCACAATCAGAACCTTCATGCGATAAGAATTTTTCAGTCTCTAAAATATTTTTTGAGAAGATTGCTGATGATAAGCCTTGTGGCACATCATTATGCATTGCAATAGCATCATCGATATCAGAATACTTCATTAAATATAATATTGGAGCAAATGTTTCTTCTTGAACAATCTTGTATTCATTCTTAACTTCTGCAATACAAGGGCGAACATAACATCCCGATTCATATCCAGCTCCAGTTAAAACTTCACCACCATAAATTACATTTCCACCTTCTTTCTTCACCTCTTCTATTGCATTAGTAAATGCTTTAACTGCATCAACATCGATAAGCGGACCAACCAAATTTTTAGTATCTAACGGGTTACCGATTGTAATTTGTGCATAAGCTTTTACTAATTTTTCTTTGAACGAATCGTAAATAGAATCTTTTATAATTAATCTTCTAGTCGATGTACATCTTTGTCCGGCTGTACCCACTGCCCCAAACACCACCGCTCTCAATGCCATATCTAAATCAGCATGCTCAGAAATAATGATTGCATTGTTTCCACCTAATTCTAATAAACTTCTACCTAATCTCTCCCCTACAATTCTTCCAACTCTCTTACCCACTCTTGTAGAACCTGTAGCTGAAATTAAAGGAACTCGTTTGTCTTCTAAGAAATTATCTCCTACATATTTAGATCCAGCTGCAATAAGGTTTAATACACCCTCTTCAACATTGTTTTCTTTTAAAACTTTTGCAACAATATTTTGAGTAGCAATTGCACATAACATTACTTTTGAACTTGGTTTCCAAACAACCACATCACCGCAAACCATTGCTAGCATTGCATTCCACGACCATACTGCTACCGGGAAATTGAATGCAGAAATTACTCCAACAATACCAAGCGGATGATACTGATCATACATTCTGTGCTTAGGTCTTTCACTGTGCATTGTGAATCCATTTAACTGACGCGATAAGCCAACAGCAAAATCACATATGTCAATCATCTCTTGTACCTCACCTAATCCCTCTTGATATGATTTACCCATTTCATACGAAACTAGGTAACCTAAATCTTCTTTTGATTCTCTTAATGCATTACCAATTTGACGAACAATTTCACCACGCTTTGGTGCTGGCATCATTCTCCAAGTTTTAAATGCTTCTTGTGATTTTTTAATGATTGTTTCATAATCATCAGCAGTACCTTGTTGTACTTTTGCAATCAATTTACCATCAACAGGTGAATATGACTCAATAAAATCACCAGTGGTGTTGAACCACTCACATCCAGTAGAAGCACCTTTATTTACTTCTTTTATGCCTAATCTGTTTAAAACTTCTTGTACGTTCATGCTAAAATTAATTTGCACAAAAATAGGAATTTAAGAATAGCTTTATGAATAATTTTCAATAAGTAAAATTCTCTGAAAAGCTAATGTTTTCAGAGAATTTTATCTTATATTTTTACATTATTTGGATGTTACGAATTAAATTCAATGGTTGTAATACATTTAAGTCAATCATGAATCGAATACGCTCAGTATAATTAATGGAGTTATTAATTTTCGTACTTGTACCTATTGGAAAATAAACCTCTAAAATATCTTTAATCATAGGTAAGTATATGCCATAATCGTAATGAAAATCTGCTGAAGATAAATTCTGATCTACACTTGCATATGCAGCATCTGCAAAGAATCCAATAGGTAAAACAATTTTGGTTGGCACTTTAATATTTACACCAAACATCGACTTATACGTTTGACTAAACATGTTTGATTTAAAAGAAGCATCTCCATTGTAGAATTGTTGCTGGTTACCCATACGATTAAAAAATGCTCTATCATATGTATAATCTAAACTCCCTGATAAATTGAAGAAGTTATTTTCATTCGTTATACCATTATCTGTTAATATAGTACCAGCAAATAATCGATAGTTAAAACTCCATTTACTTTTAGGATTATTAAAAAGAGTTTGCTCAAATTGTGCAAAGAATTTATGATAAGAATAATTATATGATTGAATGATAGGATTAAGATTTTGAGTTGAGTTGAATGCTAACTCGTAAAGTATAGAATAGTTATATGGTTGAATTCTTCTATTGTTATTATTTGAAAATCTTAATTGATGATAATGATTAAATTCATCGATATATGATTTAGAATAATCAATCACTTGACTTAAATTAGCTTCTTCATTTAATTCATCTTGAGTAAATACATATCTATAACTTAACTTTCTAGTCAACCTTTTATTATTTGATGAATTCTTTAAATAAAGCTCAGTGCCTATTGATGTTTTAAAGAATCTAGCATAATTAGAAATACCTGCATTTTCTTCATTCAATGTACTAAAAGAATATAAACTAAATGTGGTATTAATTTTTTCAAAAGTTGAGGGATAATAATAATGTTCAGCCTTTAAATTACCATTAAACTTATCAGATTTAGTGCCATACATTCCTAATGCTACCCATTCAAAATTCTTAAACGGAAAAACATTATTGTAAAGTGCTATACCTGGCATAAAACCATCAGCTTTATTATATCCTACAGCTGGACTAAAAAATAAATTCGTTTTATTTGGTTTAGTAATACCACCTATAAATCTAAGATCTATAGGTTCATTTTTTTTAAATAATCCGTTTGTTCGAATCGTATTATTATTTCTATTTTGTTCAGGAATAATATAAAGAGGATCAATTACAATTTTTCGAGTATCATTCTGATCGAAATAAACATAAACATTACCTGTAAAAGCAGGAGTTTTAAGTGTCTCAATAGTGCTATCATTTTTATCTAAACTTCTAATAAAAATGGGTGCAGGAATATTAGAAGAATTCTGAACTTTAACTCTTATCTGATTGTTTTCTTTTTTGATTTTTCGAATTTTAAAATCAGGGTCATTTTTGGCACTTAAATAATCTTTGAAAAACCAGTCCAGGTCTTGATTTAACTCTCGCTCAAAAACATTCTCAATATCTTGTGGTTGGGGGTGCTTGAATTTCCATTCAGCATAATAGATCTGCATAATAGAATCAAATTTCTGAACACCAATGTATTGTTCAAGATATTTAAAAACCATCGCAGTTTTCTTATATGCTATAGTACCATAATTAATCGGCGTAAAATCTTCTGAATGTGTATTGATAGCTTGCCCTTCGCCTTTTGAGGCAGAATACTGATACAACAAATAATCATCATAGCCAAAAGGGAAATCATCAAGTCCGAACAATGTCACAGCACCTCTATGTCTCTCCTTTTTAATCATATATCCATCAGAATATTTCATTCGCATATATCTACTTTCATAGAATGAATTTATCCCTTCATCTAACCACGGGTACTCTCGTTCATTACTACCTAATATTCCGTAAAACCAATTATGTCCGACCTCATGCGTAATCACCAAATCTAAACTCTTATTATCACCCACACTACCAATTACAGTAACCATCGGGTACTCCATGCCACCGCCAGCACTCAATGCACCATCGACAGCTGTACAGTAATTATAAGGGTAATCACCTATCCATAAAGAATAATAATAAACAGCATCATTAATATATTGACTTGCATTTTTCCAATACTGTGCATATCTATTAGTAAACATTACATAAGTTGTAACTTTTCTTTTTGATGTAGGCAATTCAACTTCTGATTGTAATACATGATACCTTTTATCGGCGAACCATCCGAAGTCATGTATATTATTTTGTTTATATCTTAAGGTTTTTAGAGTATCAGATGATTTTGGGAAAGAGTTATCATCCGCATAAAAAGTATCACGTTTTGAAGTGATGTCTGACAAGTTTTTTAAAAACAATTTCTCTTCTTCATTTTGCAATTCACCTGTAGAACCAACTACGTAATTTTTAGGCAAGGTTATACTCACATCATAACTCGCAAATTCAGAATAAAATTCACCTTGATCTAAATATGGAATAGGATGCCAACCACTTGCATCATATACTGCAGGTTTTGGGTACCATTGAGTTATTTGATATGATTGATCAACATGCCCTAGTCTTGAAAACGATTCAGGAATCTTTACTTCAAAAGGAGTAGAAATTACGATAGAATCTTTCGGATTTAGAGGAGTGTTTAAAATCAACTTGACAACATCAGGAAATTTCTCATTCAACTTCACATCTACTAATACATCATTCACTTTAAAATTTAATCCTTCTATATAACCTCTTTCTTGATCTTTAGATCTAGCAAATTTCTTTTGATTTTGCATTAATTGTTGTTGTGCAAATGCCGATTTGTCATTCTTATATGCATTCGGCCAAATATGCATCCATATTTCTGTCAGTTGTTGACTAGAATTGTTAATATATACTATCTGCTCATTTGCAATGAGTTTATGGGTTTTATCATCGAGTTTAACCTCAATTTTATACTTCAATTCTTGTTGAAAATAGGATTGAGCAAAAACTGGACTTATAATTGATATACTAAAGAACAGTATAACAAATAAAGACAGGTGTTTTGAAAATGGTGTTATGGACATATATTTCTAAATATCAATAGTTTAACTTAGTTATTGAACCTTGTGGAAAAACAATAATATAGAAAAACTAAGATTTTAACGAAATTAAGTATCATAAAATACCAAAGCAAATAGAGCGTTATACTTTTAGATTCGAGGAAAATGGACGAGGAATTTGAATATAATGATTCAGAAGAACTAAGGTTCTCTGTTGAGCGATACGAAGAGATGATCAGAAACAAAGATCAATACTTTTTCGATGCTCAAGCCTTTGAGGGAATAATAGATTATTTTATTGAAAAGAATGACCCAATAAAGGCATTACAAGTAGTTGAGTATGCAATGTCTCAACATCCTTACGCAACTGTATTTTTAATTAAGCAAGCTCAATTATTAGTAGTAACAAATCGTGCACAAGAGGCATTGGAATTATTAGAGAAAGCTGAGACATTAGAAAGTAGTAACGCAGATATTTATCTAATCAGAGGAAGTATTTTTGAAAAATTTGAATTGTTTGATCAAGCTATTGAGCAATACAATTTAGCGATTGAATATGCTGAGGAGCTAGATGAAATTCATTTACATATAGCTTATGCCTTTGAAAATTTAGGAAGATATGACAAGGCTATAGATCATTTAAAACTTGCATTAGAACATAATACTTCAAACTACGATGCATTATATGAACTTGCGTTCTGTTTTGATATTTTAGATAGACCTGATGAAAGCATAGCATTTTATCAACAGTTCATAGATAATGAACCTTATTCATTTGCTGCTTGGTATAATTTAGGTAATGCATATACAAAAGCAGAAATGTTTGAAAAAGCATTAGAAGCTTATGATTACGCTATAATCATCAATGAACATTTTGCATCAGCCTATTTTAACAAAGGTAATGCATTAGCAAATCTCGAACGTTACGAAGAAGCTATAAATGTTTATAAGCAATCCATGGAATATGAACAAGCTACTGCTGAAACATTTTGCAGCATTGGTGAATGTTATGAGAAGTTAGAGTTGATGGATGAGTCTAGAGCATATTATAAAAAAGCAGTAAAACTAAATCCTTCTCTTTCTGATGCATGGTTTGGCATAGGTGTTACGCTAGATTATGAAGAAAGATGGTATGAATCACTTCACTTTTATAATAAAGCAATAAGCCTCGACCCAAATGTTTCTGACTATTGGTTTGCACTTGCCGATTCACATTATAAGTTAGGCAACTTCAAACAAGCAGAAGATGCTTATGAAAAGGTATTAGAGATTACTGAAAACGATATTGAAGTATGGTTAGATTTCTCTGCGATACTTTATGAACAAGGAAAATTAAAGGAGGCTATTGAGTGTATGCTTGAAGCTATAAAATCTAATCCGGATGCTGCTGAATTGCACTATCGTATGGTAGCGTATTTATTCACAAACGGTCAGTATCAAGAGGCGATGGTTTATTTAGAATCTGGACTTTCAATTTCACCAGAGAAGCATGAAATTTTGTTTGAGTATTTACCTCAACTACAACAAAACATCAATGTCTTACAAATAATTCAAAAATACTTGATTTAAATCATTGTAATTGAATAAGGAAATGTATAATTATGCATTTCCTTATTCAATTTTATTACTATTGCATATGCATTATCATCTTACACAATTACCTGAAAGAATTCAAAAGCCAAGAAAACATGGTATGACCATGGTGATGGACAAAGGTCTTAGTTCTCAAGAGGTAGAAAATATGATTGAAGTTGCGGGTCCGCATATCGATATTGTAAAACTAGGTTGGGCTACTTCATTTGTCACTCCAATCTTGCAAAAAAAATTAGATATCTACAGAGCTGCAGGTATACCTACCTATTTTGGTGGCACCTTATTCGAAGCATTTATTATTCGTAATCAATACGACGATTACAAAAAAATATTAGATAAGTACAATATGGAATATGCTGAAATTTCTGATGGATCTATCATATTAGACCACGAGAAAAAATGCAATTACATTAAAGACTTAAAAAAACAAGTTAGAGTTGTATCAGAAGTAGGGTCAAAAGATGCTACTAATATAATGGCTCCTTATCAATGGATAGAATTGATGCAAGCTGAATTAGATGCAGGTTCTGAATACGTTATTGCAGAAGCACGCGAAAGTGGTAATGTAGGTATCTACAGAGATTCAGGTGAAGTACGCCAAGGATTAGTACAAGAAGTATTAACAAAAATTCCATCCGAAAAAATTCTTTGGGAAGCACCTCAGAAAGTTCAACAAACTTGGTTCATAAAGTTGTTAGGTGCCAACGTAAACTTAGGTAATATTCCAACTAATGAAGTGATTCCTTTGGAGACCTTGAGGTTGGGATTGAGGAGTGATACGTTTCATCATTTTTTAGATAAGTAGATTGGTGACTGGTGACTAGTAACTGGTGACTAGAAACGTAACTAGTTACCAGTCACTAGTTACTAGTTACAATAATTGCAGTTCAAATTAAATCCTATGCGAATCCTTTTTGTATGCCTAGGCAATATATGTCGATCACCCTTAGCAGATGCTGTGATGCGTGATTTGTGTGCAAAGAATAATTTAGATTGGACCATTGATTCTGCGGGTACGAGTAATTATCATATTGGTGAAGCCCCCGATAAACGTGCTCAAAAAATTTCTCAGAAATTCGGAGTAGATTCTTCTTACTTAAAAGCAAGACAATTTTCAGTTATAGATTATGATGATTTCGATATCATTTATGCAATGGATCAGAATAATTATAATGATATAATTCGCCTAGCTCGAAACGATTCTGACAAAGAAAAAGTAAAGTTATTTCTAAACGAATTGGAACCAGGCATGAACAGAGGAGTTCGTGATCCATGGTTTGATGATGCCTTGTTTGAGCCGGTGTTTGGGGAGATAATGGAAACGTGTCAGAGGATTATAAAAAAGTACAGGAGTAACTAGTTACTAGAAGAGCTACTAGCTACTTTTGTACTCTTTTTTTCCTACTTTTGTGCCATGAGCAAACCCAGCATACCCAAAGGAACCCGCGATTTTTCACCAATAGAAGTTGAAAGAAGGAACTATATTTTCAATACCATTCGTAATACTTTTAAAAAATACGGATATCAAGCTATTGAAACTCCAACCATGGAGAATCTGAGTACTCTAACTGGTAAGTATGGTGATGAAGGTGATCAACTAATTTTCAAAGTGCTCAACTCTGGTGACTTCTTAGCGAAAGCTTCTGAAGAAAAATTGAATGCTAAAAATTCAAAAGCTATTACTTCTGAAATTTCAGAGAAAGCTTTACGATACGATTTGACTGTACCTTTTGCTCGTTATGTTGTAATGCATCAAAATGAAATTGCATTACCATTTAAACGTTATCAAATTCAACCTGTATGGAGAGCTGATCGTCCGCAAAAAGGTAGATACAGAGAATTCTATCAATGTGATGCCGATGTAGTAGGTTCTGAGTCATTATTGAACGAAGCTGAATTCATTTGTATCTATGATGAAGCTTTATCAAACTTAGGATTCAAAGATTTCAGTGTACTCATTAATAACAGAAAAATTTTAGCCGGCATTTCAGAATACGTTGGTAAGCCTGAATTACTAATCGATATGACAGTGGCGATTGATAAGTTAGATAAAATCGGATTAGAAGGCGTGAAAAATGAATTACTAACAAAAGGATTTACGGAGAGTGATTTAATAAAATTAGAACCAGTAATTCTTTTGAATGGAACATCCGAAGAAAAAATAAATTCGCTTAAAAATATTTTAACGAATTCTGAAATTGGCAAGAAAGGTATTGAAGAATTAGAAAAAGTATTTAGCATTTTGAAGAATTTCAAATTGAGAAATGCGAAAGTTGAATTAGATATTACATTGGCACGCGGACTTAATTACTATACTGGTGCAATCTTCGAAGTGAAGACACATGAAGTTGCAATGGGTAGCATTGGTGGTGGTGGAAGATATGATGATTTGACTGGGATGTTCGGACTAAAAAATCTTACAGGTGTTGGAATTTCATTTGGCGCTGATCGTATTTATGATGTGATGGAAGAATTAAATTTATTTCCTGAAAATACTTTAAGTACTACTAAAGTTTTAATTACTCATTTTGATGAGAAAGCATTTGAATATGCATTACCTATTATATCTAAATTAAGAGAAGAGAATATATCATCAGAACTTTATCCGAATATTTCTAAAATGCAAAAGCAAATGAAGTATGCAAATGATAAAGGTATACCATATGTAATTGTGATTGGTGACACAGAAATGCAAACAGGCAAATTAGCTTTCAAAAATATGTTGACTGGAAGTCAAACTGAATTAACGATTGAAGAAATAATAAACGAACTAAAATAATGTCGACCCATCATATTAGCTCTGATCATTTAAGCATCGAGCGTATACAAGAAATTGTCAA
>JACCDI010199635.1_pt1 | contig 28661 bp, 26 predicted proteins | sample 7442791 | NCBI WGS metagenome assembly JACCDI01 (sample SAMN15323434, study PRJNA562643) | freshwater metagenome | isolation source: river surface water | place: USA:Blue River Watershed | collected 2017-08-15
GCCTGCCCTACACGACCACCGATCTGCGCGAGATTCAGGACTGGATCATCAAGCCGCAGTTACGCAACGTGCCTGGCGTCACAGAAATCAACTCGATTGGCGGCTACGCCAAGGAATACCAGATTGCGCCGATACCCGAACGACTTGCCTCGCTGGGCGTCACCTTGCAGGACATCGTGACGGCATTGGATCGCAACAATGGGAACGTGGGTGCGGGTTATATCGAAAAGCGTGGAGAGCAATATCTGATTCGAGCCCCAGGACAGGTCAAGACGCTGGATGACATCGGCAATGTGATTCTCAGCAGCGCCGATGGTGTGCCAATCCGGGTACGGGATGTGGCCGAAATCGGCTTGGGACGTGAACTGCGCACGGGTGCCGCGACAGACAATGGGCGCGAAGTGGTACTGGGTACGGTCTTCATGCTCATTGGGCAAAACAGCCGAACGGTCGCTCAAGCCGTCGACAAAAAGATGGTGGAAATTAACCGCAACCTGCCTGAAGGCGTACATGCAGTCACGGTTTACGACCGCACAGTGCTGGTGGACAAAGCCATCAGCACGGTGAAGAAGAACTTGTTGGAAGGTGCGATCCTCGTGATCGTGATCCTGTTTCTATTCCTGGGCAATATTCGCGCGGCCATCATCACGGCGACCGTAATTCCCTTATCGATGCTGTTCACTTTCACGGGAATGGTGACCTACAAGGTAAGTGCCAATTTGATGAGCCTCGGGGCACTGGACTTCGGCATCATCATCGACGGTGCGGTTGTGATCGTCGAGAACTGCGTCCGTCGTCTCGCCCATGCGCAAGCGCAGTACGGCGGACCGTTGACGCGCTCGGAGCGATTCCACGAAGTATTCCTAGCCGCCAAGGAATCACGACGACCGCTCTTGTTCGGTCAGCTCATCATCATGGTGGTGTACTTGCCCATCTTCGCCCTTACCGGTGTTGAAGGAAAGATGTTTCACCCGATGGCATTCACTGTGGTCGCTGCGCTGCTAGGCGCAATGATTTTGTCGGTGACTTTCATCCCGGCTGCCGTCGCACTATTCATTGGCAACCGCGTTAACGAGAAAGAAAACTGGCTGATGGTGCAAGCCAAGCGCTGGTACGCCCCTTTGCTGGACCGCGTTATGGCGGCCAAAGCCGTGGTCTTGACCGCCGCCGTCGTGGCCGTGGTTCTGTGTGGTCTGATCGCGACCCGCATGGGCAGTGAGTTTGTACCCAACTTAAACGAAGGCGATTTCGCTATCCAGGCCCTGCGTATCCCTGGTACCAGCTTGTCACAGTCGGTGGTAATGCAACAGCAGCTCGAAGCGACGCTCAAAGCCAAGTTCCCTGAGATTGAACGTGTCTTTGCACGAACGGGAACGGCTGAGATCGCCTCTGACCCGATGCCACCGAATATCTCCGATGGTTACATCATGCTTAAACCGCAGTCGCAGTGGCCGGAACCACGCAAGTCACGCGACGAGTTGATTGCGGCAGTACAGGAAGTCGTTGGTAATATTCCGGGCAACAACTACGAATTCTCTCAGCCGATCCAAATGCGGTTTAATGAACTCATTTCAGGTGTCCGCAGTGATGTTGCTGTGAAGATATTCGGCGACGACATGGCCGTCTTGAATAAGACCGCTGAAGAAATCTCGTCAATGCTGCAGAAGATCCAGGGCGCGTCTGAGGTCAAAGTTGAACAGACCACTGGATTGCCGATGCTGACGGTGAATATTGATCGTCAGAAGGCCGCCCGCTATGGCCTGAACGTGGGCGACATCCAAGACACCGTGGCTACGGCCATCGGAGGGCGTGAGGCCGGGACGCTGTTTGAAGGCGACCGTCGATTCGACATTGTGGTTAGGCTGCCAGAATCCCTACGCAATGACTTGGAAGGCATGAAGCGTTTGCCGATTCCCTTGCCACGCGAAACGAGCGGCGCTGAAAGGCGAAGCAACTTCATCCCGTTGGCGAACGTGGCGAGCGTCGATTTGGCACTCGGCCCGAATCAAGTAAGCCGCGAAAACGGCAAGCGCCGCATCGTGGTGAGTGCCAACGTCCGTGGTCGAGACGTTGGTTCGTTTGTTGCGGATGCAGAGGCTGCACTGGTACAAATCAAGATCCCTCCGGGATATTGGACGAGTTGGGGTGGTACCTTTGAAAACCTGCAATCTGCGACACAACGCTTGCAAATCGTTGTTCCCGTTTCTCTACTTCTCGTGTTCGGATTGCTGTTTGCGATGTTCGGCAACGCTAAGGATGGATTGCTAGTTTTTACCGGCATTCCATTTGCGTTGACGGGTGGCATTCTGGCGCTGTGGCTGCGCGACATTCCCATGTCGATTTCGGCGGCCGTAGGTTTCATCGCGTTGTCAGGCGTCGCCGTACTAAATGGCCTTGTGATGATTTCCTATATCCGCACCCTGCGAGAGGATGGCATGTCGTTGGATGCCGCCATCCATGATGGCTCGTTGACCCGTTTGCGTCCGGTACTGATGACAGCCTTGGTTGCATCTTTGGGCTTCATCCCGATGGCGATTGCCACCGGAACCGGTGCCGAAGTTCAGCGCCCCTTAGCCACTGTGGTGATTGGAGGCATTTTGTCTTCCACACTACTGACGCTACTCGTGCTTCCCATTCTTTATCGTCTGGCCCATCGGCCGGACGAGCGACTGGGGTACGTTTCTGCAAAACCGGCGCACACGTAACCTGCGGGAACGTCGCATAAAAACTGATCTCAACTAGCCAAGCACTGAATTTTATACCTGTACTTTGATAGACACTATTATAAAACTGATTGCTACTGCTTTTATTTTTAGAGCCTATCTCGTTAGGCTCTTATTGTTTAGTCGGTACAGCAAGAAATCCCAGTCTTTCTTAAACTTCTAAAGTTCCGTACCGCTGCAAAAAAGTCAGGAGGTTCTGAGACGAAACCGGGTTTGAGACGGTTTTCGGGGGTGGGTGGCCATGGGGTCGGTCAGGAGCCCATAGCAAAAAGCCCCGCATGGTGCGGGGCTCTGAGCTCCTAAAAACTCGTGTGAGCGAGTTGGAAGGATTTGTCTTGGCGGGCCAAAAAAGATTCGAACAGCTAGTACAACTTGCTCGATAAATCCCGGATGGCACAGAAATAGTCACACGCATATAGTAAAGGCCCAAGGCCAAAACCACCTGCTTGATGGCCCATTGATCGGGCAATAACTGGATCGCTTGATTGAAGGAGAACCAGTCCTTGGCGAAATTCAAAACCAGCACGAGTTGATTAGACTGATCCATTGCTGCTCGGTTACGAATCAGCAGCGAAATCCGGCGTAAAAACAGATAAGTACTAGATGAAAACCTATCGCGCTCTAGTCCTCGTTCATACCCGGGGTCGAACCAACTACGTCAAAACCGAAGTTCGCGCCGAATCACAGCAGGACGCTCGCTGGCTCTTGTGGGCTCAGTACGGATTTCACAGCATTTATTCGGGTCCTGACTTGGTCAATACTCGGCGGGCAACATGATTACCCAGTGCTCCGTGTCCCAACAGGCGTAGAGCCTGATTTCGTCCAGCGGAAAATCCGTGTACGCAATGGCTTGTCTGGCATGCTCATGACCATTACCGTCTTCGTAGATTACGGTGGCTGTGGTGCCCTGCAGTTCTAGCCGGATCAACACAAACCAGTCCTGCGTTCCGATCTCATCCAAATGACTGGCCACAGCGTCCATCAACCAATAGCACTCAGCTTGATCAGCGAGATAACGCGCACCATCAGTCAATACGTGTCTGCGCGTGATGCGCGTGTAGGTCTGTGTCCCCGTGAACTGCGCCAGCTCTGCCAGTAAAGCACTGCTGCGACTATGCTCCATACCAACTCCCAAGTTACCGTTCTGGAAATTAGTATTTGTTCAGACTGAATAATGGACAACCGATAACCCGGCAACCCGTCGGGTCGATGGGTTATTCATCGTGCTCGCTTGGGTTGTTGGACTCGCAATCAAGAGCTGCTCACAAAAAGCAGCCCATCACGTAGCGCTGCGCAAAAATCTGGGCTTAGCCCAAAAAGTCCACGCGCTAAAAAGCCCTACAGCACGTTTTTACCCGCCCATGCTGGTGCTGGGTGCTGGACCCATGAAAAAACGCTTGTAGGGCTGGATTTGCGCTAGTTGAGAGTTATCCACAGCCATTGCGAAATCAGCAACTGAAAATCTATGAAAATGCGACTTTTCATAGTTTTCTGGGTTAACTCATTGATTCTTTGTGAGCTAATTCAAGCCCAAAAATTATCCCTCAGTCAGTAGTAAATAATTCTAAAATTGGTTGTTGATTTAGTAATTTCTATCACTTTCCGGTTGCCCAGCTAAATATCTGAAAGCAAAATAAAGACTGTTTGAAGCAGATAACTGGAGAATTTATGGCACAAGCACGTACACTAGATGAGCAGGAATTGGCTCGAGTTTTAGCTCACATCAGTACACTTAAATACGCAGCACGTAATAGCGCCATGCTGCTGTTAACTCACTGGGCTGGACTTCGCGTAGGTGAAGTTGCTTGCTTGCGATGGAGTGATGTCACAACAACTGATGGGCTATTAAAAGATGAAATCCGTTTGCTGCCCGACATGACAAAAGGTCGACATGCTCGCACCGTTTTCGTCAACGCAAAACTAAAAGCTGTACTTCAAGACTACGCCAATCAAGCTAGATGCATCGATCGCAGTTATCCATTCTTTGCAAGTCAGAAAAGCATCAAATCCGGATTCAGTGCTAACAGCCTGGCGCAGACCTTCGCCCTGCTCTATCGCTCAGCAGGCATTGAGGGCGCCAGTAGTCACAGTGGCAGGAGGTCGTTCTTGACGAGATTGGCCAATCAAGGCACAGCCATCCATTTACTAAAAGCGCTGGCGGGTCATCGCAGCATTAGCACTACCGCTGCGTATCTCTATTCCAATCCCACGCAATTGAGGGCAGTGGTTGAGTTGGTTTGAGTGAAAGCTGTTTTCGTTGAGATACGGTTCGCGAGTGCTGGATTTCATCAGGGGAAAAATGCCGTAGAAATCACCAAAACGGATGACTCGATCGTCGTGATCGAGACAGTGGGGTCAGCTGTAGAAGCCAGATACCTAGATGCTCAAATTGAACTGGCTAGTAGCAACTTGAAAGCAGAATTTTAAATGTAGCCTTTACATGAGGGTCGAGCTTGTGGCCATTTTCGGCTTCACCTTCAACCTTGGTCGGATATATAACTTCGATTGGTAACCGCCAGGCTCCCACAGAACGCACTAAAGTCTTCACCAACTCCCATATCTTTAGAGCCTCCTTGCCAATCGAAATGGAGACAGCAAATTCCGGCTTCTGCCTGGTATCAAGTCACCCACGAAAGATATCGACCTTAGTTTCAAGGCACTTGCGCAAGCTAAGATCGGTCGCACCGACATCGAACCACCCTCCAGGCTTCTGATTGAAGTCCAGTCCTCGACCGATCTTGACGACCCAGCCGTTATCCAGACGTATTTCACGGTCGTGGATGTTTGGGTTGAGCTTCACCTCCAGCTCGACATCCAACTTCAGCAAGCTCTGCTTCAGCTCATCGAGCTTTTCAGCGATGTCGGCCAACTGGGTCTTGTCGTCGTAGCCGGTGATCAGGATGATCTTTTTCACCGTGCCAGCCTTCAGCAACGTTTCGCAGAAACGCACGAAGTTCTGAATCTGGTGTTGCAGCCGGATGTACGGATCTTTGATCACGACAGACTTCGCGCTCTGTAGATAGCGGCAAAGAATCGACTCATAGCTGTGTCCCATATCGCCATAAAGGATGGTGAAGTGCTGTTCCTTTAGCTCGATCGCTAACGGCCAAACCGAAGTCGAAGCCAGGGTTGGTAATACTGGCGTCGAGACTGCTGGAGTCTCCTGCGTAGCAGGTGCTGCGTGTGCGACGGGTTGCACTTCGACTGCCTCAATCGACTGCCCATCCGGTTGATTCAACCGACGGCGCTCTGGCTCTTGCGTTACAGGCGCGTCCTTCGGCTCAGGGCAGAAGACCACCACCTTCTCGCCACTAGCCTTGAAGTAGGACAGATTTATGAGCGCAAACTCGTCATCCGGTTTGCGCTTGTTCATCTGCTCCTTGACGCGGCGGCGGCACTCGGTGGCATAAGCCACGTATTCCTCGAACTCTTCATCGGTCGGCGGACCGTTGGGGTGTAGCATCTTCAAGAACGCGCAGACGGTTTTCTTAATGCCTTTTTCGTCGCGCCCCTCGATCGATTTGCCGAGCGAAATGCGCTTGCTCACTTCCTCATTCCGATTCGTGTGCTTGAACTGATAGTGGAAAGCCTCGGCCAAGTAATCGGTAATGAAACCGTAGTTGCTGGTCAGGAACTCGCTGCTGTTCTTCGGCATCTCCCAGCCCGGTATGTACGCGGCAAAGCGGTCCATTACGGCCAGGTCGAGTTCCGGCGGTAGAGGCTGAAACAGATCGTGCTCGTTGGAGTTGACCACCTGCTGCACAGAAACATCGATGTTGCCGACAAAACTCAGGCTGGCATCGGCAATAACTTCGGCCCCGCACGAAAAGCGCCCGTTAGCCATGAAGTCCTTCATGATCTGGATGGCGTCCGGATCACGCACCTTGATCCCACCGACCTCGTCAAAGGCAACCGTGTCCCAGAAACCGACCGAGCCCACCTTGCGGCGCACGTTATTGTAGAAAAGCGTTGCCATAGTCGCCTGACCACCCTGATTGGGTTGGAATCCAGAGCGTCAGGCTTGTGCGCATTGTTAAACACACTGAACAATTATTGGTACCGCAAATGCTACATCCCTCATTTTTTGCAAAGCCCAAACACAGCGCAATACAAGTGGTGCCGCAGTAAAGCGCCCGGAGCGCGGCAGTTCAAGCTGAAGATCGGCTCTCCCGCTGCCGGATACCATTTCTCCCGACCTGTTTCATACACTTGCGGGTCAAGTCCAAGGTCCTCACAACTGCTATTGGTGTCATTGTCTGAATTTTTTGCCACCAGGCGCAGCTGACTTGGCGTCAGATTGTGCTCTCCGCATTCTGTCCAATAATTACTCAAAGCATCCCCGCCGCCATCGGTGTACACGCGGACTTGATTACTTGGGCAATCACTGGTGTGAAATACGATCTTGTCGCCTTTGTTCGGCGACGAGTGAACCAGCCCGGCCGAGAGCGCAAGCGCCATACCCGTAAAAATGATGAATGTTGCGTTTGTTATTTTATTCAGCAAAATTTTGCTCCCTGTTCTCGCGTGCGGCTCGCGATGCTTGCGGTGTGGTGCCGGTCCAGCCATGAAACGCACGTACAAAGGAATTGGGGTCTTCAAACCCGAGCAGAAAAGCGATTTCAGCGCCATTCATCGATGAAAATTCAAGGTAGTGCTGTGCGAGTGACATGCGCACGTTATCCAAAATCTGCTGATAACCACTGCCCTCGCCCTGCAGACGTCGCTGCAGTGTGCGCGAACTGACGCCGAGTTTGCGGCAGATCGCTTCCATCGCGACGCTACCCGCGGGTAATCCTTCGAGCAAAGCGCTGCGCACGCGCTCCGTCATTGATGCTTTAATGTGCAGCTCATGAAGTCGCTTGCTTAATGCCGGCTCGAAGAATGACCACATGCCATGGTCAGCGGTCAAAAACGGGCGTTGCGCATCGGCTGCGCTGAAAACCAGCGTGGACATGTGACCTGCGTTCATGGTGCAGCCGAAATAGCTTTCGTACTGTGCGGCCGCACCCAGTGGCACGGAGCTCACCAGATTGAGAGGCTGTACCGGACTACGTGTTGCCAATCGTGCCAGTTGAACAAAAAATACCAATTCAATGGCGACGGCAACCCGTGGCGGTGGTACGGCTTCATCCAGCCATTCCAGTGTGAGCGAGGTTGCCAGCGGTGTGATGTCGACTTTCAGGTTGATGGGTGCGACCAGTCGCTTGTATTTGGCGATACGCAGCAGCGCCGCATTCAAGTCCACGCTGCACAGCGCAGCAAACAAGGCAGCATCAAACCAATCTGCCGACATCGCCTGAGCGAAACGCAAAGGCAGCGGCATGCATTCTGTCGCGTCGGCCTCTGTGGCTTCCTCTTCCAGCGCAGTCAGCAGCCTGAAATACTGCAGCGAATCCAGGCTTGCGCTCTCACGCGAGAACAAATCGCCCGGCAGACGCGCACGCTGCAATACCGCGGCGGGATGAAAACCCAAATCCTTCAACAGAAGACGCCAGGCACGCGACACGGTATAGCCCGCCGGGATAGGTTTTAAGTGCAAATCAGGGCGGGTGGCGCGATGTCCCATGGGTGTGGTGAGTGCGGAGATTCATTTTATTTGAGCCGAAGTATAGCCAGTGGATCGCGCCAATACACTAGCAGAACGCGCCAAAAAAAGACCTGCGATGAGGCGCGATTCGCTATTCATTTGGCGCTTTCCGCTAGTGCCACGGCCGCATTTGCAAGGCACAGTTCGGTATCTTTAGAAAGGTACCTTCCCATGAAGCTCAATGTAAACCACAAAACGTATGACCTGAACGTCGAACCCGACATGCCCCTGCTGTGGGTATTACGTGACGAACTGGACCTGCCCGGCACCAAATACGCGTGCGGCATGGGACTTTGCGGTGCCTGCACGGTGCTGATTGACGGTAAAGCGGTGCGCTCCTGCATCGCCCCTGTCGGCAGCGTGAGCAGCCCTGTGACAACCATTGAAGGCTTGGGTACCCCCACGACACTGAGCGTCGTGCAGCAAGCCTGGATTGAACAACAGGTAGCGCAATGCGGCTATTGTCAGTCCGGACAAATCATGAGCGCCGTGGCACTTCTCTCTCAGAACAAAGCACCCAGCGACGCTGACATCAATGAAGCGATGTCGGGCAATCTCTGCCGGTGCGGTGCCTACCCTCGCATTCGGGCAGCGATTCATGATGCGGCGAAGCGTCTGCAGGGAGGCGCCCAATGAGCAAGCTCAAAACCATTGCAAGACGCAGTTTCCTGATCAGCTCAGCAGCGGTGATGGGTGGTGTGGTTTTTGGGATTTACAAATACAAAAAATCCTATCCCAACCCCTTGCAACAGGACTTACCCCAGGGCGCCAGTGCGATTACACCGTATGTCCGTATTGATGCCAACGGTGTGACCATCATCGCGCCTCGTGCCGAAATGGGTCAGGGAATCCACACCACACTGGCGGCGCTGGTCGCCGAGGAGCTGGATGTCGCCTGGGACAGCATTCGTGTCGAACACGGCGCACCCGGTGAGGCCTACTACAACCGCGCGTTGCTGGAAGAAGGCGTGCCATTTGCCTCGCTCGACCGCAGTGCCATGGCAGAAGGCATGCGCGGCACCATGGGCGTGCTGGCCAAGTTCATGGGCATTCAGGGTACGGGCGGCTCGTCCAGCGTACGGGATGCCTTCGACAAAATGCGTGTTGCCGGTGCGGCAGCGCGCTTCGCTTTGATTTCTGCCGCGTCCAATCAACTGGGCGTTCCCGCATCAAGCCTGAAAACTGACCGTGGTGCCGTGGTGGCCCCCGACGGCAAGCGGCTACCCTACACCACCCTGGCCGCTGCTGCTGCCAACATCGCGTTACCCGATGCGCCTGCTCTGAAGCCGCGTGCGCAATGGCGCTATCTGGGTAAATCCATGCCACGAGTGGATATGGTGAGCAAATGTAACGGTACTGCTGTGTTTGGTATCGATGTACGCCATCCCGAGATGGTGTTTGCGACGGTGCGCATGAACCCCGCCATCGGTGCACCACTGAAGCGATTTGATGCCACGCAGGCCAAGGCGATGCGGGGCGTACTGCAAGTGGTCGAGTTACCCGGCGGTGTTGCGGTGATCGCTGATAACACCTGGCGTGCGTTTCAGGCGATACAGGCGATTCAATGCGATTGGGCAGCGCCTGTGTATTTCACCAAGACGATTGAATTCATGAATGCGATTCATGCGTCAATGAATGACAAACACCACGATAGCCGTATACGCGATGACGGTGATGTCACCAAGGCCATGGCGACCGGCAAGGTGCTGGAGGCTGAGTATAAGGTGCCGTTTCTTGCTCATGCGACGATGGAGCCCATGAATGCGGTGGCATGGATGCGGGAAGCGCGTCTGGACATTTGGACAGGTACGCAAGCGCCCACCGTGGTGCGCGATCAGGCTGCTGCATTGGCTGGCCTGCAACCCAGTCAGGTATACGTTCATACCGAGCTCATGGGAGGCGGTTTCGGTCGACGCGCGGAATCCGATTACGTGCTGCAGGCCGTGCGTCTAGCGATGAGCATGAAAGGCAAACCTGTGAAGCTCACCTGGGGTCGCGAGGAAGACATGACCCAAGACCCCTACCGGCCAGCTGCAGTCGCGCGCCTGCAAGGCAGCACCCATGCAGGGTCAGTCAAGGCATTTGATGTGCGTGTGGCCAGTCCGTCGGTACTGGAGTCGCAAGGCGCACGACTGGGCATTGCCATGCCGGGTCCGGACAAACTGATCGCCGAGGGGACCTACGATCAGCCCTATGGTATTGAGAACTATCGGGCGACGGGTTATCGCACACCGGCCCTACTGCCGATTAGCAGTTGGCGATCGGTCGGCAACTCGTATAACGGCTTCTTTATTGAAAGCTTCATGGATGAACTGGCGACGCAGGCCGGCACCGACCCGATGAAACTGCGACTCTCGCTCATGAACCACGAAGCATCGCGCAACGTGTTGGCCGCCGTAGCCGATATGTCCGCCTGGAGCCGTCCGCTTGAGAAAGGCCGCGGTCGCGGAGTCGCCTTCCATTTTTCATTCGGCGTGCCCGTTGCTGAAGTAGTGGAAGTCACGATGACACAAGCGGGTATCCGCATCGATAAAGTGTTCATTGCAGCCGATGTCGGTATAGCGCTGGACCCTCGCAATATTGAAGCACAGCTCCAATCCGGCGTCATCTTCGGACTGAGTGCCGCCATGTTTGGTGAAATCACTTTTGCTAATGGCGCAGTCGAGCAGAAAAATTTTCACCAATACGAGATCATGCGGATGAAGCAAACGCCGACGATTCAAGTCAGGATCCTTGAAAGTGGAACAGAAATCCGAGGCGTGGGCGAGCCTGGCACACCACCCGCTGCACCGGCGCTGGCCAATGCTATTTTTAATGCCACCGGCCAGCGCATACGGGCTTTACCGCTCAGCAAACACATTAAATTCGTCTGAATCAACTCATCAGAGGCTATAAACCATGGAAACTGTCAGTGCTTATTTTGGTGCAGAGCGGGCGGAAAGTATCGTCTTTATCGTCGCTGCGTTGTTCGCTCTGGCAGGATCCGCCTGGTGCCTTTTCGTATTGAAGCAGCCCTTCTTTTCCGGACTGGCGATCAGCTTTTCGATGATCGCGGTATTGCAGCTGATCGTGGGCGTCACCATCTACCAAAGAAGCCCGCACGATACGGTACGCGTACATCAAATGATTCAGTCAGAATCCGATCGCCTGCAATCAGAAGAGGTCATCCGCATGCAGGTGGTAATGCGTAACTTCAAAATTTATCTCGGCGTCGAGTTGGCTTTGTTAATCCTCAGTCTCCTTGTGCTGACCATGATGAATCCGGGGAGTCTCATCCTTGGGGCCGCGCTCGGGCTGGCAATCCAGGCAGGCTTCACCGCCGTACTGGATTTGATTGCCATGTTGCGCGGTGGCGCTTATCTGAACTGGTTATTGCTGCAATCGTGAGGTGAGCTCAACACATAGCAAGCAAACAATGACTACGCGCCGTCAAATCATCCGGTATGCCGTTGGAGGTTCCATAGCATTGACACTCGGCTGCACATCAAATTCGATGCGGGGTTCGCAGAACCTGAATGCTTTTAACGTCAGGGACGCAGACTGGCATGATCAACGCAGAAAGCGGTCTGTGCCCGTACGCTTTTACCTGCCCGATCAAAAACTTGCGACGGGTAAGCTACCGTTGGTAATTTTCTCGCACGGCATCGGCGGGTCACGCTACGGCTACAGCTACCTTGGTCGGGCATGGGCACAAGCAGGTTTTGCGAGTCTTCATCTTCAGCATGTGGGTAGCGATCGGATGCTCTGGATCGCGGGCAGCCCATTAGACCTTGTAAGTCGTTTGCATCAGGCTGCCAGAGATTCAGAGGCAATCGCTCGCGTAGAGGATGTAAGTTTCGCCTTGGACCAGACGTTCAGCGGTGACTTGGGCCAAATACTCGATCCGAATAGCGTTATTGCGGCTGGTCATTCCTACGGAGCAAACACAACCTTGCTGGCCGCGGGTGCACAAATCCAGCGCGGAGGCCGGTTACTGGATCTGCACGATGTCCGCATTCGAGCGGCGATCGTGATATCTGCGCCCCCATTTTACGGTGAGTTATCGACCCACCGGATATTAGACTCTGTTCAAATACCGAGCTTGCACATTACCGCTACCAATGACGTTATCCACATTCCCGGCTACTACAGTGAGGTAACAGATCGCATACATATTTTTGACAATATGGGCAGCCGTCACAAGATTCTTGCTGTGTTCGAAGGCGGATCACACAGCATTTTCACGGATCGGTCAGGGACAGGTGGCTTGCTCTTGAACCCGAAGGTAAAAGACGCTACCAGCAAGCTAACCTCTGCATTCTTGCGCAGTATATTGAATGGTGATCACGAAGATCTGCGTCATTGGCCCATACAGCATCGCACAATTTTGTCACGATTCACGTCTACACCGTTGTGACTCTGAAATTGAGTCAGCACCTCTTTCTTTTAAATCAGTTTCATAGTCACATTTTTCAGCTGCAGGTAATCGTGCAGTGCTGCCATACCTTTTTCTCTTCCGATACCGCTCTTCTTGTACCCGCCCATCGGCGCTTCAATTGCGCGTTCATGGTAAGTATTCACATAGACAGTACCAGCCTCCAGTCGTGATGCGACGCGATGAGCGCGACTGGCATCTTGAGTCCATATGCCGGACGCAAGACCATACTCCGTATCATTTGCGATGCGGATCGCCTCTTCTTCACTGTCAAAGGGAATCAGCACACCAACCGGACCAAAAATTTCTTCTCTTACTACCTTCATGTCGGGCGTTACGTTGGTGAACAGCGTGGGCTTGATGTACAGCCCCTGATCCAGTCCCTCTCCGGAAGCCCGCTCTCCTCCGGTCAGACAGGTAGCGCCTTCCTGGCGTGCGCTCTCGAAAAATCCAAGAATCTTTTCAAACTGAGGCTTGTTGGCGATGGGACCCAGCGTTGGGAAAGGAAGATCGCGCCCTATCGGGAAGCTCGCAGCTGCCGCAGCAATCTTCGCTGCGAACACATCGAATATCGTCCGCTGGACCAGAATACGCGTCCCGGAAGTACAGATCTGGCCACTATTCAAAATAAAACCCATTAACACCATGGGTACCGCGGCATCAAGTTTCGCGTCCTCGAACACGATGTTTGGCGATTTTCCGCCCAACTCCAGCGTGACCGGCATGATCTTTTGAGCGGCAATGACGCCGATCGCCTGCCCGGTCTTGACGGAGCCGGTAAAGGATATCTTGCGAACCAGTGGATGGCTGACCAGCGGCGCGCCCGCATTCACACCATCACCTGTGACGACATTGAACACCCCGTTGGGGATTCCTGCCTCCGTTGCCAAGCGCGCCATTTCGAGTGCGGTCAGTGACGAGAATTCGCTGGGCTTGAGAACCACGGTGTTACCAGCGGCCAAAGCAGGCGCCAGACTGCGGGCTGCCTGGTTCAGTGGGCCGTTCCAGGGCGTAATAATGCCGACGACGCCATAAGGCTCATAGAGGTTGTAGCAAAATATCTGAGGATTGATCGGGATCGTATCCCCATGAATGGATGCTGCGAGACCGCCGTAGTAGTCAAAGAACTTGGCAGATTCCACCACAATCATTGGTGAAAGACTGGATGGCATACCCATCTCTTCCGATTCCAACTTGCCAAGGTAGGCAGCGTTTTGAACGAGAAGGTCGGCTAATTTTCGCAAAATCTTGCCGCGCTCCAGCGGATTCATGTCGGCCCACACACGCCTTGCGGCAAATGCGGACTGCACTGCCAAATCAACGTCTTTAGCATTCCCCTGCGCCACTCTGGCTACGAGCGTTCCGTTGGCAGGACTGAAGGAATCAAAATATTGCCCTGCTTGAGGCGGTGTAAATTTACCATCTATGTACAGTTCATATTGCTGGGTCATGCTGCGACTCCTGATCATTAGGTGGGTATTACGTTGATTTTTGTTCTGCAATAATCATTGCAGCAGCTTTTTCGGCAATCATGATGGTCGGTGCGTTGGTGTTGCAGGACGTAATGCGCGGCATCACCGATGCATCCACGATGCGAAGGTTTTTTATTCCATGGACTCTCAGCTCGGGATCAACCACGGACAGCTCATTCACCCCCATTGCACAGGTACCGACCGGGTGATACACCGACTGAGCAGCGTCACGAATGAAACTCTCCCACTCGGTATCGGTTTTGATTGAAATACCCGGCGAGACTTCAGTCTTGATGAAATTTGCCAAAGGGGGCGTGTTGAATACGTTTCTGATCCATCGCATGCCCTCGCGCATCACTGAAAGATCTTTATCGTTATCAAGATAGTTAGCGAAAATGCGTGCCGGCTCACGCGGGTCCGGACTGGCCAGTTGAATCGATCCGCGTGCCTTGGGTCTGAGCAAGCTACAAGACGCATTAATGCCCGGGAATGCGTCAAGAACAATGGCGCCCGTTTTACTGATCGTCAGGCTCATCGGCCGAAAGCTGATTTCAACATCGGGGCGCTCGGCATTTTTTGCCACTTTGGGGAAAGCAGTTGCCTGGACCGCACCGATATTGAGATAGCCGCTACGATTCATAAAATACTTCAGCGCCTGAAAGTACATTCTTGCGCCGGTCAATTGATGATTAATCGAAATGGACTTGTCGCACTCGGCAATGTAGTAGACGTACAAGTGATCCTGCAAATTAGCACCCACGCCCGCGAGTGCGTGCGCAACCTTGATGCCTCGTTGCTGAAGATGCTCACCGGGACCGATTCCTGAGAGCATCAGTAATTGGGGCGAATTGATGACGCCCCCCGACAAGATGACCTCGCGCCGGGACCTGACCTCGACTTGCTGACCTCCGCGGGAGTAACGCAGGCCCACGGCCCGGCGATCCTCCATCAGAACCTGCTCTGCCAAAGCCTCCACCACCACATGCAGGTTTTTACGGTGCCTGACAGGGTGAAGAAAAGCCTCAGCGGTGGAACTTCTCCGTCCCGCTCTGACGGTCACCTGCGCTCTTCCCACACCCTCCTGAATGCCATCATTGAGGTCTTGTCGAAAGGGCAGCCCAGCGTTGACTGAAGACTGAATAAACAAGCGACTGCCCTCGTCATCAATCGCCGGATCGCTGACCGCCAGCGGTCCATCTGCACCGTGCATCGCACTGGCACCATGCTGTTGATTCTCGCTGCGCTTGAAGAAAGGCATCACCTCATCCCAGGACCAGCCTGGATTACCCAGCCGGGCCCAGTCGTTATAGTCCTCGGGATGACCCCGAAGGTAAACCATCCCGTTGATCGAGCTTGAGCCGCCCAGTGTACGACCTCGTGGCCAGTAGATTTTTCGGTCGCGCAGATGTTTTTCAGGCTCGGTAAAGTAAGCCCAGTTCGTGGGCCCCGGACCAAACACGCGAGAGGCGCCGGCAGGAATTTTCATCCAGATACTTTTGTCCTCCGGACCAGCTTCAAGCAGCAATACCGAGACCGAAGGATCCTCTGACAGTCGGTTGGCAAGGACGCATCCAGCCGAACCCGCACCGACGATGATGTAGTCATACGTAATGATGTCAGGCATCACTGACTCGCTGACGCTGGATGATATTGAGGCTGCTGCAAGGCGCCTGAGCTCACTGTCCCACCCCGCTGCTGATGATGGGTCCAAAAAGCTCCCACTGCTCTCCCTTGAGGCGCATCATCTGCATTTGCTGTATCGGATACAAATCCGTGGGCGTCGTGTGCGCGACTATTCCCGGAATCATCAGCTTGAATGGAATCTTGTTAAGACTGGCGGCTTGCTTCATCACATTTGCCCGTGACAAATCGTTCCCACATTGCGCCAGAACCTGGACCAAAGCTTGAGCTGTGACGTAGCCATAAACCGTCATGGAATCTGCCTTGTTTGCACCGGGCATGTACTTGTCCATAAAAGCAGACCAGGCCTTCATTTCAGGATGATCTTTCCAGCGAGCGTCTGTGGATTCCATCAGATAAGCGGTACTCAAAATACCCTGACTGTTCTCAATACCGGCCGGCTTCATTACAGCACCTACCGAAACAGAAATATTGATCAAGTAATGCGCCGGCTTCCAGCCAATCTCGGCCACTTTTTTGATTACCTGAGAAGCAAACTTCGGTGTCGTGATGTTCACGAGAACATCTGCGCCGGATGCCTTGAGCTTGAGTATTTGGGAGTCGACAGTGGGGTCAGCCGGCTCATAGGTTGCTGTTGAAATGATCATCACGCTGGATTTCTCACCCAGACCTGCTTTCAGTCCGGCCAGATAGTCTTTGCCGAAATCATCGTTCTGATAAAGCACGGCAATCTTCGCATTGGGAAGGTTGGCCAGAATATGCTTTGCGTAAATTGATCCTTCGCTAAAGTAGGTCGGCTGCCATCCCATAGTCCATGGATATTTTTTGGGATCGACCAAATGCGTCGCCCCACCGCCTACCAGCAATTGAGGTACCTGTTTGGCATTGAGATATTTTTGAGATGCCAAATTTGCCGCAGTACCAATCGTATTGAACATCGCCAGAACATCGTCGCTCTCGACCAGTTTGCGCGTTTGCTCAACGGTCTTCGGTGGACTCAATGCGTCATCATAGGAAATGAAGTTGATCTTGCGGCCATTGATACCGCCATTTTCATTGATCATTTTGAAGTACGCTGCCTCAGTCTTGGTAATCGTGCTGTAGGCTGAGCCCGGCCCGCTGTAGGGACTGGTGTTACCGATCCGTATTTCTGTATCTGAAAAACCGGGCAATGGCGCTTTTTCAGCCCACGCACCCGGCGTGACGGCGCCACAAAAAACCAATGCTGCACACCAGCTTCCAAAGCGGATGTGGCTCGCTCTACTTTGTTTTTTCGCGCTGGCCGTGCCCGATGGGATCGTGAGACTTGACACAGCTTTTCTATTTATTAAATTCGTTATTTTCATGATACTCAGACTGTTCATGCTTCACTCCTGTTTAGTCAAAGAGAATGCCTGCTTTTACGCTGCAACCGGTAGGAAATAAAATTTCGGAACGTACTCAAACCTGATGGCATAAAAAATATCAACGCAATCAAAAAACTTCCGTAAACAGCACCGGAAAGACCTTTTGAAACGCTTTCGGCGAGATTCGGTACGAGTAAAACAAAAAGTGCTCCAAAAAACGCACCCGGTAACCATCCGACACCCCCCACCACCAAACCCACCAGAATGGCCGCCGAAAGATAAAAAGTGAAACTCTCCGGTGCGATGTACTGAACGGCCATGGCACTTAATGAACCGGCAATGCCGTTGAATCCTGCACTCACACCAAAAGCGAGCGTTTTATAAACCGATTCATTGACTCCCATCGCCCTGGCTGCGACAGGATTTTCCTTGACCGCCAGCAGCGCAAGACCCGTGCGGCTGCTCGTGATATTTTTCGCGACGAGATAAAGTACGGATGTCGCTATCAGGGTGATCAGATAAAGCCATTGATCCTCGTTGATCGATAATCCGAACGGAGCCTGTGGTTTGTCAATGGCAATGCCCTGCGATCCTCCGGTCCAATGCTCCAGAATGGAAAGCTTGATCACCTGCGGCATCGCAACAGCCAATGAAAATGTCGCCATGGCCAAATAAACACCTTCCAGTCGCAGCGCTGGCAATCCAAACAAAAAACCAAACACAAAGGTAATGATTCCAGCTGCAACAATGGCGAGGGAATAATGAAGCTCGAATTGCGCCATCAGAATCGCTGCCGCGTAGGCGCCTACCGCGAAGAACGCCCCATGGCCGAGCGAGAGCTGTCCGCTGAATCCCACCAGCAGATTCAGCCCAAGAATGGCGATGGCAAAGATCATGATCTGTGTTGCTTGAAACAGTACGAATCCTTTGGCGAACACTGGCAGGAGAGCGGCCAATGCAATCAGCGCCATAGCCATGAAAATTTTTGTCACGGAGCTGATGTCACGTCCCTGATGAAGTATTTGAGCGTTCATACGCGGCTCACCATTTTTTTACCCAACAGGCCCTGCGGACGAATCACAAGCACACCAACAATGGTGACCAGTGCCAATGTGAGTTTCAGTTCGCCGCCAATCACGGGAATGAATGTGCCAGCGAGGTTCTCCATCACCCCCACGATAATGCCGCCAAGGACAGCACCACCGGGGCTCGTCAGCCCGCCCAGAACGGCCCCGGCAAATCCGTAGACCAAGGTGCCTGCCATCATGTTTGGCTCGAGGAAGACAATCGGTGCGATCAGCATGCCGGCCACGGCACCGATGGCGGCGGCGAGTCCCCAACCCAGCCCTTCCATAGTCCAGACACGGATACCCAGGAGCCGCGCCGACTCCGGGTTATTTGCGGCACCGCGCATGGCCAGGCCGACACGGGTAAACCGAAAAAAGAGAAACAACAGAATCAGGATCGCTAACGTGGTACCCATCATGCCGACCTGATGCTGACTGATCCAGGCACTTCCAAGAAACGGCGCGGTACCGAATGGCGTGGGGAACGACTTGACTGTGTAGCTCCAAATGTATCCCGCAACGCTATTAAAAATGAGCAGCAAACCAATAAATACAATCACTAGGCTCAATGCCGGCGCACCGCGGAGCGGCCGTATCAGGATACGTTCGATCAAGACGCCAAATACAAACGACAGCACGACCGTGAGAGGAAAAGCCAGCCAGTACGGCATGCCGTACTCGATCATCTGCCATCCTGCAAAGGTAGACAGCATGGCCATTTCCCCTTGCGAAAAATTCACCCGGCCGATTGCTTGATAAATCATGACGACCGCGAGCGCCACGCAGGCGTAAATCGTTCCTGTCGATAGTCCGGCGACCAGCTGCTGTAGAAATAACTCCATGATCAATTTCCCAAATAGGCGCGTCGAATGCTGTCGTTACGCTGAATCGCTTCTGCTGAACCGGAAAAGACAATACGGCCGGTTTCGAGGAGAAAAGCCTGGTCGGCCAGATCCAAGGCCAGATGGGCGTTCTGTTCAACCAACAGGATGCTGAGGCCTTGTTCCTTATTGAGCCTTCGGACGATTCGAAAGAGATCCCGCACAACCAGCGGCGCAAGACCGAACGAGGGTTCATCCAGCAAAAGCAAGCTGGGACGCGCCATCAATGCGCGACCTACCGCCAGCATTTGCTGCTCGCCACCGGACAGAGTGCCGGCCTGTTGCGTACGCCGATCGAAGAGCACCGGAAAGTAGTCAAATATCCGGTCCATATCGCCGTTGATGCCGACCTTGTCGTTTCGACGAATGGCGCCGAGCTGTAAGTTTTCGATCACGCTCAAGCCGCTGAAAGTGCCACGCCCGTCGGGCACGTGACCCACACCCAGCCGGGCGACCTCTTCCGTGGATAATTGATCGATACGCAGTCCATTGAACTCGATACAGCCCTGACGCGACAGCATGCCGCTGATTGCGCGCAGGGTGCTGGTCTTTCCAGCGCCGTTCGCGCCAAGCAGCGCGGTGATCTCCCCGGCATTCACCCTGAGATTTATGTCATGCAAAACCTGACTGCTGCCATAAGCGGCCGTCAGGCTCCTGATGACGAGCTGCCCTTTCATGCAGTCTCTCCGCCGAGATACGCGCCGATCACATCGGGATGTCGTTGTATCTCCTCGGGTGTGCCTTCTGCGATCTGACGCCCAAAGTTCAGGGCGATGATGTGATCCGAAATCGACATCACCAGTCCCATATGGTGCTCGACGAGCAATACGGTCAGGCTGAAATCAGCACGAATCCGCTGGATAATCTGACCCAGTTCGATCACTTCCTCATGATTCAGGCCGCATGCAGGCTCATCCAACAGTAACAAGCCTGGCTGCGTCGCCAGTGCTCTGGCTAACTCGACACGCTTTTGGGTTCCAAACGGCAGATCATTGACCCTGATTGATGCGACAGATTCAAGATCCAAATAGCTGATCAGCTGATCGGCGATCAGCGTTGCATCGGTATTTGCCTGGCGCGACAAGGGCATGCGCAAAGCATCTGATAACAAGTTTCCCCGAGTGCGTATGTGGGTCCCGATTTTGATGTTGTCTGTAACGCTCAGCCCCTGGAACAGTGCGAGGTTTTGAAAGGTTCGGCCTATGCCTGCATGGGCGACCTGGTGCGCAGGCATGCGCAGCAGCGATTTACCGCAGTACAAAACATCGCCCGATGAAGGTGTGTACAAGCGGCTGATGCAATTAAAGAGGGTCGTTTTCCCTGCGCCATTGGGACCGATTAACGCTGTTATTTTTTCCCGGGGTATGCCAAAACTCACACCATCCAGCGCAACCACGCCACCGAATCTGACCACGACATTCTTTACTTCAAGCGACAGGTCAGCGTTGATACGAGGCTGGCCTGTGGTAGTCATCGCATCATGGGTGGTGGAGCTGACAGTGGGTGTTTGCATGGTGGGCAGACTGATCACTTGCCCCTGAATACGGGTTTTCTTTTTTCTGCAAAGGCGGTCCGCCCCTCCAGGCGATCTTCACTGTTGCGAAGAACACCAAATGCTTGCTGTTCCAATTCCAGTCCGGCAGACAAGGAAGTGTCACGACCGACCGTTGACAGTTTTTTGACAGCAGCGACTGCCAGTGGCGCATTGGCAGCAATTTGTCGGGCAATGGACATGGCCGTCTCCAAAAGCATTGGCGGTGCCACAACCCGACTGACCAGACCAATGCGCAGCGCCTCGGCAGCATCGATTCTTGTACCGGTCAGCAGCATGAACATCGCGTCAGACTGACCAACGGCACGAATAATGCGCTGCGTACCACCCGCCCCCGGAATGCTGCCGATACAAACCTCAGGCAGGCCAAAGCTCGCGTTATCAGAGGCAATCCGTATGTCGCATTGCAATGCCAGTTCAAGACCACCACCCAGCGCAAATCCATTGATCGCCCCAATGACTGGCTTGCCGGTCTGAAGGCTACCCAGACTGACTGCAGGACGAACCGATCCGTAATGGAGCTCAGCAAAAGATTCGGCGGGTGGTGCAGTCTTTTTCAAGTCTGCGCCGGTACAAAAAGAACGATCGCCGGCACCTGTAAGAATGACGACACGGACATTGGCGTCATAGGACATCTGCTGCCAGATAGCCTGCAGTTGAATCACTGAATCAGGATCCAGTGCATTCATGGCCTCGGGCCGGTTGAGGGTCACCGTCGCGACGAACTCGTTTACTTCAAGAGAGACTGTCATTATGAGGATGTAAACTGTGGAATATTAAGTTTAAAATTAAACAGGCGATCCATATCTGCATCGCTGTAGCCCAGAGTTGAAAGAATTTCACGCGTGTGCTCACCAAGGATAGGTGGTGGACGCCGAGCCGCAGGCAACTCACCATTTGATTTGAGTGCAGAGCGAGGCATCGTAACGACGCCGACAGACGGATGCTCAATGCGCTCTTCCATATTCGCTTCAACATACGGAGGCGCACTGACCACTTCGGCATAGTTATTGATGGGGGCGCAGATGATGTCGGCAGCTTCGAGCGCAGTGATCCATGTCAGCTTGGATTGCATTGACATTCGTGATTCCAATGCCCGCACCAACTCGACGCGATGGGTGATACGACCTTCAAGATCGATAAAGCGTGGGTCAACCAACAACTCTGGCATGCCGACAATTTCGCACAGCGCTTTCCATCGTGCCGGTTGATAGGCGGCCACCATGATCCAGCCATCTGAACAACGTAGCGCTTCATTGGGTGCCGCATAAGGTGCGGCACTGCCAATACGCTGAGGAATAATTTTGTCGGCCAGGTAGGCAGACAATGCGGATTGTTGAAGCGAGACGGCACTACCGAACATACTGATGTCAAGGTGCTGGCCTGCGCCGGTCATTTCACGCTGCGCAATGGCGGCCAGTACGCTCACTGTCGCCAGATAACCAGTGACGATATCAACAATGGGCACCTGTATCTTGCACGGCGGTGTATCGGGTGATCCGGTCACACTCATGAGTCCCGAGACAGCTTGAATCACACCATCAACACCCGGCTTGTCACGCCAGGGGCCCGTCTGCCCATAGGCCGACACCGAACAATAGATCAGGCGCGGGTTGTCTTTGCTGAGTGTTTCATAACCGAGGGAGAGCCGCTGCATCACACCCGGCCGAAAGCTCTCTACAACCACATCAGCTTCGCGCAGCAATTTACGGCAGATAGCCAGATGCTCGTCGTTTTTCAGGTCAAGTGTGATGCTGCGCTTATTTCGGTTCAAGGACATGAACGTCACGCTTTGACCATCAACGACAGGAACGAAAGTACGCCCCATTTCACCGCTGGGTGCTTCCACCTTGATCACATCGGCGCCCAGATCAGCGAGCAGCATGGTGCAAGTCGGACCCGCAGCAATCTGCGTGAAATCGATGATCTTAAGTCCAGTTAACGATTGGGAAAGCACGGATCAGTCTCCTGAGCAGAACAGGTTCATTTTCTTCATCTGCTTCATACCGAGACGCTACTCAAGCTGCGCCCTCCACAGACGTACAGCAGCTGACCTGTGACGTAATTCGATGCCGGCTGCGAAAAAAATCGGACTGCATTGGCGACATCTTCAGACTGTCCGATACGCTGCACGGGCACTGACCGCTTGAGGTCGCTGATCACTTGCTCAGATAGCGTCTGAAAGAGCGGAGTCTCGGTGATCCCCGGAGCGATCGCATTAGCGGTAATGCCGTGACGTGCATATTCCAGAGCGAGGCTGCGGGTGAAACTGACCACGCCACCTTTGGAAGCCGAGTAGCTTGCCTGACCCCGATTACCCAGCCACGCACGGGATGAAATATTGATGATCCGCCCAAAGCGCTGCTGAACCATATAGGGCAGCACTGCCTTTGCGCAGATGAATTGCGAAGTCAAATTGGTGTCGATTACACGTTGCCAGAAATCGAGGTTCATCTTTTCGACCAGCTTGTCACCGCCGATACCAGCGTTATTGACCAGAATATCGATCCGTCCGGTGGCGCTGTATAACTCGGCGACTGCATGCTCAACGTCTTCCTGCGCAGTGACGCTGATTAATTTTGCATAGACATCAGTACCTGACGTTTTTAAATCTGCAGCGGCCTGTTCGAGTGCTGCAGCATCCACATCCCAAAGGGCAATACGACAGCCCTGGCTTGCCAAATCCTTCGCAATACCCAAACCGATGCCTCTGCCACCTCCGGTGACGATGGCGGTCAGTCCGTTGAGGGAATTCGGGATCTTGTTTGCCGCTGTTTGTTGGTTGTCAGTCATAGAAGATGATGAGATTTATATTGAGAAAATATGAATTGAGCAGGCGGCATGGTCTACGCCCCATATGCCACCACCCGTGACCTGACTCAGACCGAGACGCGCACCCGCCACTTGCCGCTTACCGGCACGCTGCTGAAGCTGTTCGCAAATTTCAACAATCTGCGCCACGCCGGTCGCACCGGGCGGGTGACCCTTTGCAATCAGACCGCCGCTTGGGTTGACAGGGATATGGCCACCCAGCGTCGTTGCGCCAGTGCGCAACAGGTGCTGCGCTTCGCCGCGCGCGCACAGACCCAGAGCTTCGTAATAGAGCAGTTCCGAAATCGTGAACGCATCGTGCAGCTCAATGAGACTCAAATCCTGCGGTGCGATGCCCGCCTGCTCATAGGCCATAAGCGCTGAACGCGCCGTAATCTCTGCTTCTGTCATGTCGACGGCACCGGTTTCAAAAACACCGGATTGCACAACCGACGCCAAGACACGGACTGGCTTGGCCAAACCCCTGCCCGGTTTGGTCGTGAGTACGACTGCAGCGGCACCGTCCACCACCGCGGGACAACACTGCAGCAAGGTCAACGGCTCCGCAATAGGGCGTGACGCAAGTACTTCCTCAACCGTCACTGTTTTGCAAAATGTCGCAATCGGATTAAGCGCACCATGGCGGCGATTTTTGACAGACACCTCTGCGAGGATCTGGGGCGAAACATCGTAGTCATGCATATATCGACGCGCGCGCATCGCATAGAGCGCTGGCATGACCATACCCCGTCGATTATTCCAGTCGCTCTGACTTAATGGCAGCGCACCACCACCGAACGTACTTAGCTGATCCATGCCGAACACCAGTACGGTGTCGTGTTTTTGAGATCTGAGCGCATCCAGCGCCAGATGGAATGCCGTGGCACCACTGGAGCACGCATTGTCGATGTTGAATACCGCCTGCCCATCGGTGTGCAGTTCACGCAGAGCGCGCTGGCCAGGGAGGTGTCCACCCGCGGCATTTCCACAATAAAAAGCCTGAATATCCTTGATCGAGAGACCAGCATCGGTGAGCGCATCCATGATGGCCGCTTGCGCCAACACTTCCTCAGTCAGATGGGGAAACTTGCCGAAATCGGAAATACCAACACCAGATATGACGGCTTCGCTCATGCTGCGCTGCCTGTGGACTGCTGAAACGCATAGTCTTCCGACCCGTCTTTCAACGCGTACGCCGTCACTTCCATTTTCGCGCCCAGCGGTAGCTCCTTCCCGGGCTCGTAGATCATGGGACCAAATACGCGAACGTCTGGCTCAAAATCCACCATGGCCAATGCATAGGGACCACGCTCGCGATCAACGTGAACAATGCTGTAGGTGTAAAGAACACCGTGCGTACTCAACACGCTTTCCTGATCCGGCACATCACCCAGTGTGAATTCTGCTGGCGGAAACTGCCAATTGACGCCATCACGACTGCGGCTTGCCAGCAGCGCCAATCCATCGGGTGTCTTGCTAATGTGGCTAGTGAGTCGTTTGGTGATTTTCATTTTCGCGGTCTCTGAACGCCATCTGGAATGAAGCTGACTTTAGAAGTTGGGAGCCCATAAATCAATGCACGATTTCTGCTTGATATATTTAGTTAAGCTAAAATCACCTGATGCAAAGATCTCATCTGCCATTACTCGGCTTGCGCGCCTTTGAGGCGACGGCAAGGCATCGCAGTGTTTCCAAGGCCGCCATGGAGCTGTGTGTAACGCCGGGCGCTATCAGCCAGCAAGTCAAGCTTTTAGAGGAAAGCGTCGGGGTTTCGCTGATTCAGAGAAGAGGACGCGCCATCGAACTCACCGATGCCGGTCTGCTGTTACATCCTCAATTGACGCAAGCGCTGGACTGGATCAGTGTCGCGCTCGACTCGATCACCAGAAAGCGCAGCAAATCCACCATCAAGCTGACGCTTTTACCGACGCTGGCAGAGAAATGGCTGATGCCACGGCTTGCACGATTTCACGGCGCACACCCGGAACTGGACATTCAGATCATGACCAGCTTCAGAGAGGTAGAACTGGAGGCCGAAGATGTCGATATGGCCTCGTGGGTAGGCATCAGACTTCCCCCTGGAGTCAGTGGTGTGCGCTTGTTCGACGACGAATTTACGCCTGTCTGCAGTCCATCCCTACTGGCGGGAGGGCCACCTCTAGAGAAGCCTGCTGATTTGATCAATTTCACATTACTCAGGTCAGTACCACGTGCCGATTACTGGAAGGCCTGGTTGACGCAAGCAGGCGAGCCCGATTTACAACCGACGCACAGCCTGTCATTTGGCAGTTCTTCTCTCGCGATTCAGGCTGCAATTGATGGCGTCGGCATCGCACTGGTTCAACACGCTTACATCAAATCCGACCTGGACTCAGGTACCCTCATTGCGCCTTTTGATATCAGGGTACATGGCAAAAATGGGTACCACCTGGGCTGGTCTGCCGCACGCCCCGTCAGCGAAGCCTTTGCGCTTTTTCGCGACTGGATTTTGCAAGAAATAAGGCGTCCTGATAGCCTGGAAACGACTAGCGCAAGCTGATCGCGCCCTTGATTGCAATGAGAATGAGATCTGCATGCTCATCAAGAAAGCGATCATGATTTGCGTTGAAATTCTTCAATGCAAATTTGAGTAAAACCGGTGCGTGATCCATGGGTATCGCGATCGCATTGAGCGGCGTAAGCCAACCGAGAGTGTCGAAGTGCGCCTGAACCGCGTTGGCGACCTTCTCGCCGAGTTGCGCATCATCGACCCGAATCTGCAAGTCCAGTGCTGCACCGATTGCGGCCGTCACATCGGGGCAAAGATGTCCGAGATGCCGGATTACAGACGGCGCCAGACCAGCATAGCCGTGCGACTGGGTGATGCCAGGGTATCTGTTGAAGATGGCGACAGCGACGGCATAGGCGACTCGAACCAAGACATGACATGTCAAAGGCTTGCCTCCGTCCTCCTCGTCTCGGTTCTGCAGCAAAGAGGCAGCGCAGAGATCAATTCGTGCCGCATGATCCGAGGGCTCAAGCAGACGGGGGTAAGCGTTGCGCGCTAGTCGCCAGGCCTGATATCGGCTGGCCTGAACTAATGGGTTGGCTGTTTCGACGGCACCCATGCACATCAGAGCCCACCAATAAGTTTCGAAACTGGTCGATCGTGCCAGCGAAACAGGCGCGGTCGCCAGGGCCGCGCTGTCCCAAAAGATGGCTCTGGGTCTGGTTTTTGGATCAAAGAACTCCAAATGATGAACCTCGCCGTGATGCCGCACCGCAGATCCACCTCGGTTCTGTGCCGACGTTGGGGAGGTCAGCACATTAAAAATTGGCACCTTGGCTGCGAGCAGTTTTTGGGTGACGGGCTTTTGACCCTCAACGTGTCTGGTGGCCATGTCAAGGAGTGGTCGTTTCTCACCCATCAACATAGCGACCACGCGTGCACCTTTGATCACACTGCCTGCACCAATGGCAATCAGCGCATCCGCACCCAATTCGCCCGCCATATTCGCGGCGGCTTCGATGCTTTCACTTGGCGCACCTTCGGACACGTCCGGAAATATACCCGCCAGACGGCTGCCCAGTATTGCGGAAATATGCTGCGTGAGAGTAGACCGCTCATACACGCTTCGTCCACACAAGATCAACGCGCGCTGTGCGCCATTGCGGGTTAATTCATCGGGTAGCGATGCCAGCGCATCCTGTCCGGCGTATACCTTCAGCGGATAGGTTCGGGAAGAAAATGCATACGAGGAAGATTGATTCAGCGTGGCGACCATAAGAAAAATTTTAGTGTTAAACAGACTGAAGCTTAGGTCATCACCTGCTGCGCTGACAATGCAGGATTACTTTGCTTTCATTTTAGTTTTTCTAACGCCTTTCACAACATTTGAGCACCCTGACGCAAATTTGCCTTGGCAGCATGTGGTGGTATTTCGTACTCCGCTGGGGTATCGCTGAAATTCTTCGTAGCCTACATTTGGGATCTGCCGTTTTACGCTTAGTTCGTAATGACGATCTTGGCACGGACCAAATCTTCCATCATGTCGCTGGGTACCAGTTCTCGACTGGCGTAATAACTATCAGGGTCGTTGGGCTGCAGCATGCAAACGCGGCAAAATCTTGCACAGCCTGAATCAAAGTACCAGATCTGTGTAGACCTGCCATACCCTCACCGCTCTAGCATCAACACTCAGCCTAAAGATGGTTGAGGTCATTAGACTCAATCGATGGCCAAACCAACTTTACATCCCACGCGTGAAGCCAACGAAATCAACATATCAAGACTAAATTTATCTGATTTTCCCGCTAACAAATCACTTACTCTGCTTTGAGCAACACCCAAATGCTCAGCTGCTTGGGCTTGTGTCCATCCTTCATTTTGGACAACTTTTCGCACATGATTCATCAGCTGAACGCGAAGCTCTATCACTTGTTTTTTTGCGTTATCAGTCACCGATCAGCTCCATAGCAAGCTCTCGGGGGTTATCCGTGCGTTGACTCACATCCAGCATTTCAATTCCTAGTACTTGCCCTTGGTCATCGAAGTCAAGTACGACGCCCGGACGCACCTCTTCACTTTCAATAACCTTCCCTGCGCGCAAACGTATGTACATTGCATCTGCTTGTTGATCGTATTCAATTTTCATGGCGACACTCCATACTTTTCAAACTTGCTGGTTGCGATCACTGTGATAACCATTACTACCGTTTGACCTTCACTGATCACGCGCAACAACTGCTTTGCACCTGCCCGCTCAATGAAGCCTCTAGATTCAACTCGGCCGCGATTCGCCGCAATTCTTTGGATAGGATTCGCCAGTGTTGCTTCAACTTCATTCTGGCTGATGCCTCGCTCGTGCATACGGGCCAGCGCGTGCTTGGTGTAGGTGGTGATCATGACTCAACTATATAACTACTTTGATAATTTCACAAGGACATGTAACCGCTCCTTCCTGTGGAACGGTCAGCTTTGAGGAAATGAATCAAGAGCTTGGGTCTTCGCGGATGTTGAGGCTACTGATCCCGTGCAGCACGATCTGAGTTCTCAACGGTGACCGAACAGAGCTGCTGTTTTGCGATTGGCTGCAAAGTCTGGTACTGTCGGAATGTCTTTTTTGGGGTTGGTAAGCGAGGCGGTTCTCGCAGCATCCCAACTCGGACTTTATGTCCGGCTTTTGCA
>JACCDI011269316.1_pt1 | contig 28633 bp, 27 predicted proteins | sample 7442791 | NCBI WGS metagenome assembly JACCDI01 (sample SAMN15323434, study PRJNA562643) | freshwater metagenome | isolation source: river surface water | place: USA:Blue River Watershed | collected 2017-08-15
GATTAGCGAAGCTATCCTTTTAAAAATATTCAAAAAAAACATACCATTTTCTGAGTTTGGTGATTTAGACAATCTAAATACCTATACGCTTGATAGTCTTAAGTCTAAGATAAAGCGAATGGAAATCAAAGAAGAAAAGAAGGACGCACTCATTTATGTGTCATTCACAGATGCAAATACAAAAATTGTTCTCTCTTTTCATCTAAACGGGCAGTTTAATAAAATTGAATCTCAGGAGTATTACTCTTAAGATCTCTTTGATACCTCATAAGCAATTTATTACATGAATTTATTCCCATCCCCCCTTTATAACCCAAACAAACACAATTAAGCATGCTATGTATTTACATACATGCTTTGTGTTTGTGAATACATTATTCGTTTTGGTTTACCGCATTTTAGGTCTATTGAGTTCACAAAAGCTTTAAAACTCATCAAAACTGATTACCACCAGTAATCATCGAATAAACTTCACTTAAGCATCACAAATTATAAAGTAAGAATGAAATTAGAAAATTGCAGAATTGCAGTAATTGGACTAGGCTATGTGGGGTTACCTTTAGCAGTTGAATTTGGAAAGAAATTTACTACAGTAGGTTTTGATATTAATTTACAGAGAGTTAATGATTTAAATAGTGGCATCGATCATACGAATGAAGTAGAATTAGAAGAATTGAATAAAGTACTTAATAATAATTTGTTTAAGTTAAGTAATGAAATAGAAAGTATAAAAGGGAGTAATATATACATTGTTACTGTACCAACACCAATTGATAAATTTAAAGCACCAGATTTATCTCCTTTACTAAAAGCAAGTAAAATGATTGGCGAGATACTAAAGAAAGGAAATATTGTAATTTATGAGTCAACGGTTTATCCTGGTTGTACAGAAGAGGACTGTGTACCTGTGTTAGAGCAGTATAGTGGGTTAAAATTTAATAAAGATTTTTATTGTGGATATTCACCTGAAAGAATTAATCCAGGGGATAAAGTAAATACACTTACTAAAATAATAAAGGTAACATCAGGTTCAACTCCAGAAGTTGCTAATTTAGTTAATGATTTGTATTTAAGTATTATTACTGCTGGCACACATAAAGCACCAAGTATAAAAGTTGCTGAAGCGAGTAAAGCAATTGAGAATGCACAACGTGATTTAAATATTTCATTTGTTAATGAATTGGCATTAATATTTGATAAAATGGGTATTGACACAAATGACGTTTTAGAAGCAGCAGGAACCAAATGGAATTTTTTAAAATTTAAGCCAGGTCTAGTAGGCGGCCATTGTATAGGGGTTGATCCATATTATTTAGCTCATAAAGCATCTCAATTAGGTTATTATCCTGAGGTTATTCTCTCTGGGAGAAAGATTAATGATAATATGGGAAAGTTTGTTGCTAATAAAGTTGTTAAATTGATGATTGATAGAAATATACAAGTTAAAGGTTCTAAAGCTTTAATTTTAGGAATTGCATTTAAGGAAAATTGTCCTGATATTAGGAATACAAGAGTTATTGACATTTATAATGAATTATTGTCTTATGGTATAAATATTGATATATATGATCCTATTGTCGAATACCAGAAAGTACTTTCGGATTTTAAAATTCATTTAACTAAAGAGTTAAATCTAAAAAAATACAATTCCATTATTTTAGCTGTAAGTCACTCTGTTTTTTTAGAACTAGATTTAAATAGTTTTTGTGTTGATAATTTACATGTCATTTACGATTTAAAGTCATTTTTTAATCCCAATATAGTAACAAGTAGATTGTAATATTATGTGTAGAATTTCAGCTATTATAAGAAAAAATAAGAATGTTGAATTTATCGAAATTGATAATTTGAATAACTCAATGTATAGAGGCGGTCCAGATGATGATGGAATCTATATTGATGATTATTTAAATGTTGGAATAGGCCATAGGCGGTTATCTGTTATTGACCAATCTTTTGATGGTCATCAACCAATGATGAATAATGATGAGTCGATCATTATGAGTTTCAACGGCGAAATTTATAATTATAATGATTTAAAAAACGATTTAGTTAAAAATGGGTATTTTTTTAAATCAAAGACAGACTCTGAGGTTATATTATATGGTTACATGGAATACGGGTTTGATTTTTTTAAAAAATTAAAGGGGATGTATGCTATTATTATTTTAGATAAAAAAAATAATCAATTTATCTTTTTAAGAGATCCCTTAGGTATCAAGCCATTGTATTACGCTAAAGATAACGATCAATTGTATGTTTCTAGCGAAATAAAAGCTATTGAAAATTCTGATTTCAAATGTGATCAAAATAAATTTTGGAAATCGTTATTTTTAACTTTTGGCTTTATACCAGAACCACATACGATTTATAAAAATGTATTTCAAGTTCCTTCAAACTCCTGTATAATCTTTGATTTTAAAAAAAATACTTTTGATCAGAAAACAATAATAAATTTTAATTATAATATAGCTGAGAATAATATTGATGAAGCTTTAAAAAAAGTTAAATTTCTATTAAAACAATCAGTTCAAAGACATTTAATTTCAGATACTCCAATCGCACTTCTTTTAAGTGGAGGATTAGACTCTAGTATTTTATCATTTATTTCAAATGATATTTCAAAAAAAAATATTCAAGCAATTTCAATTTCATTTTTTGAAGATGATTATGATGAATCATTTTATCAAGATTTAATTGCAAATAAATATAATATTAAATTATTCAGAAAAACTATAACAAAAGAGTATTTTATAAAACATATTCCTGAAATTATGAGTGCAATGGATGTTCCTACTATTGATGGAGTTAATATTTTTTTCGCTTCTAAATTTGCTAAAGAACTTGGCATTAAAGTTTTATTAAGTGGACTTGGTGCTGACGAATTATTCGGAGGCTATGATTCATTTAATATAAATAGAAGAAAAATATTTAATAATAAAAAAATATTCTCTTTTTTGTCTATTTTAAATTTAAATCAAAAAATAAATAAGTTTTCATTCTTTAAAAGTGATATTTGGTATAATGAATATCTTTTCAATAGAGGTTTATTTACACCAGAACAAGTTGCCAAAATTTTAAAGATTAGTATAAGTGAAGTAAATTCACATTTAAATTTAATACAGGAACCTTTAGAGTATGAAAGTATTCCTAAAAATAATAGGAATAAATATTTCGAGATTAAATTTTATTTAATTAATCAATTACTTAAAGATTGTGATTTTAATTCAATGTGGCATGGTATTGAAATTAGAGTACCATTTTTAGATTTAGATATTTTAAATTTTTGTTTATCATTTAATCCTGATTTTAATATTTATAATGGCCAAAAAAAATTCTTATTAATTGAATCATATAGAAAAGAATTACCAATAGAAGTTATTAATAGAAAGAAAAAATTTGGATTTACTTTGCCATTAGATAAATGGACTATGTTTAACGAATATAAATTCATAGATTCGATAAAATTAAATTTTACAAGGAGATTTAGTTTATATATTCTTGAAAATAAATACTCTTACAAAAAACGATGAAACGAAAGGTTCTTTTTATTTATTTAAAAACCTTTAGCTCAAAAGGTGGTATCCAAAAAGTTAATGAAAATATTATTAATGTATTAATAGATAATTTTAATGATTTCAATGTAGTTAGTTTATATGATGATGACTTGAATATCTATAATAACGATTCAAGATTTAAATCATTCAATGGTAATAAAATAAAATTTATATTTTATTTTTTAAAACAAAAAATGGATTATGATTTTATACTTCTTGATCATTATAATTTGTTAGTTTTAAGTTTATATTTTAAATTTTTAAATAATAAAATTAAAATTTATTTATATGCTCATGGTATTGAGATGTGGGATAAAAAATCTTTGTTTTCTAAATTTAAACTACTATTTGTTACTAAAATAATATCAGTAAGTGATTATACTAAAAACAGAATTCAAAATAATCTCTTAATTCCTGATAATAAAATAATTGTAATAAATAACAGCTTACCAAAAAGCATAATTAATCCAGTTTCTAATTTAGATTCTTGCATTAATAAAAAAAATATTCCATTAAGATTACTTACAGTTTCTAGATTTTCCATTAATGATAGGTTCAAAGGTTATATGGAAGTGCTTAATTCTTTACATAATTATAATGAAATTAATTTTATTTATACAATGGCAGGCAATTTTGAAATAAATGAATTATCTCTTATCAGAGAAAAAATAGATATGTATAAATTGAATAATAAAGTTGAGCTATTTACTAACCCTGATAATCTAATTTTAGAACAACTGTATAAAAATTCTGATATATTTATAATGCCTTCTATAAAAGAAGGTTTTGGAATCGTTTTTATTGAGGCTGGTTACTATGGACTAAGTATAATTGCGTCAAATTTAGATGGATCAAAAGAAGCAGTTGCTGATGTTAATCATAGTTGCTTAATTTCATCAATTAACACTTTCGAAATAAGACAATCTATTAAAAGATTATATAATTTAAAAATAGATAAATTTCAAGTATCAACAATATATTTTAATAGATATAACTTTGTTAATTATTCAAATAAAATAATGGAATTATTTATAAATGATTAAAATTGCCTCAACATATTTTACAATTTATGAGCAATTAAAAAAAAATATCATTCAAATAATATTACATTTTTTTAATTTATTTTTAATTATTTTAAATGGAAAATTAATTGCAAAATATTATAATCAAGATATAATAGGAGTATATAATATAGAATTTGGTTTGTTTGCTTTGATACATAGTTTTACATATTCCCCTTTTTTACAATATTTAAAAAATTACTATACTAATTATAAATTTATTTTATTAAATTCAATAGTTTATTCTATTATTTTATTTTTTATAACTTTTTTATTTTTATTTAATTTATATTATTATAACATATTAACGAGTAGAGCTTCATTTTTATTAATTTTTTTTCTATTAATATGTAATTTTATTAACAGTGTTATATGTGATTATTTTAATTTAATTGGTGATTTGAAAAAATACTCATTAATAATGTTGTTGAGAAACATTTTTCAGTTCATAATTTTGCTCTTTTATTTCATTTTAGATCATTCTTCTATTGATTATCAATTATATATATTATGGTTATCGCAATTATTACCTTTGCTTATATCATTATTATTCTTAAAGTTTGATTTCAAAAAATTTTCTTTTAAAATTTTTGACTTTAGAATTTATTTCAATAAAGTTAATTCGTATATATTTCCTTTAATGATTATGTCAATTTTTACATGGTTTATAACATTTATTGATAAATTTTTTATAAAATATTTTTTAGGATTTAGTTCCGTAGCAATTTATAATGTCAATTTTAGTTTGGGGGCAAAGATATTTTTAACTTTAAACTCATTTTTTTTATTATTTATTACTCCAAAAGTTTATTCTGCTAGTGACTTTTGTATAAAAAAGAAAATTATATATAAATATACTATAATTTATATTTTTATTTCAGTTCCAATTTTATTGATTTTATCTTTTACATATATGAATATTGGTTTTTTGTTGTTATCAGAAAATTACAAATCAGGTTTTTATTTAATCATCATATCTTCAATTTCATATTTTATCTTAACAAGTTGTTATTTACTAGAATTATTATTTTATTCTGAAAATATTACGAAATATATTCTTTATTCTAATATATGTGCATCTTCAATAATTGTAATTTTCAATTTATTATTTATCAAAAATTATGGTATTTCTGCAACTGGCTTCAGTATACTAATTGCATTCATATTTAAATATATTTTTTTGATATTTATATCAAATAAATCTTTATATGTTAAATTATAATTTTTTAAAGATTTTACCCGTATTAAAAATTTCATTTTTTTTATTTTTTGCTCATCTTTTATATGAAGGTTTAAATTATAATTTTTCTATTGATACGGTTTTATTTTTTATTTTACTTTATTTTTTATATTATTTTACAATAATTAGATTTATAAATAATTTAATTTCAAATAAAATTGTAATTCTTGATTGGTTTAGAATTTCAACATTTGTTTTTTTAATTATCGATATATCATTTTCATCTGTTGTTCTTATTAATAAAAATTATATACATACGAATAGTGATGTAATTATTTCAACAAAGAATGTTAATTTGTCATTGTTTGTTTTATTGATTGGATTATTTGCGATTGATATAGGTTACTTTTTTTCAAAAAATATAAAATTCAAAATTTCATTTTTAAATAATGGGTTTAGTTATAAATTTATCCCATTATTTTTTTATAGTTTAATTTTATCAGTTTTATTTGCAGAATTATATTTTATTTTTAATAATAAACTTGGTTATGGCCAAATTATTAACAATAATTCAACTTGGATAGATAGTTTAGTTTTTATTATTGATATGATTTCACCTTTTTTGTTATCTTTTTTATTGTTTTATTTTTTCAAAGAAACGAAGGTTAAATACAAAATTTTACCAGTTATAATAATACTAATTTTAATTCAAATATTTTTAGGTTTAATATCAGGCATGAAAGAAAATGTTTTTATCCCATTTTTACAATTATTAATCTGTTATATTTTATTCAGAAAAAAAATCCCAAAATTAATTATTTACACATTTTTTGTTTCTTCTTTATTTTTATATCCTATTAATAATAATTATAGAGATATTTTAAATAATAATGAATACGTAAATAAGAATGTTGCTTTTCAATTTGCTCTTTATAAGACACTATTAAATCCAATTGGAAGTATATTTATTAAATCAAGTGATTCTTATTTTAATAGATTCAATAGTTATTCAATTTATTTATATAGTGTAAACAATGAAAATAAATGGTTTGTATATAAATATATGAATAGGTATATATATATACCTATTTCATGGATTTTACCTAGATTTATTTTAAATTCAAAACCTAAATCAAATACAGGTCAAATTTTATCCTTTAAATATAATAGAAATACAAATAATTCAATTTCTCCAACTACTTTTGGTTGGTCATATTTAGAAGGTGGCATTATTTTTGTTTTTTTTACTTTTTTACTCTTTTCTTTTATTATAAGTGTGTTAGAGAAATCTATATCTTACAATAATATTTTCGGATTTACTTTTTACACAAATCTTATTATAATGTTTATTAAAATTGAATCTGATATTTATTTTTTTTTAATTACTGTTTTTATGTATTTATTTGTTCTTTTTTTTATTTCTAAAATTTTCTTTAAAATCAATAATGAGAATATTATACATAATTAGTTCTATTGATAAAAATTGTGGTGGTCCTTCATTTTCATTAATTAATTTTATTGAAGAACTTTCTTCTAATAATAATATTGAAATACATTTATTATGTAATAAAAGTTCCAACCCAGTATTATCATCTTCGGATATTAATAATTTTTTTATTCATTTTACTAATAATTATTATTTTTTTTTTAAGTTAATATTATTACAAAAAAAAAATAAATTTAATTTAATTCATGTCCATGGTTTATATAACTTATCCACTTTATATGCTGCATTATCAACTTATATTTTTAATTTTAAATTTATAATTTCTCCAAGAGGTGCACTACAACCTTGGGCATTAACACAGAAAAAGTTTCAAAAATTATTTTTTCTCTTTTTCTTTAAGATATTTTTTGGTAAAAAAATTACATATTTTCATTCTACATCACAATCGGAATATGAATCTATTTACAAGGTTTTTAAGAAAAACAGAATAATTTTAATACCCAATGGATTTAATAATATAAAATTTAATTATTCATATTCCTATAATAAACCTAAAAATATTGCTTTATTTCTTTCAAGAATTCATAAAAGTAAAGGAATTGAGGATTTAATTATTTCATGGAAAAAATTAAATCCTCAACATAAATTGAAATGGGATCTTTATATTGTTGGAGATGGTAATAGTGATTATTTAACCAAAATAAAACAGCTAATTAAAAATGATATATCTATTAAGTTATTTAATGGGGTTTATGATGAATCTAAATTTAAATTAATGTATGAAGCTGATTTATTTATTCTGCCTTCATATAGTGAAAACTTTGGAAATGTAGTTGCTGAGTCATTATTATGTTGTACACCTGTTTTAACTACAAATAATACACCATGGAATATTCTTGAAACTTATGATTGTGGTTGGTATATTGATTTAAGTAATTTGTATACAACTTTAAATTATATTTTATCGTTAGATAATATTATTTTGTCTAATTATGGTAAAAACGGACGAAATTATATTATTGAAAATTATAACTTAAAACATATAACTCAAAAATTCAATCAAATTTATTTAAATATTTTAAATTGAAGTTATTTTTTTTTATTCAAATTATATACAATGAAAATATTATTTTGGTTAAGTAAACCAACACAAGTTGATATCCCAATTTTTAATTCTTTAAAAAGTAGTAATGCTAATTTTACTGTTTTTTTTACATCATGGAATCATAAAGAATCTTTATTTGATAATGAAATTTCAAATAATATAGGTTGGGACTTTCCTCTTACTAACTTATACGATTATAAAATAATCAAAAATTCAAAATCTTTTTTACATGGATACCAATATTGTAAACAACAATTTGAACATGATTCTGATAAAAACTTAATTAGTATAATTCAAGGTACAAATACTTTCTTTTTTAAAGGTGTTATATTGTATCATTTTATAAATAAAAAAATTCTAATTATCCGAAATGATTCTGCATTAAATTATTTTAAGTCCTCTTTTTTAAAAAATATTATTCGTAAATTATTTTTTATTTTAATGTCTCAAAAAAAAAATATTTATTTTTCATATACAAGTGAATGGGCAAAAAAATATTTATTACATTATAAAATACATGAAAGTAATATATTATATTATCCTTATGTAATTGATTATGATTTTTTTGACAAAATATTTTCAACAAGTAATAATAATCATACACTCAATTATAAATTTACCCAAAATGATTTTTTATACCTAGTGGTTACTAAATTAGTTGAAAGAGAAGGAACGATTGATGTTATAAATGCTTATATAAATTTTGTTGATAATAATTCTCATTTAATTATTGTTGGAGATGGTCCTTTATATAATACTCTTTTAAATTATGTAGTACAAAATGGAAAAAATAAAAATATCCATTTTTTAGGATATTTGAATTATTCGGATTTAATAAAAATTTATAAAATTTCAAATGTTTTTATACATCCTGCACATATAGAATGTTGGGGTGTTTCAATTAATGAAGGTTTGTATTCAGATTTACCAGTTATTTCTGCAGATTCTGTTGGTTCTGGAATTGAATTAATTACTAATAACTATAATGGTTTTGTTTATAAGTCACATAATATTAATGAACTAGCACATTTTATGAATTTACTTTATAATGATAAATTTCTTTATAATAAAATAAAACAAAACTGTAGGATTTCAGTTTCAAAACTATCACCTCATATTGTTGCAAATGATTTGTTAAAATCTATTAATAAAATTTTAAATATATAATGAAAAAAGTATTAATTGTTGGTAAATTTCATTCATGGTCTCTCGAATCATCATATTATTCTCATCTTTTAAAATATTATAATGTACTTAAATTTGATATTAATATTAATATTCTTAAGTATATAAAATATAAACAGGTTGGTAATATTATTCATAAATTTTTTCCAGTAGAATCATGGATAAAAAAAAATAATAAAGATTTATTCGTTTATTCTAAAAATGTACAACCAGATTTCATTTTTATTTTTGGTACTTCTCAAGTTACACCTGGCACAATTGCACAAATAAAATCTAGTCAAAAAAATGTTAAAATAATACTATTTTGGCTCGATCCTCTTTTAAATTTTACTAATTGTTTATTTAATTCACTTCCTTTATTTGATTATATATTTACCTATAGTAGGGCTAATATTGAAATCTTAGATATGTATAAGAGAAATAACGTTTTTTTTCTTCCTTTTGCTTGCGATCCTAATTTACATTTTAATCCCCCAATTAACAACAATTATATTTCAGATTTATCTTTTGTTGGCATGATGAGACCAGAACGTGCTGAAGATATTTACCAAATAATTAAAAATTTTCCTAATAAAATTATCAAAATATGGGGTCCTGATTGGAATAGGGATAAAAGATTTAAAAAATTTCATCATACTAGAGACTTAAGGGGGGTTGAATATGCTTCTGTCTTTAAATCTTCCATTATTAATTTAAATAGAATTGATGATGCTAATTATCCATCTGCTAATATGAGATTTTTTGAAATTCCTTGTGCATTTGGTGGCATACAATTATGTTCAAATTGTCCCGAAATGCAAGATATTTTTCTTGAATACGAAACTTTATTATATTATTATAATAATAACGATTTAATGAATAAAATTGATTTTATTTTTTCAAATCCAGATAAGTTAAAAAAGATTTCAAAAGATGCAAATAATTTTGTTATAGAATATCACACATATGCTAATCGTGTACAATATATTAATTCAATCATTTTAAATTAAATTTATGATTTTCAAAAATTACGTCTGGGATAATTCTGATTTCACGAATGCGCATAGTTATCTTATTGATAATATTTTATCAAATTTACCCGATAAAAATTCTTTAATTTTAGATTTTGGATGTGGAAATGGAGCTATCGCTAACTATCTTATTTCAAAAGGTTATAATGTTTATGGTATAGATCCTTCAGAAAATGGTATTTCTATTGCAAATTTAAAAAATCCCGGAAGATTTTACAAATTTGATATACAAAAATATAATTTACCAATTGAGTTACAAAACTTTAATTTTGATTTTATTATTTCAACCGAAGTTATTGAGCATGTTTATAATCCTAGAGATTATATATTTTTTTGTAAAAAAATTCTTAAAAAAAATGGATTTGGAAAAGTACTTATCACGACTCCTTATCATGGATATTTTAAAAATTTAATTATTTCTTTATTTGGTTTAATGGACAATCATTTCACTGTATTATGGGATGGGGGTCATATTAAATTTTGGTCTAAAAAAACATTAAATATTATTTTCAGTGAATTTGGCTTTAAAAAAATTAAATTTAAAGGTTGCGGTAGATACCCTTTTTTATGGAAATCAATGTTATTAATTTATGAAATATGATTACTGCAATAATTATCACTTATAACGAAGAAAATATAATTTCAAAATGTTTAAAATCTATTGATTTTGTTAATGAAATAATTATATTAGATTCATTTAGTACTGATAAAACAATTGAAATTGCTTCAAATTTTAATGTAAAAATACATCAACATAAATTTGATAATTATGCTAATCAAAGAAATAGAGCGCTAAATTTAGTTTCCCATAATGCTAATTGGATTTTAATGCTAGATGCTGATGAAATTGTTACAACTGAATTAAAAGATGAGATATTAAATATAACGAATGATTATAATAATTCTACATCATTATATAATGTCAGAAGAAAAGACATTTATAATAATCATTGGATGAAATATTCTAGTGGCTACCCCACATGGTTTGGTAGATTATTCAGAAAAGATCAAGTTTGGGTTGAAAGAGAAATTAATGAAGAATATCATACGAATGGTAATGTTGGATTTTTGAAAGAACATTTACTACATTATCCATATAACAAAGGCTTCTCTTGGTGGTTATCAAAACATGATAAATATTCTTCTATGGAAGCTATTTTATTATTTAATAATACAATTACTAATATTTCTTTTTTTGATATATTCACTAAAGACCCTATAAAAAGAAGGAAAATATTTAAAAATTACTTTTATAAATTTCCATTTAGACCTTTATTAGTATTTTTTATTTTATATTTTATAAGATTTGGTTTTCTTGATGGAAAGTTAGGTTTTAGAGTTTGCTTAATGAGATCTTTTTATGAGTGGATGATTGATGTTAAATACTCTGATTTATCAAGATGAAAATATCTATTATAACAGCTTCTTTTAATTCAGAAAAAGTTATTGCTAATTGTTTAGGTTCAATTTATAATCAAGATTTTACTGATAAACAAATTGTTTCAATTGATGGTAAATCAACTGATAGTACTACATTAATTATAAACAATTTAACAAGTGATATTGATTTTAAAATATCTGAAAAAGACAAAGGAATATATGATGCCTTAAATAAAGGTATTAAAAATGCAATAGGAGATATTGTAGGGGTTTTACATAGTGATGATGCATATGCAAACTTTTATGTTTTAAAAGAAGTTTCAAATATTTTTGAAGAAACTAATTGTGATGGTGTATATGGCGATTTAAATTTTATAAAAAATGGAAAAATTAGTAGAAAATGGTTTAGTAAAAATTTTAATCCTTCTTTATTAAATACAGGCTGGATGCCTCCTCATCCAACTCTATTTCTTAAAAAAGAAGTTTTTGAAAAACATGGTTTATATGATACTAATTTCAAAATTGCTGCTGATTATGATTTTATTTTGAGGATTTTTAAAGATGAATCTCTCAAATTTGAATATTTACCTATGGTAATAACTAACATGTCAATAGGTGGTGTTAGTACATCAGGTTTTAAGAATTTGGTTCAAAAATCATATGAAGATTACCTAGTTTTAAAAAAGAATAAAATGAGGTTCCCATTATTAATTCTTTTTCGTAAGATTGTTGGTAAAATATCTCAATTCTATGCTATTTAATCCTGAATCTGCTCGTAAAGCAGGTAGTAAAAGTAAAAGGGGGCCTATAAAACCACCCCTGTAAAAACCAAGATGGCTCAACTTTTTGAAGATTTGATAGCAGATTTACTTAAAAACAAAGACAAGCTTTCAATTCAACAAAAAATTAGACTTGTACAGTTATTATCAAATTATATTTTTCCTAAAACAAAGAGTGTTATTGATGAAGAAACCTTAAATAAAGATAGAATTGATGAAATTAGAATAGTTTACCAAGATCAACCGATTAATCATTCAAAAAATAAATTAGACTAGGTGTTTAGCTTGCTCCATAAAAGCATCAGCAATTGAATCTTTGTTTTGAGTTACACCAATATAAATTTGAAAAGTACTTTCTTTTTTATGACCATTTATTTCCATTAAAATTGGGGTTGGGATCTTCCCATAGTAATTGGTAGCAAAAGACCTTCTTAGGTCATGTGAGCATATAAGTTCATTTTTAGGATAAAAACTTAATTCCTTTCTTTTAGATTCTTTATTATACTTGCTACCTTTAACAGTTTCTGTAATATTGGCAAGTTTGCATACTACCTTTATATACTTGTTAAAGTGAGGTTCTGACAAATGAGTAGGGAAGTCTCTTTTAAGGATATTAATGACATATGGGTCTATAACTCCAATGGTGACAAATTGAGTGGTTTTCTTTTGAATAATGTCAATATATAAACCACCATTGGTTGCGTCTCTAATTTGAGAAGGTTTAAGTTTTAGAAGGTCTGACACCCTCTGGCCAATAGAAACGCCAATTAAGAGCCATTTACGTGCGTTTTCGAGCATTTCGTCTTTAATAGTTAAGGCTTTTATTCGTTCTATCTCTTCAAAGCTTAAAGTATGTAAATGACGATCATTGGAGGGTTTGGAAAAGGAACTAATGTATTTTAAATGAGGTTTTATAGTTAAACCGTTTTTCTCTGCCTCGGTGGCTATGGTTTTTAAGATCTTTATTTGTTGGCCAGCATTATTAATTGAGTACTTTTTGATGTTAATGAGCCAGTTGGTAAAACTATCAAGTTCAGATTTTTCCACTTTTTCTAGATTAATTTTAGATCCATGATAGGCGTCAAAATGCTCAACAATTTTGTAAAACAATTGGTAACATCTAATCGTATTATATGATATTCCTAATTTGCCTGTACTCTTTACTCTTCTTATGGAAGCGTTTCTTATATACAGTTTGTTACACCAAAAATGATTACGGACTGTAATTGCACACTTTAAAGACTTTTTTTATTTTATAACTATATATTTTCTTACTTAATTTTTCACAAATGAAAAGGTTGTTATTTATTTTTACTCTATTTTTTTCAATTTCATTTTTAAGTGCTAATAGCTTTGCACAAAATGTAAATCCACAAGCAATTGCTCAAGTAAGATCGCTACTTGCTTCTAAAGGTCTTAGTGAAGCTGAAGTTTTAGCAAGACTAAAATCAAGAGGGTTAGACGTTGAGAATATGACCCAATCCGATTTGCTTAAGAATAAGTTAGTTATCGAACAAGTTGTTGCCGAAATGGAAGCAGAAAAAAAAGCTAAATCACAAGCACCACCTACAAAAACTGAAAAACCTGTTCAAGTAGTAGAAGCTATTGTTGAAAAACCAATAGTTTCTGTCAAAGAAGTTCAAAGTGATATTTTAGCAAAATCAATAGAGCCAGCTGCACCATTGCCACCTTCGGATATTTACGGCCATAAGATATTTAGAGATAACTCAATTGAAATATATAGAGTTTCAAAGGATGCTAATCCTCCGGAATCATATGTGCTAGCTGCAGGAGATAAAATTAATATTGTAATTTTTGGTAAATCACAAGCCGACTTACAATATGAAGTAAATACTGCAGGGTTTATTCAGCCAGCAAATATGCCAAAAATATTTTTGAGTGGTTTAACTTTGAAACAGGCAAAAGATCTTCTTGCGTTAAGGTTTTCGACTTTTTATTTTTTTAATAAAGACCAGTTCGCTTTAACGCTTAATACCTCTCGAACATTAAATGTTAATATTTTTGGAGAAGTAGAAAAAGCCGGTTCGTTTACTACATCTGCGTTAAATACCGCCTTAAATGCGCTATCAGCTAGTGGCGGGCCAACTAATTTTGGTACGGTGAGAAATATTCAAATAATTAGAGGTAGTGTAAAGAAAACACTAGATGTATATGCTTTTATGCGCAATCCTATTTTACAATTTGATTTTTACTTACAAAATAATGATATTATTTATGTTCCACCTGCACAAAAAGTAATAACGCTATCTGGTGCAGTTAATAGACCTATGCGCTATGAGTTAACTGCTAAAGAAGGTTTAGTTGAATTATTAGATTTCGCCGGCGGGATAAAAACAGATGCATTTACTGATTTTGTTCAGTTACAGCGTTATGAAAATAATATATCAGTAATCAAAGACTTTTCTTTAAAGGATATAATTACTGGGAAGATTAAATTAGATTTATTAAATGGCGATGTAATTACAATTAAATCTATAAATAGTGCACTAAAAGGTTTTGTAAAAGTTAGTGGGGCAGTTGATTATCCTGGAAGTTATGAAATTGGAAGTACAAAAACTGTCAAAGAATTACTTTCTAAATCTAAACTAAAACCAGAGGCAAAATTAGACTTAGCCTACGTTGTGCGAAAAAGATTAGATCAAACAAATGAAGTTATTTCAATTAATATACAAGAAGTTAATAATGGGAAAGTAGATTTTAAATTAGAAAAAGAGGATGAACTTATTATTTATGATCAGGCGAGATATACAGATCAATTTTCAATTTCTGTAGTTGGAGAGGTTAGAAATCCGTTTGAAAGAAATTTTAGATTTGATGAAAGTATTACGATTAAAGAAGCATTAGGTCTTGCAGGAGGGTTGAAAAATACAGCTTTAAACAATGCGTATATCTATAGAACCTCTCCATTTAATCTTAAAAAAACCAATTATATTCAAGTAGATTTTAATGGTGATAAAGACTATAAACTTCTTCCTGGAGATAAATTGGTAGTACTTAATAAAGATGTATACGATCTAGATGCAACAATTAGTATAATAGGGGAAGTCAAAAATTCGGTGAACATTCGCTTTGATAGTTCAATACAGGTCAAAGATTTATTAAAATTAGCCGGAGGTTTTACAATTTCTTCTGATATTACTAATATCGATTTATTTCGTCTCAATTTTAGTCTAGATAAGGCTCCTACAAAAGAGTTAATACGTATATCGGTTGATAAAAACTTTAACTTGGTAGGTAATTCTAATTTTGAATTAAGTCCTTACGATTTACTAGTTGTAAGAAAAATTCCGGAATTTCAATTAAATGAACAAGTTGAAATTAAGGGCGAAGTAACTTATCCGGGTATTTATATATTAAAATCTAAACGGGTATTTTTTTCCGATATTATAAATCAGGCAAAAGGTTTCACTAAATTTGCCGATTTATTAAATATATCTCTTTTACGATATCAGCAAGATAAAGGCAAAATTGTGTTTAAAGCAGAGGAAGCCATGTTGCACAAGGGCGATGTAGCTTTTGATCCAATAATTATGCCCGGCGACTTTATTGATGTTCCTTTTGTAGTGAATACAGTTTCAATTGATGTTTTGGGTACAAAGTATATTTTGGGGAAAGATCAATCAAACCTTACAATAAATTATAATGGACACCACAATGCCAATTGGTACATAAAGAAATTTGCTGGCGGGTTTATTCCTGAAGCAGATAAGTCATCTATTAAAATTACAAGAGAAAATGGTTTTGTTGAACCAACAAAAAAGTTCTTAAAAGTATTTAAGATATATCCAAAAGTTTCATATGGCGACAGGATTTCATTGTCTTTAAAGAAACAAAAGCCTGAAGATATTAAAGATAAAAAGGCATTTGATTGGGAAAAATTCACAAATAAAATACTAGCAATAGGAACTACAATTGCATTAATTGCTCTTTATACAAAATAATTTGAAATGAACGATAATTTACAAACAAACCAAGGACAAATTGATTTATTGGAAGTTTTTAAAAAACTGTTTAATCATAAAGCTACTATCATTAAAATTGTTTTTGTTTTTATGATTTTTGGGGTCATAATTTCTTTTTTAGTCCCTAAAAAATATACTGCAAGTAGCACTTTTGTTCCAATGTTGTCTTCGGAAAGTAAAGCGAGCGGCCTTTCGGGTTTAGCATCTCTAGCTGGAATAAGCATTGATGGTTCTATGGGTAGCAATGATATTGCGCCAACTTTATATCCTGAGATTATTGCAAGTGTCCCATTTAAACGATCATTGGCTGATGTTAAAATTCCTTATGACAAGAAGCTAGTTACTTTAAAGGAATATTCATTATTACGAGAACCTGATTTAATAGGTACACTTAAAAAGTACACGATTGGTTTACCTGGACTGGTATTAAAATACTTGATGCCAGAAGATAGTATCAAAATCAATTCTGGAGTTAATACAAATCAACTTATCATAGTATCAAAATCTGATTTTGAATTGTATAAAAACTTTGATGAGCTTATTTCGATTAATGTTGATTTAAAAGAAGGGTTTATTGAATTAAATGTAACTTTTGACGATCCTGTACGAACCGCTATAATTGCTCAAAAAGCGCAAGAAATATTACAATTAAAAGTGATTGAGCTAAAAGTAAAACACGCTAAAGAAGTTTTACAATATACCGAGGAACAATTTGTACAAAAAAAGCGTTCACTTTATGCAGCACAAGACAGATTAAATAACTTTAAGGATAATGCAATATTTTACAATACAACGAACTATCAAACTCAGGTTACTAGACTTGAGTCTGAATATACAAACGCAAATTTAGTTTTTCTTGAAATAGCTAAACAAGTAGAACAAGCTAAACTTCAAGTAAGTAAGGATACGCCAATATTTTCGGTACTTAAACCAGTTGTTGTACCAAATGAAAAGTCTTCACCCAAAAAATTGATCATTATACTAATTTGGAGTTTTCTAGGATTTAGTATTTCATTAGCTAATATACTTTTCAAGGACAGCTTGTTTAGTATTATTAATAAAATCAAGAGTTAGATTTATATTTTGAACTTACTATTGGCTACAGATGATAATAATTATCTTGTAGCTGTTTCTGATAACAATTGTGTACTAGCATTTGAAACTGCTAGTAAATATAGCAATAGCAATAATATCTTTTTTAGATTAATAAAAATATGCTTAAAGACATCTAAGTTAGCGTTTTCTGATCTAGAGAATATTATACTTTTTAGTGATGTGTATCATGGTTACGATGAAAAAAAGAATTTCTTCATTTCAATTAAGAGTTTTGACTTAAAACGAAAATTTCATAAAAAATACCTTTATCAACGATTTTTTTTAGATCCAAAAACCATACTATCTGAACAATTTGATGTTAAGCCTAGTTTATTTAATCTTAATTTTTTTGATACTCAATTAATTCCTGTTTTTTACTTAAAAAATAAGATTGGTATACTTGATTCTGCATTTTTAATGTTCTATAAATCAAATAATTTTTATTCCCAAATTTCTGGGCATTTTATCAATGAAGACTTCCAATTTATTTATCAAAATACATTTTTGAGTTCTATTGAGAATTTAATTCATTTTTATTTGAATTTATTTGGATTAACTCCTAATTATTCTGAATTATTTATTATTTCTTCTGGGGGTTGCGATCTTTATCTTTCAGAATTAAAGAAGACTGTAATACCAATTAATTCCGGAAAATTCATCATTAATCCAGAATATTATTATACTACATCTGATTTAGTTTGTAGCTCATTGGTCTCTGCTGCGCCGAATACATGTATATACAAGCCTACTAGAATGTTTAAAGAAAAAATTGATTCTATATTGGTTCAAGATACATTAGATAATAATAATCGAAAAAATTTAGTTTATTCTTTTATTTCATTTATACGCGGTCTTATTATCGATTTGATTAAAGATGTAAAATTTAAAACCAATTATCAATCATTGGCTTTAAATACTAATCTATACGGATTAATTAATAAAGAATTTATACTTCAGAATTCTGATTTTACGGAAGTGTATATTTTACCTGAAAATGATATTGAGTTTAAAGATTTAGCAATATCAGTATTTAAGAATTATCCTGTTTATATCAAAAACGCATAAGATAATATCAATTTTGTTATAACATCCCCCAAAATATCACGCTGTTCTGTGATGAGCCCCAATATTCTTATTGGGGCTTTTTTATGCCCACTTATAAAGCAAGTTGGGGATGAGGCTACTAATGCCTTTTTCAAGTGTGATAGTTGGTGCCCACCCAAGTTGTAAAATTTTATCTAAACAAAGCTGCTTTTTGGGTGTACCATCGGGCTTTGTACTGTCAAGTGTTATAGTGCCTGTATAGCCTATAATATTTTTTATAAGCAGGGCAAGATCATAAATGCTAATATCTTCGCCACAACCAATGTTTATAATGTCGGGCTCGTTGTAATGCTCCATTAAATGGCAGCAGGCCCTAGCTAAATCATCTACATGTAAAAATTCTCTTTTAGGTGTGCCTGTTCCCCAAATAACTACTTCTGGTTCATGGTTGTTTTTAGCAACTATAAATTTTCTTATCAGTGAAGGCAGTACGTGCGCGTTTTCTAAATCGTAATTGTCGTTAGGCCCATATAAATTAGTGGGCATCACAGAAATAAAATTGCACCCATATTGCGCCCGGTAGCTATTGCACATTTCAATACCTGCAATTTTTGCAATGGCATAAGGTTGATTGGTATATTCTAGTGGCCCTGTAAGTAAAGAAGATTCTTTAAGGGGCTGCTCTGCTAGTTTTGGATAGATGCAAGAAGAGCCTAAAAACAAAAGCTTTTTTGTGTTGTTTACATAAGCAGCATGTATTACATTGGCTTCTACTATGATGTTTTCATAAATAAAATCGGCTCTGTATTTGTTGTTGGCGTGTATGCCACCCACTTTTGCGGCAGCTAAAAAAACATAGTCTGGTTTTTCTGTTGCAAAAAACTCATTAACGCTTTGTTGGTTTCTAAGGTCTAGCTCTTTGGAGTTTTTATAAACTAAATTTTGATAACCTAATAGTTCTAAATGCCTTTTAATGGCACTTCCTACCATACCATTGTGGCCCGCTATGTATATTTTATCTTGCTTATTCATACTAGCCGCCATAGAGTTTAATATCATGCTCCATCATCTCCTCAATTAACGCATCAAGTGTATACGTAGGCTCCCAGCCCAATAATTGCTTGGCTTTGGTGGCATCACCAATAAGTAAATCTACCTCGGTAGGTCTATAATAACGATCATCTATTTTTATTACCTCTGCACCTAGTTCAATAGGGTAAGGCCCATCATTTTTTTCTACGATACCTACTTCGTTAATGCCTTTTCCTGCAAATTTTATTTGCACATTAATTTTTTCAAATGCTATTGTAACAAAGTCTCTTATTGTGGTGGTGATACCTGTTGCAAGTACAAAGTCTATGGGCTCTGGGTGCTGCAGCATTCTCCACATACCTTCTACATAATCTTTTGCGTGTCCCCAGTCTCTTTTAGCATCTAAATTTCCTAAGTAAATAACTTCTTGCTTGCCAGTAGCAATGGCCGCAACACCTCTTGTAATTTTGCGGCTCACAAAAGTTTCACCCCTTAGTGGCGATTCGTGGTTAAATAAAATACCGTTACATGCAAACATGTTATAGGCTTCGCGGTAGTTAACCGTAATCCAATACGCATAAAGTTTTGCAATGCCATAGGGGCTTCGGGGGTAAAAAGGTGTTTCCTCGTTTTGAGGAACGGCTTGCACCTTGCCGTATAATTCCGATGTTGAAGCTTGGTAAAATTTAGTTTTTTGTGTGAGGCCTAAAATTCTAATGGCTTCAAGTATTCTTAAGGTACCAATACCATCTGCATTAGCGGTATACTCTGGAGTATCAAAACTCACATGCACATGACTCATGGCGGCCAAATTATAAATTTCATCTGGCTGCACTTCTTGTATAATCCTAATTAAATTGGTGGAGTCTGTGAGGTCGCCATAGTGCAAATGAAAGTTACGATCGGGGATATGAGGGTCTTGGTAAAAATGGTCAATTCTGTCAGTGTTAAATAAAGATGCTCTTCTTTTTATGCCGTGTACGATGTAGCCCTTTTTTAAAAGTAGCTCGGCTAAATAAGAGCCATCCTGTCCTGTAATACCTGTAATGAGTGCTATTTTCATTTATGGCTCTATTTTTTCTTGATTGTCTAATTCAGTGATGGAGCCAATGCTTCTGATATCTCTATGCGATAAGTAAGTTTTAAGTTGCCTTAAAAACTGTAGAACAATGGTGTAGGTACAAACATTTACAATTACAAATCCAATCCACGATTTATTGAGGGCTATAAACGCTATACCTATATTTAGAATTTGAAGACTAATAATGATGAGTAGTGTTTGTTTGCTCGTAAATCCAATATTGGCCATCAAGTGGTGGATATGGTTGTTGTCTCCTTTAAATGGGCTTTTTTTATTGTATATTCTAACAGAAAAAAGCCTAACCATATCTAGTATGGGAATGGATAAAAATGAAAAGGACAAAATAACGCGGTTGCTTACATTGAGATCTAGGGAACTAGACTTTTCTTCAATAAATACAAAAGTGAAAGTGGCAAGTAATAATCCTATAAACAAAGATCCCGAGTCCCCCATAAAAATGTAGGCTGGTGGTTTATTATATAATATAAAAGCAGTAATGGCTGATGCGGTGCTTAGTGCTAGGATGGAAAAAAACAAGTTGCCATCTAAATAAAAAAAAGCAGCATAAAAAAGGCTTGCGATTAGTGAAATGCTAGCGGCTAAACCGTCCGAGCCATCTATTAAATTATATGCATTTACAATGCCTATTGCCGAAACTAGTGTTATAAAAAAAGATAGACTTTTAGGTAAGTCAAATTTCGCAAACATGGTTTCTACGGGTAAGTAAAAACCAGTTTTGTATATTAGCAGGCTACATAGTAGCGCTTGTACTACGAATTTGTTTTTTGCCTCATAATTGAAAAAGTCGTCACCTATACCATGTATGAACATGATTAGTATTATAACCAAATAAGAATTTATGTATTTTGGTTTTTGTATTTCTTCTGGTAAAAAAAGGCTAATGGGTATTATAAATGCCATAATTAAGGCAACCCCTCCCAAAAAAGTGATACTCCTATTGTGCTTTTTTATATGACTGGGGGTGTCATATATATTAAACTTATTAGCAATTTTTACTAAAATAGGTATGGTATAAAAGCACAATAAAAATGAACTAATTATGATTCCAATAGCCCCAATAAGCATATTTCGTTTTTATCAAATCTAAGTATTTGATAATCATTACATTGGATACTAAATTAGTACGAAGCCCCGCAAAAATACTTGATTAAGTAGGTTGGTTTTAAATTGAATAATATCCTGTTGCTCTACCAACGCCCTCTTTATGAATTACCTTTTTATTTAATAATTGAATAAGCGTTTTTTTCACTGTTGGAAGTGGGATGTTTAACTTAACTGAAATATTTCCTGAACTGCATCCTGCATGATTTTGAACATAAAAATGAATCCTTTGTTCGCGAGGAGTGAGTGGCTCACTTACTTTTCTACTTTCTTCTAATTTTATAAGTAAATTACTTTGAATATTATTTATACAGCTTGTAAAAAATGTTAGCCATCTTGTTGCGTTTTCACCAGGTCTATTTTTTTGAGCATCCATTAATACGTTGTAGTATTCAGATTTTCTATTTTCAATTTCATGTTCAAAGCTTATATACTGTATCCAGGTGTAACCGTTCTTTAATAAAAGTAAACTAGCTAATAATCTACTTAGTCGCCCATTGCCATCTTGAAATGGGTGGATGCTTAAAAATTCATATACAAATAATGCGTCTTTTACCAAAGGCAATGTTTCTTTATCATGATTATACCATTCAACTAGCCGTATCATTGCGTCCTGCGTTTGAAGCCCAGGTTCAGTTGTTTTGAAAATTGTTTGTTTGCTTCCGTCCGACAAATTAGCTTCAACTGCATTGGTAACTTGTTTGTATTCACCTTTATGCCATGCATCTTTTACACTATACTTCATTAAGAGATTATGCAAGCTCTTAATTTGACCTTCGTTAATACCAATTGATGCATAATTTTCGGCAATAGTATCTAGTGTTTCAAAATAGCCCACCACTTCTTGTTGATCTCTTTCTTCAAAAGAAGACATATTTATATTTTCAATTAAAACACTTACCTCATCATCGGTCATTTTGGAACCCTCAATTCTTGTAGAAGCGCCTACACTTTTAACTGTTGCTATACTTTTTAACTGCATTAATTTGCTACGTTCTCTTTTTTCAATACTTGACCACGTAGCATCAAAACGATCAATTTTTGACAGTTCAGATATCATTTTCATGTCTAAATCGAGGCGTAGGTTATTAATTAAAATACTCATAATATTCGTATATATCCGTAAATATACGATAAAATATCTGATAAACGGGAGGTAGATAAAGGATAATAGAACTATAATATCCCGAAGGGTAGTAAAAGAAAAATCCCTTGTAATAAGGATTACAAGGGATTTTGAATCTAGGTGATGTAACCTAGCGGACCGGACGGGACCAGAAAATAATTTCATATTGTTTTATATGTAAATTATCTAATTGATATTCAATTTATTATAATTTTTTTAGTTACTATTTTGTGGTAATAAATGGGTAGTTTAGTTTTACACTATGTTTTACACTAAATTGTTTTTGAATGAAAACATATTCATTATATCCTGTATTAAGAGTTGATAAACCAAGTAAGGTTGGGACTTGTCCATTGTATTTGAGATACACATATGGGAAGGTTTGGAAAAATATTTCATTGAACAAGACATTAGAACCCAATTTTTGGAACAAAGAAGAAAACGAACCAAGAAAGAATTGTCCTAATCGTAAGGAGATACTTGACTTAATTAGAAGAAAAAAAACAGAGATTGAAACAATAATCTTAGATATAAGTAGGGAGAATGGTGAATATCCAAGTCCTCAAGAACTAATTAATAGTATTTCAAATGGGAGAAACCGAAATGTCAAGGATTGGATTTATTATTTCAATCTTTTTGTAAAAAACCAAACGGAAAACTTAAATGTTGAACCATCTACATTGGAGGTATATAGACAATTAAAAGAGAAATTAATAGGATTTCATACGGAAAAGGATATAACGTTTCTTTGGAAAAATATTAATATAAACTACTACAACCAATTTGTATATTATCTAAGAGGTAAGGGATTAAAAGATGGAACGATTGGTAAACATATTAAAACATTAAAATCTTTTCTAAATTATGTATCTATAGAGTTTAATTTATTAAACCCAAATCAATATAGAGGTTTCACAACATTAAGAGAAGAACCTGACTTTGTCATATTAAATGAAAAGGATTTAGAATTAATGAAATCTTCATTATCTCTTTCATTTGTTTTACCTAACAATTTTGTATTAAATAACAGGGAAAGATTAATTGTTAAAATAATGATATTGTTATGTAAAACAGGAATGAATTATTGTGATTTATTGGACTTAAAAGTTGATGATATTTTTATAGATGAAGATTTTGGTAAATTAGATTTTCAACAATTCAAAGAAAAAATTGAAAGTGGTGAAATTAGAATTAATCTTTTCATTAAAAAGGTAAGGAAGAAAATAAAAAAAGTTGATAAAAAACAAATACCTATCATTCCAATTACACACGAAATAAGTGATATATTGAAATATAGTTTTATAGAGTGGGAGAATGTAAAAAGTGAAGAGATTAACCGAAACTTTAAGAATATTGTGGTTCCAAGTGAGGATGAAAGTTTATATACTTTGTGGAACTTAATTGATTTTATAAAAGATAAGTTTGTTAGGTATGGTATTGAAGATGTCATTTATTATTTTCCACATTATCCATATTTTCTACCTCAAAAAATTAACAATGTTTCATTCAATAAAGAAATTAAACAGGTATTAAAAAAAATAGGTTTGATTTATAATGTAAAAGTTGTTAATAAAACAAGTAAGAATAAAATTGAAGAGTTAATTAGACCTAAATATGAATTAGTCACATCAAGGACGGGAAGACGAACAAATATTACATCATCTTTGTCTAAAGGTATTAACGATACATTTGTTATGAGAACACACGGAATTAAGAAAACTGAAACTTTAAGAAGATATGAGAATATACCTGACAAGGAGATTATAGAACAATTAAGAGAGAAGAACCCAATTCCCGTAAAACCAAAAGGACAGGATAAAACGAAAAAGAAATAGTTTAGTTCTACATAACAACTTTTTTTACTCACTTTACACTCTTTTCGTAAAGTATCACATATTTATTACTTGACGGGGTTGAATAACCCAATGTGTCATCAATAATTATTAACCCATTAAGTAATGAGAAAAGTTGGACGACCACCATTATACCTATATGAAGAAGATAGGATAAACACAAGACGAGAACAGAACAGAACTAACCAAAGGAATTGTAGGTTAAAGAAGAAACTACATAAACAGGTAAAGAACATTACCCTTCCCATTAACTTCAACAAGAAATACCAAGAGGACATAGTCCATTCATTTATGAACTATGGTTTCAATACCCTATTTACAGGAACAATCAACCTGAACCATTTAGAACAGGACGAATTAGATGTAATGAATAAAGAGGTAGATAAGATTAACCAAGAACTACAAATTGAACTAAACCATTTCACAGAACGAAGAACCACAATACAATCATTAAAGGATTACACAGAACGATACATTCAATTCCTTTATAGTAGGAATGTAATAGATAGGTCATTAGTATTCTTTGAGATTGGGGACAATTTCAACATACACACCCACATCATTTTGAATTCAAAGACCAATTTTCAAGACCTAAAATTGATATTGGAAAGTGGTTGGTTAATTGGTGTATCAAATACATCAAGACCCATCAAGAACCAAGAAGAGAAAGAAAAGGTTATTAGATATGGTGTGAAAGAATTGAAACCCACCTCGTCCAAATCAAACGAACAGAAGAAAATAGATAATTGGTTCTTTATAGGTGAATATGATTGATATGGGGGTAGTCCCCGAAGGTAGGTCCTGTTCGTATTTTCTCTTATATATGGGGTCTCCCCGTCCTCAGGGAGTAGAACCCTACTAAAAATGAACCTCTTGGGTGGTTTAGAACCATACACTCACCTAAATACTACTTACCTCACAATTATACTATTTATCCAAATATCCCCGTATTGTTTCTGTAATTCGTTTTTAAGAGGAATTAGTTAGGAAAATACCCTTCCTTGAATGAAATAAGGAGGTTGTAATTATATAAACTAACTCACTCAATTACTCTTTTAAGGTTTTTAATACTATTTATTAGTATGGAAACATTAGAGAAAATAGAAGTGTATTATTCATTGGGAAATGAAAATACCGATTACGACTTGGTTGATAAGAACCACATAAGAGATTTAATTATAGATAGGTTTGAGAAACAGAAATCTACCATTGAAGGTAAATACCTATACTCACTTAAACTTCAACTAAAATTAACGAGGGAAAATTACGATAGGTTCAGTATAGATAAACTACAAAACATATCACGAAAATTAACAAATGGTATGAGTTCATTTGGAGGGATAACCTCAAGAAAAATGTTTAATGATAATTTTTTAGGTGGGGTTAGAACTATAAGTGTGGTTGATGATGGGTTTAATGATTACCCCACCTTTTCATTAAACTACTTGGTTTATAGTAATATAGACAATTTAGACATAAGGTTATTGAAACCCTTAACATTCCGTATTAAGATGATTGACCCGAAAATCACCTTTTCAATCAACTATTTAGGGAAATACACACCCGAACTATTAAGTTCCAATATAGATTACAGAACCGATGTGGATTTCAATAATCCTGTATTAAAGAAACTTGGAGAACAGACCATAGACGAGATTTTTAATAACCAATTCCAAAGACCACGATTTTTAGGAGGATTATATAAACTTAAACCATAGATTATGAAAGTAATATTAAGAGAAGAACAATTTGTCCGTCTTATTGAGAAATTAAGAGAGATGATACAAGACAAGAAAATAAACCCAAAAGAATTTATCCTAATTAACAAGAACAGAAATGGAATTAAATAGTCATTATATAGACCTTAAAGAGATATTCAAGGAACACAACCATAAATTATGTGTTAATCCCCAAACAATAAGAAAAGTCCTCATTGACCTACATATGGATGAGGAAGAAGAGATTACTATTACAGGAACTTATGGTGATTGGGGTTGGTTCTGTAATTTTTTACTCTCCCAAGTCATAGAAGGGGACTTTGAGAGTGAAGATTAAATCAAAATTAAAAGGGAACTAAAAAAAGTTCCCTTTTTTGTTGGTTTTAAGTATAAAAAGTGTAATTTTAATGTGTCAATTAAATTACATCAATTATGAAGGTAAAATACAATCGGTTAAGTAGTTTAAGTCAATCGGGAAATCGTTTAACTGATGATAAGACCCAATATGACCTTGTTTTGTTAGACAGGGTTTCAGGTTCTGTTAGTTTTAGGGATAGACCCAAAGGACAGGAACTGTCAAAATTAGTAGAAAAGGGTATGGTCAATGAATTATGGGTGGAAGAGTTTTCAAGGTTAGGAAGAAATACGGGTGATGTAATCAAGACACTTGAATGGTTGGACGAAATGAAGGTAAATGTCATAGTAAGAAATATAGGTCTCCAATCAAGACCGAACGGAGTTAAAAACCCTATTTGGAAGATGATTAGTTCAGTTATGAGTTCCCTTTATGAAATGGAATTGGAGAACATAAAGGAGAGAACTATGGTAGGTCGTAAAGTTTATGTCCAAAACGGGGGTCGTTTAGGAAGACCTGAGGGAACAAAGGAAACTGAAAAGGATTTTCTTGAAAAACCACAAACCAAAGAAATAATTAAAAACATCAAAAAAGGAAATACAATCAATGACATATGTAAAATCGTTGGTTGTAGTAATAAAACAATCATAAAAACAAAGAGGTTATGTGAGAAACACAACCTTCTATTGAAGAACAAACAAAAACAAACTTTATGAACTTCTCTAATCAATCATTACTACTACTATTGTGTATATTTTATTTTGGAATTACTTTCATTTTGATGTCATATATTGTATCAAGGAGAATTAAGAAAAATCCGTTAGTATTACCTAAAAATGATACTCCTTATGGTATTGTTGGAAAGTATTTTAAATTGGTAATTGTTTTTTTATTTACCTATGTAGTGTTGATTAATATAAATCCAAGAATATCAATTTATTACCCTGATTTTTCAATACTTAAGTCAAATAGTATTGTGTTAATTGGATTTTGTTTAATGTTTATATCATTGATTCTGACTATAGTTTCTCAAATTACAATGAGAAACTCTTGGAGAATTGGTATTGATTTGGATAAGAAAACGGAACTAATCACTATTGGGGTTTTCAAATATTCAAGGAACCCTATTTTTCTTGGTATGGTCCTTTTTATGTGTGGAATATTTTTAGTCACCCCAAACGTTTTAATTCTAATGATTATTCTTTTAGGTTTTATTCTAATTGAGTTTCAAGTTAGATTGGAGGAGGAGTTTTTGGAAAAACAATTTGGGGAGGAGTATATTAAGTATAAAAAAGAAGTAAGAAGATACATTTAGTATCAAAATATTAATCTCCAAAATACCAAAACCCATATGTGGGAGTATCATTTAATGAATTACTTACATCTCATTAAACACCCAAAATTATAGAGTTTATTAGGTGAATTAGTTTTACACTATGTTTTACACTAAATAAAAAACCCCTTGAAAATCAAGGGGTTAATTGTTTTTACGCGGACCGGACGGGACTCGAACCCGCGAC
>JACCDI011825081.1_pt1 | contig 28631 bp, 23 predicted proteins | sample 7442791 | NCBI WGS metagenome assembly JACCDI01 (sample SAMN15323434, study PRJNA562643) | freshwater metagenome | isolation source: river surface water | place: USA:Blue River Watershed | collected 2017-08-15
AAGCTATTGATCCAAGGCAAGCACGAGTTTGAACTTCCCAATGGAGAAATTGCCGTAATCCCTGCTTCTTGGTTTGTCAACTATTCCGAGCTTTTTAATTTCATCGAGGAACGAAGTGCCGAAGAGTTGGTGCTCCGAAAGCATCACTTGGCCTTTGCGAGAGAACTGCAGCATGGAGAATTGATTCGTCTCAACCTGAGTTTGAAGCTAGAGAGATTGCGCAATTTTGATGCGATTGACGACTATGCCTTGCCCAGTACTTTTAAAGGGTCCCTTCGTCCGTACCAAAATGCAGGCTACAACTGGCTTCGCTTTTTGAACGAATACCAGTTTGGCGGATGCCTCGCCGACGACATGGGTCTTGGTAAAACCGTGCAAACTCTTGCGCTCTTGGCTTATGAAAAGGAGGAGAACGATGGTTTTGCTTCCCTACTCGTGATGCCTACCTCCCTGATTTACAACTGGGAGTTGGAAGCCAAAAAATTTGCCCCAGACCTTAAAATCTTAGTGTATTCAGGTACACAGCGGAATAAGGACCCTTGGAAATTCCGTGGATACGATGTGGTCTTGACCTCCTATGGCATCGTCCGAATGGACATCGAGCAGCTTAGCCAGTTTTACTTCAACTATGTAATCTTGGATGAATCTCAGGCCATCAAAAATCCTAGTTCCAATATCGCTACCGCTGTCAATAAACTGAAAAGTAAGCGGCGTCTTATCCTAACTGGTACTCCAGTAGAAAATGGCACCATGGACCTCTGGTCGCAGATGAACTTTGTGAATCCAGGACTGCTTGGCAATCAGCTTATCTTCAAAAAGCAGTTTCTCCAGCCCATTGAGAAGCAGCACGACCGAGAAAAAGCGGCTCGCTTGCATGCCATGATCAAGCCTTTTATCCTTCGCCGCTTAAAGTCTCAAGTAGCAAAAGATCTTCCGGAGAAAATCACCAACGTGAAATACTCGGACATGACGGCTGAGCAAGAAAAGGTCTACGAGGAAGTAAAGAGCTATTACCGAGAAAAAATCATTGGGGAACTTGCGGGAACTGGACGAGGAAGTCAACAGTTTACCCTCCTCCGCGGACTTACCCAGCTCCGGCAGATAGCCAATCACCCCAAACTCGTCCGTGAAGACTACACGGGAGAGTCTGGCAAGTTGGAGGACATCACCTACATGCTTCAAGAGACCATCTCTGAGAACCACAAGGTGTTGGTATTTAGCCAATTTGTCCGTCACTTATCCATCGTTCGAGAGTTTTTGGATAGTGAAAAAATCCCTTATGCCTATTTGGATGGGGCTACCAAAGACCGTCAGGCTCAAGTGGAAAAATTCCAAACCCAAGACGACTGCAAGGTATTTTTGATTTCCCTCAAGGCTGGGGGCGTGGGATTGAACCTAACCAAGGCAGAGTATGTATTTCTCCTCGACCCCTGGTGGAATCCTGCCGTCGAAGCCCAGGCCATCGACCGAGCGCATCGCATTGGACAGGAGAATAAGGTGATCATCTACAAGTTTATCAGCCGTGGATCAGTAGAAGAAAAAATCATGGCGCTCCAAGACCGTAAACTTGCCCTTGCAGGAGAGCTGATCAGCAATGAAGAAAGCTTTATGAAGAGCTTGGACAATGATGACATCCGGGCATTGCTAGACTAAGGAGATCAACCACGTTTAAGGCATTCCTGTCTGAACTAGACGATTTGTGTACTGGGACTGACAAGACTACGCTTGATTTTTCATTTATTCAATTGATTATCAGTTCGGTAATTTTACTTCTGCATTTCTTAACCATAATTTATTAGGGATAGTGACAACGAGTTGGAGATATTTTTCTAAATTTTAGAAACGTTCATTCCAATCCTTTTCCTGCCGATATGCCTAAAGCCAAATCCGATAAAGACCGGAAAATCTTTGTACTAGATACCTCCGTAATCCTGTACACGCACAACTCCATCATGAATTTTGCCGAGCACGATGTGGTCATCCCGATCACCGTATTGGAGGAGCTGGACCAATTCAAAAAAGGCAACGACACCAAGAATTTTGAGGCGCGGGAGTTTATCCGATTGCTAGACAACCTGTCTCGGGATCACATGATCCACGAATGGACTCCTCTGAATGGCAAAACGAAGGGCAACTTCAAGGTGTTGATGAATCCCGACAACAACCTGAATGCCAACGTGATTTTTGGGGAGGAGAAGAACGACCACAAAATCCTGAATGCTGCCCTTTACCTCAAGCAACATGAAAAAGACAGAAAGGTCATCCTCGTTTCGAAGGACATCAACCTGCGCCTAAAGGCAAAATCCTTAGACATCCTCGCAGAGGATTACGAGACCGGAAAAATCAAAAATATCGTCGAATTAGAGAATACAGGCAAGTACCTCTTGGAAGACCTAGATCCCCAGGCAATCAATACGCTGTATGAACGCGGATCCATTGAAGCGAAGGTGATTCTCGGCAATCGCAAACGAAAGGCGAATGCTTTTTACATCTTAAAAAGCCAAAAGCATTCGGTCCTCGCCTACTACAATGCCGATGAAAATGTGTTGACCCGGGTCGACAAGCAGTTGGCCTACAACATCAAGCCCCGCAATGCAGAGCAGACCTTTGCCTTGCATGCCATCCTCAATCCACGCATCAAACTCGTATCCATCCAAGGAGTAGCCGGAACAGGAAAAACCCTCCTGGCCCTCGCGGGAGCATTGGAGCAACGGCGTGAATACAAACAAATATTCCTCGCTCGACCCATTGTACCCCTGTCCAACAAGGACATCGGATACCTTCCCGGTGACATCAAGTCCAAGCTCAACCCCTACATGGAGCCGCTTTGGGACAACTTGAAGTTCATCCAAAATCAATACAAGGAAACGGACAAGGAATACCAAAAAATCACCGAGCTGGTCAATCAAGAAAAGTTGGTCATCCAGCCACTTGCCTACATTCGGGGCAGGTCGCTCTCCAATATTTTCTTCATCGTCGATGAGGCCCAAAACCTTACCCCCCACGAAATCAAAACCATCATTTCTCGGGCTGGAGAAAACACCAAAATCATCTTTACGGGAGACGTATTTCAAATTGACACCCCCTACCTGGATGCGCAGTCCAATGGATTATCCTACCTCATCGATCGGGTCAAGGATCATCCACTCTACGCACATGTGAAACTAGAAAAAGGGGAGCGCTCTGAGTTGGCCAACTTGGCGAATGACTTGCTGTAATTTGTTAAACTGAAGGGAGCTGCTTCTGGAGGAAAAATTAGCTTTTCTCCGTATGCGCCTTGAAATTATTCAAAATGGATTGCCATCCAAATTGCTGAAGCTCCAGGCTGTTTTCATTTTCTGCATCAAAAATAAGTTGGACGAAGGTTCCTTCAGTCAAGTCACTAAACGAGATTTCAACTTCCCGTTGATCCGCTAAGGCATACTTGAGTTTTTCGAATGGAACGATCTCGGTAAATACTCCTTCAAAGTCAAATCCGAAACTTCCGTCCTTTGCTTCCATCCGCCACGAAAACTTCCCCCCAGGAACCAAATCATTGCTAGCTGTAGGACAGCACCAGTCTTCGGAAGCAAAGTTCCACTGGGTGATGTGATTGGGCTCCGTATAATTCGCCCAGGTCTTATTTCGATCGGCTAATACGGTAGCCTGAATGGTAATTTTGGTAAAAGCCATATTCGGTTTTTGAGATTTGAATAAAGTGATGTTTAAGACAATCTGGCTTTGAACGGAATTCCGCCTTCTTACAAACTCATCATTTCTTTAAATCGGGCTGCCTGTCTCCTGCTGACTTCGATGCGGTCCCCGCCTTTGAGCGTGACTACTAGTCCACCATTAAACCAAGGTTCGATGGCTTCCACCCAGCCTAGGTTGATGATGTGCTTGCGGCTTGCTCTAAAAAAAGATTTCTCGTCCAATCGCTCGTCCAAGGCATTCAATGACTTATGGATCATCGGCTTGAAGTTGTCAAAATAGACTTTGATGTAATTGCCATCCGACTCAAAAAGTCGCACATTGGAAAGTCGCACAAACCAGCAGCGGTCCCCATCTTTGACAAATACCTGGTCCTCTAAGGTCAGTTTCTTTTGATTCCCCAGCCCTTCCTGCTCTTCTCTCTTGGCGATACTTTCCATTTTTCCTTGAAGCTTCAGCACGGCATCTTCCAACCGCTTCGGCTCGATTGGCTTGAGTAAATAGTCTAATGCATTGACCTGAAAAGCCTTCAGCGCATACTCGTCATAGGCCGTAGTGAAGATGACATGAGGCAAGCTGTCCAACTCCTCCAAGAGATCAAAACCTGTTTTCTCCGGCATCTGAATGTCTAGAAAGATGACATCAGGCTGAAGTTGATCAATTTTTTCTTTGGCGTCATCCACATTCACTGCTTCACCCACCACTTCGACTGTTTCCAGTTGATTCAATAAATTGATTAGCTCCTTTCGGGCTAAGCGTTCGTCATCAATTACCAGGGCTCTCATATCAATTGGGTTAATTAGTCTAAAGTAAGTCTTTGTTTCGGAATTTTAATTTCAGTAATCACAAATTGCCCGCCAGAATTAAAGATCCGGAAGCTTGCCTTATCGCCATAAAGAAGTGCTAGACGTTGTTGGGTATTGTTTATACCATGCCCTTCCTCTGCTTTACGCTTTTTAGCAGACTGGGCTTCGTAATGCCCACTATTTTTTACTTGGATGTACAATTCATCTGCTAATCCTTCTCTGCATTTAATTTCAATCACCCCCCCTTTCACCAGGTTGGAGATCCCGTGCTTAATTGCATTTTCCACAATCGTCTGCAGCATCATCGGTGGGATCTTGTAAGCATACGCCCCATCCTCAATTTGGTAATCCACCTGCAGGCGCTCCTCAAAACGGATGGATTCCAGCGCCAAATAATCCTTCACCGTGGCCAACTCATCGGCTAGATCAATCACCTGCTTTTTGTCCAGCATCAGTGAAAACCGCAGCATGTTGGAAATCTGCGTGATGGCGGATTTGGCCTTGACTGGATCTTCATCAACTAGGGCACGAACGGAGTTAAGCGCATTGAAAATAAAATGGGGATTGAGCTGGCTTTTTAAATGATTGAGCCGAATCTCGTTGATTTTTGCTTCGTACCGAAGGGTGGTGTTGTAGTTGTCCAGAAAGTGAAATACAAAGTAGAGCAACACCCAAAATCCATAGTAAAGGGAACTCACAAAAAGGTTAACAGAAATCACCAAGGCCCGGAAATCAGCCCCTGGATTGAGCGTACCAAAAGCCAAATTGATTAACACCTGTGCAAAAACATTGCTTACAGCAAGAATGCCAACAGCAAGGACGACCTGGGCTAGCAATCGAAACACGCCTAGCTTAAACCAGCCGAATCTTTTGACTACTAGTCTGAAGGCGTGCGTAGAGGCTAAATAAAAAGCAGACAAGGCCACAAAGGCCCAAGTTTGAAGAGGGGTAATCCCCTCAGATAAGGAGGCAAAAAAAACATTGACAAAAGCAAAGCTTCCCCAGCCCAAGACCTGCAATAGCCAATAGAGTGTGCTTCTGTTCATACGCGAAAGTTAAGGAAGGATGCCTAGGTTGACCTTCGAATTTGATAAGAGGGCGATAGGCTTGATTTTAAGCCTTTTTTCAGCGATGTAATTCCTGCTTCAAGAATCTTCCGGTATGGCTTTCTGGATGAGCAGCCACTTTTTCTGGGCTACCTTGCACCACTACGGTACCTCCTTTATTGCCTCCTTCAGGTCCCATATCAATCAGGTAATCCGCCACCTTGATCACATCCAGGTTGTGTTCGATCACCAAGACGGTATTGCCTTTATCCACCAGTTTTTGAAGGACATTCATCAACAAGTCAATGTCCTGAAAGTGCAAGCCCGTAGTCGGCTCATCCAAAATGTAGAAGGTTTTGCCCGTATCTTTTTTGGATAATTCTGTGGCCAACTTCACCCGTTGCGCCTCGCCTCCGGAAAGTGTCGTGGCATGTTGTCCTAGGGTAATGTAGCCCAGTCCCACTTCACTCAGCGTAATGACCTTTCGAAGGATTTTGGGTTGGAATTCAAAGAATTCTACCGCCTGCTCTACGGTCATGTCGAGCACATCAGAGATAGACTTTCCTTTGAAACGCACCTCAAGGGTTTCTCGATTGTAACGCTTGCCCTTGCAGGTCTCACATGGGATGTGAACATCGGGGAGAAAATCCATCTCCACCAACTTCATCCCTGCCCCTTCGCAATCCTCACAGCGGCCGCCTTTCACATTGAAGGAGAATCTGCCCGGCTTGTAGCCCCTGATTTTTGATTCCGGAAGCTCGGTAAATAGAGTACGGATATCCGAAAACATGCCCGTGTAGGTCGCAGGATTGGACCTAGGAGTCCGGCCAATGGGACTTTGGTCCACTTCAATCACCTTGTCTAACTGCTTCAAGCCCTCAATACTATCAAAGGGCATCGGTTCCTTTTTGGAGTTGTAAAATTCGCGATTCAGCAGGGGAAATAAGGTTTCGTGGATCAGCGTACTTTTTCCACTACCCGACACCCCCGTCACCACGATCAAAGTACCCAAGGGAAAGGATACCGTTACATTTTTCAAGTTATTGCCAGAAGCGCCTTTCAAGACCAACTGCTCTCCAGTTCCTACTCTTCGGCTACTTGGAATAGCCAAGCCCAACTTTCCTTGCAGGTAACGTGCCGTAACCGAGTCAGATTGGAGGATTTCGGCAGGAGGACCTGCGGCAACGACATGACCTCCATGTCTTCCTGCTCCAGGACCCATATCCACTAGGTAGTCTGACTCGAGCATCATGTCCTTGTCGTGCTCTACCACTAAGACAGAGTTGCCCAGATCCCGAAGTCGCTTCAGTGCCTGGATCAATTTTACATTGTCTCGCTGATGGAGACCAATGCTAGGTTCATCCAAAATATAGAGCACGCCGACCAGCTGGGTGCCAATCTGCGTAGCCAAACGAATACGCTGGGCCTCACCCCCAGAAAGGGTGCGCAAGGGTCTATTCAAGGAAAGGTAGTCCAAACCGATGTCCAGAAGAAACCCAATCCGCTTCCGGATTTCCTTGAGCACTTCCGCACCGATGCGCTGTTGCTTCTCTGATAATCGCGATTCGAGTCCTTCAAACCAGTTCGCTAACCCTTGGATATCGAGCATGGCCAGCTCTCCAATGTGGGTGCCGTCCAACTTAAAATGAAGCGCCTCCTTTTTGAGTCGGTAGCCCTGGCATTCCGGACAGGTTTTGGAAATGGTAAACTCCGCTACCCATTCCTGGATTTTGTCAGAGCTTCCTTCCTGATATTTTTGGAGAAAATTAATGATCCCCTCAAAGGTCGTATTCCACTGGGTACCCGGATACTTCACCGAATCCACAGCTACCTCTACCTTGTCCCCATACAAAAGCACCTCAATCACCGCTTCAGGCAGGTCCTTGATCGGTGTACTCAGGCTGCATTTGTAATGCTTGAGTAGTGCTTCAATTTTCTTGAAAATCCAGATGTCCCGGTACTCCCCAAGTGGTGCTATCCCACCTCGAGTGATGCTTAAGCTTGGGTCAGGAAAAATACTTTCCCGGGTAATTTCTTCCATCACCCCCAGGCCGTTGCAACTAGGACAGGCGCCATAGGGAGAGTTAAAGGAAAAGCTATTGGGCGCTGGCTCCTCGTAGGAGAGGCCCGTTTCGGGATCCATCAGGTACTTGGAGAAGTAGTGAATCTCCCCGCTTTCCTCACGAATCATCAACACCCCTTTGCCATGTTGCAAAGCCGACTTTAGGGATTGAGTGATTCGAAAACGGTCGCTTTCTTCCGCGACGATGCGGTCGATGACGATCTCTATGTCGTGGATTTTGTAGCGGTCCAACTGCATTTTGGGAGCCACTTCAAGGACGACTCCATCCACCCGCACCTTGGAGAATCCCAACTTCCGCACCTGTTCAAAAAGCTCTCGGTAATGCCCCTTCCTTCCCTTGACAACTGGGGCCAAGAGGTACAATTTTTTTCCGGCAAACTTGGTAAACAGTTGTTCCAAAATTTGATCCTCCGTTTGGCGGATCATCGGCTTGCCGCTATGGTAGGAAAAAGCATCTGCTGCTCGGGCAAAGAGGAGACGCATGAAATCGTAAATTTCGGTAACCGTGCCTACCGTAGATCGTGGGTTTTTGGAAGTGGTCTTTTGCTCAATCGCAATGACCGGGGAAAGGCCGTTGATTTTGTCCACATCGGGACGCTCCATGCCACCCAAAAAAGATCGAGCATAGGCCGAAAAACTCTCCATGTACCTGCGTTGTCCTTCCGCGTAGATCGTATCAAATGCCAAGGAGCTTTTTCCACTTCCGCTCAAGCCGGTGACTACCACCACCTTGTTGCGGGGAATCTTCAAATCGATGTTTTTTAGATTGTGCTCTCTGGCTCCAAAAATTTCTAGGAATTCTTCCTGTACCGCAGGGGCTTGGGTCATGGTTTTGCGAAAATTAGGAATCGGTGAAAGTACACTTTTTTTAGTGAAGGAAAAAGGTCAAACAGAAGACTTCTACAGGAAGTTAGCTGCCCGAAAAAGGACATTTCCCCGCAGCAAAACTAGGGGGAGCTGAAGCTTCTTCTTGATTCCAAGTAGTCTCCTGGTAATAAAAATTAGGCGATAGCATTTGATTCTCCCATTCCTGATGGAAGACCCCAAGCGTAGAGCCTGCCGCAGGAGGCACAATCCAAGCCCAGTCCGCTTGTACAGATCTTCCCTTGGCCTCTTCCTGCTTGCAAAATTCCAAAAACTGCTCAGAAGCCGTATGGTGATCAACCAAGGTCACGCCTTGAATCTGAAAGGAATGGAGAACGGCCTCTTGCAGTACCAGCATCGCTTTATCTTTCCAGAGGGTTTTTACCTGACGCGTATCTAAATTCAATTTTTTGGCAAGAACGGGGAGCATGTTGTAACGCTGCTCATCACCAAGATTTCTGGCAGCGATTTCAGTAAGCATATACCAACCATTGAAGGGAGCACAGGGAAAAGATATTCCCCCAATTTCAAGTCGCATATCCGAGATCACGGGTACGGCATACCATTGCAACTTCAGTTCTTGAAACCAGGTGTAGTCCGGATGGCTTAAATTCACTCGTAGCACCTGCTCTTCCGGAATAGCAAACCATTGGGCAGGTTCCCCCTCTCGCTGGATAACTAGTGGTAGGAGATCAAAGGCTGTTTTCTTTCCCTCCCATCCCAAGGAAATGCAGTAGCTCGTAAAGGAAATAGAATCGGGATCCCCCAAAATCTCCCCGTTGGGGAGGGCATAACCTGCAAATCGAACTAGCTGCTTATTTAAAATGCGAAATCCTGGATTTCCTTCATCGGCAGTAGCGTAGACAGAGATCGTAGAACGGATCTTCCCACCTTGAGTGGCCGATTTGAGGTGGGACATGGCATCGGCAAATACTTCGGCTGCGCTAGTTAAGGCCCTCCGATCTCTGACTTTAAGGGTTTTCCAAAAAAGTCTCCCCATGCAACGATTGCTATTTCGCCAGGCTAGTTTTGCCCCATAAGTCAGTTCTTTCTCGGTCAAGCGATAGGTCCCCGTCTGCAAAATTTCAACCTGAACTTGATCCAGCCTTTTTTCTAATCCCGAAAGATTGGATTCGGAATAGTATTGCTGAAGAAATTCATGGGCTTGTTCAAACAAGGAAGAAGGGCGCATACTGAATATAAGGATCTACAAAAGAGATGCAATAAAGGGCCTAGGTCCCAATTTTAGCTGATCAACTAGAAACTCCCTTCATAAATCTATGGAAGCTTAAAACCCAAACTCCAAAGAGAAGGAAGTAGTTTAATTTTAACCTACAATTTTAAGTTTTCCGCGCTCAGTTACAGTTTTGGGAGTCGTAGGGTGTAACTCTTTCCTTTTTTCACCTTGAGGCTTTGATCTCTTAGCCAAGGGTTGTAAAGCTTGAGGTATTTGTAACTACTCCCATTTTTGGTTGCCCATTGGGCCAGGTCAGGAAGGTCTTGGTTCACTTCAATTTGGGTAAATTGAGGTTGGGTATAGAAATCTTTCTCCTGAAGATGGTACCCAAATGCTTCTGGATTTTCAAACAGCAGCTTGAACGCCAAAATTCGAAATAGGTACCGGCTCGTTTCCTCATTGAGGTAGAGGTCATAGTAACTTCGTTGAAACTGTTCCTCCTGCCTCTTTGAAAATCCTGCCTGACCCATGTTGTAACTTGCTGCTACTGCTGTCCAATCCCCAAATCGTTGGTGTGCCTTTTTTAGGTAAGCAGCTGCCGCTAAGGTAGACTTTTCCAAGTCGTATCGCTCATCCACAGATTCCGTAATCTCTAGCCCATATTCCTCCCCTGTTGCATCTAAAATTTGCCAGTACCCTTTTGCTCCAGCGCCTGAGGTGGCATTGAGCAACCCGCTTTCCGCTATGGCGAGGTATTTAAAATCGTCAGGCACGCCCTGCTCTTTGAGCAAGCGCTCAATTTCTGGCAGGTATTTTTTGCTTCGTTTGAATAGCAGAATGAGATTAGACTCCCAATACGCATTGACATAGAGTTCGCGCTCGAGACGCTCTAGTACATCTCCTTTATCCAAGGGAACGGGCTCACCGGCAAAGGAAAGTTCTGCTGGCAAATCAAACAGGGCTACCGTATCCTTTGCTCCACGAGGCGAGGAAAGAAAATTCAGTTTTCCGGCAAACACTCGCTCATTCGGATTAATTGCAACAAAAATTCCTAAGCCCAAGCTTAAGGCAAGTAAGGCGTAGATGAGGGTGAGATGAACTTTAGACATGGCTTTAAATACAAGAGAATCGAATCCTAAAACTCACTAGTTTGATTGGGCGTGAATCATTTCCAGAATTTCTTCCATAAACTCTCTGGAATTTGAGAGTCGAGGTACCTTGTGCTGCCCTCCAAGTTTGCCCTTTTTGGCTAGCCAAGCTTCGAAAAGTCCTGTGGGTGCAGCATGGAGCTGTAAGCGTTGGAGCGCGAGGTCCTTGTGCCTTTTGGCATCGTAGTCGGAATTAACCTCCCGCAGGTGGTCGTCTAATTTCTGTGCAAAGTCCTCCAAGTCGGCTGGTGGGTTTTTGAATTCCACCACCCATTCGTGAGCTCCCTTGGATTGGCTGTCCTCAAAATAAATAGGAGCTGCAGTAAAATTGGCAATGGTGGCGCCTGTTTGCGCACAGGCATGCGTGATCGCTGCTTCGGCATTTTCTACGATCACCTCCTCACCAAATGCATTGATAAAATGCTTGGTCCTTCCAGAGATGCGGAAACGATAGGGGCTTAATGAAGTAAATTTGATCGTGTCTCCGATCAGGTAGCGCCACAATCCTCCATTGGTGGAGATGACCAAAGCATAATTTTTTCCGAGCTCCACTCCTTCCAAAGAGACCACGGTTGGATGTTCCTTTCCTAGTTCTTCCATCGGAATAAACTCGTAAAAAATCCCGTAATCCAACAGCAGTAAGAGCTCATCCGAATCTGGCTGGTCCTGCATGCCGAAAAATCCTTCGGAGGCATTGTAGGTTTCCATATACCGCATCTTATCGGATGGAATGAGCTGCTTGAATAAGTTTCTGTAGGGCCCAAACGCCACCGCACCATGGAAAAACACTTCCAAGTTGGGCCAAACTTCCAGAATATGGGATGCTTTTTTAAGTTCTAAAATCCGTTGCAGCAAGACTACGGTCCAAGTAGGAACACCTGCGATGGAAGTCACATTTTCGTCCATGGTCTCCCGTGCCATACGCTCAATCTTCGCCTCCCAATCCGACATCAAAGCCGTCTCTAGGGAAGGAGTTCGGACAAACTGTGCCCATATCGGCAGATTGTGCATGATCAGCGCCGACACATCTCCCGCGCGGGCAATCCCTTTGGGATGAAGCGGTTCCTTTTCAAGCGTACCGCCTACAGACAGACTCTTGCCGGTAAATAATTTGGTATCAGGGTAATTATTCACATACAGGGACACCATGTCTTTGCCACCTTTGTAGTGACATTCCTCCAAACTTTCTTCGGATACGGGAATGTATTTGCTTCGGGAAGCTGTAGTCCCCGAAGATTTGGCAAACCATTGAATCGTAGAAGGCCAAAAGATGTGCTGCTTTCCTTTGATGGTTTTTTCCAAATAGGGTGAAAAGGACTCGTAATCAAATAGGGGAACCCGTGCTGCAAAATCAGTGTAGGAGTTGATTTCTTCAAAGCGGTATGTCTTTCCAATTTGGGTGTGCTTTGCTGCTTCCAGCAAATCGAAAAGCGCTGCCTCCTGAACCGCATGTGGGTCCTGCTTGAACTTATCGATCTGACCTAGCCGGCTTTTGAAAATCCAGGTTAGGAAGCTATTGAGCACTTCCATTTAGGTGAAATTTTTGCGTTTGAGTTCAAATTGCATTCCCAAATACACTTTACGCACCTGCTCATCGGCAGCCAGCTCCTCTGCCGTGCCGGCTTTAAGCAGACGGCCTTCAAACATGAGGTAGGCCCGGTCAGTGATCGAAAGGGTTTCGTTCACGTTGTGATCCGTAATCAGAATCCCAATATTTTTTGTCTTGAGCTTCGCTACGATTGTTTGGATTTCCTCCACCGCAATGGGGTCTACACCCGCAAAAGGCTCGTCCAAGAGCACAAATTTAGGATCTACGGCCAAGGCTCTGGCAATTTCTGTACGTCTACGCTCCCCGCCAGAAAGCACCATGCCCAGGTTTTTTCGTACATGGGTCAAACTAAATTCTTCGAGCAAGCTCTCCATTTTCTCCTTTTGCTGGGCCTTGGTCAGCGTGGTCATCTCCAGCACAGCCAAGATATTTTCCTCCACAGAAAGTTTGCGAAAAACAGAGGCTTCCTGAGCGAGGTAGCCAATACCCAACTTCGCTCGCTTGTACATGGGGAGTCCCGTGATGTCTTGGTCTTCCAAAAAAATGTTTCCCGAATTGGGTTGGATCAGGCCAACAATCATGTAAAACGAGGTGGTTTTCCCGGCTCCATTGGGCCCCAAGAGTCCCACAATTTCCCCTTGGGAAACCTGTACTGAAATGTCATTGACCACAGATCGGCCTTTGTATATTTTAAGAAGGTGTTCGGCTCGAAGAATCATATCAGTCAAATTTGATGTCTTTCACGTAGAGTTGCAAACTACTTTTGTCACGGAAGAAATTTTCCCGCATCTCGGCCACAATATCGAAACGCATTTTTCCACGAAGCATATTGACCGTAGTCAGGTCGGGGTCTTTAGTTCGGTCAGCCATGCCAAAGCCCAAGCATACCGGTGTGGTCACCTGCCCATCCTGCATGATTTTGAAGCGCAAATGCTTGTCTTTGAGTACGGTGACCTCCTCTGCGTATACGTTTTGAATGCGGAAAACAGGTTCGGTATTGCCTGGCCCAAAAGGGGCCATCTGCTTGAGGATGTTGTAAAACTTGTAGTTGATCTGATCCAAAAGCAAGACATCGTCCACTTCGATGACCGGCCTAAGGTGAACTTCCTCGATGCGGGCGCTGACCACCTCCTCAAATTTTTTCTGAAAGGCGGGCACGTTTTTAACGTCTAGCGTAAGGCCTGCGGCATATTTATGCCCTCCAAACTGGTCCAACAAATCCGCACATTCGGCGATGGCTTCGTAAATATCAAAATCCACCACCGAGCGAGCACTTCCCGTAGCCTTGTTGTTGGACTCCGTCAAAATAATCGTAGGGCGGTAATACTTTTCGATGCATCGGCTCGCGACAATGCCAATCACTCCTTTATGCCAATCTTGCTTAAACAAAACGGTAGAATTCAGCCTAGCTTCACCTTCTTGGAGCGCCAGCATTTCAAAGGCTTCTTTGGTGATGTGCTCGTCAAAATTGCGTCGCGTAGCATTCACCTCATCGACAAGCTTAGCACGATCGATGGCCTCATCCAGATTGGGGGCAATTAATAATTCTACGGAAGCCTTGGCATGTTCCAGTCGACCTGAAGCATTGATTCGTGGACCGATTTTGAATACGATTTCAGAAATTTGAATGTCTTTTTCAACCTTGGAAAGCAACATCAAGGCTTTCAAGCCGGGTCTTGGCGTATTGTTTACTCGATCTAAGCCGTAATAGGCCAAAATTCGATTCTCTCCGGTGATGGGTACAATATCTGCTGCAATGCTGACTACCACCAAGTCCAAGTAAGCATACAAGCTGGATTCCTCCACTTGGTGTACTTTGGCATAGGCTTGAATCAACTTAAAGCCCACTCCACAACCACTCAACTCCTTGTAGGGATAGGGACAGTCTTGCCGCTTCGGATCCAGCACAGCGATGGCTTTGGGAAGCTCTTCACCAGGCGTATGGTGGTCACAAATAATAAAATCTACTCCTAGCCGCGTTGCCAATTCCACCTTATCCATGGCCTTGATACCACAATCTAGGGCGATGACTAGAGAAAAGCCATTATCGGCAGCAAAGCGAACTCCCCGTTCGGATATGCCATAGCCTTCCTTGTATCGGTCCGGAATGTAAAAGTCTACATGCGGGTAAAAGCCCTTTAAAAATTCATAGACTAAGGCTACTGCAGTAGTCCCATCTACGTCGTAATCCCCGTAGACCAAGATATGCTCCTGGTTTTTGACCGCTTGGGTGATTCGTATCACAGCCGCCTCCATGTCCTTCATTAGGAAAGGATCATGCAGCAGATTTAGGCTAGGTCGAAAGTAATCTTTGGCCTGGTCAAAATTTTCCACCCCACGATTGATCAGCATATTGGCCAAGGTGGCATTGACATTGATGTCCTTGCTCAACTTATCAATCGCGGCTTGGGCCGTTTTCGGCTTTTGTTTCCAGACGTACTCCATAGGGTAAAAGTAGGGGTTATTCAAAAGTTAAATCCATGAACTTGGATTTGAACCTATCTTTTAAGCGTGCGTCGAACAAAAAGGTTCGAACAAAAATCAATTCTCCCGACTCTTACGAGCCGACCACCAGAGTCCCAAGGGGAAAATTAAGGCCCTCATCTTCAAGGCATTTTTTTGGCCAAAGGTAAGCTGAGGGTGCTGGTGGATTTTTTTGTACCAGCGAGCAGCGGCCCATCCATGTCCAAGGACTGCCAGCAATAAAACGGAATAGACGATTAATTCTCCCATCTTATTTTTTTTGAAGACACAAAGCCGCCCAGTTGTCTTTGGTGGTTTGCATCGTTAAGCTAAGTCCTTGCGCTGAAGCTGCCAGCACCAGATCCTCGATGTCTTCTGAATAAAACCCACTCAAAAGCAACAGCCCTTGGGAAGAAAGCAAACTGGAATAAATGGCGAGCTCATCCAGGAGCACATTCTTGTTGATGTTGGCCAAAATGAGTTCGTAAGGACCCTGAGGCTGTACTTCACGAATGGTGCCCAAACCCATACGGGTACTCACTCCATTCAAATCAAAGTTTTCGTTACCATTGTCCACACACCAAGAGTCAATATCAAAGGCCTCCACCTGGGCAGCTCCGAGCAAATGAGCCATGATCGCCAAGATGCCCGTGCCTGACCCTACATCCAAGACCCGCTTCCCCTGGTGATCAATTTTGCCTTGCATGGAAAGCAACTGAAAGGTGGTGGCATGGTGTCCCGTGCCAAAAGACATTTTGGGATTGATCACAATCTCGTATTGGAAACCGGATTTCGGGGTATGGAAAGAAGCCCGCACGTACACCAGCTGATCTACTTCGATGGGATCGTAGTTTTTTTCCCATTCCTCGTTCCAATTGACCTTAGGCAGAATTCCCTCCACCACAGTAAGCGCTGCAGGCTCACGGTAGTTGGCGATGACTTCGTCAAAGGAATCTCTGGCAAACAGGTCTTGCGGCACATAGGCCTCCAAGCCGTTGTCTGTTTCCAAAAAGGAATCAAAGCCAACCGCTGCCAGTTCGGCTATCAGGATTTCCCGGTATTCCTCCAGGCAGGTGATGCTTACTTGTATGTAGTCCATGAGTAATTTGTACTGGGGTAAGCGCTCTCCTTCAAGGAAGGAAAAGGCTAAAAAAGCCCCGCATTTGCGGAGCCTTTTTTTAAAATGATTTTACAATTTCAATGAAATCACGGGACTTGAGAGAGGCTCCTCCAATCAATCCTCCGTCCACATCCGGCTTGCCAAAAAGCTCTTTCGCGTTCCCTGGATTGGCAGATCCTCCGTACAAAATGGAAGTTTGCGCAGCAATCTCCTGTCCATACTTGCTGGCTAGGTGGGCACGAAGTGCGGCATGCATTTCTTGTGCTTGATCCGCAGAGGCAGTTTTACCCGTTCCGATGGCCCAGATGGGTTCGTAAGCAATCACCACCTTGGAAAACTCCTCCGGACTGAGGTGAAATAGACTGGCAGTCAGCTGTGCTTTTACCGTCTCCTCATGGGTGCCTGCTTCACGGATTTCCAAGGATTCTCCACAACAAAAGATGGGAGTCAGTCCATGGGCCAAGGCTTGGTTGACCTTGGTGGCCAAAAGGGCATTGTCCTCCTTAAAATATTCTCGGCGTTCGGAATGGCCCAAAATGACATAGGATACGCCGAAGGAAGCAAGGATTTTGGTGGAAACTTCACCGGTAAAGGCTCCGCTTTCTTTGTCCGAACAGTTTTGTGCGCCTACAGCCACTCCTGGGGTATCTCCCACTAATTTTTTGACCGGATACAGGTGTGGAAAAGGAGGGTTCAGGACAACGGTTACCTCTTGGATCGCCTCGTCCTTATACATTTGCACGATCTCACTGGTGAGCTGTTGTCCTTCTTCGAAGGTGAGGTTCATCTTCCAGTTGCCGGCTACGATTTTCTTTCTCATGGGTGGAATAGGGGAATTAGGTTTGAAAAAACTTACGCGAAAGGTAATTTGCTTCAAAATTACCAAAAATGTCCACTTGGGGAACAAATAACGGAGAGCAGTCGCCAAAAAAGAATTGGAGTCTGGAAGAAGCACGGGGTAAATTGGAAACCTTCTGCTCCTACCAAGAGCGCTGTGCCTGGGAGCTGCGACGTAAACTTTTTGAAAAAGGTATCCAAGGAAAGGGCGTAGAGACGATTCTTGCCGAATTGGAAGCGAGTGGATTTGTAGACGAAGAGCGCTTTGCGCGCTCCTATGCCCGAGGAAAATTTCGAATTAAAAAATGGGGGAGAAACCGAATCCGGCAGGAACTCAAGCTCCGACACATCAAAGGGGCGGTGATTCAATTGGGGCTTTCCGAGATTGACGGGGAGGAGTATTATGCTACCCTGGAGCGCGAGGCGGAGAAAAAGTGGGAAAAAACCAAGGAAACAGATGCCTACAAAAAAAGGTACCTCGTGATGCAGTATCTGATGAGCAAAGGCTTTGAACAAGACCTCATTCAAGAGGCCTTGTCTGCCCTAATTTCTAAAGAAAATACCTAAGTAGGGATTTACCAGCTTCCTCCTGCGCCTCCACCTCCAAAGGAACCTCCGCCGAAGCCCCCAAAGGATCCCCCTCCCGAAGAAAAGTCTCCAAAGGAACCCCCTCCACTGCTGCGGCCACCGCCACCTAGCATATTGGCAAGCATGATGGTGGTCCAGAAATCAACCCCTCCTCCACGTCCACCCATGTGGTTGTTGTTGTCCTTCTTGTTTTTGATCATGGGAAGGATGACGAAAAGAAACACCAACAGAAGGAGAAGAAGAATGGCTCCTCCTCCATTTCCCTCCGAGAGGACCTCATCGGCTTTGTACTCGCCAGAGGCCAACTTGAAGATCATGTCTGTCGCCTGATCCAATCCCTGGTAGTAGGCTTCCATTTTAAAGTTGGGAAGGATCATGTCCGTCACGATTCGCTTGGCAAGCGCATCTGGAATAGCCCCTTCCATTCCTCGTCCTGTAGCAATGAAGATTTTTCGGTCTTCCATGGCTGCCAAAATGAGGATGCCATTGTCCTTTCCTTTTCCACCGATTCCCCATTGCTCGCCCAATTGAAACGCATAGTCCGAGATATCATAGGGACCTACAGACCCTAAGAGCACAATGGATACCTGGGTAGAGGTACTGTCGGAATAGGCCAGTAATTTTTGCTCCAATTGCTCGACTTCCGAGGTGCTCAGGGTACCGGTAAAATCATTGACCAAGCGCGGAGGATTGGGAGCAGGAGGAAAGTCCTGCGCCATTCCGCAAACTGCTTGAAACAAGAAAATCAGGATCAATAAAGGCTTAATTGCCGAAGGATACCTCATCAGATAGTTCGTTTTGGTCGGCAGAGTGATCGTAGGGAAAATGAGTTTTCAACTGATCCCCTGCATGGTGGATGCCTTCAATAAGGCCTTCGGTGAATTTGCCTTGGCGAAAGAGATTCGCCATCAGGTCTTTGGTACTTTCCCAGAAGTTTGCAGGCACCACTGCATTGATGCCTGCATCTCCTAGAATAGCAAATTTGCGGTCTTCTGCTGCCAAGTAGACCAAAACCCCATTTCTGTCTTTGGTTTGGTACATCTTCAGCGTCTCAAAAACCTTAGCCGCGCGGTCTAGCACAGACCCTTTGCAACGGCTTTCGATGTGTACTTGAATCTCTCCAGAGGTTTGGGTTTCTGCCTCCTTTATTGCGGCCACGATTTGTGCCTTCTGCTCTGGAGAAAATAGGTGGGTTGCCATGTGCTTAGAATTCTACCTTAGGCGCATTTTCTGCACCTGCAGCTGCCTCAAAATAGCCTTTGGCTGCAAATCCATACCAACCTGCAAAGAGGTTGTTCGGGAACACGCGCAAGGTGGAATTGAATCCTTTGATGGACTCATTGAAGTTTCTACGAGCCACAGAAATTCGGTTTTCCGTTCCTTCCAATTGAGCCTGAAGCTCCAAGAAGTTTTGGTTGGCCTTCAAGTCTGGATATTTTTCAACACTGACTAACAAGCGGCTTAAGGCGCCTGAAAGCTGATCCTGTGCCTGCTGAAATTCGGCAAGCTTTTCTGGAGTCAAGTTCGTCGGATCGATTTGAATAGAAGTGGCTTTCGAGCGAGCTTCTACTACCCCTGTCAAGGTTTCCTGCTCAAATTCTGCATAGCCTTTTACAGTATTGACAAGGTTAGGAATCAAGTCTGCACGTCTCTGGTATTGGGTCTGCACCTCAGCCCATTGGCCGTTGATTTCTTCTTCTAATTGGACAAATTGGTTGTAGGTACCTACCGCCTTGGAATAGATTAAAATACCAATTACGGCAAGGATGGCTACTGGAATTAAGATTTTTTTCATTGTTGATATGGGTTAAATCGAAGAGTTACACGGAATAGTAGCTCCAGATGTTGTCTTCGAACTCAAAGTTACCCAAATTTTCTTTTCCGCTGGAAAAATCAAATCTGCTTTTTCAGGAGAAAGCGGAACCTTAAGTCTTCAAAAGCCGGAGAACCAGGCTGGGAGTAGCGACGTACCTCCAATTGGATCTCTTTTCCTTCCTCAGAACGTAGCAATTTCACCAATTGGTCCATCTCCCAAAGGACGATAGGCACCGAATTAATGGTTATGATTTCATCAAATGGCAAAATGCCTGCCAGCTGCGCGGGTGAGCCATTGCGCACATCCCCAACATACCAGCGCTTTGGAGTAGTCAACAATTTTTTGACCACCAAGCCACTCATATCAAATTCGAAGGGATGGTAAAAGGCCGGGTTTCTCCTTACAAAGATTTCATTTCTCGGATAGTCCAAAATCAGGGTCATTCGACCCAAAACCTCTGCTCCCAAGCTCCCCATCCGCCCACTTTCCTTAATTCGGATACTGGCAAAACTTTCTTCAGGAAATGAGGTAAGGACCTGTGAAAATTTCAATCCTCGAATGGAAAGCCCTGCCACCCTTCCAATAGAACCGTACAACACACCCCCCAAGGACTGTCCCAATTGCGTTTCTATGTGTTTTTCTGGAAGCTGAATTGCTGGGAATGTCTCCCGATTCAATAGCAAGCCATGGTTGGCACCGGTGTCCACGAGCACCTTCCCCCTAAGTTTAGGTCCTGACTTCTGCCGGACTTTCACCTCGATATACGCCTTTCCTTCCTCGAGTGTCAGAGATCCTTTTCGGTACAATGGAGACTTAAATGCCAATGCGCTTGGAGCATAAAAAGTCACTACTTCCTGCTCGTAGTCAATTTTAACCGCATTGTGTTTGAAAAACTCTTGTCCCAAGATCCCATACACGGGAATGCCAATCACCGATTCCAGTTCCAGAAAATCTTCCTCTAGGACCAACAAACTTTGAAGTCTCCCCTCCACCTCCCCCAGGTCCAAGGTGTTCATTGGTGATACCTGCGCCCAAACGGTCGTGCTTCCATCTGCGCCGACCATCCCTACTCTACGAGTGTAGGACAGGCCCAAAGAATCTCCCATGGACTTACTAAAAAGGAGGTTGGCTCGCACCCCGGTGTCCAATAAGAAATAAAGCGGGGAACTTCCATTGATGGAGACAGGCAGTAAAATGAGGCTATTGGAGGCCAAAAAAGGCAATTTTACTTTTTTCTGATCCTCGACCACAAAAAATCCAGGAACCTGTGCCCGAAGGTTCAGTCCCAACAAAAAAATTACACCAACTAAGAGCGCTCTTACCATCATCCACTTCACAGTTCAATTCCATTAAGTTACGGAGTTTTTGATCCGAGGTTCAAACAAATTCTGAAGAATTCTCCCTGGAAGAACTCCCTTTTTTCCTTGTCAAAGCCTGAGGAAAAGTAGATCTTTAGCATTCAACCCCTCGACAAGATGGCCGATACCGCCTTAATTGAAAAAGCAAAAAAGATTTTTGAAAACTTTCTACTTCGGCAAGGAAGTAGAAAAACTCCCGAACGGTATTCCGTTCTGGATGAACTTTACCTCCTCCCCGAAGACGAACACATCGATGTGGAGGGGCTTTTTCTAAAAATGAGAAATAAAGGCTACACCATCAGCCGAGCCACCATTTACAACACCTTAGATCTTCTTGTAGAAAGCGGCCTAGCCGTCAAACATCAATTTAAGGATAAAGTAGCCCTTTACGAGCAAGCACTGACCTATACCCATCACGATCACCATGTCTGCAACCAGTGTCGAAAGATTCGGGAGTTTTCAGATCCCCGACTAACGGAAATAAAAGAAAGCATGAGCAAGGAATTTAGCTCCTCCATGACCAGCCACTCGTTGGTACTCTATGGAGACTGCCAAATCAAAAATTGCGAGCACCTGTTGACTGCTACTTCTTTCTAAAAATCCGGCGATAGATTGGCTTCCGGTACCAAAATTGAACCCAAAGGACTGGGTATAGCAGCGGGGTCATCCAAGAAAATGCGCCGGAAAATTCAATTTCATCTGAAATAATACTTCCACTTGGCTGCGCCAAAATGCGGTGGCAATGCCTCCACTTGCCTAGAAAAAATGGAAGCACAATGCCCTCGTCCACAAAGCGGAACTCCTGTGCATCACAGTGATCCTCGGTGATTTTACTGGTCCACTTTTGCTTGAAAAAAACAAAATTCAACTCCAAATCCACGATATCTCCGGTTTTGCAGCCGTCAAAGCGGAGCACCTTCACGGGCGGAAAGGGAGGAGCCAACTTGGCAAATAAGGATTCGGTAAAGCCGGCTTTCACTTCCAAGTGGGTACTAGCAACGGAGGTTTGAAGGTGGAGGCGCATCAGAAGCTGATTACAAAAAGAAGAAATAAAATAAGCCACACCGCATCCATAAATTGCCAGTACACGGTAAAGAGGCGAATGCGCAGTTTTTCGTAAGGATTAGTCATCCATACGAGTTTTCGGACCATATCCTGCTCAATTTTTCGGAGTTGCAAGAGCAAAATCACCGCGAAACCCATGGCCCCAAACAAGTGTGCCACGTGAATTCCTGAAAGGACATAGAGAAAAGATCCACTCGGAATTCCTGTGAAACTGATACCCTTGTTGGCAAGCTCCATCCATCCCAAGACTTGAAACACCATAAATAGCAGCCCCAAAACAAAGGTGGCTTTCAAGGATCGGTGCAGTTTGGCACTATTTTCTTCCTGGTAATGGATACGCATTTTCACGGCAGTGTATCCTGACAGGACCAAAAGAAAAGTAGACACGAGAAAAGCAATCGGCATCTGTTGATTGAGCCCTTGAAGGGACTCCCTTCCAGAAAAAAGAAATGCCAGCGCCAGAAACAAAAAGATAATCCCACTCCCGAGCATCCCGAGATACAGTAGCATCTCGTAAGGATGGAGTTTCTCCAGTTTTTGGAACCAGGTTTTTGGAGGGGGTGTTTGTCTCATCGATTCAAAAACATTTTGTACGGCTCTTAGTTCAAAAAATATCAATTTTGCTTTCAAATCCTCAGAATAGGCCAAAAAAACCTAGATTTGCAGCCTCCCAAACCTTAAACCAAGCCCTTTGTGGATAGACCTTCTTTTCTCTCCATTTACCAGTCGGACCCCATTTTTCAAACCCTCGCACACCAACTAAGTGCCGGGGGCCCTTTCCAACTGCAACTAAAAGGCCTTTCCGGAAGCTTGGACATGGTTCTCCTCGCGGCCCACTTTGAAAAGCAGGGGGGATTTCACTTGGTCATTGCCCAAGACAAAGAAGAAGCTGCCTACCTCAACTCGGATCTTCAAAACTTGTTGGGCACACCCCATTATGGGATTTTCCCAAGCAGCTACAAGCGCCCCTATCAATACGAAGAAATTGACAATGCGAATGTCCTACAGCGGGCCGAACTCCTGAACCAAATCCTGGAAACTAAGGGCAGCCCAAGGATCGTCATCACTTACCCCGAAGCGCTGTACGAAAAAGTGGTCAACAAGCGCGCTCTTGTCGAAAACACCTTTATTGCTCGAGTGGGCGAGGCTGTAGACTTGGAATTTGTCACTGAAATTCTCAGCTCCTATGATTTTGAACGTACCGATTTCGTTTATGAACCCGGCCAATTCGCCATTCGAGGAGGGATTTTGGATGTCTTTTCCTTTAGCAATGAGTTCCCCTATCGACTGGAATTGTTTGGAAAAGAAATTGAAAGCATTCGCACCTTCGACCCGGAAACCCAGCTGTCCCTACAAGCTGTAGAATTCATTTCCCTGATCCCCAATGTGCAAACCCGCCTTCTGCAAGAGGTGCGGCAATCCTTTTTGACTTTTTTGCCCGAAAATTCCCTCCTTTGGATCAAGGACTACCAGCTCACCCTCGATGTGATGGACGAATGTTACCAAAAGGGAGTCCAAGCCTTTGCGCAGCTATCGGGAGGAAGTAAATCGGGGACACTCGTCCTTCAACCAGAACAGGTTTTTGAGCAGGGAGCACAGTTTGCTGAAGCCGCATCCAAGTTTTCACTCGTAGAGTTTGGCAGGCAGTTTTACTTGAAAAAAGCCACCAAGATCAGCTGGGAAAGTCAGCCCCAGCCCTCCTTCAATAAGAATTTTGACCTGCTCGTGGGCAACTTGGGAGACAACGAAAAGGCAGGCTACCTCAACCTCATCACGGCAGAAAACGAGAAGCAGATTGATCGCTTGCAGGGAATTTTTCAGGAGTTGGATCCGACCTTACAGGTCCAAAGCATGCTGCTCAGCCTTCGAGAGGGATTTGTAGACAAGCAAGCCAAGGTGGTCTGCTACACCGACCACCAGCTATTTGAGCGTTTTCACCGCTACAAATCCAAGAGCAAATCAACCGCCTCCAAGGCGCTTACCCTCAAAGAAATCAAGGCACTTCATCCCGGAGACTATGTAGTCCATGTGGACTATGGGGTGGGCCGGTTTGCAGGACTAGAAAAAGTGGATGTCAGCGGCAAAATGCAGGAAGCCGTTCGTCTGATTTTCCGGGACGACGACCTCCTCTACGTCAACATTCACTCCCTGCACAAGATTTCGAAGTATTCCGGGCAGGAGGGGCAAGCTCCTTCCATGTCCAAATTGGGCTCCCCAGACTGGGAGAATAAAAAAGCACGGGTCAAAAAGCAGGTCAAAGACATTGCCAAGGACCTCATCGCACTCTATGCCAAACGCAGGTCTGCTCCTGGTTTTGCCTTCTCACGCGACTCCGTTCTTCAAGTGGAGTTGGAATCCTCCTTTTTGTACGAAGACACCCCTGACCAAGCGGCCGCTACTGCCGATGTAAAGGCGGATATGGAAAAAAGCTATCCCATGGACCGGCTCGTGTGTGGGGATGTGGGTTTTGGAAAAACAGAAGTGGCCATCCGAGCTGCTTTCAAAGCAATCAACGACAGAAAGCAGGTAGCTATCCTGGTGCCTACTACCATTTTGGCGATGCAGCATTTTCAAACCTTTCAAGAACGCTTGGCAAACTTTCCTGTCAAGGTGGATTACTTGAACCGATTCCGAACGGCCAAGGACATCAAAGCGATCAAAGAACAAGTCGCTACTGGGGAAATTGACATTCTGATTGGTACCCATAAAATCGTAGGCAAAGACGTCGAGTTCAAGGACCTAGGCTTACTGATCATCGACGAGGAACAAAAGTTTGGCGTCAAGGTAAAGGACCAATTGAAAAACCTCCGCGTCAATGTGGACGTGCTCACGCTAACAGCCACTCCGATTCCACGTACCCTCCATTTTTCCTTGATGGGAGCCCGCGACCTCTCGGTTATCGCGACTCCTCCGCCCAATAGACAACCCGTGACTACGGAGGTACAGACCTTCGAAGAAGAAGTGATCCGAGATGCCGTGTCTTACGAGCTCCGACGCGGGGGCCAGGTGTTTTTTGTACACAACCGGGTGGGAGAAATCGACAGCATTGCTAACCTCATCTTGAAATTGGTGCCAGATGCACGCGTCATCGGGGCCCATGGGCAGATGGATGGGGATAAATTGGAAAAAATCATGGTGGACTTCATCAACCACCAATATGACGTTTTGGTCTCCACCAACATCATTGAGTCGGGCTTGGACATTCCAAACGCGAACACCATCTTGATCAACCGCGCCCATATGTTTGGGCTCTCTGACCTCCACCAAATGCGCGGTCGGGTAGGGCGGAGCAATAAAAAAGCGTTTTGCTACCTGCTCACGAGCCCACTTTCTGGGCTCACGGCAGAAGCACGAAAGCGACTTCAAACCCTGGAAGAATTTTCCGACTTGGGAGATGGCTTCAAAGTAGCCATGAAGGATTTGGACATCCGTGGGGCGGGTAACCTTCTGGGTGCGGAGCAAAGTGGATTTATCACCGACCTGGGATTTGAGATGTACCACAAGATCTTGGACGAGGCGGTACAGGAACTGAAGGAAAATGAGTTTGCCGCGCTTTTTGAAGAGGACCTCAAGGAAAAGGTAGCGGTGCTCGTGCAGGATTGCACCATAGAAACTGACCTAGAACTGCTCATTCCGGAAAGCTATGTCAGCAATATCAGTGAGCGTTTGGGGCTTTATTCCAAGTTGGACGGTCTCGAAAAAGAAGAGGAGCTGGATCAGTTTGGACAAATGCTCCAAGATCGATTTGGACCACTTCCAAAAGCCGTTCAAGACTTGATGGAAACGGTGCGACTGCGTTGGCAAGCCGAAGAATTGGGGATTGAAAAACTGGTGCTGAAAGCATCTCAAATGAAATGTTACCTACTTCCATCCAGCAAGGACACCTATTATAGCTCCCCTATTTTTGGGGGTATAATGAAATTTGTGCAACTCCATCCCAAGTCTTGTAAAATAAAAGAACATAAAAATCGTTTGATTCTCAGTGTAGATCAGGTCCTCAACATACAAAAGGCACAGCATTTGCTGAAAGAAATGAAAACCTCCTAAAATGTGGCTTCTGGAACACAAAAAATGGGTTTGAATGGATTTAAACCTAGCAGTGCCCAAGAGTAGCTGAGGAGGATTTGGAAGTACACTGGCTTAAAGGGAGTTCCCTTCAGTAAATTATCCTACTTTTGTAGGCGCTTCTAGTAAAATTTGGAATTTTCTCCTTCTTTACATGAGGCTTACAAAAGATAACAATTTTAAACCGGCTTTGGTGCGATCCCCTAAGCCCTTGTATATTAGCAACAGAAATAGACCAAACACATTCACCTATGCGTCTACCCAATACTTGGAGGAGCTGGGCCATTGCCCTGACACTTGTGACAGCCACCGTTTTGTCCTCTTGCCAAAAAAATAACACTTACGGCAGAAGAACCGCAAATGCTCCCGGAAAACGTAGCGCCACTACTGGAGCCGATTTTTCATTCAATGCGGACGATTCTACCCAGTTTTTTGTAGCCAAAAAAGCAGAACAAATTCCTGGTCCAAACCTAAAACTGATTCAGGGTGGCCGTGCCATTTTGGGTTCCCAGGAAGAAGACGTCATGGCTTTTCGTGACAATTTGGAGCGAACCGTTTCCATTTCCACCTTCTGGATGGACGAGACGGAGATGACCAACAACGACTACAAGGAGTTTTTATTCGCGATGAAAAAGAAAGTATCCGGGGATTCCTTGAAAAAATTAGAGCCTTCTGAGAAAGTTTGGAGAGGCGCCATGACCTTCAACGACGTCTATGAGTCTTACTACTTCAGATTCCCAGGATTTAATTTTTACCCAGTAGCCGGGGTATCTTGGTCTCAGGCCAATGCCTATGCGAAATGGAGAACCGAATACGTACAAAAAATTGAAGTAAATCGCCAAGGTTTGGATTCTGCCCTTACCCGTTCTCAATTGATTGAACGCGGTGTAGTGATTGCTGAATTTAGACTTCCTACCGAATCCGAGTGGGAATATGCTGCCAAAGCGATGATTGGAACTCAGTACTTGGATGAAAACCAGGAATACGGACGAATCTATCCTTGGGATGGCCGTGGAGTACGTAATCCTTACGATGGTCGTGGCAAAAAAGGCGGTAACCAAGGTGATTTCTTGGCCAACTTTAAGCGTGGCAGAGGAGATTATGCAGGTATTGCAGGTGATGAAACCAATGATGGGGAAATTTTGCCCACCAACGTTTACGACATGGCTCCCAATGATTTTGGCTTATACAACATGGCTGGAAACATGAACGAATGGGTATATGATGTGTACCGTCCTCTATCCTTCCAGGATGCTGACGACCTGAATCCACTTCGTAAAGACGGGGTATTCGATGAGAAAAATACCTACGGAACTTCCCTATTGAATGACTCAATCCGAGTTTACAAAGGAGGTTCTTGGAGAGATGTTACCTATTGGTTGGCACCAGGAGCCCGCCGCTTCATGCACCAAGATTCTTCTACCAACCACATTGGCTTCCGCTGCGCGATGGTATCCATCGGTGCGAAAGGAAAATAAGAACTAAAGATTTGATTCAAAAGGCTCAACGGATGTTGAGTCTTTTTTTTGCTTTACGGGCCACCTCCATTTTTTGAAATCGGGATTTCTAGTACCTTGTCTTTTCCAATTAGTCAACACCTTATGAAAATAACCTTCACCCGTTTCTTAGGGGTAGCACTTGCCCTACTTATCGGACACCCCTTGTTTGCACAAGGCACCTACCAAACTCCACCGGCCTCTATTGCGGAACTATTCAATGCGCCAGCGACCCCATCCGTATCTTTCTCCCGAGATGGGTCGATCCTGTTGATCCAGGAGCGGAGCGAAGCGCCCAGCATTGAAGACCTTGCACAGCCCGAACTCCGCATTGCAGGGATTCGAATAAATCCAAGCACCTCCGGTCCAAGCCGTACGGGTGGATTTACCAACTTGATTGTAAAAAAAACCGAGACCGGAGAGGAAATTCAAGTCAAAGGCCTACCCACCAATCCCAAAATGAATGGCTTTACCTTTTCCCTGGACGAAGCCTACCTGGCCTTTACCCAAACTGAGGCCCAAGGAATCAGCCTTTGGGTAGTGGACATGCGTACCTACGAGGCAAAAAAACTTACCGAACCCATTCTCAACCAGGTGATGGGAAATTCGGTGGCATGGCTTTCCAATACCAGCCTAATCATCAAAGCCATCAACCCCGCTCGAGGCGCAATGCCCAAAGCACCACTTGCACCTGTGGGCCCAATTATTCAGGAAACTTCCGGTAAAGCCGCCGCTAGCCGTACCTACCAAGATTTGCTTGCCAATCCACACGACGAGGCATTATTTGCCTACTTTATGGATTCCCAACTGATGCAGGTGGAGGTAAATGGGACCAAAAAGCCCCTAGGCAAACCGGGCATGATCAAGTCTATGCTTTTAAGCCCTGACAAAAATTATATCCTAGTAGAGACCATCCAAACTCCTTTTTCCTACCTCGTGCCTGCAGACCGATTTCCCTACACGGTAGAGGTCTGGAGCAATGGAGGTGACCTCCTCAAAACCATCGCCCAAATTGGCTTGGATGAAGTTCGTCCCAGTGGATTTGATGCCACGGTAAGCGGCATTCGTAATGTCAACTGGCGTGCAGATGTCCCGGCTACCCTGTATTGGGTAGAGGCTCAGGACAAGGGTGATCCTAAGGTGAAGGTAGCCGAACGAGACCATGTGTACACGCTGACAGCTCCCTTCACCCAAGAGAAACAAAAATTAGTAGGCACTACCCTCCGCTTTGGAGGCATCAGTTGGTCAGACGATACCTTTGCATTGCTTAGCGAACGTTGGTCGGCGAGCCGTACCGAAAAAGTATCCGTATTCCAACCTGGAACCCCAAGTCAAGCCCCTCGAACCATCATCGAGCGCTCCTCCGACGACCTCTACAATGAGCCAGGAAGCCCACTTTTCACTGAAAATGCCTTCGGTCGACGCGTACTTCTCCGAAAAGGAGATTTGGTTTACATGAC
>JACCDI011649473.1_pt1 | contig 28592 bp, 36 predicted proteins | sample 7442791 | NCBI WGS metagenome assembly JACCDI01 (sample SAMN15323434, study PRJNA562643) | freshwater metagenome | isolation source: river surface water | place: USA:Blue River Watershed | collected 2017-08-15
AAATTGTAACGAGGTGCCGTAACACCGCACAAAGTTACGGAGCTCATTCCGATAATAAGAAAGGGTTCTTGTATATTATGCTATAATTAGCTGCTGATAGCCAAAAAGTCTATAAAAACAAAAACCCTAAGACATTGATACATCTTAGGGTTTTCTAATTCCTACAGCCATATAGGACTTGTCTTTAACGTTAGCGTTTTGCGGTCTGGACGGGACTCGAAATCAAACGCCTTGACTTAGTTGTAATATACTCAAAATATTGATAATCAATCACATAAAAAATAATGGAATTTGATTAAATAGAAAAATGTTTTACATTTTGTTTTACAGTAAATGTAATATTATATTTGTTAGGTAAAACTATTGAATGAAATATTCTTTAATACCTGTAATTCGCAAGGACCAAATAAATAGTTCGGGTGAGTGTCCCATTTATATCCGTTATACGGCCAATAGGAACTCTACTAGCTTTCCTGTAAAACAAACTATTCCAGTTAATCTTTGGGATGATAGTGCTAAACTACCGAAATTGAAATCTCCAAAGTTCAAAGAGATTTATGCAGATATTGAGCGTATTCAAGAAAGTCTCACTCAAACAATAGAAGAGTTTGAATCAAAGCATAAAAGATTGCCTGAAGGCAAAGAGCTTAAAGAAGAGCTTTCCAAGATAAATAATCCGGTTAAAATTCAAAATGAACATAAAGGTCCTACAATTAAAGAAGATCTTGAATCCTTCATTAAACATCGCCAACAGGAGTTAAGATCATCCACAATTACGGTCTATAAGTCCACACTTTTGAAATGGAAAGAATTTGAGGCAAAAACTAAAAAAGTCTATTTTAGATCAGATATCAATGGTAAATTATTTCAGGACTTTCGGTTGTATTTGATTAATTCAGGCATCCAATTATCAACGGTAGGTAAGTACACTAAAACTATGAAATCTTATGTAAATACCTTTTTATTGGATTACATGAGTGTTAATGTGGATTCTACTTATAGGAAGGTAAAAGTAGATAGAGAGGAGAAGAATAACTTTGAGATTTTAGATGAAATTGAACTAGAAAATCTTAAAGAAGTTTGTTTTTACAGCAGGTACAAGGTTGGTAATGAGATTAAACGAATAGATCTAACTGACCGCGAGCGATTGATTGGTCAAATGTTTTTATTTATGTGTAATACTGGGGTTCCATATGGAGACTTGGTATTATTAAATTTCACCAACATAAAAATTGAAAAAGAAGAACTTACTGAACTAAAACATTTAGAGGAGGAGCCAGAGTCTTTTGTAAATTTAGAATACGAACGAGTCAAAATTAAAGCAAAGACAAAGTGTGTAGTTCCAATTGTTGGTGTTACTATTGATCTAATTATTAGTAGGTTGGGACTCCCCATGGAGAATATGGGGCATGGAAATATCTATCTTGATGATAATGACCGAATCGAAATATTAAAGCCATTATTGGATGATTTCAAACAAAACTACGAACTACTAAGTCCAAAAGAAAAATTAGTATTCCCATATGTGTCAAATGCGGCATTTAATCGAGAAATTAAAGATTTGATGCAGAAAATAGGGGTGGATAAATGGGTTCCTTTGACCTTTAGAGGTAAGGACAAGGTTACTAAGGATGTTCCAAAGTATAAAAGAATTTCAGCTCATACCGCAAGGAGAACTTATATAACACATTGCCTCAGAAATGGAATTTTACCAGACATTGTAATGTCAACTACAGGTCATAAAAAGGTTCAAACTATGGCAGGATATCACAGACATGACCCTGCTTCTATAAGCCGAGAAATAAGGAAGAAAATTAAGAATTAAACACGGTCCCTTATCTGAATAGAACTCTACTTTCTTGAGTTTTTTTGCTAGAGTTATTGTCTTTTACTTTTGGCTGCACTATTTATAGTTATGAATAGTAAAAGATTGATAATCAAAGAAAATCTTGGACGTTGTATTAAGGCTGCGTCCTCTATTAAAAAGTATCCAGTTAACTTCTATACTTTTTCCTTTAAATCGAATGGTTTTGATACTAAAATCGAAAGATTCAACAAGTTCGAGAGGTCGTTCTTTGAGTCGTTTTTTGTGAAGGCCTTAAAGGTTAATTTTCAAAATCAATTGAATAAGATTCACTTTGTAACTCATAGTACAGAGTTCAATTTCGATCAATTTGAGGGATTGCACTCTTTGAGGGTGAATTTCAACATAGTCACAAAAGGTGATTTAACAAATCTTAATAAGCTTATTGAGTTGATGAGGTCTATATCAGATGAGGTAATAGGGGGCGAGGTTTATATCAGTGAAATCAAGTTAGATAATTTGCAAGATGTGATTGTCAGGTTGTTTCCTATTTCAAGTATGGACGATATAATGACCTTTGAAGACCTTAGTGCATCGAATGCATTTCCAAGTTTTTACACAAAGACACTTTACGATTATATTCTTGAGCCAATGAAGGTTATTTACTTTAAATAGCTGTTTTTATTATCTTTTACAAATACACTTTTTAGCTGGAAAACATGCATACATACGAGCAAATTGTAAATGACCCGAATTGGTTCATATTTCATGTCAAAATGAATCTTAATACCTTTTTTACCCGGTTTAGTTCGGTTAGTGAGTACTATAGAAAAATTAGCAACTCAACATCAGTTTTTTTGGGAAAAACCAATCGTCAATTTTTTAAAATGATTGACCAAGGCTTCTATCGAACATCAATTGATAGAGAGATGATAGGCATTCATTTTTTCTTCAGATTTTCTGATTTGAATAGGGTATATTTTAATCTAAAGGAACTTGGTTTTAGGATGAAGAAAATTCAATATTGTGAGATTGAAGTTTACTCAATTGACCTCATGAATTTAACAGACAAAATGTTGCTCGAATCAGAGAAGGGGATAAACTTTTATCAGAAGATTAAAGGAACTTATAAGAACTCATTTCTTAAGATCAAATGATAATCGAATAAGAAGTAATTGACCAGATTTCTCCTTTTTGTAATCTTTAATCATTTCATCTAAAAGAACTTTCCCATGTGTTTCATCCAAACAATTATCTAAATTAATTTCGATAATGTAATGGTCCTCAAAATCATAGTAGGTGTTGTTTATATAAATTGTCGATTGGTCAAAATTTTCTACGTCAACTCGTTTTATCAATTCCGTTTCATAGTATGGATCAAAATAACGGTCTATGTACATATTCGCAATTTCTAACAATGAAGCAAAGGACTTATGATGATTCTGATTAAGTTGAAATGTGATTTTATCTACCATGAAATAAGAATAGTAGATAATTGGAAATTGTCAACCCTTAAGGTTTAAATATTTTCTTTTCATCAGTGGTAATTATCAAGTTTGATCCATGAAAGAGTTTTTTATCAGTCTCCGTCATTTGTCCAAAACTTGCATTCCACGCATTATCACAGGCTTTTTTAAATTCGGCATATGAAATTTTGGTTCCATTTGCGATAGTTACGCTATCTGGAGGGGTGAAGGTACGGTAGTTTGGTTTTTGTTGCCCAAAAAGATTGTTACTCAATACGAGGAGTAATACTAAAAACGAGAGAAATCGTAGGTTATTAGTTTTCATATCACAGGTATTTAATTAGATAGTGAAAATATTACGCCTCGTTACAAACTTTGATTGAGTCAATAAGGTTGAGGATGTAACGAAGTTCAAATAGACCGATATAAATAAATAAAGTCATGATGAAACTTATTGTATTCCTGAGCTCACTTATAATTTTTGGGATTTCATCAGCACAGATAATTAATGAAAACCCATTCAAACAAATTTCACTTCAAAGTTTGAATTATGTTGAATCAATTGATTTTCAAGAGGAGGTTAATAAAACAGTGAGGTTAATTAATCAATTCCGAGTAGAAAATGGACTTCAAGAAGTCGAATTGGATGCTAAAATGTCTGATTTTGGTCAAGAATTCATCTCTCATCTTCTAAATGAAAATCAATTATATCACAGTGATTTGAATGATGGGAACTACACTTTGGAAAATTTGTATACCGAGTATGGATTTGGGGGCTTTCTCAGACTAGATGAAGAATGGTTATCAATGATATCAACAAATACATTCAATGCATGGAAAAAATCTCCTGGTCACAGAGCAAATATGTTGAATCCCGACATTACAAAAATTGGATTTTCTTTTCAAATCAAAACCAACGTTTCCAATGGTAATTATAGTTATGTGTTGGATGGGATATTGATAGGCCAATAGTTTTTTTCTTAAATTCGATTCTATCAATTTGATTTACAGCATTTGTATCTCGGCTTGAAAACGACCAAAGTTATGTTCGGGATGGGATTTACATCTGATTCCATCTCGACATAATCGTTCTAAAAAAGTTGCTTTTTACCAAATAAGGTATTAGATTTGAAGTGTAAGACAGATGTCTTACATTTATTTAGTTTACGGAAGTGTTTACTTTCGTCCCGGCTTGAAAACGACCAAATCTTCAATAGGACGGGGAAGAAAAGAATAAACACTCGCACCGATATGGTGTGGGTTCAGCTATTTTCTTCGTCCTAGCCTTTGGTCGGGCATCAAGCCGAGATGTAGTATCGGCCCACACCTCCTTTTTTTAAAATTCCTTAAGGGTCGGAGGTTATTATTTGAATATGAAAAGTATTTTAGTTCTATTATTTTTTTTAGTCGTTTACTCCAATTTCTATTCTCAAAACAATTGTGAATCTGCCAGAAAAGCTTATTTAGAGTTGAATAATGATGTGAAAAAAGCAGGTTTAGATCCTTGGTTTCATTATCAAAATTATGGATACAAGGAAGGAAGAAAATGGCCCGAATGTAATTCTAACTTTTCAAAAATTCAAATTAACCAAAGCTCCTCTTTAATTTCCAAGGATTTAGTTTCAGGGAAAATTCTCAAAGAGGGATTACCTTATACAGGTACAATTTTTGGTGAATATAATAATGGTCAAATTAAAGAAAAATATAATGTTGTCGACGGTATTGCTTCAGGTGTTTATGAGTCATATTATTATGACCAAAACTATTCTCGTATTCAATATTTTGATTCTTCACGGATCAATAAAGCACAGTTTTTAATCGAAAGTGATAAAATAAAACTGTCAAAATTGTCAAATGATAGTATAGGCTCATTTAATAAACAAAATGATTATTTTAACACAAACATTGGATCTCAAGAGAAGTATCAGAAACTGTGGGATAAAAATCGAAACAAAAAACTAAAGGGTAAAAAAAAGCAGATTTTTGATGAATACAGTATTTTGCTTTCTGAACACAAAACAATCAAAAGTTCAATAACAGAAACTAAAAATAACATTTTGATGTTAGAAAAAGAACAGGTAAATGAAAGAAATAAGCCTGTTTATTTACCGAAAATCGAATTTTCATACAATCAGTTGAATTTAATTAAAGAAGGGACCTATCGCTCGTTCTATAAAAATGGTAATCCTTCTGAATATGGAACATATTCTAATAATCTGAAAATAGGGGAATGGATAACTTACCACGATAATGGTAAAGAAAAATCAAAAGGAAATTACACCAAAAATGAATTGAAAAACGGAGAATGGAATTATTATCAATCTAATGGTAGTATTACTTTAACTGAACTTTATGAGTTAGACGGAAAGACAAAGTCCAAAAGAATCTATAGCTATTATGATAACGGAAAAATAAAGGAGTATTATGAAGTTGCCAATTCTGGTGTCAAAGAAGGATTGTACACTGAATTTTACACTACAGGAGAGAAAAAGGCATTTGGTACCTATAAAAATAATTTACAAAATGGTAGTTGGTCATTCTACTTTGAAAATGGTAATCTAAAAGCTCAAGGTTCTTATATCAACGGAAACGGAAATGACACTGGTGATACAGGTGTACCTAAAAATAACAGAGATGGTATTTGGAAGACTTATACTGATGACGGAAAATTAAGCCAAGAACAATCATGGGTTAAAAATCAGATGGTTTACTTAAAGGCTTATTACCCATCGGGAAACGTACAACTTAAGCGTGAATATTCCAATTATAAAAAGAATAATTATGTCGAAACAAAGTATTTTGATGAAGTTGGAATAACGGAAGCTTTTGGAACCTTTGTGAATGGTAAGTTACATGGACTTTCAAAAATGTATTACCAGAATGGCCAATTAAAAACGTATTTAATGATGGACACTAATGCAGTTAACACATCATACACAACTGAATTTAAGGAGTTCAATGAATCTGGCACACTTGTTACACATGTAGTTGCTCAAAACGGTGTTTTTGTTGATAAGCTAGTTTCAAACACACAAAATAGTAACCCTTCAAGTAATGTTCAAGTTGCTTCGACGAAAGAGCTCAATAAACCATATAAATGTAAATGTTGTAAAGCTACAATTAATGGCATAACTGATGGTTTAAGTGAAAGTGGTGGGGAATATTCTGATTGGCACTTTAATTATTATAGTAAGGTGTATGGTACTCCTGAAATGAAAAACCTTATGAAAACTATGTCTCAAGAAAGTGAAAAGTTATATTTAAAAACGAATGGATGGATAGGTGAGAAAAATGCTTCTTCCAAGGAGTTTTCAGTCTATGATGTATTAAGAGGAGAATTCGAATATTGTTCTTTAAAATGTTCAAAGTTATGTAAGGATGAGTAAAATAAATTCAAATATTTTGTCTCATGAGAATTAATATTTTATTAGTTCTGTTAATTCCTTTTTGTGTAAGGTCTCAAATCAAAGATATTGAAGGACGTAATTACAAAACTGTCGTAATTGGTTCTCAAACCTGGATGGCAGAAAATCTTAACGTATCTAAATTTAGAAATGGGGATTTAATTCCTGAAGCGAAAACAAAAGAAGATTGGGAGCAAGCAGGAAAAAACAAGCAACCTGCCTGGTGCTATTACAATAACGACCCTACAAACAGTGCAAAGTTCGGAATTTTGTATAATTGGTATGCGGTAAACGACCCGCGTGGACTATCACCTGCAGGCTATCACGTACCCACAGATGCCGAATGGACGTCATTAACTACTTTTTTAGGTGGAGTAGAAGCTGCGGGAAAAAAGATGAAGAGTGCGAGTGGTTGGAAAAGTTACACTTCAGGTGGATATGCAGCCTGTCCCAATTGTTACAATTGGAATGCCGAATACCGTAGAAAAGTAGCTTGTCACACCTGTAAAGACACGCGAGAAGTTCCGGCTCCAAAAACAACCCACTCAGGTAATGGAACAAATAGTAGTGGTTTTTCAGGCCTTCCGGGTGGTTTCTGTTACCGCGATGGATCTTTCGAAAAGTACTACGAGACTTGTTCCTTTTGGAGTTCCACGGAGGACGAAAACGACGATACCTACTATCACCGTAATGCACGTTACCAATACCTGGGTCGCAATGGTAGTTGTGACTTGTCGACAAACGATAAGGAAAGTGGGTATTCTGTCCGTTGTGTCAAAGATTAACTCACCATTTTCTTCACTTTCGTGATCGTATTCACATGAATTCCAACAATCTTCGATATTTCATTGGCTTTATAACCCTTCTTCAAATATTCAATTGTCTTGGCAATCTTCGGTTTCTGAATCCATTTTTGGATATCCGCTTTTGATCCTTTCTTACGTCCTTTGTAGATTCCACGTAGTTTAGCCAATTCTATACCTTCTCTCTGATTTTCACGGATTCGACTTCGTTCCATTTCTGCAACGGTTCCGAGAATGGAGATCATCATTTTTGAAACTGCATTTTCTTTGCCCTTATCATCAATAGTTCTCAGTCCTTGTTGGATGAAGAACATGGGTATAAGTCTCTCATTCATAAACTTAATTACCGAAAGGATATCGAGAAGGTCACGTCCACATCTGTCAATAGAGTGAACGGAAATTGATGTGACCATTCCTTTTTCAATCATGGTTAGGATTTTCTTACCTCCTTCACGTTGAAAGAAAGGAATTGCCCCTGAGCATTTATCTTCAACTACTAGGTCAAATTCTTTGGATTCATTTTTTTGACGATCTGTCTTCTGATCTAAGGTTGAAACCCTAACATATAACACCTTCATAAATCACATTTTTGAGTTGGGTGGTCGCTCACCCTAAATCTATAACTCAATAACGTCAAAAGGCTACGCTTTATGCTGTTTGAGAGGAAAAATAAAATCACATTTTGAGGTATACTCTAATTATAAAGATTTACTTCAAACAAGAAATTTAATTTTTTAAGTGTTTCTTCCTATTTTTGTTTAAAACATGAGATGAAATATTTTAAGATTTTAGCAATATGTATTCTAAGTATATTAGTTAATAGTTGCAATCCTAATAATCCGAATCCAACTACCAATAACTGGAAATTTACAGTTAAAATAAACGGAATTACGCATAAAGCCGAAGGTACCATAATAGACGCCAATTCGAACTACGCGGGTATAAACACCACCGATCCATCTTGGCATTTAATTTTAAAGATTTCAGATCCTACACATTCATCCTATATTAGCGGTCCAAACGGTTATATGATGATTGAAATACCCAATCCCAGTATAGGGGTGAATAATGAATGCTCTGTTACATCAGATTGGTTTTGGGATGTTCCAGATGCTAACATTGGTTGGGATTACTCATTAACAAGTGGAGGCACCCCTGTTCCTAACTCTGGTACAGTAAGTGGATTTTATTTACCAATTACAATTAGTGATTTAGGATCTTCAAGTACCTCAAATCCATTACCGGTCAAAGGTTCATACTCAGGTACATTCTATGTACCTAGTATCCAAAACTCTCAAATTCCATTGGTTAATTTCGATTGCACAGTACCTATAGATCTTGAAATTTCATTTGAGGCACCTAGAGTTTAAGTAGATTTAAAATATCAACTATTGTCAATTTTTATTGAATGAAGATATATAGTGGATTGAGTTTAAAATTTTTGGAATTCTAATATGGATAACTTAAATAAAGAATTAACATCACAAACTGAAGAAAGATTAATTGCGTTCATTTCCAATTTTGCCGATTCTGGTAAATCTATGTATCACGTAGCCGCTAAATTGGGTCATACAACAGGACGTCATTTGATCTTTCTTCAAGAACTATTTGATCAATATGTCCACAGTACTCTGTATGACTTATTCAGTGATGAGCAGAGGGAAGAGTTCGAGTTTTTAGCTGCAAAGTATGAATTAGTTCGTTCTGAGGTATATGCTAAGTACGAGTAGAGAAATGGGTTTCCCATACACTCATTACTTCTGCCTTCCCTTTATTACCTAAACCTCTGGCTTTCATCTTTTTTATTTCGATAAAGTTTTTAAGATCATCAGCATCTTGAATCATATTTTGTTTCAGGATAAGATTTGTCCTTTCAGAAAAATGGTCATAGAAATGATCCAAAGCATGTTCTTCATCCTTAATAATATCCCGAAAGAACGGATATTTAATATGTTCCCTTTCGATTAAGGTTTGAATACAAAATCGAAGTGAATATTCTTTAAGAAGTGCTTCGTTCAATACTCCGGCAAATAAGAAGTTTGCCAGACGAGATGGAGGAATTTGTGATAAAAATGGAAATTCATTATTCGTCTTATGTCTTTGGTAGAATACGAAAATCTTTTTCAACTTTATATCTTGCCATAACATTTGACCAAAATCACGAGGTCTATGTTGTTCCAATTGACGTTCAATAAATTGGATGAGTTCATCTTCTGTAAAAACATTGCGTTTTTTTAAGTAGGGTGCTGTACCTGTTGGAATTGGGAAACGAAACATGAATATTATTTTGAGTGCAAATTTCGTCTTCCATCTTTTAATTTAGAATAGAGATTACCCTTGAAAAAAGTAGAAACAGTTCTATTTTTTCTCCTTAAAAAGAATTAAATATTAAATAACTAGGAGGTCATGGGGGTGGAGGGAAGACTTCCATAGGCTCCACCATTTGCCCCTCCCTCCGGGGTATCCTCCCCTCCAATTTAGTTGTTTCCTTCCCTCAAGGGTGCTTCGATACCCTTTGAAAAGGTTCTTTGTTTTTTTTGAGGTAGTATACCGAAGAAAAAATTCTGCCAAAAATTTTGGAAAAATTGAGTAAGAATACTCGCGATTTAATTTAGAACTTCATTATTTGTTCCTTCAGAATTTTTAATTGTTCCTCTGATAATAAAATTGTATTTACATACTTATGGTTACACTCTTCTATGTGATCATAAAGAAGTTCGCAAATTGCGTCTATTTCTGTTTCAAATTCACCAGAATCGAGTAACTCTTGTATTTCTTCATCATGGATATTGAGCTCATCTATTACAAGTTTATTTTCTTGGAAGTAATAGCTTGGGATTTCGATTGAAAAAAATTTCTGCATTTTTTTTGGTATTAGTTAATTAAGTGAATGAATTTGTGAAAGTTATCAGATGTATTTTCTAATAGTTCTTGGTAGGCATTTTCAGTACTTACATGGATGCTTTCACCTGTAAATGTGAGCATGTGGTCTCTCCAAATAAAATTTGATTTTAACTTCATTAGGTTCTGAAATAGTTGATCGTTTTCTTCTTTTGTTCTCATATTGTTTTGTTAAATAATAGACAAAAGAATTCGACAAGTCAACGGGTTTGGACTTTCTTTTTTAAACTTATTGTATTATTCCCAAATGCTCGGAGATTATATCACTCGCAAAAAGTGGACTCATATTACGTATAATTGGATTGCTTAATAGGGTTGAATTAAACATAATATCTAAAAGTAAAATGTTTGGCATATTTGGTATTTCTACGATTTGTAAATATTCTTCAAGAGAATAAATATTTATGTCATATTGATGATCATTTATACTTAAGGCAATCGTCTCCTTTTCAAAATCTTCATCTAAAATACTTTCTAGATTAACTATATTCGTTGTGGTTGATTTTAGATTTTCAATGATTTCACCGAGTTCTTCATTGACATTAAACATTTTAATTTGCCCAATAAATCCTACTGCGGAAATACTGAATACTTTGAGTTTTTTTGATAGTTTCATTTTATTAATATTGAAATTGAGATAAAGGATTTGATTGAGATATTTCTTTTAGTTTAAACCATGAATCTTTTATGCGCGACGCATCTATGAGGTCCATATTTTTATCTAAGCCTTTCTGAAACATCGAAATATCGATGAATCTACCTTGAACGATTTGAGTAACACTAAAATCTTCAATTCCTCTCATAAATTCGATGCTAAAAAATAAATTTTCATAGATTAATGAAGCCATTACCATCCAGGGGATTGGTAAACCATAGGTTGTTGAAAAATTGATTTTTATATAGGTCGATCCATCAGTTTCGAAATTTTCATCACTACAATCATCGTAGGTTCCCCAAGAGAATAATTGGTTATCTTCTTCGTTCTTAGTAACGGACTTCCGGTATGGTTTGATAACATTTGAAAGCCTCCAAATTGGTTTTTCTGAATTATTTACTTCTTCGACAGAGATACTTTTGTTTAAAAATTCTTTGAATTCTTTTTGATTTGAATTAGCCTTCACAATCAAGTTGATGTTATTATTGTTACTCATTTTGTTTTAAAATTTACCACTTAAATATTCTTGTTTATTCTCGGAAATCTATACCTGGTCGAGTGGGAAGACCAGTTTGGATATACGCATCAATTAAAAATGGATTGATGATTAATTATTGTAATCTCTCTTTTTAAAGAATAGATAAAAGAAATCGACAAGTCAACGGGTTTGGACTTTCTTTTGGTAATTCAAAATTATTTGTTCTCAATTCAAAAGATGTTAAATGATATTGAATCCGGAATTTCAAATTCTCTTCTGTATTTTTCACGGTATTTATGTTTCCCCTTTGGATTATGCCAAATTTCAAGAGTCTTGGGTTTCCCATCGATTATAGTGAATTCAAAGTCGCAATCACCTATTTTAATAACCTCTGATGGTGTTAAATAGTTTAGTAGAGTCATAGTTTTAAGTTGTTTCATTTTTGAAAGGTTCATGATTGTATGTTTTTTAAGTGTAATTATTAGGTGTTATATTTTTTCTTTAGTCATAAAATGAAATTAGTTTTGATCCCCAATCCTTAATTTGGTGCTCATCCACATTAAGTTCGGATTCTAGGATTTCATTGAATTCGTCAGTATTTGGAACTTCGAATAAGTCACTTTCGTAGCTTTCTCCGAACTCAATTTTTTCGATGGATTTGAAATTTGCATTCTTAATTTCCCAGAAGTCAATTCGATCTTTCTCTTCGCATAATTGCTTCAACTCACTTCTGAATACTTCTTCATCATTAATCAGTACATCTACTTGATACATTCCGTCGAAATAAACATTAAACTCTAATTTTTTCATTTTGATAATTTTTTAGTTCCACTCATTATTGAAATTATTCTCGGAAATCTATTCCTGGGCGAGTGGGAAGACCAGTTTGGACTTACGCATCAATTAAAAATGTATTGATGATTAATTATTGTAATCTCTCTTTTAAAGAATAGATAAAAGAAATCGACAAGTCAAGGGGTTTGGACTTTCTTTTTTCAGAAGTTAGATTATCTATTACATAGAATCCTGATCGGTAGATAAGACGGGAGCGGGATTCTGAAAATAACTGAACTACTCTGGGAATAGGTCAAAGTTCAATACCAACACAAAGTCGGAAGGTATGACCTGGGGGTGAGTGAACACTCCAAAGTTGTCGACAAATATTGGTTTTCACTGAAGCCAATTAACCTCTCAATCTAACAAGAATGGGAGCGTGAGTGTCCACCTGAATCAATTGATTTGGGTAGGGTTTACTCACGCAACCAACTCATCAACAATCTATTTATAAGGGGATACAAACTTACCAACTGCTTGTATATATTAACTGAGAAAAACCATCTACGAATTTATCTTCGCTGAGCTCTAAAAGTAAATCTTCTAAATAAGTTATTGTTGTTTCAATTACTTCAAAATAATATTCATCATAATCAGTTTCTCCAAAATTTGGACCTACTAATGACGGAAGTAATTGTTCTGCAAGGTTGTTGTTTTCATTAACTCGTTTACATAGATCTAGTAATTCCTCTAAATCCTTAGTAGTCACATATAAATCCTCTCCATTATCTTCACCTTCATTTAAACGATTTAGGAACCAGTTATGAAGTTGATTTGCTAAATCCCATTCGAAAATAATTTCAGTAATGTGACTTACTCTTTCAGGTTTTATTTTTGTTTTTTCATCATTTCGGGTTTCAATAACCAATGATTTATCATTTAAAAAATTCCAGTGTCGAACATAAGTTCTTTTGATTAAAGACATTTCTAGTCCCATAATTAATTTAGTTTTTTACCACTTACGACTTATAATTTATTCACGAAAATCTACTCCAAGTCAAGTGAGAAAACCTGTTTTGATTTACGAATTAGAATACCTCTAATTGAAGATTTATTCGAATTTCAAAGCTCCTCTTTATATCGAAAGACAAATCCTTTTAAAGTTTTGAATTTACCTCGGAGGTGTTTGGACATACATTTGTCGCTTAATGAAAAATGCCTGTTTGCTGCTGATATGGAGGGGAATTCTTGAATGTATTTTCCATCTTTAGTAAACTGTATTACAGCCTTTTTTGGCGTTGTTTTTCTTTCAGGTTTATTGCCTTGGTATGGTTCATTTACACGTTGAATACTTCCTCCCTGCATTATTGCGTTAATTTCCTGCTGAATTAAATTTCTCAGTTCCATTCTTCCTTATCATTTAAAAAGTCTAATTCCCATAATATTTTATATTCCTCCGGGTCATTAATGATTGATTGAGCCATTTTTTCAATTGTTCTCAATGACCTTTCATTTAAATTGTCCCAGTTTTTCCATAGCCATTCCAGAATTTCATCCTTATGTTTTTGTTGAATGTTTAACTCATTTATCAATACATCTGCTAACCAACCGTAGTGACCAATTTTATTTAATTCAAAGTCCATTGTATTGCATCTTGAGCGAATAGCATTGAGGTGAATTTTTCTTGAACTATGACCCTTAGATCTTGATCCTGAAACTTCATCATCAGTAGGTAGCTTAAAGTTGGAGGTGAAAATGAAAATAAAGTTGTCACAAGGAACTCTAAAACCCATTTGATGTTCGGTAGAGAAATTCTCAACCGCGGCTCTTTGTAATTCACTTAGATTACCTAATTGAGCATTTATGTTTTTTTGGTAAGAATAAACTCGATTTCCTGAGAGTATGTTTTTCATAATGTTAATGCTTTCTTCATTTTTAAATAGTACATCACAGTCGTCGACAGAAATGATTACCTTCTGGTTAGGAAAACTCCATTTGATTGTTGCTAGTGAAATTCCAAAGGCAAACATTGATACCGATCCAGAAACCTCGAAATACAAGCAATTGTTAGTACTAAGAGATTTATTTACTGAATATGTCTTTCCAAGTCCTGGAGGAGAATAAATATAGGTATGTGGGTAATTCGAACTGAGCGAGGATTTTATTGCTCGGTCAATAATTCTTGAAAGTCGTTCTCTATGTTTTTTTCCTTCTTCGATGGCAATTAATTGTGTAGTTGTCATAAGTTCTTTTTTTAGTTAATGAGTATATAATTTTATTTTAATGGTCAATTCGTTTATACAAAAGATTCGTTTATTTAGGATGTTTTATTCCCTTTTATAGTTACTTGTGAATTAATCTGAATTATATTCTACAAGCATAATCAGTCCATGCTTCATCACACATGGATAACCATGCTTCATCTGCATCTTGTGATAATTGATTTATAATTTCATGATGGGTTTCAATGTCATATTCCATGAGCATCGAAACCATTTTTTCAACTAATTCTTGTCGTGTCATTTTTGTAGTTTAATAATGTTTAAACCTCAATTGCTGACCATAGGATGGAGGGGTTGTCCTATGAAATTTACCGTTGGTGTGGTTGCGGTTTCTCGCAACTAATGATTGGTAGATTTACCAATAACCATAGTGGGTTATTTATCGAAACCTTTTCAGGATTCTATTAAGTTTATCTGGACTTTTTATCATAAACTGATGACACAAAGATAAGCCCGAATCCTTGTAGTTACTTGAGTTGGCAACCTTGTCAATTATAGTTTTTCAAATCTAATTTGTCAAATTTGAATTAGTATTTTCACTTCAATTTATATGTTTATTCCCTATTATTTATTTGTACCCCCAAACCGTCATAGGGTCAATTTGGGATCAGCCTCGATGGCGAAAGTAGATAGAGGTTCAGAAGTCGGTTAGTAGATTGCACCTTTGAAATAACAAGGAAACATAGTGGTCGAGGTTTCACCGATAGGTATAAAAATGGTAATACTATAAGTAAGATATGGGTGTTAACGAACTGGTCTTATGAAGTGTCTTATCCACTTGATCACAAAAAACGGAAAGGGGATAAATCTGCGTTTCAGTTAACTCAAGCAACCTTAACAAGTTTCAATCCACCCCAAATACCTCCAACCATTTTGGTTGCTCTTTGTGTACTGAGTTTTTTCTTCTTAGTTTTTCCAACTTTCTTCATACTTGATGTCTTTGTTGGGATGAACTCCATGAAAAGTTCAAATTGAGAAATTCTGGTTCTCGAAATTTGGTAGTAGTCTTCGCCTAATTCCATACCAACGAATTTAAATCCACTACAAAGAGCACTTACTCCAGTTGAACCTGACCCCATAAAAGGATCTAAAATCACACCATCGGCAGGTGTTACCAATTTACAGAGATAAGCCATTAGAGCGACCGGTTTGACCGTTGGGTGGGAGTTTCTACCCTCTACAAATCCTATCAATTTTTCTTTAATACCTGGTTTTGAAACAAAAAAGAACTTTTCTGCCAATGGATTCTGGATGGTTAAGGCTTCGACACTTGTTGCATCAAATATCACGTTTGAAGGGTGACGATCTTGGTCTTCAGATTGGATTTTTGACCCTACAATGTTCATTGCTCCTGTTCCAAATTGTAGCACATTTTCAGCAACTGTTTTTTTCGAGATTGGTTTACGAGCAACACAGATTGGTTCGTGTGCTGGTTTTAATCCAGTTCCCCATCCTTCCCATTCACTATCACCAGTGGTCACTTCGTAGGGGACTTTAGTTCTTTTTGAATCAGTATGTAGCTGAAGTTTATAGACCTTTTTTACCTCCACAACTCTTCTTTCGTTGCCTTGGATTTCATCAACTTTTTTCCCAATATTCTGACTTTTAGGCAATCCTTGCCCATACATCCACATGATTTGATCACGAATTTCAAACCCAGCGAGTTCGATGTTTATACTCATTCGGTGATAAGTTCTTGCCGAACTAAAGGATAGCACGTGTCCACCTGGTTTTAATACACGGTAAACTTCTTTCCAGAATTCGATAGTTGGAACCTGAATATCCCATGTATTATTCAGATAGGAGATTCCATAAGGTGGGTCAGTAACAACTGAATCAATTGAATTGTCAGCCAATTTACTCAACGCCTCCATATTGTTTCCATGAAAAAGGGTTGCTTTATCAAGAATGGTTTCTTGTTTTATTTGGTTTGAAGTGTTAAATAAAGTTTCCATACTATATGTTTTATGCCGCAAGGCTAATTTTAAAATCGTTTTTATAGTTTTTTATGTTGTTGTAAGACATGGTATTCATTCTTACCTCAGTCGCCATCACAAATTGAGGATTCAATTCATAACCAACGTAGTCTCTTCCTGAGTATCTGCAAACTTGTCCTACTGAACCAGTTCCATTGAAAGGATCAACTACAAGATCACCTGGTTTAGTGGTAAGAAGAACCAACAAAGTTGGAACCTCAAGAGGGAAAGTTGCGGAGTGGGTTAGGATGAACCCCGCTTCTTTACACTCTTTTCGTAATTCACCAGTGTTTGCGACATTGGTTACTAAGGTATTTCCACGGAAATCCATTCCTGAGAAGAACTTAGGTTTGTTGTCTTTACCATAGACACAGAAACCATTTGGGTCAGAGACTTTTTTAGCCAATTCGACATCGTAGAAAAAGTCAGTACAACCCTTCTTTACGAAGTGGAATATATACTCGTGAGAACGTACGGTTCTATTTCCCCCAGTATAGACAGGGTTGTTTTTCAACCAGATGATCTCATCATTTAGATCCCATCCGTTGTTGAGCATCATCCCAACAAACTGGTGAACAACCCCACGGTATGATCCATTTTCAACTTTTTCGTTGATGTTGACCATCAAAGAACCGTCATCTTTGAGAACTCGTTTACACTCATTAAAGATATTGATGAGGTTGTTTAGGTATTCATTTCGGTTTGACTCAAGACCCAACTCAGACTCACCATTTCCGTAGTCTCTCATGGCGAAGTAAGGAGGAGAGGTAACGATAGAAGCCACCGATTTGTCTTTAAGTTCGTACATATTCTCACAAGTGTGGTTAAACACTTTTACATCACCGAGATCTAATTCGTATGAATCAGGAACTACAGCTTGGTTAGTTAGGTCATTTGCTACTTTCTCTAATCGTTTAACCAAAGAGTTCATAGAACCCTGACCATTGTCGATTTTTTGAAGTTCAGATTCTAGAACTTCTGATGCTTTATCACCGTAAAGTTGATTAGTTAGTTTTTCAGCTTTACGAATAGTGTCAACTGAATATTTCGGGATAGATGACATCGCATTTTTCTTGCGGTCAGCCTCCTCTTTCAACTGAGGGTTTAGGTCAGTTCGAGTACCTTGACCAATGTTGAAGTACTTTTCAATGAAGTCAAGTTCACGTTTAACATCCAACATTGACTTTTTACGCTGGAAGTTAGTCGATAAGGCAATGATGTTTAATTCATCATCAGTCAAATCACAGAAGATTACAGGGACGACTTGGTATCCAAGTTCACGGGCAATTTTCAAACGAAGGTTCCCTGAAACCACAATTAAGTTTGAACGATTCACCAAGATTGGTTGAATTACCCCAAATTGTAGGATATTGGATTTAATATCGGCGAAATTCTCAGGTGTAGAGTAGATATCTACAATGGTTTGGTTTAATACAAGGTCATCTGTATTGACCGCTACGACTTGGTTGTTGTTAAGAGTTGACATCTTAAAAGGTTTAAAAATTTGATATTTAAAAACCCCTTTTCACGACTGGGAGGACGAGTTTAGACCAATTCAGATATCTGATTAAGTCTCGTGGTTATCGCACGGGTTGAAACGGTTTCCTCGTTGGTTTAGGTTGAAGTGGTAACCTCACTTGGGTGGATTTTGGTGTTGTCCTCACCGGGAGAGAAATTCTCCATTGTTTAGATGTAGTTGTGATTATAAAAAACCACTCCACAAAGGTAAATACTGTTTTTCGATATCAGGAGATTTGGCAACCTTGTCGGTTTTTCAATTCTCTTACTTTTATCAAAATCTGTATTGTTCCGCTGAACTACCCTACAAAGATAGATACTCTTCATATACCTAATTCTGTTTGGCAACCTTGCCGGTAAATTGGAAGTTTGCTATTTTTAAAGAAAAATCACATCTATGAACGTACACGTCCTAAGATCACCAGAATATCCAATTGAGGATTTCAATCAAGTGGTAACATTGCTGAAAACGCACACGAATACAATAAAAATTAAGGGCCATGCCAATGTTGAAATCAATTATCAGGATGAATCAGAAATCAAGCATTGGGATGAGTTTTTTCTAAACTGTGTTCATTTTAGAAATGCAAAACAAATTAGTGGAGATGATTACGTATTCCTGTTAACTGAGTATAAAAATCAAGAAGATTATTTTGGTTGGACAGATGAAACGCTGGGTAACTACTTTATCCAAACATCTGATTGGAATCTATATTTTGAAAGTGAGGTGAATAAACATTTTCCGATTTCTTACGAAGTTGTGGCTTGGATTCTGCGCTCTCTTATGTATGGTACACAGCAGGAATTATTAGAAAAAGCACATAAACGCGCGCGAGGCTGTGTAATGGATTATTGCGATGAGAAGGAAGACATCATTTTGAAGATGAGAACAGGTGATGTATGTAACACTTGTTTATGCAGAATTAGAGATAGTGGAGTCCATCCTGGATTTCTTGGGAATATATTCAATGCGATGGAGAGTATCCGAAAGGGATTGATGTATCGTGAACGTAATGAGTTATTGGGAACAATAAGTCCTATTCGTCTTAAATTGGGGGTTGAAAGGCCTAAGTTTACCCTCGTTGAGATGAATGATTTAAAGTTGAATTTTGATGAAACTCAAACTGCAATATATTACTTCCTTCTCCAAACAGGTGGAGTTAAGCTCATGGATCTTGGGGATAGAAGAGAGGAACTCAAAGAATGTTATCGTCGAGTAAAAAATGGTCACATCAATCAGAAGGATTTAAATACTACAATTGATTTCTGGGTAAATCCTTTCAATACAACGCCTTTTACCCAAAAGGTTAGTAAAATAAATAAGAAACTTAAGGATTTACTTGGTGATAGTTTAGCAAAGAGTTATTTAATAGTCAATGTTAAAGGGACTTACCAAATTAAATTGAATAGAAATAAAGTATTAATAGATAATTTTATTCTTTAGTAAGGATTTCTAACATGCCGGTTGGGTTGTTTTGTTTTACAGACATATCAAAAATGAAGAATAAATTTATCTATCTAATTAGTCTTTCGGTATTAATTATAGGATGTTCAGATGACAAAGGCAGTCAAAATCAAAATCTTGAAGGGCCAATTCAAAAAATAAAACCTCGGTCTATTTTCTTATCAGATACTGAAGTTCAAGATTTGATTAATTCAAATAGAACTTTTTTCATGAGCTATTGGTATGGAATGACTAAAGATCAAGTGAATGAGGTTAACAGGTATTTACTAAGTAAGGAAGAAATTGATGGAATCGTTTATGACCCCGATGATGATACTTCATCATTTCAGTGGTGTAAAGATTTTAGTTTAGATTTCAACAACAAATGTGGTTTTAGAAAATTTAAAAAGAGTAATTATTACCTCCTGAAAAGTGATAAATCTAAAAAATTAACATCGTTAATTGGGGGGACATGGTTTGAAATTGATTTTAAATACACATATCTAAACAACAAAAACATCCTTTCTGGAATCAATTTAATTGCTTTGTCAGAGCAAACAATTACAGCATCCATTGATTATGAAAATTTTGAACGACTCTCGAAATTATACATTGAAAAATATGGTGAACCAAATCAAAAATATTTCAATCCACCAAATAAAGGAGGACTTTACTATAAAATTGAAGATTTTGAAATTCAAGTTTATTATCGAAACGCTGAATCATTACCAAACTTTGGAATTGGATTTACACCCAACCAAATTCACGTTGAATATAGAGATTTATCAATAATAAATAAAGCAAGAATAAAATTTCAATATGATAAACAAAGTCGGGATAAGGAAAATCAGAGAATTAATGATTCTATAGTTAAAGCTGAACGGAGTAAATCTATTCGTAGGATTTAATTTTCTAACATCACCTAATCTTCATCTTTATTTTACTTCATTTGATACTTCAGGTTTTGAAATCCCCTCCAATTTTAAGGTGTATTTGATTACAAGTTCACAATAAAACTCTAATGTTTTAAGATAATCCTCACATTCCTGATCACTATAATCGGGGCGAGCATTTTTAATTTTGGCAAGGATTTTAAATCTTGTTTCTCCCATGGTTTTACTTAAAAAACAGCGTGATTTCTCGAAACATAATCAGGTAGAAGAATATTACTACTGAAAGACAAAGTAGGGTTCCAAGATAAATAATACTGAATTTTATTGGAGTCAATAAAATCAATGTTAGTAGGATGGAAAGGATATAGACGGAAATAATGACTTGTCTATTATTTGGTTTAATTACCTTCCTATCGATTTTTGTTAGTATCCTTCTTTGGGTATTTGTTAAAACAAAAATTTCCATTGGCAAGACCACAAGAAATATACCCGAGATTTCGTTGGTTGTTATTCGTCCTTCTGATGTAGTTACTAGGATCAATAGTATTAAAGTAGATAACAAGGAAACGAAGTGAATTATAATTCTTCCCGGTTGAACCAATTCAGGATTAGATTTATATATCACTAATAAATTTCGTATGTAAACGGCCAAAATTAGAATAGATAAACAAGACAAAAAAGCATCTATTGAGTGTGGAGCAATTTCCATAATCGATTTTAGAAGAAAGTTTGCTGGTGAAATGATTAATCCAATAGAAAGGAATAACAAACTTTGACGGTAAATAAAATTAACTTGGTTTATTTTATTATTTGACATTAGTGTTTTCATGGCTTTTTATTGTTTAAACTCCTTAAGCAAACTTTGTTACTCTTAAATAAATTAAATGTCAGAAATTAGGCAAGTTCCCAAATTAGCTTAATATTAGCCAAAAGCACCTTTTGGCAACCTCAAATTTTCTTAACGAGATTAAGGTTCAATATGAACGTAAACCTATCAAAATTGGAAAGGGGCAAATCAAATTCTCTTCTGATGTAGTGGAAATTTTAAAGGATGTCTACGACCTTAATCGTATTACTTTCCAAGAAGAAGTGGTGGTTTTACTGTTTGATTTTGCCAATAATGTGATTGGATATTTCAAATTGAGTTCGGGTGGATTAACCTCTACAATAGTTGACTCAAGACTTCTATTTTCAGTTGCATTGAAATCACTGGCAACAAGTATTATCATTTCACACAACCATCCTTCAGGAAATACTAAACCTTCAGACCATGACCGTAAACTGACGGACCGATTGGTACAGGGGAGTAAGATTTTAGATATCAACTTCCTTGATCATATTATCGTGACACCTGACTTTAGTTATTACAGTTTTGCTGATGAAGGAGAGATATAAGAAAGAATATGGGCACTTTAAGATTTGATGACGGCATTGAAATAGATACCTCTGGAGAATTGAGGTTATTGGAACTGTATGACGGTTGGTATGTAGTAGGTGAGGGAAGGTTGATTCCTGTGAAGGATGAAGAGGAAGGAATTTTATTTATTTTAGATTCCAATTCAAATTGAGATGGACATAATTGAAATTAATCAAAGATTGAATTTGCCTGATGGTAAATTTTCTTCAGAAGAAATTGAGTTAATTGATAATCATTATTTGGAGCTTGATTACAACTCCATATATGAATCAATGTATGAAATTCAATCGTTTTTTTTAAGAAACCCCTTAATTCCTATAGAAAAACAAGTTGATCAATTTAATGATTTTAGTGCGTTCAGTTGGGAAAAAACAAGATTGTTTGCGATTGAACTTATTAATTCTGGTGAGCATTCATTGGATAATCTGATTGTATTAATAGGCGGATTCTTAAAGGTTCCTATTGAGCAAATTCAGAAGAACAGAGAGTTTTTGCCTTTATTACAACAGTCTATTAATCTGTCGTTTGAGTTAAATAGTTTATCAATAACCCAAATTTCAAATGAGGAAATCTCTAGATTAATTATAATTAGGATTAATACCTTAGTAGATTCATATCTTGAAATGGTCGATGTTTTTAATTTTATTGACTACGCTAACATAGCCTTCCTTTTAAGATTAAATGAATATGATTTCTATCCGAAAATAATATTTAATAGGTTGGACACGATTGGTGATAAAGAGAGTGTTTTAATCTTGTTGAATGAAATTTATAATCAAAAGTTTGGTTATCAACCTAATTTTGCGGGCAAGAAAGAGGAGGAAGAATGTTTTATAAATGTATTCCAGGGAAATGAATTTTTAGGAGATAAATTCAAAACCCTTAATCTCAGACAGCGACTTGAATTTGGGGCTCAAATGATATTAGATATCAAGCAGAAATACCCTTACTTGGAGAAATTTGGTTATTATATCAGATGATTATTCATTTATGATACTTCCCCCTCGTATGATAATAATACCTTGACCGATTTTGTCGTTTTACTGCATTTTTATTCAAACTTACTTTCCTTCTCACATATCCTTTTCTAACCTTACCTGTTCGAGTAACACTCGGCTTGACATAAGTTCCACCGGCAGAATCTGAACGTTTTAGGTCACAAGATGCAAAATTCATTAAACCCAATCCGATTCCAAACAAAATCATAATCTGAAATAGACACCCTCTTGATGTTTTGTTATAGATCTTATTGTATACCGCCTTCTTTGGATCAGTTAACCAACCTAAACCTTTTGGTGCCTTGAGTCCAAGATTATGACGAACCACTCGTTTAATTGATGTACGAGCAGCAATTCTCTTTTTTATGGATGGTATGCGGAAACCGAATTTCAAGTAATTAGTTATTTCAAAGATTTAATGTTTTCTAAATACGGCTTGAAACACTGTTCAAATTTCACAGAGTACTCAATGAAAAAAAGCATCATTTTTCCCCAATCGTCATTGTTTTCAATATTTACATTTTCTAATTGGAAACTTATTCTGCATGCATTTTTATTATCAATCCGATCCCATAATAATTCCACTCCTAGTAATTTTTCAATTTTATCTTTTTGTAAGAGTAGGTGATCAAAGAACTTTTTATTTTCTTGTTTAGACCTATTTAGATAGATTTCAGTTCTTGCAAAAGATTTAGAAACTACCAAACATAATTGTATATTATTCCCAAGACTTTTTGAGATCCAAGAGTCTTTACTTGGACTTATTGAAGCAAATAAATTTTTTGAATTTTGACATTCCGAAATGAACCTTGTCCAAAATTCTAAGTTTTTAGCAGTTCTTGCCTTGGTATTTATTTCCTCTTTATTCTTATCGGAAATTGAAATCATATATTCGTCTACTTCTTTTTTGGCCGGAATAATTTGCTCTATATCAAGGATATATTGACCATTTAAATTAGATAAAGCAACTTCGAAGCATTTAATGTTTATCTTATACTTATTCCTTAGCCATAAAACGGTAGATGTTACTTCTTTGCGATAATTTCCCGCAACAAGGATAATTCTTTGCTCATTATTGAGGTCGACCTGATCAAAGGAACTTTTATTTAAAAAAAGAGTAATGAGTTCATCTGCATTTTTACTAGGTCCGAGATATTTTTGAAAGATGTCTTTTATTTGATCGTTTTTGAGTGTTGAACAATAAGATGCATATTTAAGTGCTTGCCAAGTTACATCTCTTCCTGTATCGTCTAATTTATTTTCAATCAAGACTAGGTTTCCATCTTTGTCTAATGCCAATAAATCAAGTCTTTCTTGTGTGCTATCAAAACCATTAAATTCTTTCTGAATAATAAGAAGTTCCTCATTAAAGATGTTAGGCTCATTAGCAATCCATTCTTGAAGATTTTTTCTTTCTTCAAATTCAGCATCCTTAAATTTTGGTGTTTCGAGTTTCTTGACTCTATTCGTTTTTTGGTCAATTAAGTACATAGAAAGTAATTATAGTTCATATATTAATTTGATGAAAAAACAGATACTATCTGCTTACTTACTGTTTCGGTAATAATACCACCGGCAACCATTTCCAATAACTTTCCGGCGAGCATTTGATTCCAAGATTTTTTATTCAAAAAGAAGTAAGATTTCAATTCTTCAAACTGATCAGAGAAATCGTCATAAGTAAATTGTTGACCAAGTTGAATCTCATTTAGTTTGTTTAATATCTCATCAATACCAGTTTTATATCTTATTATATCCACTTCTTTAAATTCCTGATCTGTCAGATTTTTATTTTGGATTGTGCGAAGTTCATTAAGAAAGAAATTAATGCTTTCAAAATAGAAATTTTGATCACAATCATCTTTAGAAGAGCAATCTGGTATATGTTCTTCATATTCTTTCCTCACCTCACACATTACGGTTTCGATAAACTGAACTTTGTGGGAGAATTGTGAGTATTGCAATAACTCATGATTTACAAGTTGAATGAACTCCTGATAACTCTTGTTTGTATCCAAGTTATACAAAGTGAATTTTTCTGCTTGTTTGGAAAAAAGATTCATGAGTTACAATTTTTTCTTCTAATTCACCTTCACCTGCCCATTCATCAACATTGGCAATAGCCAATCACGGAGTTCGGTGAGTTTTTGGTTTTGATATCGGTTCGAAAGTAGTTTATTGTAAAACGCATAGAACTTGAAATTAAATTCTTCCATTAATGTTTTTTTAGGAAATATCAGTTGAATATTATTGATCTGTTCATTACTGATATTCGGTTGTGCTGCTCCACTTGCCAAAGTGAATATAGCTTCTCGAAAATAGCTTTGGTTTAACGAATTAATCAAAAATGGTAATTTAATAGTTGGATCTTTACCTAAATTGAAAATGCCAACTCGCTGATTAACAAATAATGGTTCTTCAGTTTTAGGAACAATTCCAAATTTACCAACGGTTGCACCCGTCATTGCAATTAATATATTTCCAGGTTTTGCTAAAAATTTTTCTCCAATTTCATCCCCTGAAACGTTGGCACATGACAAATCTGATAAATTGATTGTGTTATCCTCTTGAATATCCTTTATTTTGACAACCTTGAGGCCAGATTGTGCCCACCAACTTGACTTGAAGGCATATCCGCCACTTGATTTACAATAATTTCCAATAGTTCCAACCTCCCACCCCTCAGGAATCTCCCTATTCAACTCCTCATTCCAAACCATCTTGCCACCACTGGTTTTATATGGCTTTCCATTTTTATCAGGAAAATCAAATTGCACAAACCAATAATCGTAAAGCGTTTTTGCCATAGATTCTAACTCAGCATTAATGCGGTTGTTCAGTTCGATTTTGGAATCTAAGGAGGAAAGGACGGCTGCGATTTTTTGTTGATCTTTTATCTCTTCTGGTATTTCTATTTCCAAATTTTCAATCACTCCTTTTGAAACTTCTTTAAAAGTTGTACCCGTTCCTAAACTTTCAATATATTTAACCTTCGTTTTGAGCCAATAGTATAAATACTCATTGTGTATCTTATCCTTTTTTATAACTAGGTTTTTGAAACCTTGATTAGTACAGGATTCAATTGCACTTATAGCCAATAAACCAATAGGTGCCCTGCTTGACAACAAAATGCTTCCAATTGGTAATAATGAAGTAGAACAACTATCAAATCCGGCGTTTGTTATTTTACGTTCACTACTATAAACAAATCTTGATTTATTATTTGATAAATCTTTGGGTGTAATCCAAACAATATTACCATCATAGAAATCACTCCTGGTTGTTGAAGGTGTAGATCCATTTTTTACTTCAACTAATTCCTTTAGTTTGCAAAAAATTTTACTCATACTTCAATCCATTTAATTGTTTCTGAATTTCGATTTCTAAAGATTTTGATTCTGCAAAAAGGTTGTCTAAGTTGGTTTTAAACCCCTTCATCTTTTCCTCAAATTCCTCTGGAGTAATATCGGTGTATTCAATCTTCACCTCAAAATATTGTCCTGCACTAAAGCTGTAATTCTTTTCCTTTATCTGATCATAAGAAACAACTACAGTGAAATCTTCAATGGCTTCGTGGTTATTAAATGTATTGATGATTTTTTGCTCTTCTTCTGGAGAAAGTAGTGTTTTTTGGTTTTTGCCTTCTTTAACGGTTTTTCCCAATTTAGAGGCATCCATTAATACGATGTCGCCTTTTTTGTTGGCGTTGTCAATGAATAAAATACTGACGTTGGTTCCAGTTGTTGCAAAGATGTTACTTGGCATGCTTACCACACCGCGAAGCATTTTTTGTTCTACCAAGCGCTCTCTGATTTTCTTTTCGATGCCACTCTGGGCGGTGATAAATCCTGTTGGAACCACAATGGCTGCTTTGCCTTTTGCGGAAAGTGAATACATGATGTGCTGAATGAACAAAGGGTAAATGGCCATCCCTTCTTTTTTTGCTTTGGGTACGTTTGGCATTCCCGCAAAAAATCGTTCATGGTTTTCTTTGGTGTCTAAATCCGCAACGTAGTCGCTAAAGTCTAATTTAAACGGAGGGTTTGAAACAATAAAATCAAATTGCTTCAACTTTCCATTGGAGTCTTTGTGGTAAGGCTCAAGGATTGTATTTCCTTTAACGATGTTTGGGATGGAGTGGACTAAATCATTCAAGATTAAATTCAAGCGTAAAAGGTTAGATGATTTCTGAGAAATATCTTGGGAATAAATGGTACACTTGTCTTCTCCAATAGCGTGTGCAAGGTTCATTAATAAAGTTCCTGAGCCCGCTGAAGGGTCATAACAACTAACATCCTTTACGTCTTCTGTCACTAGACATTGGGCCATAATCTTTGCAACTGCGTGTGGCGTGAAATACTCGGCATACTTGCCACCACTGTTTGTATTGTAATCGCTTATTAAGTATTCAAATATGGTTGCGTAAAAGTCAAATTTTTCCTGAAAAATGTGCTCGAAACTGAAGTTGACCAGTTTGTTAATGATGGCCTTGCAGAAATCGTCACGTTTATCCGTTACGTATTTGCTGATGTTTTCAAACAGGACAATTTTTTCACCACCTTCGGTAACAACAGAAAAGATATCGCTGTTTTCTTTGGCAATTTCCAATAAGGTATTGTCAAAGATTTCAGCAAAATTAGCTTCGTTTTGGCGTTCAAATAAACTTGAGATGAATTGTTTTGGTTTGAGATGTGCCGTGCTCTCGCTTAATTGCATCATGAGCATCTCGTAGTCGTTAGAAGAATATTTCTTCAGTTCTACTTCCCAATTTTCAGCCTTGGCTAATTTAGGTTCGAGTCGTTTAACTTCATGTACAAACTTATCGTTGAGGAACTTGTACAAAAAAACCTGTGTGATAATTTTAAATTCGTTCCCATCATTCCCCAAGCCATAATTGGCACAAACACTTTTTAAATCGTCAATTAATGTTTTTGTTTGTCTTTCAAATGTTAATGTTGTGGTCATTGTATTTTAGGAGTTTAGGCAACTCTGCCATGAAATTCATTCATATATTCTTTGACCATAAGGCCATTTATTACTTTAGCTTGCTCAGCGTTTAACGGTAAATGATGTTTGTTTTTTAATTGTTCAATAACCATTTTAACCATCATACGCTCTACATAGCTCTCATTCTCCATCATTTTGGAGTTTTGTAACACCTGAGTATCAACCTCTTTTTTCAAACTCTGTAAAGCCTCAAATAATTTACTCTCACTATCCGTCAATGGGTCTTTCTCCATTAATCGTTTGTGCAAGCGAGCATATTTGGCATCATTATCATACTTTGCTTTGAGCAATTGGTTGGTGCGTTCCAGTTCTTTGGAAGATTTGTATATCATTTCAAGTTCCTTGATATTGCGTTCCATTTCTTCCTTGGTCACTTCGTTTAAGTTTTTCTTTTTAAACAAGCGTTCCAATTCTTCTTTTAATGAAACAAACATGGGGTCTTTGGGGTCAAAATTTGCACCTAATGATTCACGTGTTTTTTGTAAAATATCTTTCAATTGATCAGCCAATACCATCTCCTCTTCTTTTACTTTCACAAAAGCAAAAAGCACATCTTCTAATGCGATATTTAAGAGATTACTCGTATCTACGTTGTTTTCCAATGCTTCTTTGGTGTTGATAAGCGTCAATCGGTTATTAGCTTCTCGGGATAATAGCGTGAGTTTATGAAAGTCTAACTGATCTAACATCTCATAATTTCCAGATAAGCGGATAAGATTATATAAGTCTCTAGAATTATTTAAAACCGAAACGATTTCTAAGATCTGTTTGC
>JACCDI011092223.1_pt1 | contig 28576 bp, 19 predicted proteins | sample 7442791 | NCBI WGS metagenome assembly JACCDI01 (sample SAMN15323434, study PRJNA562643) | freshwater metagenome | isolation source: river surface water | place: USA:Blue River Watershed | collected 2017-08-15
ATCAAAAAGCAATTCAAGATAAGATCAAGGAAACACAAGCTAAATTATCTGGCCAAGGTGGTAGAGGTAAGAGCATGAAATCCAAGTATCGTCGTCAACGTCGTGAAGAAGCTGCTGAAAATGAAAATAACGAACAAAGAGAAGATAACAAATTACAAGTAACTGAATTTGTAACCGTAAGTGAATTATCAAGCTTGATGGATGTAAGTTTTGCTGACATCATTAGCAAGTGTATGAACTTAGGTATCATGGTATCTATCAACCAACGTTTGGATGCGGAAGTAATTGAATTAGTAGCATCTGAATTTGGTTTCGAAGTAGAATTCGTTGGATTGGAAGAAGCGGAAGAAATGGATGAAGAAGAAGAAGCAGATGATTTGGCTAACATAGTAGAGCGTCCACCAATTGTGCCCATTATGGGTCACGTGGATCACGGTAAAACTTCTTTACTGGATTATATTCGTAATGCCAATGTGGTAGCTGGTGAGGCCGGTGGTATCACACAACATATTGGTGCCTATGAGGTAACCTTGCCTAATGGAAAAGCAATCACGTTCTTGGATACACCTGGTCACGAAGCCTTTACAGCGATGCGTGCGCGTGGTGCTAAAATTACCGACATTGCTATTATTGTTGTAGCTGCTGATGATGCCGTGATGCCTCAAACCAAGGAAGCCATTAGTCACTCGCAAGCTGCAAGTGTACCTATGATTTTCGCGGTAAATAAAATTGATAAAGACGGAGCTAATCCGCAAAAGATATACGAGCAATTGTCTCAAATGAACATATTAGTAGAAGCTTGGGGCGGTAAATTCCAAAACCAAGAATTGTCTGCTAAACAAGGTTTGAATGTAGATGCTTTATTGGAAAAAGTAATTTTAGAGTCTGAAATTTTAGATCTAAAAGCCAATCCAAACAGAGAAGCAACTGGAAGTGTAATAGAAGCATCCTTAGATAAAGGACGTGGATATGTAGCTACCATCTTAGTTCAAAATGGAACATTACGTCAAGGAGATTTGATTTTATCTGGCCAACATTATGGTCGTGTTAAAGCCATGTTCAATGAGCGTAATCAACGTATTGAAGTAGCACCTCCTTCTACACCAGTTGTTATATTAGGATTAAACGGAGCGCCTCAAGCGGGTGAGAAGTTTAAAGTATATGATGACGAATCTGAAGCAAAAGAATTAGCTACTAAACGTGCTCAATTATTAAGAGAGCAAGGTTTAAGAACTAGAAAACATATCACATTAGACGAGATTGGTCGTCGTTTGGCTTTAGGTAACTTTAAAGAATTAAACATCATCATTAAAGGTGACGTGGATGGTTCTGTTGAAGCCTTGAGTGACTCTTTACAAAAATTATCTACAGAGGAAATTGCTATTAGAGTAGTATTAAAAGGAGTAGGTCAAATTTCTGAATCTGACGTATTGCTTTCTGCCGCATCTGATGCAATCATTATTGGTTTCAACGTTCGTCCAAGTATGCAAGCAAGTCGCTTAGCAGAAACCGAAGGTGTTGAAATTAAAATGTACTCTATTATCTACAACGCCATTGATGAAATCAAGAGCGCGATGGAAGGTATGTTGGAACCAAAAATCCAAGAGAAAATTGTTGCGAATGTGGAAGTACGCGAAGTATACAAATTTGACAAAGCAACCGTTGCAGGATGTTTCGTATTAGATGGTAAATTGAGCAGAAACAGTAAAATCCGCATTATTCGCGATGGTATCGTTGAATTCCCAAGAGGAGAAGGTCAAGCCGCTGAATTGGGCAGCTTGAAGCGCTTTAAAGATGATGTTAAAGAAGTTGTTTCCAATATGGAATGTGGTTTAACCATTAAAAATTTCAGCGATTTGAAACCGGGTGATATCGTTGAAGCTTTTGAAGAAGAAGAAGTTAAACGTACTTTATAAAATAATTAAGATTTGATAGTTGGGAGAATCACCCAGCTATCTGATCTTTACCCATTAATTGTAGTATTGATGAAAATAGTTAGCGTTGTTTTTTCTTTAGTTTGTTTGTCAGTGACTTTCTCTGCGAAAGCGCAAAACAAAAAAGTATTAGCGGATAAAATTGTGGCCACCGTTGGCGACAAGTATATCTTAAGATCGGACATTGATAATGCCATTGCCGATTATAAACGACAAGCACAAGGACAAGAAGGCGTAAATATTCCAACTGCCTGCCAAATTTTAGAAGGTCAATTAATTCGTAAAGCCTTGGTTTTACAAGCAGAGAAAGATTCTATTAATGTTACCGAGGATGAGGTACAAAATGCAATTGACACCAGAATTAGACAGTTCTTACAACAATTCGGGTCTAAGGAAGTATTGGAAGAAGTGGCTGGCAGAAGTGTTAATCAATTGAAAGATGATTTTCGCATTCTAATTAGAGAGCAGAAGCTAGCAGATGAAATGCAACAAAAGATTGTAGACAAGGCTAAGATTACCCCTACGGAAGTACGTGCTTATTATAATAAAATAAATATTGACAGTTTGCCTTTGTACGAGAGCGAAGTGCAGGTGATGGAATTAATTATGCACCCAAAAGCGAATCGTGACATTGAAGAATATGTAATTAAGCAAATGATGGATTATCGCCGCCAAATTGAAGCGGGCATTAATAAATTTGACCAATTGGTTAAATTGTATTCTGAAGATCCTAGTGCTAAAGAAAATTTAGGTCAGTTTAGTTTAAATAGAAATGTGAAGGATATGGATCCAGCCTTTATGTCTGGCGCCTTTCGTTTAAAAGAAGGGCAAATTTCTGCGCCTGTAAAATCTAAATTTGGCTATCACTTAATTCAATTGATATCAAGATCTGGAGACGAGGCCGTTGTAAAACACATTTTACGTATTCCGCCTATTTCAGCCGATGAAATTAATGAAACAAAACATTTCTTGGATAGCCTTAGAAAAGACATCATTGCTGGCAAAACGAATTTTGGCGAACAAGTAAATAAACACAGTGACGATGATGGAAGTAAATTTACAGGCGGTGCTATTTCTGGCAACGACGGATCTACCTATGTAAATTATGACCAATTGCCAGACAAGGAAATGGTAGTTTTATTGAAAAACATGAAACCAGGTGATATTTCCGCACCTCAGGTTTTTACAGATGACCGTGGCCGAAAAACAGTAAGATTGGTTTATTTTAAAGATAGAACCGAGCCGCATAAGGAAAATTTAAAAGACGACTACAACCGCGTTGCTGCTCGCGCATTGGGTAAAAAGAGATCTCAATTATTAGAGGCCTGGTTTAAAGAGCATATTACCAATTATTACATTTATATCGATCCTGAATACCAGTCTTGTGAAGAGACCAAAGATTGGAATAAGGTGGCGAATGCCTTGATTAAAGAGAAAACTTATTAATTTATAATATTTTCTAGCTCATCTACTAGAAGATTAAGGAACTATTGTAAATTTGTAGCTCCTTAATTACCATCATGAGCGACGAAATTAAACACGAATGCGGCCTAGCCTTCATTCGACTTAGAAAACCCTTTTCTTATTATTTACAAAAAAGGGGTACGGTTACCTACGGACTCAATAAGTTATACCTCTTGATGGAAAAGCAGCACAACCGAGGCCAGGATGGCGCGGGCTTAGCTACTTTAAAATTAAATATTGAATCTGGAAATCCGTTTCTTTACCGCTTAAGAAGCAATGCACCACAGCCTATTGCGGATTTATTTTACAAAATTGGTTTAGAGATCCAGGATCTAGAAAAATTTCAACCAGATATCGCTAAGCATCCTGGGCTAATGAAAGGACATCTTCCTTTTTTGGGAGAAATTTTGTTAGGTCATTTACGTTACGGTACGCAAGGGAAAAACAATGTGGAATTCTGCCACCCTTTTATTAAAAAAGACTTAGTTCCGGGAAAAAATATTGCATTAGCTGGAAATTTTAATTTGGTGAATACCGACGAGTTATTTCAACAAATTGGTTTTGATCCAGGTCCTTTTGAAAAACAAAGTGACTTAGCTGCTATGATGGAAGTGATTCATCATTTCTTAGTGAAAGAAGAAGCATTGAATCCCAATGCGCCCAATATTGTCAATGTATTAAAACAAGCTGCCCCAATGTTTGACGGTGGCTTTACCATTGGAGGTTTAATTGGAAACGGATATAGTTTTGTGATGCGTGATGCCAATGGTATTCGTCCAGCTTACTATTATATTGACGGAGAAGTCATTGTTGCTGCAAGTGAACGTGCATCTATTAGAACTACTTTCAACGTGGGAGAGAATGAAGTATTGGAATTAATGCCAGGCACTGCTTTAATTGTGGATGACAATGGTGATTATAAAATTGAACAAATTATTGAGCCCAAAGAAAGAAGAGCTTGTTCTTTTGAGCGCATTTATTTTTCTAGAGGAAGCGACGAAAAAATTTATAGAGAGCGTATTGCCCTCGGCAATCATTTAAGCAAGATTGTCTTAGACAGAATCGAAAAAGATTTAAAGAATACGATATTTTCTTATATCCCCAATACGGCAGAAGTAGCCTTTTACGGATTGGTAAAAGGAATGGAGCAATACTTGAATAAAATAAAAGTAGAGCGAATATTAAGTTGGGGCAAAGAGGTGGATCCAGAAAGATTGGAGGAAATGGTGAACCGTAAAATTCGCCAAGAAAAAATTGCCATTAAGGATGTGAAGCTAAGAACCTTTATCACAGAAGATGCGAACCGCAATGAAATGGTTCAGCACGTTTATGATATTACTTATGGTACAGTAAAAAAAGACGAGGATACTTTAGTGGTGATTGATGATAGTATTGTACGTGGTACCACTTTAAGAGAGAGTATTATAAGAATGTTATCTCGTTTGTCGCCTAAAAAAATAATTGTGGTTTCTTCCGCTCCTCAAATTCGTTATCCAGATTGTTATGGAATTGACATGAGCAAGATGGGTGATTTTATTGCATTTAAAGCCGCCATTGCTTTGCTTGAAGAAAAAGGAATGAACAATGTCATTGAAGAGACCTACCAAAAAATTAAAGCACTAGAAGCCAATGGAGCTTTGCATACGGAAAATGTAGTAAGACAATTGTACAAGCCTTTTACACCTGAAGAAATTTCAGATAAAATTGCCCAATTAATTACACCAAGCAATGTAAATATTCCAGTGGAAGTGATTTATCAAACTATTGAAGATTTGCATGAATGTTGTCCTACCAATACAGGGGATTGGTACTTTACAGGTAATTATCCAACGCCAGGTGGCAATAAGGTTTGTAATAAAGCCTTTGTAAACTATGTGGAAGGAAATAACGTTCGCGGATATTAATAAAAAAGGAGCCAGTGGCTCCTTTTTTATTAATATGATTTTAAGTATTACTTATACTCTATAGCAAATGGCATTAATATTCATGCCAGCACCCACGGATGCAAAAATCACAATATCTCCTTTGTGTAATTGATGCTCCTTGTATTTGCCATGTATTACCATGTCATAAAGGGTGGGAATCGTAGCTACGGAACTATTGCCCAATTCATGAATGCTCATTGGCATAATGTGTTCTGGAACATCTCTGGTCCCGTAGAGTTTATATAAGGCTTTAATAAAGCCTTCGTCCATTTTTTCATTGGCTTGATGCAAGAAAAACTTTTTGATATCCTTAATGTCTACCCCGGCTTTTTCGATACATTCTTTCATTGCAATAGGCACATTCTTTATTGCATATTCATATACCTTACGACCTTTCATTTTAATATACCTAGTCTCTTCGGCTCCTTCTGGATGGTAAGATTTTCCTAAGTATAAGAAATAGGCTTCCTCATTGCAGTGGCTTTGTACACTTGCTGCTAAAATTCCACTGTTAGTGCTGTCATCTCCTTCTACGATACAAGCACCCGCACCATCACTAAAAATCATACTATCTCTATCATGTGGATCAACCACTCTGCTTAGGGTTTCTGCACCTATCACCAAGCAGCGTTTTGCCATCCCCGATTTAATGAATGCATCTGCCTGAATGACCCCTTGTATCCAACCTGGGCAACCAAATAATATATCATAAGCCACACAATTGGGATTATGAATAGCTAGTTCGTGCTTAACACGGGAGGCAATTGCTGGAATCGTATCTGTTTGAATGGTTCCGGGCAAAACGTTGCCAAAATTATGGGCAACAATAATTTGATCAATGGTTTCTGGATCAATGCCTGCATCTAATATCGCTAACCTTGCGGAAGCAGTAGCCATCTCGGAAGTATTCATTTCTTCGCTGGCATATCTTCTTTCATAAATGCCCGTTATGTCTTTGAACTTGTCTACTATTTCTTCATTAGGCGTGGTAATGAGCTCCCCATTTTCGCCATAAAAGGTATTGCTAATAAAATCCTGATTGGACTTAATAATATTAGGGATATAACTACCCGTGCCTGTAATAATGGTTGCCATAAAGGGAAGTTGAATTGTGAAACAGTCGTTTAGAATCGTTTAGACTGTTAAGTTATGAATTATAAAGCACTATATATACTTATCTCCCTTGTTTCTCTTTACTTCGGCAACATACTCTTTAATGGATTGTTCTTTTTCTTTACTGCAAATTAAAAGCACATCTTTACTATCAACTACTATAAAATCATCTAGTCCTTGCACAACTACTAATTTATCTTTAGGTGCATTGATCATACATTTGGTTGCATCAATTACCACCACATTGTCAGACGCAACTGCATTGCCTAAATAGTCCTTCTCCATATTGTCGTACGCGCTGTTCCATGTACCTAAGTCACTCCATCCAAAAGAGGAAGGCAATACGTATACGTTTTCTGCTTTTTCCATGATGGCAATGTCAATAGAAATATTGGTACACAGCGGATAAATTTTTTGGATAGACTGTTTTTCCTTTTCTGTATTAAAGTTTGCTTTTTCCTGTTCAAACAATTCATACATTTCTGGCTGTAGTTTTTCAAAGGCAGTCAAGATGGTACTTGCTTTCCATGCAAAGATGCCGGCGTTCCATAAAAAATCACCACTCTCCATAAATGACTTTGCTATTTCTAAATTTGGCTTTTCTGTAAATGTTTTTACTTTAAATACGCCTTGCGCAACCTCTAATCCTTCATATTGTATATATCCATATCCCGTATTTGGATGAGAAGGCTTTATGCCCAAGGTAACCAATGCCTTAATATTGGCTACAAAATCTAGTGCGCGTTCTACAATTTTTTGAAAATTATCTTCCTCTAAAATAAGGTGATCACTTGGGGCCACAATAAAGGTAGCGTCAGGATCTTTTTGAGCCAATTTAAAAGAAATATACGCAATACAGGGTGCCGTATTTTTTCTACTTGGCTCAGCTAAAATATTTTCAACGGGCAATGCCCCTAATTGTTCCTTTACAATATCTACGTATTCTTCAGAGGTTACAATAAAAATATTCTCCGCTGGAATAAATTTTGCATAGCGCTCAAAAGTCCACTGTAACAAAGTCTTTCCTGTATTCAATACGTCTAAGAACTGCTTTGGGTAAGCTGTTCTACTCATTGGCCAGAATCTACTTCCAATTCCACCCGCCATGATTGCAACATAATGATTTTTATTGTTCATCCCTTTTTCTAATTTTAATTACAAAATTCCCTCTTTAATTAAGTCGTGCATATGAATCATCCCAACATATTGTAATTGGTCTGCTACAATTAATTGACTAATATCTTTTTGTTCCATAATGGTCAATGCTTCAACTGCTAGTGCTTCCGGCGCAATGGTTACTGGGGATGCATGGTAGATATCCGCTGCAGTTAAGTTTTGAATATTTGTATGCGTTTCAAGCATTCTTCTTATATCTCCATCGGTAACAATACCTGCTAGCTCTTTATTTGAATTCACCACAGCGGTTGCGCCCAATCTATTTTTTGAAATAGTTAGAATTACTTCTTTTAAGCTGGTAGTAGGTTCTACCATTGGTTGATTATTTGCGTTGGCAATTTGACCAACGGTAAGGGTTAATCTTTTACCTAAATTGCCACCCGGATGAAACTTTGCAAAATCAATGGCCTTAAATTGGTTCAATTCCATCAAGCACATAGCTACTAAATCACCCATTACAATTTGCGCAGTAGTTGAAGAAGTGGGCGCCAAGTTATTGCTGCAAGCCTCTTTTTCTACGGTGGTATTTAAAATCCAATTGGCTTCTTTTGCCAAATAGCTTTCCAGGTTCCCTGTCATGGCAATTAAAGTATTGCCAAATTGTTTTACCAATTGCACTAGGTTTTTAATTTCTGGACTTTCCCCACTCTTGCTAATAATTAGTACAATATCAGCAGAAGTGATCATGCCGGAATCTCCGTGAATAGCTTCGGCTGCATGTAAAAAAATGGAAGGGGTACCCGTTGAGTTACAAGTGGCTACAATTTTTTGCGCAATGATGGCGCTTTTTCCAATTCCACTTACTATAAATCTACCCTTGGTGGTATGAATGGCTTTAACGGCCTCCTCAAAATGAGTGTCAATAAAATTCGATAAGCCTTTGATGGCGGCTAATTCAATTTCGAGTGTTTTTTCGGCGATGGACTTTATGCTATTTGTCATATGCTTTTTACGAGTGACAAAGTTAACGTTTCATACACTTTATGACCTCAATTATAAGAAAACCTTAAAAAAAAGCTTTTCTATAAAATACTCTATGGAAATGCACCATTCTTTCAATAAATTCGCTAACTTATTTAAGCAAATTTTACCGAAAGGATTGATTTTAAGATATTTATAGATGCCTAAAGCAAAAAAAACCACTAAATCTACCCAGTCGCCCCTTTCCAATCTGCAAGGTTGGGATAAAGGAGTCATCGTGGCGGCCTTGGAACAACATTTTGGGTTTAAAGAATTTAAAGGAACACAGGAACGCGCCATCTTATCGCTGTTAAGTGGAAGGGATACTTTTGTAATTATGCCAACGGGCGGGGGCAAAAGCTTATGCTATCAATTGCCGGCTTTAATCTTACCTGGTTGTGCCATCGTGGTTTCTCCCTTAATTGCGCTCATGAAAAATCAGGTGGACTTGGTAAGGGGGTATAGTGAAAAAGACGATGTGGCTCATTTCTTAAATTCTTCCTTAAATAAAGGTCAAATCAAAGAAGTAAAAGCCGACTTGCTTTCTGGTAAAACCAAACTTTTATATGTAGCTCCGGAGACCTTAACCAAACAAGAAAATCTAGATTTTTTTAGTGATTTAAATATCTCCTTTTTTGCAGTAGACGAAGCGCATTGTATTTCGGAGTGGGGTCATGATTTTAGACCTGAATACCGCCGATTAAAAGAAATGATGGAGGAAATCAACAACCAAGTTCCCATTATTGCATTAACGGCAACTGCTACGCCAAAAGTACAATCAGATATTGTAAAGAATTTAGCTCTTCGTGATCCAGAAGTTTTAATTTCTTCTTTTAATAGGGCCAATTTATATTACGAAGTACAACCTAAGGTTAAAAAAGAATTAACCGTAAAAAGTATTGTAAAATATATTTCCGGACATAAAGGGAAAAGTGGGATTATATATACACTCAATAGAAAAACTACCGAAGAGTTAGCCGATTTATTAATTGCCAACAATATCAAAGCCGTTGCCTATCACGCTGGGTTAGATCAAAAATTAAGAGCGGATAGACAGGATCAATTTTTAAATGAAGATGTGCAGGTAATTGTTGCTACCATTGCCTTTGGAATGGGTATTGACAAGCCAGATATTCGCTTTGTGATTCATTATAATATTCCTAAATCCATTGAAAATTATTATCAAGAAACGGGAAGGGCCGGCAGAGACGGATTAGAGGGAAATTGTATTTTGTATTATTCCCATACTGATGTTACCAAACTGGAACATTTTTTAAGAGACAAACCATTAAGTGAAAGAGAAGTTGGTGCGCAACTCATTGACGAGACGGTTGCTTTTGCAGAAAGTGGTGTTTGTAGAAGAAGAAGTTTATTACATTATTTTGGAGAAGACTGGGAGGACAAAAATTGTGGCAATTGCGATAACTGCTTACATCCAAAAGAAAGAATTGAAGCTAAGGAATCCTTAGTAAAATTATTACAGGTGATTACTGCATTGGACGAGCGTTTTGTAGGCACATATGTGGTACAAATATTAATGGGCGAGTATACTCCTCAAATTGGTTTGTACAGACACGAAAAATTACCTGTATTTGGAATTGGAAAAGATCAAGACGAATTATTTTGGAATAGTTTGGTTCGCCAAGCTATGTTAGAAACCATTATTGAAAAAGATATTGAAGAGTACGGCTTATTAAAGCTTACTACCAAAGGGCATAAGTTCATTAAAAAACCTACTAGCTTTAAAATTGTACTGAATCATGTTTTTGATGATGCCAATGCAGACGATGAGGATACAGAAAATGGAGGGGGAGGCACCGCCACTACAGATGAGGTTTTATTTGAAATGCTAAAAGAATTGAGACAAGCAGAGGCTAAAAAAAGAAAGCTTCCTCCTTTTGTTATTTTTTTAGAGACTTCGCTACAAGATATGGCTACATTGTATCCTACCACTTTAGACGAATTGGAAAGATGCCAGGGGGTGAGTAAAGGGAAAGCTATAAAATATGGCAAGCCCTTTGTGGACTTAGTGGATAAATATGTAACCGAGCATAATATTGAAAAACCAGATGATTTTGTAATGAAATCAGTGGCCAACAAGTCCAGTAATAAAATTTACATCATTCAAAATGTAGATAAAAAAATACCATTGGAAACCATTGCTAAAAATAAAGACCTTCGATTAGATGCTTTATTAGAAGAAATGGAAACCATCGCAGCAAGTGGTACCAAGCTAAATTTAGATTATGCAATTGATGAATGGCTGGACCAATATGATCAAGAAGAAATACTAGAATATTTTAAAAATTGCGAAACCTCTTCACTTCAAATCGCACAAGAAGAACTAAGTGAAAATGAGTACACCTGGGAGCAATTAAAAATAATGCGCATTAAGTTTTTAAGTGTAGTAGGAAATTAACGATTTGAATGCATGTTTTGCTCCGCAAAATATGCATTTACTCGAGTAGCTGCATTTTTTCGAATGCTACTATAATAAAAATTATAATCTGCTATGTGGTAATTTTTTGTCTTTAACAAAAAGCTGCCCATAAAATGTGGCTTGGGGGTCCACAATACGCCATCATGATTAATGGCGCCAGCTACTCTCGGCATTAATTTATTAAAATTGTATAAGATAGTTCCCTCATTCAATTTTCTATCAACACGTGTATCCATTGCACTCCAGCTAAGCGGATTGGTTACAATGGATGTAAATTTTTCTTTGTCTACAAACGGTGCCTGATAGCCTTCCATAAAGGTTCTCCAAGCAAGAATACATCCTGTTTCATTGGGCTTTTCACATGCTTTAAGTTGGGTATAACTTGCAGGATCCAATGCCATTCCCACTACATAGGCTGCCACTAATTTTTTTGCTAAAGGCTTACCATCAAAATATTCTTTCAAGATACGAATGGTATGTGTTGATCCTTGACTATGGGAGGCAATAATAATTGGATTGCCGTGGTTGTAGTGTTCTAAATAATACTCAAAGGCTTTTTTTACATCCTGGTAAGCCAGTTCAAAAGCAGCAATCGCTTTTATAGTGTCTTCGTGACCAATTGGACTATATGATTTAATATGTGCCTGTCTGTATCTTGGGGCATAAATTGCACCCACTTCATTAAATACGCTTGCTTGATATAAAATAGAACTATAATCTGTGTAAATATTTGTTTTCAGATCCTTTAGCGAAGCATTCCAACCATAGGGCATTGCGGGATCTAAATAACTAGTAGGGTAGACAAAAAAAACGTCTACTTTTTTAGTAGGTGGGTATTGGTTTTGTAAACCGGCAGGAACGCTATCGGATGGGTCTTTTTTATCAGGATGGGCTGCCCAATAGGCCAATTGACTATAATCTGGCACCTCACTCAATTCCTCCTTTTGATAGACTGGGCTCATTTTGGTATAATTGTTTTGAGCACAACTTGCCAACAAAACGCAGTAGATAAGTACAAGATAATTACGCATAGGGTTATCCGATTTATAGGTGAAGTTAATAAATTCTACTCGGAGACTAAATACATTTGGATGGTCGGTGATTTGAGCTAAAATTATTTTAATTTTGATGATACCCCAATATGATGCTAATTCGCCATATCTCCTTTTTGCAGGCTGTCTTTAAACACAGTATCACCGCCTTTGGAGGGCCTCAAATTCATACAGGTTTATTGCAAGCCCGCTTTGTAGAACAAAGAAAGGATATTAGTAATGAGGAGTTGTTGGAATTCAATGCGTTTTGTCAATTAATACCTGGGGCTTCATCTACTCAAACCATCATTCTGATAGCCTATAAAAGAGGCGGGATTCCTTTGGCATTTTTGACCTTATTGGTTTGGATGTTCCCAGCCTGCAGTTTGATGACGCTCGCAGCTATTGCATATGCTGAATTTAATTTTAAGGAAGGGATTACTAGTTTAAGGTATTTACAACCCATGTCTATTGGCTTTATTGCCAGTGCTACTTTACTCTTATCTAAAAAAGCCATTCACAACCCCATCACAAAAGTGATTTTTATAATGGCTTCTGTAATGGTGATGATTGGTTTTAAAAGTCCTTGGACTATCCCCATTACCATTGTACTTGCGGGTATTGCCACAAATTTTAGTGAAAAAAGAATTCCAAATGACGGGCTCGCTCCCAAAAAAATTAGATGGAGCGCATTGATTATTTTTTTAAGTCTTTTTATAGTAGCGGGTCTTTTGTCGGAGCAAGCAACTAGAAATGGCTGGAAATACCAAAAAGCATTTAACTTGTTTGAAACCAATTACCGTTTCGGAAGCTTTGTATTTGGCGGAGGGGATGTGCTTATTCCCATGATGTATGAGCAGTATGTTGCCCGTCCCAATTCTCCTAGGGTGCTTCAAAACAAAAGGGATGTCATTAAAGTTTCTAGCGAAGCTTTTTTAACAGGATCAGGTTTAGTACGTGCCATGCCTGGCCCCATCTTTTCCGTTGCAAGCTACACAGGTGCATTAGCGCTAAAAGACAAAGGGATTTCTTGGCAAATAATGGGAGCGTTTATTGCAGGTATTGGCATTTTTCTACCAAGCTTTTTAATTGTACTCTTCTTTTTTCCGATATGGCAAATGCTTAAACGCTATGCTATTTTTTATCGTTCTTTGGAAGGGATTCATGCAGCTGTTGTGGGTATAATGCTGGGCGCTACGATCTATTTAACCAAAGACTTTATAGTGAATATGGTGCAATTTCATCCAATGGTTTGGATTTTATCTGCGCTCACCTTCTTGTTGAGTACTTATTTTATTTACCAACAAAAAATACCAACACAATGGGTTGTATTCTTCGCCATTTTGTTAGGTGTCCTGTGCAATTATTTACCGCTTCCCTAATAAAAGGTAAAAACCTGTTAATTTATATATTCATTTACCTATTTCGAGGATCCTTTGTTAATATTGCATTCTGATGAAGCATGTGAAAATTTTTCTCTTCCTATTGCATATGGGTTTTGCCATTGTCGCCCATGCACAATCTGTGACGGTGAGTGGAATTGTATATGATATTTCAGGTAATCGTCCCATCGAAGCGGTGCTTGTGAATAGTTCGCATGCTAAAACACTTACCGATTCCCTAGGCAGATACTTAATTAGAGTAGGCGCAAAAGACTCCATCTGGTTTTCCTTGTTCGGAAAAGAAACACCCAAATATGCATTGGATTCGATAGCTGACCCGCTCAATTTTAATATCATGATTCATGTTGCTGATTATGACTTGCCAGAGGTAAGGGTGAGAAATAATTATTACAAATTTGACTCTATTCAAAACAGGATGGATTATGCCAAATACTTCAATTACCAACCACCAGGGATTAAATTTGCCAAGTCCCCTCAGAGTGCAAGTGGGGTAAACATTGGTTTTGACTTGGACGAATTGTTAAATCTGTTTCGTTTTCAGCGAAACAAAAACCTCGAATTTCTTCAAAACCGTATGATTGTACAAGAAAAGGATAAATATGTGGAATTTAGATTTACCAAGCGATTTGTCCAAAAAATCACCCATTTACAGGGGGATGCTTTGCAAAAATTCATGAATTATTGTAGGCCTTCCTACGAAACAGTTGCTTTGCTTAACGACCTAGAATTGGGCCAGTATATTCAGAAAAAATACGCCCTTTACAAGAAGAAGCGGGCCATTGTGATTCAGCCTTAGCCTTTCATCTATTTTATTTCCCCAAAAGAGCCGGTTTGATTATCTTTATAGACTAAAATTCAGTCCATTGAGAAAGATACACGTGTACCTACTTGCCAGTAGTTTATTGGTTGTTGCTTGTAAAGAAAAGCCAAAGTCGGCAGAGAAATTTAATCCCAATGCACCCGTTTCGGTGGATATCACCATTGCGGAAACACAAAAGGTAGAAAAGCAAATAGAAGTGAATGGCACTGTCTTAGCCAATGATTTTGTAGAATTACATCCAGAAGTAAACGGGAGAATTACTTTTTTACAAATCCCAGAAGGCAAACTAATCACTGCGGGTACCATTATTGCTAAATTGAATGATGCGGACTTGCAAGCTCAATTGGCAAAAGCGAACGCACAATTAGAATTAGCTGTTATTAATGAAAAGAGAAATAAACAACTCTTAGCTATCAAGGGAATGAATCAAAGTGATTATGATGCATCCTTACAACAAGTGAAAAGTTTGCAAGCCGACGTTGCCTATACCAAATCCCTTATTGAAAAAACAATTGTTAAAGCTCCCTTTACTGGACAAATAGGTTTAAGACAGGTAAGTATAGGTGCTTATATAAATACTACAACTACGATTGCAACCATTCAAAAGTTAGATCAATTAAAATTAGACTTTACTATTCCAGAAGTGTATGCCGCTTATGTAGGTGTTGGGAAAAAAGTAAACATTGCAACAGCCAGTAGCAAAGGCACTAATCTAACTGGAATCATTACTGCTATTGAGCCTCAAATTATCGCAGCTTCTAGAAATTTAAAAGTACGTACTAGTTTTAAAGGCAATGTTTTGCCAGGAGCTTATGCTAAAGTTTATTTAGAGGAATCCAATGCTAAGCCAAGTATCATGGTGCCTTCTAATATTATCATTCCTGATTCAAAATCAAAACAAGTGGTAGTAGTTAAAAATGGCCAAGCCAAATTTGTGAATGTAGAAACAGGTTATCGTACACAAACAGCGGTAGAAATTACCAAAGGATTAGAAGTAGGTGACAGTGTAATTGTGGCAGGCATGTTGTTTGTTAAAGACGGATCAAAATTGAAAATTGGCAAGACTTTGGCCAATAAAGAAATTACCAAATAGGTTTTAAATTATTAAGTTATTTAGATGAATATATCTGAACTTTCCCTGAAGCGTCCAGTGCTTGCCACTGTGATGAATATCGCCATTATAATTTTTGGCCTTGTTGGATTTTCTTTTTTAGCATTGAGAGAATACCCTGCTATTGATCCTCCAATTATTATGGTACAAACATCCTATACGGGTGCCAATGCCGAAATCATACAAAGCCAAATTACAGAACCACTAGAAAAAGGTATTAACGGAATTCCAGGTATTAGAACCATCAATTCATCTAGTTCTGTGGGCAATTCCAATATTACTGTTGAATTTAATTTGGGCGTTAATTTGGAAACCGCGGCTAATGATGTACGTGATAAAGTTTCTCAAGCAATGAGGTCTTTGCCACAGGATATTACTAGCCCACCAGTGGTTTCAAAGGCAGACGCAAGTGATTTTATTTTGATGTTAACGGTTCGAAGCAAAACAAAAGGGTTGCTTGAGTTAACTGAGTATACAGAAAATGTTTTGCAACAACGTTTTCAAACCATTGACGAAGTGAGTAGTGTTGGGGTAAGAGGAAAACGTCAGTCCATGCGTATTTATCCAAATGCAGATTTATTAAATGCTTATGGAATTGCTTTTAATGATATCCAAACGGCACTCAATAAAGAAAATGTAGAATTACCTGCTGGAGGAATTTATGGTAACAAGTCTGAATTTGTGATTAGAACCTTGGGTAGATTAAGCAAAGAGTCTGATTTTAGAAATATCATTTTAAAAGAAGACCCAAATGGCATTGTAAGACTGGGGGATGTTGCAAAAGTGGAAATAGGTCCAGAGCAAGAGGATCAAGGAACTTATTTTAATGGAGTGCCAGTAGTTATGTTAACGGTATCTCCGCAACCAGGTGCCAATCAAATTAAAATTGCCGACGAGTTTTATAAAAGATTAGAAGAAATTAAAAAGCAAAATAAATCAGACATTGAGTTTGCGATTCCTATTGACAATACCTTAAATGTACGTCGTGCTTTATCGGAAGTGAAAGAAACAATTGTAATTTCTTTTGCGTTAGTGGTATTGGTTATTTTCTTCTTCTTTAGAAATTGGCTTATTGCCATTCGTCCATTAATAGATATTCCTATTTCTTTAATTGCCACTTTCTTTATTATGTATATGGCAGGGTTTTCCATTAATGTATTAACCCTTTTGGCCATTGTACTTGCTACAGGATTAGTGGTGGATGATGGAATTGTAGTGACTGAAAATATATTCCGAAAACTAGAAGAAGGACTTTCTATTAAAGACGCTGCAAGAGAAGGAAGTAAAGAAATTTTCTTTGCAGTAATTTCTACTTCTATTACTTTGGCGGTTGTATTTATGCCGGTTATTTTTTTACAAGGATTTGTGGGATCCTTATTTAAAGAGTTTGGAGTGGTGGTTGCAGGTGCCGTATTGGTCTCTGCCTTTGTATCCTTAACTATAACCCCCGTATTGAATGTGTACCTTAATAGAAAAGATGGAGCACATGGCAAATTTTATGAGCGTACAGAGCCATTCTTTAGAGGCATGGAGAATGGTTATAAAAATGTATTAGATGGATTTTTGAAAATTCGTTGGGTTGCTTGGGCAATTGTAATTGCTTGCGTGGGTTTAATTTTTATTCTAGGAAAAACCATTCAAAGCGAATTGGCCCCATTAGAAGATAAGGGATCCATTAGAATTACCATGACTGGCGCAGAAGGCACTAGCTATGAAGATATGAAGGGCGACTTGTTAAAAGCCATTCGCATTATGCAGGACTCCTTTCCGGAACAAGCATTTACTTGGGGAAGTGTTCCTGGTTATGGTGGTTCAAGCGGAAATAGTTCTGCAAGCGGACGTTTGGGTTTGGTGGATAAAAACGAGCGAACCAGAACGCAGTCTGAAATTGCGACGGATTTAAATAAAAAAATGAAACGTTTTAAAAACGTTCGTGTTTTTGCAATTGAAGAACAAACCATTTCGGTAGGTATGATGTCTAGAGGTTCTTTACCTGTTCAATTTATTATTCAAAACTTAGACTTTCAAAAAATCAAGTCTGCTATACCAAAGTTTTTAGAAACTGCTAGAAAAGACAAGACTTTCCAAAATGTGGATGTGAATTTAAAATTCAACAAGCCTGAATTGGATTTGTCAATTGATAGAATGCGTGTAAGAGATTTAGGACTGACTACGGCTGATGTAGCACAAGCTTTACAAGCTGCTTTTAGTGGTGCAAGGTCGGCTTATTTTATTATGAATGATCGTCAGTACCAGGTAATCACACAAGTGCCAAGATCTGAAAGAAATACGCCTACCGATATTGACAAAATATACGTGAGAAATAATAGAGGGGAGAATATCCCAATTTCTAGTGTACTTACCACTCAAGAAAATAGTAACCCGCCTAACTTATATCACTACAATCGTTTTAATTCTGCAACGGTATCTGCCTCTTTAGCCGAGGGTAAAACCATTGGTGATGGCGTGGCTGCAATGGAGCGTATTGCAAAAGAACAGTTGGATGAAAGTTTTCAAACGGCTTTAAGCGGAGCTTCTAGAGACTTCAAGGAAAGCGCTTCGAATACTTCACAAGCCTTATTGCTTGCTTTGATCTTAATTTATTTAGTGTTGGCTGCGCAATTTGAAAGCTTTACGGATCCATTTATTATTATGATTACAGTTCCATTGGCATTAGCGGGAGCTTTATTGTGTTTGTGGACCTTTGATCAAACCTTAAATATCTTCTCGCAAATTGGTATCATTATGCTCATTGGATTGGTAACTAAGAATGGTATTTTGATTGTAGAGTTTGCCAATAAAAAACGAGAAGCAGGCTTGCCTATCAGAGCGGCTGTATTAGAAGCTGCATCGCAAAGATTCCGCCCAATTTTAATGACTAGTTTAGCAACTGCTCTAGGCGCATTGCCTATTGCAATTAGTTTAGGTGCCGCTGCAACCAGTCGTAAACCATTGGGTACTGTTATTGTAGGCGGCTTGCTGTTTTCCTTAGTACTTACCTTGTTTGTAATACCAGCGGTATATACTTATGTTTCAAGTAAACATAAAAAACAAGTAGATTAATACAATTTAGTATCTTGGTAGAATGAAAAAAAGATACTTTCTATTTATTTTTATATTAGCGGCTTGTGGTGTTTCCCAAAATAAGGAAGCATCTCAAGCCGCTTGGTCTTTTAAGGAGTTTGTAAAAATGGATAGTGTCAACCCCATTTTAGTTCCGGACACGAATTATATTTTTTATTGCCCAGTGGAAAAAAGAATGGTGAATTGGCAATCTAAAAATGTATTAAATCCAACAGCATTTGTAAAAGACGGGAAAGTTTACTTACTATACCGTGCACAAGATAGTGCGATGACTTCTCGTCTTGGACTAGCCATTAGTGAAGACGGTATTCATTTTAAAAAACAACCTACGCCCATTTTTTTCCCAGCTGCGGATAGCTTTTTAAAATATGAGTGGAAAGGAGGAGTTGAAGACCCACGTATTGTGGCGATGCCAGATAGTGGCTACTTATTAACGTATACTTCCTATGATGGTAAAACAGCAAGACTCTGTTTTGCAACTACCTACGACTTAGTGCATTGGCAAAAAAGAGGTCCGGTTTTACAGTCCTCAAAATACATCAATAGTTGGTCTAAGTCTGGCGCAATTATAGTGGAGCAGGTGGGCGAAAAAATGGTTGCGAAAAAAATAAATGGAAAATATTGGATGTATTTTGGCGATACGGATTTATTCATGGCTACCTCTAGCGACCTGCTGCATTGGGAGGCATTGGAAAATAGCGAAAGTCAAAAATTAGTGAGTGTATTAGCACCAAGGGCTGGTTATTTTGATAGTCGATTAGTAGAGCCAGGTCCTTTTGCCTTATATACACAAAATGGAATTGTACTTATTTACAATAGTAGTAATGCTGCCAACAACAACGACATTACGCAGCCTAAATTCACCTATGCGGCTGGACAAGCTTTGTTTGATAAAAATGCGCCCTATAAATTAATAGACCGTTCTGTGCATTACTTCATGCATCCCGATAAGCCTTATGAATTAAAAGGAGAAGTGAATAATGTTTGTTTTGTGGAAGGACTGGTGTCTTTTAAAAACAAATGGATATTATATTATGGTACTGCCGATTCTAAAATTGCAGTAGCCATTGCTCAGCCCTAATTTCATTTTCGAAAGTCAATTAGAAGAAATGATTACTTTTTGATAATGGCTTCCATAAATGCGGTGGTTGCTTTTTCTACACTTACAATGTCTTTAGACACAATAGGAGATGCCAATACATGACTTTCCGCATTAGGGATTGCCATTCCTTTCTTTAAATGATTAGGCGTGCTAATTTGAGTGAGCATTTTTTGAATGGCACTCACTTTAACAACAGGATCCTGATGCTGTTCGTCCTTGTAGTAATAAAGCGCAAGCACTGGCTGATGTATTTTTGCAAAATTTTCTGGTGTCATACTTGCTTCAATTAAATTTTGAAGGGCAATGGTAGACTCAAGGCGGTAATGGGTATTCCAATATTTTGGATATTCCTTATTCTTAAATTGCACATTGGCATAATTGCCACCTTTTACATAGCGTGCAATTTGTAAACCCCATGGATTGTTTAATAAAGGAGCAGCTGGATTGTTAATTTCAATATTTGGAGAGTACATAATGAGCCCCGCAATTTCAGGATAGGTTGCGGCCAATTGTAATGACAAAGTCCCACCTGTCGAAGTACTCATAATAATTACTTTTTTCCCCAGTTGCTTTCCAATGGCATAAGCCCATTTAGCCGACTCCCAATAATTTTCTGCAGTCAAATTCATCAAATCTTCGGTCGTATCAATGCCGTGTTCCGCCAATCTTGCTAAGTATAAATTACAATGGAATGCTTTGGCTATATTTTCATGAACAGGGGCTCCTTCCATTTGACTTGCACTAAATCCATGTAAGTATACAATTGCATATTCCGTTTGCGTATGATTGGAGTCTGCCCAAATAATTTTTGCTTCATTGTTGGGCTTGATCTTATGCAAATTTTCACCAGCTAATACTAAGCTATCTAAATTGTTAGTAGCAGTAATTACTGGCAAATTTGAACTTAAATTGGCTTTTTGTGGATGAGGCCCCAATAGGTAGATGGTTATCAAAAGAACTACTAAAACCCCAGTAATTTTAAGCGCGCGCATAATATTAATTTGAATAAAGCTAATTAATTCAAGGTTCAATAAAAAATATTTTGCGTACCTTGATTCTCTAAAAAAGCTTGCTATGTCCAATCAAAGATTTTTATCCCTGGATGTTTTTAGAGGGATGACTATTTGTTTAATGATCATTGTGAATACACCTGGGGACGGTGCTGCAACCTTTGCGCCTTTTATGCATGCAAACTGGGATGGATTTACCCCTACCGATTTAGTTTTTCCTTCCTTCTTATTTGCAGTAGGCAACGCCATGAGTTTTGTCTTGCCTAAATGGGAGAAATTATCCAATGCTACTGTCTTATTTAAAATACTAAAAAGAACAGCAATTATTTTTTTGTTGGGTTACTTAATGTATTGGTTCCCTTTTACAAGTTCCATTGAAAACACAAGAATTTTAGGTGTTTTACAACGCATTGCATTGTGTTATGGGATAGGATCTTTAATTGCGCATTATATGCATGAGCGTGTGGTAATGGTGTTGGCAGCTGTGATCCTATTGGCTTATTGGTACATTAGCATTCATTTTGGATTGCCTGGGCAAGCTTTGACCATGACGGGCAATGCAGGTATTTTGTTTGACAAATGGTTGATGGGGGAAGCGCATATGTATCATGGCGAAGGCATTGCATTTGATCCCGAAGGTTGGCTAAGTACCCTTCCTGCCATTGTGAATGTGTTAATTGGATTTAGAGTGGGTGGCTTTATTCAAGAAAAAGGCAAAACCTATGAAGGGCTTACCCATTTATTAATGTGGGGAGCGGGTTTTATCTTTTTAGGATTTATGTGGCATTATCAGTTCCCGATTAATAAAAAATTGTGGTCAAGTAGTTTTGTAATGTTAACCGTTGGCTTGGATATGGTCATTATTGGCACCATTATTTACCGTATAGAATTACAAAGACAATTACAGTTTTCGGGCTTTTTCGAGACTTTTGGAAAGAATCCCTTGGTGATTTACCTATTCTCGGAGCTATTGGCGGTTACCTTATATACGGTGCAAATAGGGGATCAGTCCCTTTTTGTATGGATTTTCCAACATGGATTCTCTTATTTTGCTCCTTATTGGGCCTCTCTTGCCTTTGCTTTATCCTTTATGTTGGTTTGTTGGTTATTGGGTTATATATTAGATAAAAACAAAATATATATTAGAGTGTAAATCTATTCACTCCTTTTTCCTCAAATGTTTTTTTAAGGACTGTAAACGGTGTACCTTTGCAGCCTCAAAACAGTACATGGAAATAAGAAACATCGCTATTATCGCGCACGTTGACCACGGTAAGACAACCTTGGTAGACAAAATTTTACACGCAACTAAGGTATTCAGAGAGAACCAAGAGACGGGTGATCTTATCATGGATAGCAACGAATTAGAGCGTGAAAGAGGTATTACTATCTTAAGTAAGAACGCTTCTGTAACTTATAAAGACGTTAAGATTAACGTAATTGATACACCAGGTCACTCTGACTTTGGTGGTGAAGTAGAACGTGTATTAAAAATGGCTGACGGTGTTTGTTTGTTAGTAGATGCCTTTGAAGGACCTATGCCTCAAACAAGATTCGTATTACAAAAAGCATTGCAATTGAATTTAAAACCAATTGTAATCATCAATAAAGTAGATAAAGAAAACTGTCGTCCTGACGAAGTGCACGATGCCGTTTTTGAATTATTCTTCAACTTGGACGCAACAGAAGATCAGTTAAACTTCCCTACTTTCTATGGTAGTGGTAAGAATGGTTGGTTCAATGATAGCTTAACGCCATGCGATGATATCACTCCTTTAATGGATGGTATCTTAAAGTATGTACCAGGTCCTGATGTGAAAGAAGGTCATACCCAAATGCAAATTACTTCCCTAGACTATTCTACCTTCTTAGGTCGTATTGCCATTGGTAAAGTAGAAAGAGGAACCATCAAAGAAGGTCAAAACATTGTTTTGGTGCAAGCAGATGGCAGCATTAAAAAGAATAAAGTAAAAGAATTATACGTATTTGAGGGAATGGGTAAGCGTAAAGTTACCGAAGTAGTTTCTGGTGACTTATGTGCTGTGGTTGGTTTAGAGGAATTTAATATTGGTGATACCATTGCGGATCCTGAAAATCCAGAAGCATTACCAATTATCAGTGTAGACGAGCCTACGATGAGTATGACATTTAGTATTAACAACTCTCCTTTCTTTGGTAAGGAAGGTAAGTTTGTAACTTCTCGTCACATTCGTGATCGTTTAATTAAAGAAACAGAAAAGAACTTGGCATTGCGTGTAGAAGAAACGGACAGTGCGGATAGTTTCTTGGTATACGGTCGTGGAATTTTGCACTTGGGTGTATTGGTGGAAACCATGCGTCGTGAAGGTTACGAGTTAACGGTGGGTAACCCACAAGTATTGGTAAAAGAAGTGGATGGCAAAAGACATGAACCTTATGAAATTTTAGTAGTAGACGTTCCAGAAGAATTTAGTGGTAAAGTAATTGACTTAGTAACCCAAAAGAAAGGGGAGATGTTAATTATGGAATCAAAAGGTGCTATGCAACACTTAGAATTTGATATTCCTTCAAGAGGATTGATTGGTTTACGTTCTCAAATGTTAACACAAACTGCTGGTGAGGCTGTAATGGCGCACCGTTTTAACGAATACAAGCCTTGGAAAGGACAAATTCCTGGAAGAAGCAATGGTGTATTGGTTGCAAAAGGGGGCGGTACTACCACAGCTTATTCTATTGATAAATTACAAGACAGAGGTCGTTTCTTTATTGAACCAGGTGAAGAAGTGTATGCAGGTCAAATTTTGGCAGAGCATATCAAACCGGGTGATTTAAATATTAACGCGGTGGAGATGAAAAAATTGACCAACCACCGTGCGAGCGGATCTGATGATAGCGTTCGTATCACTCCAAAAATTCAATTTACTTTGGAAGAGTGTATGGAGTACATTCAGTTTGATGAGTGTATTGAAGTAACTCCAAAGTCAGTGAGAATGCGTAAGTCTATCTTAGATGAGAACGAACGTAGCAAAGCTGCAAAATCAAATAACAACTAGTATCGAACTAGTTTGAAATAAAAAAAGGCCCGCGAAAATCGCGGGCCTTTTTTGTAGGTAAATCTTTCAATTAATATTAAATAGGTTTATTCAAAGCATTCCAAAGCATATCCTTTAATTCTACTAAATTTTTATTGATCGCAGAGGAGATAAATACATGTGGAATATTTTCAGGCAACTCTTTTTCAATTTCGTCTTGTAATTCCTGATCCAATAAATCTGATTTACTGATCGCGATGATAAATTCTTTCTGTAATAATTCTGGATTGAACTCGTTCAATTCATTCTTTAAAATTTCGAATTCTTTTTTATGGTCATTAGAATCCGCCGGAATTAAAAATAATAATACAGCGTTTCTTTCAATATGGCTTAAGAATCGGTGCCCTAGCCCTTTTCCTTCTGCTGCCCCTTCAATAATACCGGGTAAATCTGCAATACAAAAAGAGCGATTGTCGCGATATTCTACCATGCCTAATTGCGGTGTTAAAGTAGTAAATGCATAATTCGCAATTTTGGGTTTTGCCGCTGTGATGGAAGAAAGCAAAGTAGATTTTCCTGCATTTGGGAATCCTACTAAACCCACATCGGCCAATACTTTTAATTCAATTTGTTTCCAGCCTTCCACACCTGCTTCACCAGGTTGCGCGTATTCAGGTACTTGTTGCGTGGCTGTTGCAAAATTGCTATTGCCTAAACCTCCACGTCCTCCTTTTAACCAAACAAATTCTTGTCCGTCATGTAAAATTTCTGCTTCTATTTTCCCGGTCTCTTCATCTCTTGCAATGGTTCCTAATGGAACTTCAATAATGATATCTTTTCCATCCTTACCAGTACAATTATTTTTACTTCCATTCTCTCCGTTCTCAGCAATTACATTTTTGTGATAGCGTAAATGGAGTAAAGTCCATAGTTGACTATTACCTCTTAGAATAACGTGTCCACCGCGGCCACCATCGCCTCCATCAGGCCCGCCCTTTGCTGTTAATTTATTTCTCAGGAAATGTTTACATCCAGCTCCGCCATGACCACTATGGGCAAATATGCGTATGTAATCAATAAAATTGTTTCTTTCTGACACTGTATAATATTAGCTGCAAAGTTAATGTAATCAGGACAGAGTAGGACATAAAAAAGGCCTCTGTTGAGGCCTTTTCGAATTTCTATGTCGCGCTATTGGTGCGCTTAAAGCTACTTGGCTTATTTATTTGCTTTCAAACCGTCAATTAAGATGGCTACCATATTTTGTTCTAACTCTTCTGCAGTAATTTTCTTAGTAGAACGGTGCCAGCTTTCAATACCACTTACGGCATGTAAGAATATCAATACCACGGTTGGTGCATCAATCGCTTTAATTTCTTTATTACGAATACCTTCTTCAATAATCGCCGCTAATCTTTTACGGTATACTCTTCTTTGGTTTTGATAGTTGGATAAATAAGGGTCTGACAAGTGTTTCCACTCTCTGTCACTTACATACACTTCTTCGTAATGGTTAATCATCTCACTGATATGGAAACGAAGAATCTTTTCCATTTTATCTAGAGAGCTGATAGACTCTGATTCAATCTCATCTAATTTCAATACAAATTTATTGGCTACACTAAATACCAATTCGTGCAATAATTCACTTTTAGATTTAATATGGTTGTATAAGCTAGCTGCCTCTACACCTACCGCTTCCGCTAAATCGCGCATGCTGGCTGCTTTATAACCTTTTTCTCTAAATAGGGTTGCCGCTTTGCTAACAATGACATCTTTGCGAGATATATTTTTGTCCGTTTTAATTCTTGCCATAATTGAAAAAGGTTTATTGTGCTGCAAATTTACCAAAATTAACCCTTAAAATATCTATATTTTTTAAAAAAAATAGCAAATTTGTTAGTTTTCTGATTATCAACTACTTAGAGAACACTGAAAAAATCGTAGCTTCGCAGCTGAAAATCAAAAAACAACAAAATGTCTCTAGTAGTCGTTGGATCTATGGCCTTTGACGCCATTGAAACTCCCTTTGGGAAAAGTGATAAAATTATTGGTGGTGCCGCAACCTATATTGCTTGGTGCGCATCCAATTTTACACCCGTAAAACAAATTTCAGTGGTAGGTGGTGACTTTCCTCAATCTGAGTTAGATGCATTAACCCATAGAGGCGTGAATTTGGAAGGGGTGCAAATTAAAAAAGACGAAAAGACCTTTTTTTGGAGTGGTAAATATCATTTAGATATGAATACCCGTGATACCTTGGATACGCAGTTGAATGTGTTGGAAAATTTCCAACCAGTGGTACCAGAAAGTTATCAGGATTGTGAAATTTTAATGTTGGGTAATTTGGTGCCTGCTGTTCAAAGTAGCGTGATCAAACAAATGATTAACCGCCCCAAGTTAATCGTAATGGACACGATGAATTTTTGGATGGAAATTATGCTAGATGATTTATTGCATACCATTAGTTTAGTAGATGTATTAATGGTGAATGATAGTGAAGCACGCCAATTAAGTGGTGAATATAGTTTAGTGAAAGCGGCGAAGAAGATAATGGCAATGGGTCCTAAATATTTGATTATCAAAAAAGGAGAACATGGTGCTTTATTGTTCCATAAAAATGAAGTGTTCTTTGCTCCAGCATTGCCTTTGGAAGAAGTGTTTGATCCAACCGGAGCAGGGGATACCTTTGCTGGCGGCTTTGTAGCTCATTTAGCTAAAACAAAAGATTTCTCATTTGAAAACATGAAGTCTGCGATTATCTTGGGAAGTGCAATGGCAAGCTTCACGGTTGAGAAGTTTGGTACCCAAAGATTAACCGAAATTGGTCTGGAGGAAATTAAGGAACGCGTACAATCGTTTGTTTCTTTGGTGAACTTTGATATTGAATTAGTTTAATTTGGTGAAATCATCCCATCCAATTAATTTTGTTCCACAATGATGAAAAATAAACATACTAAACAAATTAAGAAACCTCGCTAAGCGGAAGGTCTGATTGTTTGTATGCGAATAAATATACTCAGAAGCCTTCCAAACCTGGAAGGCTTTTTTGTTGCATCAGGGTAAAGAAATAATGTATTTTAAAAAATAAAAACCAATAACCATGCGCGTTGCAGTTGTAGGTGCCACCGGGCTAGTAGGCACAAAAATGTTACAAGTACTAGCTGAAAGAAATTTTCCAGTAACGGAATTAATTCCAGTAGCCTCTGCACGTTCTGTAGGCAAGGAAGTAATTTTTAAAGGGAAGGCATACAAAGTAGTAGGCATGGAAGAAGGGATTGCAGCAAAGCCAGCGGTAGCCATTTTTTCTGCAGGCGGTGGCACTTCCACAGAATGGGCCCCAAAATTCGCGGAGGCTGGTATCCGTGTGATTGATAACTCCTCTGCATGGAGAATGGATCCAACAAAGAAATTAGTGGTGCCAGAAGTAAATGCTTCGGTATTAACAGCAGAGGATATGATTATTGCGAATCCAAACTGCTCTACCATTCAAATGGTAGTTGCATTGCAACCCTTACACGCAAAATATAAAATTAAAAGAGTGATTGTTAGCACTTACCAAAGTGTAACAGGTACAGGTAAGCAAGCAGTAGATCAGTTGATGGCCGAAAGAGCGGGCAAGCAATTAACTGCGGATGAAATGGCTTACAAATACCAAATTGATTTAAATGCCATTCCTCAAATTGATGTGTTCTTAGAAAACGGTTATACCAAAGAGGAAATGAAAATGGTAAAAGAAACTTGCAAAATCATGCAAGACGATGCTATCAAAGTAACTGCAACTACCGTGCGTATTCCAGTAATGGGCGGACACAGTGAGAGTGTGAATGTAGAATTTGAAAACGAATTTGACCTTAAAGAATTGATAGCTGAATTAGCAGCAGCGCCTGGGGTTGTTGTTCAACAAGACGATGCAGCTCAGTTTTATCCAATGCCATTATGGGCCCATGAAAAAGATGAAGTTTTTGTTGGTCGTTTACGCAGAGACGAAACCCAGTCAAAAACATTAAACATGTGGATTGTGAGTGACAACTTGCGCAAAGGTGCTGCAACCAATGCAGTGCAAATTGCGGAGTACTTGTTGTCAAAAAACATGATTTAGAAAATGTAATCATGTTTTTTACAACGTCTTATAATTTTTCAATGCCACCCCATAAACGGGTGGCATTGTTTTATATGCTAATTTAGTTAGCTAAAGGGATTATTTAGTAAAAATAATTGCTTAGTTTTTTACAAGATCCACAAACTCAGCCTCGGTAATTATTTTTATTGAGGCTATTTTTTTGGCCTTTTCTAATTTGCTTCCTGCGTCTTCGCCAACTACCAAGTAGTTTAATTTACTGCTCACGCCACTTAAAATATGACCCCCTCTAGCTTCTACCATGGCTTCTGCATCGGAGCGCTTTAATTGGGTGAGTGTACCGGTGAATAAAAAGTTAAGTCCAGCTAAATTACCATCCACAGCAGTGGCATTGGTTTGAATCATGTTTAATCCCAAAGATTCTAGTTCCTTTAAAACTGCAATATTTTTTTCCTCATGGAAATAATGGTAAATACTCTTGGCTACTTTTACGCCAACATCTTCAAAGGATTGCAATTGCTCCTCGCTTAAATTTGCTAAGTCTAAAACATGATGAACATGAGATGCAATGGTTTTTGCAGTGGTTTCTCCTACAAATCGTATGCCCAATGCGTAAATGAATCGATAAAGGGGTTGGGTTTTAGAGGCTTCAATAGCTGCTTGTAAATTGTCTACACTCTTTTTGCCAAAGCCTTCTAGCTTTCCAATGGTTTCAAAATCTAACTGATAGATTTGGGGTATATTTTTTAATAATCCCATTTCATAGAACTTTCTAATATTAGCGTCTCCAAAACTTTTAATATCCATGGCATCCTTGCTCACAAAGTGGATCATACGCTCTACAATTTGAGCAGTACAAGCAGGATTATTGCATCTCCATACCGCCTCTGTTTCTTCCTTTTCTAATGCAT
>JACCDI011305910.1_pt1 | contig 28535 bp, 21 predicted proteins | sample 7442791 | NCBI WGS metagenome assembly JACCDI01 (sample SAMN15323434, study PRJNA562643) | freshwater metagenome | isolation source: river surface water | place: USA:Blue River Watershed | collected 2017-08-15
AAGCCTTACAACTAAACGCTTCGCGTTCAGTTTGCTTTTTTAACGCTCATTTGCTCATTCAAGCAAGCTTGATTCGCAACTTCGCATTAAAAAAGCCTCCCCGAAAAGTTCGGGGAGGCTTTGTAGCCAGTATTGAACTACATTCTGACCAAATATGGAGGGATTTGGGGTTATTTTATAGTTTAGTAGGAGTTTTAGAGGAATTCTTCAAAATCAAAAAAGCAGGCAATTAATGCCTGTTTGTTTAGCTTCTATATTATTCTTAATAAATGACTAAATCCACTGAACTTCGGCATAATATGCAAATAAGGAGGGATTTTCTTTGGAGTTTTATAGTTTAGAATCCACTTTTAAAAACTGTCTTAACTGAAAAAAGCTTACTAATAAATATTGGTTAATAGTTTTTTACATCGTGTTGAAATGCGGTTAATTAGCCTAATAGTTATATCTAGTATACTAAAAAATCTCTCCAGCATTATAAAGTCCGCTGTAAAAAATAGAATCAATTTATAGCGACAATATGAAATATTTGCTTTCTACTCGAATATTAGAAATACTTAAAAAGTCCTAACAGCGCGAACATAGAAAGTTCTATTCTTACCCATAAGATCAAGACGACCATCCGAGATTCGCTGTACCCACGCAATACCATCAGTATATTCCGATTCCGTTTTATGTTCCGTAGAACTCCAATAATAGTAATCTTCATATTGAACGGTAAAACTGATAATCCCAGGCTTTATTAAATTTAAATAAAGTGCGTCTAACTCTTCTTTTGTTGGCAAATGCCAATCGCTATAGCCATTTATCACCATCGCAGCACAAGATGACTTTGCAGAGTTCCAATCCAATTTCCCCAAATCTGTTATTGCTAAAACTAAACCATGCCCATCTTTCTCATAAACAACAAAGCCCCCATGTTTAAATCTTGAAACAACACCACGCGGCTGCACTTTATAACCTGTCATTTGCTCTATATCTGAAAGCGTTCGCTTATCGTGCAAAGAAAATATAGCTGATTGTTGACCAGCAGTTAAAAAGTTGATAACCTTTCCTTTATTATCATCGTAATCATAATTACTAAAATTATGAATCTGTCCTTCACCATTCCCATATGATTCATCCATTCCAGATTTTACAGTAAATGAACGAGTGTAAAATTCCCACTGCCTTGTAAATGTATTCAATGCATTTATACTACCCTGTTTTCGTAGGTAAAAAGTTTTAGTAACTCGATTATAATTAATATTAACAGAAAAAACCGCTTTATTTAATCTTCTATAGCTTGCAGCTTCTTCAGACGAAAGACTTAATGCTGTTAGTGTTTTAATGCAATAGTTTGCACAAAAATCCATATTTTTATTAGCTGTAGCTGTAACCATCAATGGTATTTCCCAATTTTTATTATATGCGTCTAAAGATTTAGGCTCGCTACTTTTTAATACATAATCAAAAGAAATCTGCATAGGTTCATGAAGCAATCCCACCATTTCACTAACTGCTTTTACTTCTCCTAATTCATTTAAAGATTGTTGTTTTATATTTAAAGCGAACATGCTGCCTTTAATCTCTATGGCAATACCTTTTGCCTCCACAAAACTGGTAAGCTTATCTACAGATACTAAAGCTTTTAGTGTTACACCCCAACTGCCGTCTGGCAATTGAGATTCATTCAGTATTGAAAAGGATTTTATATTTCCACTAGAAACAGATGCCATTTGGTCTGCTACCACATGATCGTTGAACATTTCAGTTTTAGATGAGATAAATGCTCCAAAAGCTTGCTCTGTAGCACTTCTTAAAGCAGCTTGTTTGGCATCTTCTAGCGTTTTGCCACTTCCACTTGCAGTAATACTTACCTCTTTGCTAGCTGATTGCGAAAATGTGTTAGTTGTAGCCAGAAATATAAAAAATATAGATGTAATTATTTTAAAACTTTTTATCATTATTTTAATCTTAAAATTTTGAGTAATATACATAGGTTGTCTTATTTGGTGCGATTTCTTTACCAAAAAGTAATTCTAGGCCAGGAATAGATCCCATTGCACGTTCTTTAACTACTTCCGTATTGGTTATTTCAGTTCTTTTATCGCTTTCGTCAGTCCTAATAATTTGATCTGACGTAATAGTGGAGCCATTTACCAGAATATTTACCAACTGCTTAGCTTTCATAAATGCAACTTTATCTCGCATTTCAGTAGTAGTATATTTTGCATTTTCTAGAGTTATCGTGCTTACAATATATTTATTACTTGGTGCATAAATAATACGTGCTCCGTCAATACTTTTTTTCTTGTTAATTTCAGTAATAAATTCTTCTAACGTTGTACACAAAAAAAGAAAAGTGTTTTGATTACCTTTATCAATTCTATCAATCATTTCAAACTTTACACATGGTTCTGCGAAACCTTGTTCTGCAATAACCTGAGCTTTCGATTGCACTCTTGAAACTGCGCTAAGAAGTGAGTCTTTGGAAATATTCATCATTGTGACAGCTACGGCATAATAATTTGCTGTTTCACCTTCTAATTTCTTAACTCCTTCAAAGGGAGATGAAGTATAAACACGCTTTACAAAATTAATAGCCGCAGATTTTTCATCATTGAATGATTGTCCAAACGCAGAAGATACAAAAGCAAATGAAATTATAATTAGTAGACTTTTCATAAAATTATTTTAGGAAGATATTTTTTATACCAATAAACTCTAAAAGTATCATAATCATTATTACTACTTTTATTTAAACGCCATTCTTTGAACTCTTTTATTTCATGGGCGCTTCGTTTTGCCGTAGGTGATGGCGAGAAAAGATCAATTAGTTTTATTTTACGATCCCATAATTTAATTTGATTAAAATGATTTTTCGTAATTTTATATATTTTGGATTCGTTCTTAAAATGTGACTTATACCACTTTTTGAAAAGGTTTTTTGCAGAATTCGCACCTCCAAAACTTGTAAAATAAATAGTTTCAATTGAACTATCTTTTAACCATTTAAATAAATGTTGATTCAGATCTTCAATGCCTATTTTCTTCATATCCTTATCTGTACTAAATTTAGTAACATGTGTTTTATAGACTATATCAGTGATAGCAAAATTACTTTTTTTAAGAAATTTTAGAATATCTTCAATTTTAGGACAACCATTTTCATAAAGCTTATATCCAGGATATACCATATCTAAGAATCTCCAAAACTCACTCATATTGCCATAGTAAAACTCGAGTTTGCCACAATAAGGGATTGGAGGATGAGTCCCAATGATTAGGTATTTATCGCCTTTTTTAATCGGATATTTTTCGAGCCAAGGATGAATCATGAATAATATTTAATTTATTGAGCTATACAGCTTTTCACAGCATTATAATTAGCATTTTAAATTGTAAGTTTCGAATCATTTATGCTCAAATGATATCATGCAGATATTGCTAATTGATTTTCCCAAAATAATTACAGAGTCTATATTAAATAATATTTGTTACTATTTTAAAAAGTCCGAACAGGCCGGACACGACCACCTGCATATTTGCCATTCGCATAGTTGTACTGGTAACCATTTCCGAAACCCTTATCCCAAGTGAACTGATAAACAACCTCATTGGAATCCCAATAATTATTATCAATATAAGGCGGAAATGGATACCCCTCAAATCCACCAATTTTATGCTTTCCTAAATTTAAATAAATTGCATTTAATTCTTCTTTTGAAGGTATACGCCAATTGTCATAACCATTTAGAACCAAATCATCACATGTAGTATTGGCTGCGGGCCACACCATATTACCTAAATCAAAAATTGCCGATACTAAACCATGCCCATCTTTTTCGTATACAACAAAACCGCCATGTTTAAATTGTGAAACAACGCCTCTTGGTTTCACTTTATAGCCCGTCATTTGTTCGATTTGAGTAAGCGTTAGCTTATCATTCCAAGAAAAAGTTGCAGCCTGCTGGCCTGCTGTTAAAAAATTTATAGCTATATCCTCATTACGAGAGTCACCTCGACTAGTTCCAAATTCATGAATCTGGTCAGAAATATTCATAGTAGATTCTTCGATTCCAGATTCAACTTTAAACAAGCGAACATAAAAATCCCAGTTACTTGTAAGCGTATTTAAAGCATTCAAACTTTGTTGCTTTCTCAAATAAAAAGTTTTAGTAACCCCTTTGTAATTAATTTGTAATGGAAAAACCGCTTTATTTAAACTTTTATAACTGGATACATCCTCAGAAGAAAGAGTTAATGCAGAAAGAGTTCTAATACAATAGTTTGCACAAAAATCGATATTGTTGTTAGTAGTGGCAGTAACCATCAATGGTATTTCCCAATTTTTACTTTCTGCGTCTAAAGACCTAGGGGCACTATTTTTTATTACATAATCAAAGGAAATTTGCATGGGCTCATGAAGTAAACCGACCATTTCACTGACTGCTTTAATTTCACCTTGCTCATTTAATAATTGCTGTTTAATATTCAAAGCAAATAGGCCCCCTTTAATTTCGATGGCAACACCCTTTGCTTCCGCAAAACTTATTAGTTTGCTTACAGATACGAATGCCTTTAATGTTAAACCCCAACTACCATTTGGCAATTGAGATTCATTTATTATAGAAAAGGACTTAATATTACCGCTAGTAACAGATGCTATTTGGTCTGCAACAACTTGATCATTGAAGATTTCGGTTTTAGTTGAAATGAAAGCACCAAAGGTTTGTTCAATCGCTGACCTTAAAGCTGATTGCTTAGCTTCTTCTTGAGTTTTTCCACTTCCGCTTACAGTAACTGTAACTTCTTTTTCAGCTTCTTGCGCGAAAGCTATTTGATAATTAGTAACAAATAATGAAATTAATATTATTGATTTAAAAATAAATTTCATAACAAAGATTTAATTTTTTAACCACTTTTATATTGATAATAAATTACGACATTATTATTTTCAACAAGATAAAATCCAATTTTTGAAAGATATTTTTCAATAGTAATTACATTTGGCGTTTTTACATCACTACTAAAATCATATTTTGGAAAAACACTTTGGTTTGCTCTAGCCCAATCCTTAGGAGTAGTTGCACATATTACTCAGCAATTGTTATAAATTATAAAATGTTTTTATGCATTCTTTTTGTCATAACTACCAAATTATACGGTTGTAAATAATAGTTCTAGGTTGATTTTGATAATATGCAATAGCAGCTTGTCTTATAAAGTCAATTCTTTGATTTTCAAGACTAATTGCATCATTATATTTTTTCATTTTAAATTCCCAATTTCTTTTTTCAATTTCTTGAATTTTTACTCTGATGGTTTCAGAAAAAATCAATGCATTTTTATAACTTGCCGATTCAGGCTCAATAGATGATAAAATAGCTGAGACTTCATCAGCTCCTTGACGGTTTTGATTTGCATTCCATTTAGATCTAGCTTGATTTAACTTCATTTCTCCATCGCGATCTATTTTTTTCTTATAAATTGGCTGTACTGCTGATAAACATTTCATAAAGCAAGATTGGCAAACTTCAGGCACTTGCATTAAATCATAAATTGATTCATCGAACAGCTGCTGCTCCGCTTTTGTCTGGGCCCTTTTGATTATATAGTCACACTGCTCAGTAAAATATTGGATTATTTTATTTTTTCCATTTTGAGTAAAATCTAATAATGGACTACTGTTTATATTAATATTTTGTATGGATGATATTAGAGCTTTATTTTCATTACCACCTACTCCTTTTGCTAAAATGCTGTAAGAAGCAAAAACCTGATTGGTTTCAATATCGCCAATAAAAAATACTATTTCAGAATTCATTGCAATCATTTGTGGCGGTCCTGCAATAATATCTTTTGTTTGTATATTTATTTTGGCAGCAATTACAAACCTTTGGGTTAGGCTATTGCCACCCATTCCACTTTTAGTAGAAATTTGAGTAAGTTTTGATAACAGTTGAGTCTTTGCTTCTTCTGGTATTTTATTGTCTTTATCAAGAACTATACTATTTAAAATAATTCGATTAGCGTCAGTGCTAACTTGAGCTTTTAAATTATTAATTGATAAAAACGAAAGAAGTATAAGAATAATGTTTTTCATATTTAAATTATTTTTCACCAAGTACTAGAATTGCTTCACCTAATCCACGGGTCATTAATTTAACTTCGAAATTAAATGGCGGAGATTTTAGATATTTTTGTAGATTAATCGCGTATTGTCTTGCATCAATAGATCGATTTCGATCATCATAAAGTGGAATTCGCAATTGGTCGTAGTCGATTCTATCTTCACTAGAACTTACTTCATTAAAGCGTCCTTTTACTGAGTTTTTTTGTACCCAATCATAAATGTGATTCCGAATCTCATTTCCATTTATTTCCGTCTCTAAATTATTAGTCCAACTATTCCATCTTCTAACAGTTAGTTTAATTTCTCTGCCATTTTGCTGCATGTCTTCAAAATGAGCTTGTAATTGAGAAACAAATGGGTCAATATTCGATACTATTGCTTGTTGCAATAGTACTGGCAAAATTTCAGTTTGATTAGGTAAACCATTGCCACTAGAAGAAGCAATACGCTTACTTGTATAAGCATCTAACGCCTCCAATATAAAAGAGACGACTCTGCCATTTTCACTTTTTGTAACTTTCCACCAAATCTGTAAAATAATATCCGCTTTTGCTTTATTTTTCAACTTATCTAGTGGAGTTTCAGACAATCCAGCATTTGATAATGAACTAGAAGTCATATTATCTTCAGCTGACCTTGCTTCAATATTTTTGATTTCTTGTTCAGCATCTTTTAGTGGGAAACCACGATCAATCATAAGTGATCCTATCTTAGATATAACCTGGCCAATTTCAGTATCTTCCTGAAAGGCTTGCTTATAATTTGGCACTTTCTGTTTTAAACCTTGATTATCGAATTCAGTGATAAAATAACGCTGCACACACCAATTGTCACTGGGCAATATCATAAGTGTAGGTTTTTTTGCTTGACCAAATGCCACTACAGACCATAGTGAAGCAAATAATATTAATTTTGTAATTTTTGTATTCATGGGTTTATTTGATTAAAATATAGAGTTTAGTTCTTTTAAAAGCCCCGCATTAATTAAGTCTTTCCTTAAAAGGTCTTTATTTATAGTTAGGCGATACTTATGCTGATATAATTGTTTCGATACACCTAAAATTGGACCCGTTTCAAGCTGCTCAATTTTTGTGATATATTTTTCACAACCACCACGATTCTTGTATATACTATTGATGAATTTATTATTAATCACCTCTGATTTGGTTTGCTGGATTAAAGGCTTTTGGGTTACACAATTTTTTCCAGTTACACCTCTAAATAAAACACCATCAATTCCGTTAATTTTTATTTTTGAAAGATCTTTTAGAATTGATTTACTTTCTAAAGTAACATCAATAATGTAAGTTGCGTCTTCTGAAACTGAATAGCATTCAGTCTGATAATTGTTGATGACTTTACAAGAACAAAATGAAAAACATAAAATGCCAAATAAAATTTTATAATACATATATTCTATTGTTTTAAATATTTTTTATAATCAGAAAAACTAATTTTACCATTTATTGCAATATTTTCAATGTTCATTATTGCATTTATCCCATTTTTGTACTTAATCTCATATTTTCTCGGGATCAGATAACCCGGCAACTCTTTTGTATCTCTATAATCAGACAGTTTAATGTCTACAGCCCCCATTTCATCACCTAATTCTTCTTGGATTTGTCTTACAATTAAACCTGATGACTTATCGTAAAATTCATATCGTTTAATATCACCCTGAGTGTATAGCAAAACATCTGAAGCTTCATCGGACTTAACATAATTTCTTTTAAAATTGTATTTATATGAGTTAATTTCATTTTGCAAATCGGCTTCTTGTTTAAATTTTATAAATTCTTTCTGATTCATCTCTCGATATTCATTGTTCGTAAGAATATAACCTTTGTCATCAACAATTACTTCTTTTGATATCATTTTACTAGTCTTATTATCAATTATTACTGACAAGTAAATATTACCATCCCAAAACTTTTTTATTAAGCAATCTGCTATTAATGTAGATTCTTTATAAAATTGTAAAGAACCTTCAATAACCTGATTATTTAACATTAGTATCTTCGCTTTTCCACCAATTTTAGTGATATAATTATCAAATATATTATCAGGACTTGCATTATTAATATCACTAATAACTGCATTATTATTTCTAAGAGACGCTCCAACAAGAGCATCTTTGGTGCTCGTATTCAAACTAAGGCCTTCATTTTCAATAGGCATGTCTTTATATTGAGTGCCATCGAGATTTATTTTACGAACAAAGAGTGCATTTCGAACATCATATTCAGATTTGTCGGATACTAAATCTGCTCCATAAAACCAACAATTATCGCTAGTACTAATTGATTTAATCTCAGTTCTACGAACAAAGTTTTTTATAGAATCATGCTCCTCTGGTCGAGGAAGTTTCCAATCTGAATAATTTGAAAAACCAGTATTTAAAGATTTGGTTGACTTAGAAAGTGCTCTCCAATTAATATCTATGAAATTAAAATAATAACTAATTAGTAAATATTTTGGAGTTGAAGAAATCACTAATCCTCCAAACTTAAACTCAGAACGCACACCAGTTGGTACTACAGAGTATCCTTTAATACTTTTTATTTGGTTTAATGCTTTTGTTTGAGTGTTAGAAAAGGATTCAATAATATCCCCTTCCTTATCAAAAGTGATTTTCAGCTTTTCCCTTTCGTAGTAATTTCGCCCTCTATCTTTTTCAACAAGCTTAAAATCATTTTCTTCTATCCGATCACTCCCACTTGTTACATAAAATCCTCTAATGTAAAATTCTTTATTGTTTATAAAAGCATTTAATAATTCTACAGACTGATATTTTCTTAAAAATATATTATAGGTTACTCCTTGATGCTCAATTTCTAATGCATATGACAATTTATTCAATTGCATGTAAGACTGAACTTCATCTCTTGTTAAAGAAATAGCTTTTAAAGTCTTGATTAAATATTTTACACAAATATCATAATTTTTATTGGCCTTAGCCTTTACCGTAATGGGTATTTCCCAATTCTCATTATCTTCATCTATAGATTTGGGGGTAGTTGTCTCAATTTGATAGTCACATATTGTTTGCATTGGCTCATGTAGAAGTGAAATTGCATTTTCAAGCGATTTCACTTCATTTCTCTCATTTAAAATTTGCTGCTGGATGTTAACAGCAAACAGATTGCCCTCCATCTCAACTTTTAAACCTTTAGCCTTAACAAAACCAGAAAGTTTATCAATTGAAACTAACACTTTTAAAGTGATTGTATAAATCCCGTTTGGCAATATTGATTCTTCAATTATAGAATACTGTTTAATATTACCACTTGAAATTGAAGTGATACCATCAAGAATTATTTTATCATTTAGTAATTCAGTTTTAGTAGAGATAAATGCACCAAAGGCTTGTTCAATAGAATTCCTTAGCGCACTTTGAATAGCCGACTCTTTATCCTTTCCACTAGATGAAACTGTTAAAATAATATCTGATGGGGATTTTGAATCAAAATTTGCTTTACCTAAAGTGTCATTAACTGGCGCTTTATTTTGTTGAACTAATTTAAGTTCTGAAGAATTTGACCCAACTTGCGCAATTGAATGTTCAGCTAAAAATAGGCTTGTAAGAATAATGAAAAGTTGTCTGATATTCATGTTAATACATATTAAAATAGCAAATAAAAATAACATAATTCATGCATAATCTATTAACTTTATTGAATATATAATTATTTTCTTATGCAACATAATTATTACTGGAAATTTCTTATTTCACTCTCAATATTTATTATAATATTCTCATTATCAATAATTTGCGAACCTAAGTGCGGTGAGATTTTTGAAAATAAAAGTGAACAAGGTTTAACTATCAAATTAAATGCTATTAATAATGTCAAAAAGATTGAAAACCTAAAGAAATTATTAGATGAGAATTATGAGATAAATAGCATTAGTTCTTGTATTAATGCAATTGTTCTGGAAGAGCAGAAAAATAAGAAGGAATTTATAGAAAAAAAGCTTTTTGCAGAACTTACAGATTCTATATATCTATACTTGAACTCAGAGAGTAACTTTGATACCTTTTTTAAATTTGCATATAATAGTTTAAAGTTAAAATATGTCAGAATTGATATTATTAGTGATCGCATAGAATTTAATGATGCATTAAAAGACAGCTGGTACTCGTACTTAAGTTTAAAGTTAAAAAGCATAGATTACGACAACCTTAGTATTTGTCAAAAAGATAAATATACATTTTTGAAATTAGAACTAGCATTAAATGGCTATTATTTAAATCAAAAACAGTCAAGTTTTGATAAAATTATTTATAACATTAAGAAAAGCAACTGGAATCATTTAATTTCTAGTATTTACTATAAAACTTCTCTTATTGAAAAAGTTATTTTAAGCATCTTATTTACATTTACAATCTATTTATATTTAAATTATTTAATAATTTTATTAGAAAAAGTATTTAGAAAATGAAGAAAAAATTATTGATATTTTTTTTAGTAACTCATACAAACCTCTGTACATCTCAAGTAACTAAAAGTGTCTTGAATTTTAAAAACGATAAAATCAGAGACCTCCAAATAAATCTAATAAGTGCAGATTTTTCAAAAATAAAATTTAAGCTTTTTATAAAAAATAGCAGTGGTCCATTACCATATATGGCATTTTTAAATTGGAGTAAAAATAAAAACATATATTTCTACTCTAGCTGTGCGTATGTAGATGATTGTGACGTGGAAATTGGTAGACCAGTAGGACTTTCAATAAACAATCACGAAATTATAAACAAAGTAGTAGAACCAAATATATTAGGCTTATGCCTGATTAATAAAGCCGGTCAAATTCAAATTAAAAATTTGAAATTAAATCTAAATATTGAAAATAAGAATAATGTTAATATAACAGATGCCTACTACAAGAATAAAATAATTAATTATTTCGCAAATCATTTCGGTGATTCTTTTCAATCACATTTATTATGGTATAACAATCAAAATCTAGCAGTAAATTTTAAATCTAGCCCCAGCAGCAGAAGATCTTTAGTTATAACACGTAACAAAAATAAAATAAAAGAAATTCATACAGCTAGCATTAATAGCCCTATTTCACTGAAAGATTTTTCAACTACACTTGGAGCATACTTTCACTCCAAAATGTATATTATAGAATCTATAATATATCTTGATACTGGTTGTCAAGATGTATTTGGAAGTTACACAGATAAAAATATATTTGTATCAAGTAAGGAATTTACAGGCAGGGTACCTATCCAAAATACATCAACTTTACTTGTAGCATATCAATGATACATGAGTTTTATTTAACCTGTCTAACGTCACCATAAATTGGACTAAAAAATACTACATACGATTGATCAACTACTAAATTATTCCATCAAATTTGCATTTAGCGTGTCTACCGAGCTCGTCAGCTCACTTCCACCACCGCTGCCGTATTAAACTAATATATAAAAATAATTTTGAATATCCAAAATATTAATCAAGTTTATTTTGGCCCTTTTTAGAAGAAAAAAGAGTAAACCTTAGTTGGTTTTTAAAAATATTTAATACCAAGGCACATATCGCTTTAATTCTTTCAAACCGGAAATTGGAGCATATGTTAGTGATAGTTCAAAAGCATTTCTATTTTGACTAACCGACTTTAAACCGGAAGTTGTGTTATCGTAGCTCATTCCTAACGAGAAGCCATTTTTCGTGAGTCCAACATATGGTATTACCGCATCCCCTATCCGATACCAACACCCACCTGTAATAGAAAAATATTCTACAGATTTTCTAACTGCAACGCCTGCTGTAATATTGTTTAATCCGTTAACTGAAATTGAGGTTAATGAACCTAATACCGAAAGGCCGTTTTCTCCAGATGTTGCAAAACTCGAGTGAAAAGCATACCGTTTAGGAATGTTAAATACTGCTGATGCTGATTGGTTTTCCGGCTGGGTGATATTATAAATAGAAGCCCCAAAGTTAAATTGAATATTTTCAGAGCTTAGCTGATATAATAGACCCGCATTAACATCAAAATACTTAGAATTCAAATTTTGAAATGTTTCACCAATTGGTAATGAATTATTAAATCCACCACTACCAAATTGAGATTCGAAATTTAAATTATTAAGATTAATCATACGCTGATTAAATGAACCTTGCAAACCAATACCAATCGTATGTGTTCCTGCAGCATCTAGTGCCAAATGATATGCTGGTCCAATATTAATTGAATTAAATGTTAATCCGCCTGCATTAGATTGGTCAGTTAAAAAATTAGCACCAAAACTAAAAGTATGAAATTCGGGAAGAGAGTTACCTAATAATCTAGATTCTAGGCCAATTGACCCTGTAGAATACGGAGACTCTCCAAATGCCCACTGGTTTCTAAAATTAGTAGAAACTCGAATATTTGAACCAGAGGAACCATTTAATGCCGGATTCAAGGTTAAGGGTGATGAATGAAACTGAGAAAAAAAATAACCTTGGGAAGCCCCTACAAAAGGAAGAAATATTATAAGAAATAGTAGCTTTTTCATGATTATCTAATTAGAGTAGTTTTCCCACTTAATATTACAGGCATATTATCTAAATCGATGCCTTCAAATACCCACGTATAGGTATCTGTAGGCATTAACTGACCGTTATATGTTCCATCCCAACCTATCGAAACATCTTTAGTTTGATACAATAAATTCCCCCATCTGCTATATATTCTAAATGATCGAACTTCTTTAATCCCTACTAAAATTGGGCGTAATAAATCATTAACTCCATTACCATCTGGAGAGAATGCCTTTGGAACAAAAACAGAATATTTATCAAATACCCTAACAAGTTGACTATCTACTGTACTGCATCCCGCCGAATCGGTTATATAAATTTTAAAGTCGGTTTCCTTATTAATTTTTGCTCTAGTATTTTTTGATAATGAATCAACAACCAAGTTACCAGGCCTCCATTTATAGGCACTTCCAAAATTTCTGGCTTGCACAGGCAATTCTGTATCTTTTCTTGCATTTAAAGATTTATACCGCTCTGGCTTTGTTGGAGGACTTACGATAATTTGTTTTACTAAAGAATCCTTGAACTTTGCGCAATAAGGACTAAACATGGAAAGCTTTACATTAAATGTACCAGTCTTTTTATAAGTATGCAGAACGGAAGACTGATTATAAATGCTGCCATCACCCATTTCCCATTTCCATTGAAGTGGAACAGTTTTAGAGGAATCTGAACTATTTTTAAACTGTATCGGAATATCTAAGCATCTGCCGTCAAAACTGAAAGCAATTTTCCCAGTTGGCAGAGGCTCAATTTTAATATAGATAGAATCAGAAACCGACCTTGAACCTGAGCAAATCGTAAATGGATTTAGACCATATAGTCCTAGGAATCCACCCGAAGAGCTGCTGTAAAAAGTTGCGTTATTTTTATAAATAGATTGGTCATTTTCTGATGGATCAAAATTATAAAATCCAACACAACCCTGATTCGTTCCGTTACTACAATTAGTAAAAAACTTAACCTCTTCTTGTTTTAAACTTCTATTCCATAGTGATAGTTGATCTATTCCACCGACAAAGTAATCGTAGTCAACACCTGCGCGTTTACCAACTATTAATGGCAAATTATTTACAGGAATAGGCGTCTTAGCTGGGGCCCGATCAACAATTACACCATTGTAATACAAATAAACAGAATCTTTGGTTTTAACAACGCCAATTGAGAACCAAGTATATTGAGGCACTTGTACCGAAACGCCTTCTTTTTTATCCATACCTGGATACGAAAAGGTCAGCATAGGCCAATTCAAATAAATTTGATATGATGCATCTGAACCTTTATTCAATATCGTTGGCCTACCTGTAACAGCTCCAATATTAAGATTCATCAAAATACTCATTTCGTCCTTAAAATCAATTTGATTTGCATCCGGTATCCTTAAATAAGATCTAGTTGAATTTGGAGAATTAGCAGGAAAGTTTAAATATCCAAAATTCACTATATCCTCACCACAATTTACTCTTACAGAATACATACCTGATTTACCAACCTTAATTTTTTGTGTAGTTGCGCCAGTATTCCAAGTGTACGTTTTAAAGCCAGCACCTGCATCTAATTCAATACTATCTGTGCTGCAAGTAATAATCGAATCGGATTTAAACAGTCTATTACTATATTGACTCATGTCAACAATCAGTGTGTCAGATACATCAAAACATTTTGAGTCATTATTTACAATTTTTATTTTGTAAACACCTGATTCTTGGGGTATAAATTGCATAGTATTTGCCCCTGCAATAATTGAATCATTTTTATACCATGTAATAGATTGTCCTGATTCAAGATTTGAGTTTAAATAAAGAGAATTAAGACAATTATCAGGCTTAAATCGAGAAATTTCAGCATTAAGACTATCTACATACACATATAATGTATCAGAGTAGTCGCTCCACCAACCAAAGTTATTTTGTACATTAACCATATAAAAATCTTCATTACTAACTGTAATTGTTCTTGTAGTATCACCGGTATTCCATAAGTAACTTTTAAAACCAAGTGGAGCAGAAATAGTTACATTTTTACCACTACAAATTACAGTATCTACACTAATTGAAAGCTTAGGTTTAGTGGGCATTTGTGCAAGAATGTATTTTATGCCAGCATAAGCATCAATTTTTCCATGGCCCCAATATTTATTAGCCGAGGTACCTGTAAATTGATCCTTAATAGATGTATTCGCTAAAACTGTTTTGATTTGATTGGTTGATATTAAAGGGCAAGCTTCTTTCCATAATGCAACAATACCAGCAACAACGGGGCTAGACATTGATGTTCCAGCCATTTGTGCATAATTATATTGGCGTCCTAGATAGTTATATGTATCAACCACTTTACGAAAATTAATACCGCCAACCTTATAACTTTGATCATAACTGTTCACAGAAGATGCAATAAGGTTTCCTGGAGCAGTAATTTCCGGCTTAAGCCTTCCATCTACTGTTGGTCCGTAACTAGAGAAAATTGCTAAATCTCCAATCATACTAGCTGTTGAATTATAAGCACCAACTGATATAATACTTTTACCAGTTCCACCAATTTCTCCAACTGAAAAATTGGAATTCCCATCTAAAAGATCAGAAAAACCTAAATTTTCATCACTGAAACTAACATAATACTCATGATTTGCCCAAGCATGTATTTCAGAGTTTTTACCTATAAAATTAATTATAACCTGTTTATTAAATGAGTTTAAATATTCTGAATTAATATCTATTGTAATATGTGGCTTTGAATTAATCAATTCACTTGAACTAGTATAAACTTTAAAAACCTCTGTTCCGTCGATAAGTTTAGTTGTAAAAAACTTCCAATTGTCTTTTGAAGACAATTCTTGAGTTATATATTCAAACTGATTTAATGTTTTATTAAAGATTCCAACACGTACAGAAAAATTATTATTTTTTTCTCCCCAAATATCTATAGTGCCTTTTCCATTTACACCATAACAAGGAGTACCACATGACAAACTCTGAAATCTAACTAAACTAAAAACGCTTGTATCTGTTCCGGTAAATTTTTTGGATATATGTAGATTTTTATCCCCCTCATTTCCTGCAGCGCCTACAATTGATAATTTTTCATTAATACCATCGTCAAGTAGAATATCACAAAGTCTATCAAATATAGATGAGCCGTCATGAGGTCCAATATGCGTACCCAAACTCATATTTATAACAGCTGGCACTCCTAATTCATCAGCCTTTTGAGAAATATAATCAATCCCGTCAATTACATTTAAATTACTAATGTCCGATTGGTATGTAACCAAAATTAGTTTAGAATTATATGCTATTCCTTTATATTTCTGAGTTGTTGACCAATTTGCACCGGATGTAATGCCAGCAACATGTGTTCCATGTGAACCATTTGGATTATCTGTTTCTATCGCTAAGATATCATCTTTAAAAATCTCTTCAGTTCCGTAATTAAATCCAAAAGGACTAACTCCATTTTTCTTTTTTTGATCCCAAATTGAATATACTCTATAGTTACCCAATGAATCATAAAAAGCTGGATGACCATAGTCGAAGCCGCCATCAATAATGCCAATTAAAACATTTTTTCCTGTATATCCTTTAGGGAGCTGAATTCCAGAATTAACCTGATTTACATTAGTGAATTTTCTAGCCTGATCTAAATTTTGCTTTACCGGTATTGCTGTTTCAACAAATTTTATACTTGGAATAAATAATACATTCTTTATTTGATCAATAGGAACATAAGCAGTTATGATATTACTTTTTGCTAATGAAACTTTTGCACCAAGCTGAATTAAACTGAACTTCACATTTAAATCATTCACCATTATAAACATTCCTACATATGTTGTAGAGCCAATATCATTTAAAACATATTTACGTTTTAAAGTGTCAGGTATTTGAATTGACTTTAGTACTGAAGCGAAAACTTGACTTTGATCGTTTTTTTGATTTGCAGAAAATAGTGCGGTCTTATTTAATTCATTTTGGACCAAAACCTCTAATTCATTTATAAGGCTTAGTCCAAAAAATGACATTTTCGAAGATATAGAATCAGATTTTTTTGCCGATTCATAATATCCGTTAAATTTTGTATGGTCGTAACGTGAAGATAAATCACCTAATGTTTGACTAATTCCACTTGACTGAAATATTAAACAAACTAAAATGCTAGCAAAAAAACGATTCATAGAAATATGTATTGAAATGAAATTGAAGTAACGTGCTACTTTTCAAACGGAAAAACTCTTCCAACTTTTCGCATCATCCTTTCCATCAATTCATTAGCACTTGAAAAAGCTCCTTCATTCATTTCTTTAGCCATACGCCACATCATTCCGCCATCTTTTGCCCTATTAATTTGCATAACTAATTGCCCACTACCAGTACTACTAGCAAAACCAAATATAAGTGCCGTTGCAATCGCAGCACCTTGTGTTCCAGTTTTTTGATAACTCCAACTCGACTTAACTATTGCATCAACTCCAAGCATTTTGCACAAAGAATCTGCCAAAATTTCGTCAACATTCTCAAATACCCCTGCTTTTTTCAAAAGTGCATTTGTGCGGTCTACCTCTTGAAATGAAACGGAATAATCTTTAGATTTTCTTAATAGATAAGTATACATACCCTGCTGCATTTGAATACTTTCTGCCTTTTCATTGTCTTTAATTTGATCCAATGAAACACCCTTAGGCACTTTTTTATATGAAATCGAAACCTTAAATGGTAAAATAGCAACTGTCTTAGCTGTATAAAGCATGCTTTTCAAGTCCGGAGATTCAAAAATTTGCTTAGCACTCTGAGTATAACCAATAAAGCCAATTAGAATAAATAAGGGGAATAGCAATAGTTTTTTCATAAAATAGTTTTTAAAATAATACAATAAAGAGCCGGAATAGCTCTAACAAAAGAGATATAACAGATTAAAGATAATTGATATTTCAATATTTAGGCATATATGCCTAAGATTGTTTTTCACATTAATGCCATTTTGGTATTGATGAATAACCTTAGAGACAAAAAAGTTCTAGAGCAATTTGGTCAAAAGCTAAAAGATTTGCGCTTACAAAAGGGACTAACCCTCGAACAATTGGCATTTGAGGCTGATATTGAACTCAGTCAAGTTCACAGGGCAGAAAAAGGTAAAATCAATCCTACATTAACAACATTAATAGCACTTGCAAAGGGTTTAGGAATAACACTCACTGAGCTTATGGCAGATTAAAACTTAGATCAAATTCAAATCTTTAATTTAGCCCAATTTAGTTTTAATGGTAAAAGCTCAACAGTCACTACAAAACGATATTTGGGTGTAAGGAATTCAGAAATTGAATCTATCTATGATTCGTTGAAGTTGTAAACAACCTAACATTAATAACAAGGACTTAAGTTTTATATTTGCCCTCGTATTTTTTCTGTCTAAAGCTTTATTATCGTGTTTTACCAAAACAAATACAATCAGCATAATGTTTACTTATTATTATAAGTGAACATTAATTAAAATTTGCTTTATAGAGTATCCCCGTCCTTCAAATAATAGCCAATTACATTTAAGCCATCTTTTCTGTAATAATCAGGATTTTGAAATTTAACGTTCGACAACTTCTTGATTGAAGACAAATTACTATTATTTTTTAGATGTATAACTTTGACACCAGCTGCAGAGGATCTACTTATAGGTGAAAGTTGGTCAGTATTGAAAATCACTATTTTTTTTATTGTACTTATTGCAACTAAATCTAATTCTTCATTAAAACTCTCTATAAATATTAATTTATTCATAGAAGAATAGGCGTTCATTAGTTTCTTTCTATTGGATGACGTTACATATGTATTAAGAGGAATTTTAGCAACTTTACCATTATCAAAACCGAACAACATAAAACCTTCATAATTATTAGTTCCAGTTATGTAAATTGATTTTTCACCATTATAAAATTCGATATTTGAAAGAATGGCAGAATGATTAGCATATCCTTTGTTTTGGACTTTATAAAGATTATAGTAATTAGTGAAAATAAGAAATTCTTTATAAGAAAATAAATTACTGGCAACTTTTGAGTTCTCTTTTGGAGTCTCTTTTATAGATGTATCAAATAGTGTATTCTGAATAGAATTAGTAATTAAAGGTGTGGAATCTACTTTAGTATCAGAAACTTTTACAACATTTACAATTTCCTGTTCCCTTCTAATTATGTTTGATTTTGAATAATTCTTTTCTAAAATAACCCATAAATGTTCTAAAGATTTTACCCTATTTGTATAATACTCAGCACCACGAACTCTAAAAAACTGCCAGCCACATCTTTCAAGTACTTTTTGTCTCATCATATCATTTTCAAAATGATCAGCTCCATGGAATTTATCTCCATCACACTCAACTGCTATTTTTATCCCATTAGGCAATAAAATAACTAAATCAATCCTATACCTACCTCTTGCTACCTCATACTGAGGAATCACACTGTAGCCTTTAGAGATAATATCGTTATAAACATCTACTTCAAACCAACTATCAAATGGTTCGGGTTGCGACCCTATTGTCCTTTCAAGTTTCTGAGAAAGAGGAATGGATTGTGGTTTATAATTCAAGAAATGATCTAATAACTTATATCGTAAGTCATCATGGCCACTTAAGTCATCTAATATAACTGAGTGGAAAAGCCAAATTTGCTCTTTTGCTCTACTTACAGCAACATTAAACCTTCTACTATCGTTATCACTTGTCAGAGATTGTCTCCTATGATTATTAGCAGTAATCAAACTTAAGAAGATAATATCTCTTTCATCACCTTGAAAACTTGCAGAGTTACCACAAATAATTTTTCTTAACTTATATTCTTTTTCACCAATTTTCTTCAAAATTAGTTTATCAATTATATCTGCTTGCTTATTACCTTGCAATGCAATAACTCCGATTGTTTTGGGTTTTTTTGAATCACCATCATATGTGAAATATTCGTCTTTAGATATAATTTCAGCAATTTTATTTGATATTGCTTCAGCTTCAACTATGTTAGTAATATTTGCATACGACCCATCTATATATCCATCGTTAGTATAGACACTTACAAGAGGCTGCAGTCTATTTTCAGAATATTGTTTTAACGGGTATAAACCTTTTCCATCAGGCAAATAAAAATTCTTATTACAGAAATCAATAATTTCTGGCATACATCGAAAGTGTTCTCTTAACACTGTCATACCATTACAGAACATTTTCGCATGATCAAAAAAACTAAATTCTGTACCATAATAATTTTTAAACGGAATATCTTTTAAAAATCTATTAATATGTGGAGTCATAGAATTTGCGTCTACTCCAACATATTCTGGTGACGTTTGCTTATCATCTCCAACAATAATTATATTTTTTGATATATATAACAAGAAGATTGCGTCCGCACCTAATTGACTAGCCTCATCAATAATCACATAGTCATACATTTCCCTTTCAGGTTTAATTGTTTCAGCTACTTTATAAAGTGGCATAATCCAACACGGAACAGAATTTTTACATTTTTCCATTTGAATTTGAGCCTCTTTCCTGAATTTAATTGCTCTTTTACCTGTACCTGTTTTGCCTATTTTTTTTACAGCTAAAACCCAAGCTTGAAGATGTCGTTTAATAAGAGGATTGTCATTTAATGTATCGATTACACTAAACCAAGCTTTTTTTGAAGCAACTTCTGTAACTAATTGCTGATATTTAATTTCTAGTTGTATTAATTCGTTTAATAGCTTAATTTCAGAATCATTATCAATTAGATTATTTAATTTAGAAAGGGCATTATAGAAGAGAATTGCGTCTTTGATTTGACTTAATTGATCAACATCAAAATTGAAATTAGAAATAGAATCAACTAATAAGGGAAAATCAAGTTCAAGCGTTTTTTTATTTGTCAAATAATCAAAATATTTATTTCTTTCAATTATTAAATCAACAATTTTTTTATAATAATTACTAAAAAATACTGTGTCTTGATTATCAATTGAATTCAATAATTTTCCATAAAATGGGTGTAAATTACGAACTTGTATTTTCTTTTTTAAATGCAATAATTCTTCCTTAAACCCTTTATAAATAGAATATTTTTTTGCATAGTCTATTTGAAATAATAATTTATCAAACTGATCAGTAGAAAAAGAAATAATATCAATATTTGATATCAACTCTATTTCAGATTTTAATTGAATAAATTTATCAATCAACGAAATTAAGATATCAGCATTTGCAACAGTTTGAGAATAATAAAAATGTTTTTCTGTATATAAAGTCAGATCTGTTTGACCCAAAATATTACTAAGTTCAATAAAGTCTTGCTTTATTTTGATGTCATCAATAACACATTGGATTAGTTCTAAATTATTACACAGTGCTCCATTAACAGTTATTTCTTTTGTGAAATAGATCTTCTCTTTAATACTATCTGGTAAAAACGATTTTTTAAAATTAAACAAAATGCCGGATAGGGTATTTCCTTCATTTAAATAATCTAGTAGAATATTTGCATCATAATTGATCTTTTTATAATTCTTATCCAGAGGATATTGGATTTCGTAATTACGATCAAAATAATCTAACTTTTCTATGGAACAACCATATATTATGTTTCTTACTTTTGAAATTCTATTCTTCCACAACCCAATACAACCATTCTCATTGATGATAAGTTCATCCTTATATTGAAATTTCGAATATTCAATACTTAAACAGACTTCTTTTAATTCAATAATTTTATTATAGACATTTTCAAATCCAACACTATTTGCTTCATTTAACTTTAGTATAAAATTAGAATCTTTACTTATTTCAATTTTTTCAAAATCTTTAAAGAAGGTAATGTATTTTTCAAAAGTTTCATCATGTATTAATTCATTGATATTTAGAAATTCGTATCTAAAATTATCCGTCTTTTCTTTTGTATATATTTTAGTATCTTTATAGAAATCTTCAATTTTATCAATTAATTCAATCTTCCCAGAATCTGAAACTTTGTCTGTAAACCAAGAAAATCTATGTATATCCTTTTCTAACTTTTCCGCTAAATCAGTTAGATGGCCTTGATATTCCTCATTAAGAATTTGCAATCGTGTGCTACTCTCTTTTACTGAAAGCCACTCGTTCTTAGTTAATGCAATTTTTTTCTTAATTGAAATAATATCAATTCCTATTTTTTCTATCTGCCCTTTTAATTGATTTAAGTCAGAATTCGTGGATAATGCATCATTTATTGCATTAACACTTTTATCTAAATCTTGGATTGAATTATTATCACTACTCAATAGATTTACTGCAAGACTTTGAAACTCGACTGGCAACTGATTTTTTAGCACCTCAAGTGCTCTCGTTGTATATGCTGTAACTAACACCTTTTTGCCATTTGCCAACAAATGACAAATAAGATTAGCAATTGTATGTGACTTCCCTGTTCCTGGAGGTCCTTGTACAAGAACTTTCGAGTTCCTCCTAATCTTTTCTACAATCTCTACTTGTTCTTCATTATATTTTTTAGGGAAATATATATTATCATCATTCCATTTTTTATCACTTTCACTATCTTCTAAATCATTTTCATCTAATACTCCTATTATATCATTTATAGAATTTATATTCAAATTATCATCTGAAACAGATATATCTTTAATTATTGTCTCGTATAGCGCTGATAGACTTCTTGTGTTTCTTTTTCTCAATATTAATGCAGGACAAAATTGTATAGTAGGTTTTACAATATTACTATTGGGTTTATTTAAATCGTCGATAAACTTACCTTCGCTACTGAATCTGTCTGCAAAAATTTGTAAGGCATCTTTTATCTTATCATCGAATAAATCATAAGAAACTTCGTAGTTCTTGATAAAATCAGTCATTTTTCTTTCCGCATCAATAACATCATTTGAATCGAATTGGTCAACTAAATCAATAATTGATTCAGTTTCGATCTGTATCTCACTTTCAATACTTGGTGAAACTAAAACATAACTGTCTTTGTTTGAGAATTCAAATGATATATCAACTTTTGAAGTTAAAATATGCCTACATATTTGGGTTTTCTGTGTATCCTGCTGTACTAATAAACCCGCTCCCATTATCAATTCAAACTCCTCGCCAAATTGTTGAGACTTATTATAAATTGAAAATAGTTGTTTGTAGGTTTTACTTAATTTTTCATAAACTTCTTGTTGCCTTTCAAAATTTTTGATATTTTCGATATAGTTTAAAAGATCTTTTTTCCAATCGTGAGCAACATATGCTTCAAAACGCTCTTTTACTTCTGGAAAATCATCAATATAAAGAATCTTACCATTTTTATTTAATTGATTATATAAAATAGGAATTTCAAAATTTTGTATTAGAGAATCTTCGTTAACCCATTCAGCAAATACCGGATCTAACTTTGAGAATAATGGCTTTTTAGGTTCATTTTGAGGTTTATATATTTTTAACCAAAATTCTGATTCATTATTATAGTTTGAAAATGCAACAGATTCAAATAATTCATTTTGGGGTATATCCTTTAACCATAATATTTCAGAATATTGGTTAGAAGTTTCAATGTTTCTTACTGGTACGCTCCTCAATCTTGAAAATTCAAGTAAATAATTGAAAATCTGAAGATATTTGTCTTTTTTAAGCATAAATATGATTAGGAATATATTATAAATTTAGGGAATATTTTCTAAATGGTTGAATGTTTTAAAGTATAAATAACCGCTATTAAACAATTAAATACCCATAAGTTTTTAGGGCTTATCCAATTACTACTAATTATTTTTTAGCCCCACTTATTCTACTTATTAGAAAGTAAAATATTGTTTTGAAAAAACATTCATCGTGGTATAGAAATATTCATAATTATCTATAGTTAAACTAATATAATTCTTAAAAATAGCTGACGAATACATCATTAAGTTTATTGTATCTTATTTTTCACATATACTTTTTTAGTTTTATTGGTAAAGGCTTTAATTGCTAACAGAAATGTTATTGCCGGCCAAATGATACCAAAGATCCAGACACAAACTTCTTTGTAATCGGTATGACATATGTATGCTATGCTTTCAAATAGATAAACAAAGTCGTCAAAGGTTTCTTCCATATTTTTTTAATTAGACCAACAAAGTAATTTGCTTTCATGTTAGTTGAAAGTTAAAAGTGTCTCTCAAAGACTCGTTAACACACTTTTATGTTAATGTATTGTGGTTTTAGGTTTTGATAACAAATTAAAATGTTTTGTCATTTTAATTTCGGTTCAAACAAATAAATAAAACCATGTGGGACACCGTATTTACTATTTGCGTTAACATCATGTCGTTTTTGGGAGACCTTACTGGGCTTACCTATAACGAAATTAACGTAGTCGTTTTTTGCATACTGTGGCCACTACACACCCTCTACCTATTTATCCTCTCCTATAAGGCACGAAAGGCTCTTTACCTTTTACAAAAGCCTAATTCCTCCCCAAAACTACTCCCCCTTTTATTTCCAGCATTAAGTCAATTATTCAATATCAAAAACAAGTAAACCACTATGTTAAAAACCCTTCTTGCCGCAACTGCAATTGTATTTGCATTTGCAACGACCACTAGCGCTCAAAACAAATATTTTCTAACGTATTACAACAAAGCCGAAAAGCTTTATGACGCTAAAGATTACATAAATGCTAAGTTATATTATGATTCTGCCTTAAGAAAGAACGGTAACCATGCGTATAGTTACTTTAAAAGGGCGTTGTCTGTATATGCAGAGGAGAACTTGACTGCCGCCATACTTGATTTAAATAAGTCTATTTCGTTAGATCCTACAAACGCTGATGCTTTTAATTTTAGAGGTGATATAAAAATTAGATTAAAGGATACTCTTGGAGGTATTAGAGATTTTGATACAAGTATCATTATTGAACCTAAGAATTACTCATTTTATACAGATAGAGGGGAAGCCTATTATGATTTAGATTCTAACCAATTGGCCCTAAAGGATTATTCCTACGCCTACAGCCTAGATTCTACAAGATATAGAGCTCCATTTTTTATGGGCTTAATTTACTATTACTCAGAAAAATTTGATTTTGCAATTCATCTCTTTAAAAAATGCACCAACATTGATTCTACAGCTCCTGCCCCCTTTTACTATAGGGCCAAAATCATGTATACGATTGATAGTTACGATGAAGCAATCTCAGAAATAAACACTGCCATTAGACTTTTTAGCGATAATGCAAGTTACTATGTTACGAGAGCCAAGATTTACATGTTTAATGAAAGTGAATACGATGATGACATGGCCATTGAAGATTTAAACAAAGCAATCAAGATGGGATCAGAAGAGGCTAAAGAACTACTTGAAGAATATTTTAGTGAGGGCGAATCTTAAATTAAATACCATTGAGAATATTAATCATTTTTCCTAAGAAAAATCTTTTCAGGATATACTCCATCAAAAACATATTCTGTTACAGGGCACAACCATAATTTATGTCCGGGTATTTCTTCAACCATATAATAGGCACCATGGTCAACAGGGGCATGCCCCACTTTCTCTAATAAATCTTGATTTAGGCCATTTTCTATCTTAGTTAATCTATGAGTACAGCCCAAAAATTCTTGATCGCATAATATTAAGGATATTTTTGTACCATCGGGAGTAGTATTGGGCTCATAACCTGATAGAATATCTAAAAAAGTATCTGATCCATCAACCATTAAAAGATTATTCTTATTTCCTAATCCCATATTTATAAATTCTGGTAGAGATATGTACCACATACCGTTTTCTTTATAAAACAATTCATATTTTACATTCTTTAATCTTTCATCTTCCATTTCATCCATCAATTGATCTGTGAGTTGATTCATAGCATCGGCTGATCCTTCGGTCATTTGTCTATTTTTCTTTGCATTACTTAGTGTGTTTTGAAGCCATTTAGTTTCTTGATTAAATAAATCCCTTTCGCTAATTTTTTCAAAAGCAATATCTAAATCACTTATTAATCTTTCAATTCTGATTTCATTCCTTTCTCTTTGAATTAATTGAAATTCAATTTCCCGATATATGCTAAATATTCTTGTAAGAAAAAATTCTAAATTATCAGTTGTGAAATTTTCTTGATTTTTCATATATGAAAAAAATTTTTATTAATTTTTAATTTTGACATTGTAAACAATTCTATCACTTCCAAAAGTTTCATTGCTTGTTTCCCTCTTTAATATAAGGGTTGTAAATTCTGTCTCGTTTACCCAAGTATCGTTAAATCTTTTTAATGGGGTAGGAAGAGACGATTGCACATATTCGACTATAGAGCTTGGAACGGTATAGTCATTTATAAGTGGAACTAAATTATAAATAACTGCTACTATCTCGCCTTTTTCGACACCGACAATTATATCCGCAATTTCCCTATCAAATAAGTCAAGATCTATTGGTTTGATATATCGATAATAAGGAGTTTTATTTTTTGTGAACCCTTTTATTAATTTTAATTCTTGCTTACTTATTTTAATTGGTTTGCCCAGTTCAAAATATTGAGCTTTAAGACTTAAGAAAAAAAACGTGACAATTATAAGTAAGATAGATTTTAATTTCATTATTGATGCTTTTTAGTAATTGTAGAATTAATCTAAAAATAGAGTCAATTTTGATCAAAATTCATATTTTAAAGTTAAATTATATGTAATTTCTAATCGGAAAGTTTTTAAAAATACCAACTATAATTTTCCTGTTTGAACCCAACCAAATCGACCTGATTTATGAGGAAATTCAGATAAAATATTTAAAAGTAAGTTTGGCTCAATTAGCTCCTTATTTGCCACTACTATATTTAACAAATGCCTCTGGACTTCAAATGACCTTCTAATAGTCGAATTACATAAAGACTCTTGGAGAAAAAAGTTTATCAATTCTTTCGAATAATTTTGATGTTCAAAGAGTGGAATCATGATAATATTCATTTGATCAAATTATTAAAAAGGAAATTCATCATCCTCGTTTATACGCAGGGATAGTCTTTCTCCTAAAAGCTCTTTATTATACGTGTCAAACTTAAAATTATTACATTCGAAAATATCAGTTACTTTGTCATTTTCAGACATAATCATGAGTTCTATATAAGTACTATCATTATCGCCAACAAAAGCAACTCCTACATGTCCGTGCTGACAGCCCTTACATATTCCATTGGTACTTACTAATCTAATATTGCCCCTTTCTTTAAAAGTATCAAATACACTGTTGAGCTTCTCCAAGAAAAATGGCTTATCAACATCTGAATATTCTCGGTAGTCTAATATCTTATCAAGTGCATAAATATCCATTCTACTTATGAAGTATTCTACGGCATCTTTATGTTTCATTCTACTTAAAATATCCTTCTCAAACTTTCTTTGTACATACTTACTATGAAAATCATAAATGTTTTTATACTTACATCCATTAAAATTGGCATTAGCAATAGATGGCAGACCTTCGGGAGCAATAGATACCGTTTTGTATAAATCCTCATTATCCTTTATCCAATAATCTCGATCTATATCTCCAGATTCCACTTCAAGGGCTTCTTCACAGAACTTGTATACAATTTCATAAGAGGTTGTATTATTGAGCCCACCTTCTTGTATTCCAGACTTAAACTTAGTAATTAAATTAATGAGCTCTTTATATTGATAAGGGCTCAAACTTACAGCTGTCGATTCAGCCATTTCATATTCTTCTATTATAAAATAACTAATAGCCAAGCCCGCCTTAGCCTCATCTAAGTCGTTTCTTGAAATCAATAGTTCCTTGTATAGTTCAATTGCTTCTGTGTATTTGTCGTCATGAAAAAGATCATGTGCTTTTTGTAATTGAGGACTAGGAGATGTTCTTTGATAGGCCTTAAAAGGAACAAGGAGTTTTAATCGTTTTACTTCAAAAGGCTCTTTATGATTTTTAAATACATCCTCAATAGGCATTTTTAATGCAGGAGCTATAAAATCTAATAATGTAACTTCTTTTTCTTCATAATATTCTACGTCATTTATATAATGAATCCCGTCACCCTCTGGATTGTGATACTTTTCTAAAATTAAACTATAATGTGAAGTGAAAGTGTCTATAAAATCTAATAAAGGATAAAAATCAATTACGCCAACATTTAAAGGGAACTCTGCAAAAAGTTGCTTATACCCTTTTAATAAAATTTCAGGATCAGATATAAAAGTATCAATATATAGCTTAGTTAAAAACTTGCCTAATTGCTCGTATTTTAAAAGCCATTCAATAATAGCTTTATCGTTTTTGTTTATTATTGACGCATATTCCGCAAATGCTTTCTTAGCATTGGGCTTTTCTAACAGATACTTGCTTAATTTAAGTAATTCTCTATAAATACGATGAAACTCCCCCAAAGGACCATCTACTGGAGTATATGGTATTACCTTATGCACCCAACGGTATTTATGAAGGATTTCCAATATCTCTTTTTCATATACTAATTCATAATCAAGTATATCTGAAACAGCCATACTGCATAATCTCTTTTCTTTTCTCCTATTCCTGAATTGTTGTTTCATGTTTAACTATTTTTATAATTACAGTTTCATCTTCATTTTAAAATATGAGCTAACCTAGTTTTTGAAAGGTATCATTCCAACATATTGTTTTTTTGTTTAATGATTGTATCGAAATGCCAATTGTTACATGTTCAAATAATCCAACATATATTTTAGGGATACAATACCTTATATGATTTACTAACTCAATATTTAGTTAGTTTAGTTTCCATCTTAGGTGAAATTTTAGGGGGGGGAGATAAAAGTAAGAATTCTTTTGAGGGATTTCAAACGATGTGCACAACTAATCCCGCAATTATTTTCTTATCATTAATATGTTTAACTAATTGCAAATCAATC